>ENA-UOUE01001565-UOUE01001565.1-compost-metagenome-genome-assembly--contig:-NODE-1565-length-14000-cov-4.376140_pt1 | contig 14000 bp, 10 predicted proteins | sample MGYA00238146_ERZ747223 | MGnify/ENA primary metagenome ERZ747223 (study PRJEB28781, sample SAMN06268865) | compost metagenome | isolation source: single cell | place: USA: California, Emeryville, Joint... | reverse complement strand
TTCATGGGAATTTTTGTAAGAAGAAAGGCTATAAATTGATTATTTGTGACATTTTCATTCGATGTTTTTGTCTGCAAGCGCTCTAATAAAACAGTTGTACTATGATAATGGAATGGGAATGCATACCACTCGGGCAGGTTGGAGGTGAACTCACTACGACAGAGGGTGTTGGATGGGCTCATCAGCAAGTTCTGAGAATTAAGAATCTCCTATGTTATTCGAGAAATTAAGAGATTGAAGGAAAGGTTCGCATTTGTTCCAGAAAGAGAAACAGAAAAATTTTTTTGGTATTCAGGTGTCACAATAAGAATTTATCAGTGGCTGGAATTGCTGGACGGATGACTCGTAATTTTAAGAGTGAGATGAAATAGATTGCATAGAAAATTGCTTGCCATTCAAAACTTTAAAATCGCTTATGAATTGAGAGAATTCCGAAAAAATGGAACCGAAAGTAGTCCCATTGTTATGTCAGAAAAATTATATATGAGTTGTAGAAGAACGAATGACAAGACTAGCCTAGCATTGTAGCTGTCTGTAGCCATGAAAAATTATAAGCATCAATAACCAACAGCCCGGTTTGAAGCACACTTGGGCATCAGAGAGGAATAAAATGAGTCTCATGTGAAAAGTTTGAAAAAGAGTAATTATTGAGCTGTGCAGAAACATCAGTAGAATTCTTGCTATTAAACACCAACCTTGATCAGATGCCCTGATAGGGGCAACAGGTTGTAGTTGACGACTTTAGTATAGAGTTCAAATATTACCTTGAGTGTAATTTAATGCAAGAAGTCAAATGGGAAGAAACTCAAGCTTTTCGATACTTGAAGTATCATGAATTGAGCATCGGTCTTGCAACTCAGCCCATTTACATTGTAATAGAATTCTTTGACTACTGGTCTGTAAAATCATGAAAAAACTCACACTGTTCAATTTTTTGTGCGAGTCATTCTTACATAGTAGTTCATAGAAACAGATTACTTCGTTGCATTTGCCGTCATATTGAAAAGAGTCGAACAGATAAGATTGAGAGCTCATTAGCTATTGACAAATAAGCTGTCAATTTACTTAATACGTGTGTTGTTACTCAAATTATACACTAATTCAACACTCAAAATAATTAGCCACTCCTAATTTTCCAATACTTATCATTCATTTATATACTTTGAAATATTCTTATGTAAGTGATGCAAGAAATTATCACCAAAAAAATTGAAACAAACTGCCTGCATTGACTTTCCTCCCTTATTAGAAGGCCAGATATTTGCAACTGATACCTAAAAATTCAATCACAAAACCCCAAGAACGCCGCTAAGTTTTAGCATTTTGAGTGGCTTCGCATCTTTTTGCTTCTCCTCTTTTTTATTATCTTCAAGTTCCATATACCTCACAAAATCTCCTGACAAAATATAATCAAGAAGACACCCTTTGAATCTGACATAAGCCTGATTAACTTCGCATGGAAGAGTAAACTCTTCAATGAATGCAATATCTGTCACTATGTTCGCGTACCCGCTGCGTATCAAACAATACGTATAAATTGTAAACTTATCATCCGGTTCAAGCTGAACGTCCTCTGTACGACCTTTCTTCCTTAACTCCGCTTTGATTGAGTCAACCATCTCGTTTTCCATGGTCGAGATGTAGTCTCTCTTCATATAAGGGTTAGGAAGATGCTTTAATATGCGAACGGTTTTAATAACCGTCTCATACGGGATTTGCGCGTCCATAAGCATGAATTTCTCCTTGAATTGCCCGTCTAATTCTGTAAAGCATCGGTCCTTATACTTCTCGGTCAGCGAAGCAAAGAGTTTGATTTCCTGCTTGCATTTATCTTGCAAGCATTTAACAATATGCTGATAAAGCAGCGTTTGCGTGTCATCAAACATCAATTGACAAATTATCTGGTCGATGATGCTGCTCGAGTCCTCGTCCTCATCATAGAGCTCATCACGGAAGCTTCTTATCACCTCTTTGTATATAAAACTCGTGAATTCTCGCAGCAACTGCAACATTCTCTTGACTGGAAGAAGCGCCTCATTAACCATCTTATCCACCTCTTCCTTTGACAAGAGCGTCTTTGTCTCTGAAACCTTAGTCTTAAAGAAAAGCGCTTCATATGTTTCTTTGAAAATTTGGATTAAATCTCTCACGGGATGGTCCCTGGCGAGTTCTTTGCGGAAGAATCTCTTTAGCTCCTCAGCAGCGGATTGACGACTCTGCGAAAATCTCGACGGCTTGTGTAATTTAGAGACGAGATTCGCTGATGTTACTTTCGGACATTCGAGATGCATAGGGATATCGAGCTCACTCTCAGATTTGCCAGTGGAATCGGCCATTTCCAACTCCAACTTATCGTCGGGATCAGTGTCGGCTCTCTCTTGCGAGCTTGTATCTTTCTGATTCTGGTGGAAAAAAGCCGAACGCTTTGGAGCTGTAAATAATTTTGGAGGGGTGTTCTTTAAGGAACTTGAATGAGGTCTATTCGCGTCTGCAAGGGCAGGATGCAAGTAGTGAGGGGAGCTCGGCTGTGAGGTTTGAGGGGAATTTGGTAATGATTTTGTCTCGGGTGGCTTGAGGAGCGAGGCGATTTTCGGCTGGGATAAATCTAGCTCGAGGTTTTTTAGTAGCATGCTTCTTTTTTGGAGTAGCCCGTTATTTGAGGTGTGATAGGCTAGAAATCGAGCATTTCCGAGCCAAAGTGGGTTTTTCTCATAGGTTTTGTTGTTAATCCAGTTTTCGAGAGATTTTCGGAAGTGGTCCCAGTTCGGAGTGTCACAATAAGGGGGATCGGCGAGCTTTTTCTTCAGATATTTCTTCCACATCATCTAATTATGAGTTTTATGAGAACAAGGAGATTAAATGAACGTGATTACGGAGCAAGTGTCGCCTTTGCTGTGGGTCTGACGGGCCTGCTGGAGAGCCTTTTCGTAATCTTGGTAAAGAGCGTTGATTGAGGCTGCTTTGGAATTGTTTTTTCCCATTGTGAATATGTTAGTGTGTGTATGTCTCTCGAATATTTATAATAATTGCAAAATAATCTTACGTTTTTAATATGCGCTGGCTCAGGGTTTTTAATCCGGAATTCGGAAGCGTAAAAAAATCCTAAAATTTAATCCTTTTCGCATTAAAAATTCGCGTTGGTCATTGTGGAAAGATTAGATCATGCAGCAAGTTCTAAGATAAAATGTCGATCGAGATAGACGATGAAGGAATTTATTTTTTCTTCAAACTTCTCGAAAAATCTCTCTTCACCATCTTTTCGAGTTGAAATTCCTCTTCGAATCTTCAAAAGAAAATGAAGGACTTTTTCTTTTGAGGCTATGTACAGAATGTAAATATGTTTGTCTAATTGATTAATGTGTTGATATCCAACGAATATTCTTTAGGATTAATCCATTTTGCCTTTAGAAAAGCTTATGTGTTCAAGTAATAGAGAAAGATTGACCATGTCCTTAGCCAAGTTTCTAACCAAGATTTGGTAAGGTGGCAGAGAGACTTCTTTTGGATACTTCTCTTTGGAATTGATAGATTTCAGCGATTTAAGCTATCGCACTGATCAATTGAGGGCGCTAATTAAAAAAAACGCACCCAGATTTCAATGATTTTATAGGACTGACTTTGGAGCGATTTTGCTCCTCTTTCTTCACTTTTTCGCCGCGTTAGCTCTCCGACCTTCCGAGCTTTTTGACTAAGTCGCCAAAGCTGGATATTCTAGAACTTTGTGAGCAATGTGAGCGAATCTTTCAGATTTTAACCAGGCTCCACACTGGCGAGATAACATTTGTTCAATTACTTTAACACGACTGACAATCGCACCTTCGATCAACAAAGCGATGAATCTGTATCATGATCTCCATGTAGGCTAAATGAAACATTAAGATCTATGATATTTACTCACTTTATCTTAAATATGAAAGATTTTCTGATTCGTCATGTTAAGCAGAGAATGATTAAATGGTGCTATTACCATAAAGTCAAAAATTATAAGGATACGATATTCTCGTCTGTTTGTAGCAAACACATCTAAAACTGATGCAATCTATTTTAATCCAAATATTTGTAGTTTTATTTTTCCAGAAGATATCATTAGTGACTTGAATAAAAGGCTCTAAAATAAAAATTGATTCAGATCATGGAAATCATCAATGATAGCCAGATTACTACCCACAAACACCATTCTGACCCCGGACAAGAATCAAATTCTCACCAAATTAACACCGGTTCTGCCCCTCGGAAAAGAGCAAAAGTTACTTTCGAAAACCAGATATTCATTCGCCAAACAAAAACGATTTTTGTACCTGGTAAGCCTACTACTACTACAATGGAAATCGCCCTGAAAGCCTCCAAAATTTAGGAGAAGAACCCGAATCTATTGCATTTATTGGAAACAAAAAATTGATTGTAACAGTATCGAAGAAGAACTATCTTGCAATTTGGGATATTCTAAGATTAAAACGAGTACTCACTCTAGGAGATGCAAGTAAACTCTATTTGATGGAGATATTTGCTCAACTTGCAAAGAGAGTGACAGCTTCCGTTTTGTAGCAGTCTCCAATTGCACGAGATATATAGGCGCTCTGACACAAAAAGGACAAATATTTTTATTCGAATTCCTTTCAAGAAAGCTGCTCGCTGTCTTAGGATCTCCAACCAATCCAAGTAAACCTATTCATCTGCGTTAACTGAAATGGGTAACTCAGTTGCTAGTTTTGAATTTTCAGAAAATTCAAAGCAGATAATCGCTTGCTGTAACACAAAGAATCAAATAATGCTGTATACGCTTGATAATTTGAATAAACCGTTCATACTTCACACATCTTTCCTTGATTCCAGTACCATGACTGCGTTTCAACCTCTTAATCTTAGCATAGAGCTCTCTTTTCAAATGCTGTCTCCAAATTTTAACTTCGGGGTCAGCGCAGGACCAAAGCGCATCGTTCTCTGGAACACGAAAAGTCGAAGACCACTCACTACATTCCGGCTACCGAGAGGTCAATCTATGGATTTGTAATAATATATGTTTTTCTATGACGTTGCTGAACAATGAGCAGTAATCACGCTTTATTCACGAAAGAAGGCAAGATCCTCCTGGCTGCTGGAAATGCGAACAAGATAATCGAGTGCAGCATGAAAAAGAAAAAGATACAACGCTATGTTAATATAAGTACTTCCTCATTATTCGATAGAGCAGACTAATATTCTGGCATGATTTTCGTGAAGGCTCTTGTGCTTCTATGAGGTTGTCTGAGGGTTGGTTTGCATGTGCAAGTGACGGGAAAGTACATATCAGAAAGCCAGAAATGCCAGAAACTGGAATAAGATTGCAAGATTTTCGATGTAATGAATATGGTTGCTCTTTTTTGGCAACATCAGACTATTTTTTTCATAGTGTCGGTTCGTTCAGCAGTGATTTCACCTGATCATAATTTTCTTGCTTTAGTTCAAGAAAAATCACTCCTGAGGGTGATTGGTTACATTCCAAAAGATCAGAAAGAGAAATACGACCAAACCTTCGAATGATTTTATAATAGAAGCATTGAAAAGTATTTTCGTTAGTCACTAATATCTTTTTCAAATTCATTTTCATATTGAAAGAAATTTCTAATGGCTTTCGATTTTCGTATTTCGTGCAGGGAAATCATTGTCTTATAATTAGAGTTCCCGAGTGAAAGCAGGAAAATCAAATAAGAGGACTCTGTTGAAAATAAAACTTATCCTCAATATTGGCAACCAAAAAGCCACATTCGCGGCTTATATGAGAAGGGAAAAGAAAGAAAAATGAATATGCCTCTTCTCAACCAGTTAAAATATAAAAAATCTTACTCTCCATCAATTTAAACTCTCAATATGTCTCATAAATCATCATTTTCGTTTTGAATTTATTGCGGAGCAACTGAAATTTCAGCCATCTCTGTACTCTCTGGTAAATTTCTCCTGCAAGTGGGACAAGTATTGTGTGCTCTTGCCCAAGCTTTAATGCATGGCTCATGAAACACATGCTCACAACCCGGAAAATACACAACTCTTTGCTCCATAGAAAAACTTTCCCAGCATATCGGACACACCGCCTTCTCAAAAAACGACCCTGGATGCTTCGTTGTATCAATGACTGTCGGATTTAACAGCGCGACATTATTTTCAGCACTCTGCGGAATCCTTGGTCCTTCAGCTATATCCTCCTCAGAAAGGCCGAGAAGCATCAAAAAAGGATTGGCTCTTAAATTTTCAATCGTCGTTAGTCGATATTTCAGCGCTAAAACACAGCCGGCTAATGAGAAGAGCAGGCTGAACACAATCCATTCGTATAAAACCAGCTCAAGACAGAAATAAAACGGATCACTGATGCAACCACTCGATTGTTCTCGAGCCTTATTAAGTGCCTCAACCCCTTCGACATACCAAAAAAGATTGACCGGAATGAATAGCTTTAGAAAAAATGAAGTGACGACCTGCAAATGTATCCCGAATCTGTCAATTTCATCGTAGCACATTGTCACAAAGTATAATATGAAGAAAATGCCACAGTTAATGAGCGCTCGGACCGACCCTGCGAAAATGTTTACTTGGCATTCTCCTGGACCTTTACTTGTCTGTACCTTGTAGATGACATAACCGATGTAAACCCACGTAAAAAGAGAGAGTGCTCCGCCTATCTTCCTTCGCGTAAGAGAGGATAGCAAGCCGTATCGAAGGAACAGAGCCATGACGACCATCCAGATTGTGCCCATGATAATCGAGTAGATTCTGGTAATAAATAAGCAGTAGAATTGCAGAAAAGAAGAAAAGCATGGAGTTTCCGCCGTGTTTGGATCATTCAGCAGAAGCTCAGTTCGTAATCGTACGGCACTGCAAAAGAAAAGACAAATAGTTGCCGAAACTGCTGCAATGGATAATCTGATGTCTTGAAAGTTTGCTCGTTGTGACCTGAGAAAGTGGAGGAATTTGGACATGATGAATGGGAAAAGACTGAGTTGGAAAAATAAAAATGCAAAGTAATCTGACAAATAAGAGCACTGGGTCATCGTTTCCTCGTTGTTGCTGGTGACGATTTGGAAATATACTAGAGGGAACATACTCAAGAAGATTTGAAGAAAGAATAGTGCGAGAGTCCATCCAGGTCGCATGGAGAGTCGTTTTAAAGGTGTTATTGATATTAAAATTAAAAACAATTCAAATTCCTTTTGCAAAGAACTTCTGAGCTAAACTTATTTCCTTCGAAAATTTGAAACAATTAATCTCCAATAGATGCAATCGCCTCTCATTCTGTGCATCATTCAAAAGTCATTGGCTCCTAGTCTATAATTTTTGGGATCTTGCAACTTTCAGGATAAGTTTCTGTTCTACTATGTGCACTCTAACGTTTTCGTCATAACGTCCTGCAATCAAGTAAGCAAATCTTAGTTCAGGCTCAGGTTTTCCTCCTTGTGTTTATGATATATTATTATTTTCGGTTATTCGCGGCAATTTGCTTCACAAGTAAGCAAGAAGTTATATAAATTTCAATGGCTGGTACATCGTGAACCACTGGCCTTGTCCATGCTATTATGAAAACTATAAGTCTCCCTGAAATGATATAATCATTTCTGCGAGGCTCGACCCTTGAAAAGAAAAGTTTTCATTACTAATCCTTGGGGAAAAAATCCATGATGAAGAACATCTTCTCTTCAGGATTTGCTTTTCATTCAGTCGTCTTCAGGATTTGCTTTTCATTCAGTGGTCTTCGAGCTCATTAAACGCCTATTGTAAGCACTTTGAAATTCCGAAAAAAATCACTTAATCATGATTTGTGATTGATTATTCCACTATCAATCACAAATAACCAATTAAATAAATTCGAAAAGCGCGTGCACTGCTTGGATACAAATGAAAGTGCTAATTACAGTCTCAGTTCTTATGGGGTATCTCATCTTCTCTCTCATCCCTACCTGCAGGATTCTGACATTGGGACATACCAAGTTGGAATTTTCAATAAAAGCAATAGTAATCGTCCTCTGTAACTTGCAGTTTCTTCTACAAATCCCTAGCATTTTACTTTTCTTTTCTTTATTCTCTCGGTCCATGCCACCAGGAAACAGAGCTTCAAAGCGTCGTCAATGCATAATTTTTTTTTCCCTCTGTAGTTTTCTTATAATCCTTGGATTTGCCAATAGCTATCTGGTTTTTGGGTCTTTGCACGATAAACAATGGAGCGACTCAGAATTGCTAGCAAAAGACGCACTACTTGCTGGAACCATCACAACAACCATCGCGGACTGCGCCATCTGGATTTTCAATCTCAATATCTTCTTTCGCATCCTCTTCGATTCTCATGAGGAGAGAATGAAATATCTTCGTCGTATATATGACTCAATTATACTTCTCTTTACAGTCGAAACTGTAATATATTATTACGACGCAATCGGCTGTCTGGATAACTGGGCTCCATTATTAATCCTCCAGCATCCGATATTTTGCTTGATTTGCTTAAAGTTCATGCTCATTTGGCTCCGAAAGGCAAAAATGCGAAGGTTGTTGGGTAGCAGGCGCAATATCACGCATAACAAATTACAACTAACGCGTTTAGGAGTCAGCTCTCTCATGGTGTCTGTATTCTTTTTCCTTATTTGGCAGCCATTAAAACGATTTCACGAGCAAACCGAGGTCCTCAACCCCACCTGCTCAAAGCTCAAAAAGTATCTTTACATAGATCTCATGTTTATGATGGTTCCAATCGCAATTCAATCTACTCTTTTTGTGATATTTTACATTCGTTGCAAAAAAATGCGCGCCTCGCCAGCCATGATCCCCAGACTTCAAAGCTCCCAAAGTAGTGATCATAGCACTGAAGAAGAGGAAATCAACGCTTTGCTTCGCCTTATGAAACCTTTGAAATTTACTGCGGAGGTTCAGGAGATTTCAGATATTCAATCAGAAACGGAATGTACGATATGTATGGAGGCTTACAAAGTTAACAAGAGCAAAATATTTTTCATAGCTAATTGTTGTCATATATTTCATTACAAATGTCTGTGGAAATGGGTAAAGCACCGTAAAAGGACTTGCCCGAAGTGCCGAGCTCTCATCACTGTTAATTAATAGCAATTTTTTGGTATCTAAACTTGCGTGTTTGTATTAGTACACAACTTATATTAAGTTGATGGAAATTATACGAAAAAGAGAAGAAATCAGAGGAAAAAAATGTAAAAATTAATATAGAAACACCTAATTGCTTTGTCACAAATTAACATTTGATATAGCTCTACGAAGCGTAGTAGGTATTGAGCAGTTTCACTTTAAACCAAATATCACAGTAGTCTTCGTCATCTTGGTATTCTGAGGATTCTTGAGACGCGAAACCTTTCGTTTTATCATTTTTAGATGCGTTTCTTTTAACTTCAGGAACCGGGTCGCTTTCTGAAGTCGTCCTTATTTCATTTTTACTTTCAAATTGCATCACGGTGTTTTTAAAAAAATTATCTGATTCTTCCAAAATTGTTGAGAGTCGTTGGGTAATCCCATCTATTATTATTAAAATAGGAAGGAAGGGTCATATTAGCATAACGAAGCAATTCGTTGTTACTATCAGGCAGCATCAACGCTTGGAAGGTATGCTGAGGTGGCGGCAGCCTTGAAATCTGGATCTCTTCAAATTTGATCGTTCCTTTGACAAATGACTCATATCTCATCTAATAAGGGCGTGCATTGATGAAAGAGAGCCAAATATAATATTTACCCAATCAAATTCAATGAAATCTGAAGTAGTGCTGACCCGATGCTTTTTTGGCTTCAATAGTTTTTTAAAAACCAGCCGTAAATAATCATATTCAGGCATTTTCGTTGGTGCTGTCTCGTTTAGAGCCTGAAAATAAACCATCATTTCCCCTAACGCATCCAATAGTATGTTAGATCACTTCTGTCCAATAATATTATCTACTCGGTGCTCCTTTGCAAATTTGACTCGGATCTCGCGTCTTTTTAATCTCGCTCCACTCTATCGGACCCATTCCATCTAACACATTAGCTAATACAAAAATCTTAGATCCAGCAATTGCATTGCAGTTTACAGCCCCTAAAAAACTCGAGAAGTATATATCCCAAAGATTCCATATCATCCTTCGGCGTGGGACCTGTTGCAGTTAAGAATCCTCGATTTTACCCAAACACACAAGGAGATATTTACTTAGCCCTTCGATTCTATTTGCACTTGTATAGTCATCTATCGCAGACAAATTCTTCTCTTTGATCGGCTCTTTTATTTGCCCAGTCTCATCAAATACCTCTTCGAGATTCTGGAAGCCGCACATGTATATTTTGCCCAAATTATTCCCGATTCCTATTAAAAAATGCTTTGCACTGAGATTCGAGAAACTGTATCCCAGCTCATGGATCCTCTTTAGCATAGACACCTTCAAAACGCATTAAATTTCGTCAATAGCCTGTTCTGTTTACTGCTGCCAGACCAAACCTAGCTATGGTTATAGTGGAAAATTTCCGCTTGAGCATCGAAAAAACTTGAGCGATATTGGGACCAATTTCTTCAACCACTCTTAGCAAAGAGCCGTTCTTCACTTGTTCAAGGTACAGCTCGGGCACAAAGGCTGAAAGCGACGGTTTTTTGAGAGAAAAATCGGGGAAATGATTACTTCCTTGAAGCGATTCAAAAATTTTTGCCTCGATCTTGATCTTTCGTTTCAGTTCAGTATCGTCCTCTTTGCAATCAGCCTGGAAGTCATAAGAGGTGAAATACGAAACATTGGGAGTTCTATACTAAAATTGCGATGGCTCGCCGTTTGCTATCTTTCTGGGAACCTAAATCGGTAGGTATAAAGGCAAGTGGTCAGGTGGAGGACTGTACATCGATAGATCTCCTCGCTCGTGGAGGTGTAAATCGGCTTTGGATCTATTCGCCAGATAGCGTCGTTTGGCTTATTGAAAGCCTTTGAGTCTGACTCCATTTTATTATGCACTATATCTACACTAATTATTTAGTTCCGAGTACAAGCGCATTCATTCGGTGTGAGTATAATTTTATTCCGCATTTAAATCAATCCAATTTGATTTTGCAAATGTTTCGTCGTTCATGAAATTCAAAATATCATGCTCTAATGCCTCTTGCTCGAGTTTGGCTGAAGAGACGAATTATTTCACGGATTCTTTACACAGATTTATAAATTGGCTATTTTCGCTCATTTATCGATAGGAGTGACGACCCTAGGATTTAGCTTGCGGAAATGCTAGCTTTTCATCATCGATTGACTGCATTGGCAAAATTTGTTAATGTTTTTTTGGATCGGACAGACATTAAAAGAAATAGATAATTTATAAAATTTGAATCGATAGATACGAATAGGTGATTTATCTAACTAAACAAACAGAGATGAAAGTTAATTTTTCATGCAGAAAGTAAGGCAAAGCGAAGCAAAGAACTTACTGCCCTAGTAAGGGAACGTCAGAGGTGTCTCAATCGTGACCACTCGTAGGTGTTAGCTCACGCAAATGGAATTTTCATATTCTACTATATAAAATGAAGCACAATTTGGCTGCAAATATCTCGTACTGCTTCCAAGGACTCCTAGCAAAGTATCCTACACAAGGTATTTATGCCGATTAATTCGAATCAGCTTTTAAAAACAGAATTGTAATTCTACTTTTGAATCAGGCTTTTCGATCTTGATTAAAATCAAAATAAACGCAAATCCATAACTGTGCTTCTCAGCATGACTTTTGTTCTCTTTCGAATCTGATTATAAGCAGCTGATTCAACTGAAATGAGAGCTGCTCCTTTTTCCCCGCTCATCTTCCAGTCTAACTCTGATCCATTTACTTGTATACTAAGAGTGATTTCATTAACCTTACATTGCGAAACGCAAACTACTCTTTATAATTACGAAACATATTTTTTGATTTTTTTGAAATTTTTTTCAGTAAATCATCTCGCACTATGATTCTGCAGTAACTCACAATTATTATTAATAAACTCCACACATTAAATTTTCCGAACCCCCAGGAATTCCAAAAGATTCCTCCCATATTGTATCTATTATGTATCTGGGAAATGCTACATCAACAAAATTTTGCTCTAGAGATCATTGCACCCCACCTGTCATGTGAAATACTCCGTTTTTTAGAGTAAGTGAGAATTAATAATCAATATCAACAATTAATGTATACCAAAGTAAAATTAGCTTAACTATTCTACTTGAAAGAGGTTCCATTCAATGAGAGTCTGGGATTGAGAAAGGTAGCTTAATGAGCGTTATTACACGCAAGCTCCTGCCAAAAAAAAAATAAAATTCAATCTAAATCAGAATAATTCAGATTATTTAGATTTTAAATTTGATACCTCTGCAGCCTATGCTCCAAGCATGAGTGCATTCCCTTTCGAACTTGCTCAAGCAATGAAGAGTTATTCAAATACTCCAGGAGACGTCACTCCCGGCTTAAAAGCCACCATTATTCCGAACTACCATTCTGAGGTTCAATATTCAACTTCTTCGCGATCTTATGGAATTTCTAACTCTTTATAGACGGAGCTAAACTTAGCCAACTTTCTCCAGAAAGTACAAACGATTTTCCTTGCGGTGTTTTCAAATGATTTTGTCTTCAAACTATGTAAATTGTCCAATATTTCCTCGCTGATCCAACCAAAATGACAGGTTTGCATGCGTTCTGGTATCTCAGCACATCTTTGATTCTCTTCGGCTTGTTTAAATACATTAGTCAACGTTGGAATGCAAAAAACGCAAAGATTAAGCGTCTCTTGTCAATTTTCCAAGAGATGAAAGACTCAATTACCAGCGATCCTGAAGAAAGAGAAACAATTCAATTTTTTCTTATCAAACTGCGAGAGCGACTCCTTGAATATGCATTCGACCCGAAAACACATTACAGAGGATACCCTGAAGCTCTATTCGTTGATAATGAGGGACTCGAAAACTGCATTTGCTCAATCTGTTATGATGTTTTTAACTCGCCCAAGGCGTTTTATTGTGGACATACGTTCTGCAAGGACTGTCTCGCTGAATTCTCGAAATCAACGTCCTCATGCAAAACTTGTCCCGAGTGCAGATCGTTTGTTACCACCGATAATACGAATAAAGTAATCGCTCTCGAGAAGCTAATCCAAAACCGTCTAGTCAGATGCCCTTCCGCCCTGTATGACCCTTCAACGCCTTGTGAATATGTGGGAAAGCTATCAGACTGCTCGAGTCATGTGCAGAAATGCAATCACTGCCGAGTCAAGTGTCTTTGTGGGAAACTCATTAGAAAAATCGATTATGCGAATCCAAGCTTCAAATGCGATTGCAAAATCGAATACTGTCGGTTCTGCGCAGTGAAAATGACAGCACGGCTGATGCCAGTAACTTCCTTCTTTTGAAAAAATGGTAAATAGTTTATTTATGACTAGATTCATTTAGAGGTGTGCCTCGACTTCGATGCTGCGTGCAAATCGTGCAATGCAGTTGTAAAATCAAAAGACAAATACTCTCATTTTTTGAATGGATGTTTCGTCCGTTGTCCTTTCAACGAGCAAGGGTGCCAGGAAAAAGTAAGGGACTCAACAAACGGACAGATCTAATTATATATTTCCAAGGTTATTAAACACAAAATGGAGGATCACATTCAAGAGACTTACCCAAAGCATTTATACATGTTCCTGAAACATAGAAACCCCAAAGAGCTTGTCCGGTTTGAGGCAGAGTTTGAATGTTTCAAAGAAAGGCTGCTGAAATCTAGAGAGAAAAGAAGCCCGTTTTTCTGTTAATAGCTTTTTTGTTTTAGTGAGGTCAGCGTTCTTTTTCAGAGCGTACCCTCAGATAGAATTCGATTTCCTTAGGCTTGGTATATATTAGTCATTAAAGATTCACTGAGTATTTAATTCAGATGTAACTAACTCATAGGAGTTCGGAATAATGTGTATATTTTGTTGAAAAATTTTGGATGTTCTGTCTCACAAAAAAAACGGAGTTAGCTTAGGCATTCATTCGACATTTGAAATTTGAAAGATGCTGCTCGATTTC
>ENA-UOUE01001564-UOUE01001564.1-compost-metagenome-genome-assembly--contig:-NODE-1564-length-14001-cov-16.667983_pt1 | contig 14001 bp, 8 predicted proteins | sample MGYA00238146_ERZ747223 | MGnify/ENA primary metagenome ERZ747223 (study PRJEB28781, sample SAMN06268865) | compost metagenome | isolation source: single cell | place: USA: California, Emeryville, Joint... | reverse complement strand
TAAATCCTTCTTCTCTTCCATGACTCGCTTAAGCTCACTTTTCAATGACTTAATCTTCTCCTTCCTCTCAGACAAAATTTCATTACTTTCTTGTGAGAATCTCTCTCGCTCTTCTGCCAATTTATGTTTAAGCCTTCCTACTTTCTCTTCCACATGCGATTTCGCAGTCTTAAGCTGCTCTATTTCTTTCATTCTTACTTCAGCATCAGCTAATTGATCTTTCAATCGTTTAATTTCCTCATCTTTCAAGAGATTTGAGTTTTCCAGTTCCTTGTATTGATCTGTTCTAAGTTTCTTTTCGCTTCTCAACGCATCTAATTCGTTTTGCAGAGTTTCGAGTACTCGGGTCTGCTCGTTCATAATCTGATCTCGAGCCTGCATATCGCCATAAATCCTTTGTTTTTCTGCCTCAAGAGCTTGGACCTGCGCTACATACTTTTGCTCGTTGAAATTAATCAGCGCTTCGAGTTCTTCAAATCGTTTCTTTTGCTGTTGTTCAGAAAGAGAAAACTCTTGAAGAACCGCTCTGAGCTGCTGCTCTGTTTTAGCCCACTCTTCCTCCTTTTCAGCATACTTATGAAGACTTTCAAAATGCTTGAGATGTTCGAGTTGAACGCGTTTCAGGCTGTTTTGACTCGCTTGCAGTTGCTCAGTTCTTTCGTCAAGTAACTCCTCGATATCCGAACATTTCAATGCGTATTCACGTAGAAGCTTACGCATTTCTCTAGCTTTGCATTGAAGACGGCGATATTTATCCTCGAGATTGTCTAATTCACTTTCTTTTTTATCAGATTCAAACCTCATGAAGCTTTTTGTGATATTAGAGCTTTTTGCCGTCGGACTCCATTTATTAGGAGATTGGAAACTTTTCATAGCGTTGGATCCAGATCTCGGGATCGTGGATTTCGAAGGCTCATTTCTAAAGAAAACTGATGGCGTGTGAATGCCTGACTCTTCGAGTGTAATATCGTCATTGGAGGTACGTATCTCGCGCTTTTTAGATTTAGATGTTGGATTTTTGCGGGGATGAGTAGAAACAGGCTGATCATCATATTCAGCTGAGGATCTATGCATTCCAATGGGAGATCGGATGTTTTGAGAGTTAGGAGACCGGATATCTTGGTAGATAACAACGTTAGAAGTTTTATCTTCCTTATAAGGCGCAAACTCCTGGATTGCTTGGTTCAATTCAGCTTTGAAGTAGGATGATAGCTGGTTGTGAGGAGAGAGGGGTTTTCTAGATGAATCAAACACGCTGCTGCCATCATCTAATTGAAGTGTATTTCGACCAGAAGTCAATTCTGAAGCAATTTTCTGCGGTTGTTCTCGATTGCTGCTGACATTTTGTTGTCTTTGGCTATCTGAATATATTTTTTGGCTGTTCCTCTGGGAATCCAAGGCATTTTCCGCTTTGGCTGATGTATCTCGACTATACGAAGCTTTTACGTAACTCTCGTACTTCTGACTCAATGAGGGTTCGTAGACTGGATTTAGTCTATCCATTTTTCAAAATATAATGCTGTTTAAAATTTCAAAATAAAAAATCACAAAGCAACGTTTGATTGTAAACAACTAAATACACAATTTTTTGGATACTTTCAGTCTCATCTTTTCTGCAGTGCGGACTGATTATTTCGCAAACGGCAAATCTGAGTGATAAGTTCCATTATAGAGGAAAACTGTTTATTCAAACTTTCTCTAAGTCTATTGCTTTATAAAATGAACATGGCCAGGAAACAGTGAGATATGCTCAATGTCCTAGCTGTTTGAGAACGACTACCATCTAATAGCTCACAGAGTAGAAATCTATACAAATCGGAAGCTGAGTCCCTTTGTGAATTAGGATTAATCCACACTTCAGTATTTTCTTACAGGCATATTTTTATTGTTAGCGGATTCAGTTCTCAATAAATAAAAAATAATAGATAACTATTTTAATGCTTTAAAGATTATCGTAAAACTCGATATACTATGAAAGGAAATGGGCCAGAAAATTTTTCATTGATTCCAAACTCCGACGTCCGTGAGCAGAAGTTTCAATACAATATTGATCACCTAAAAACCTTACATGGCTACGAAATCAACAAATTCACGGCCTGCTACACTCGACCTTTCCTGCAAAACGCAAAAACAGTTGCCTTGTGCGTACCTTTTCAATTAAAGTCCCACATAGATCAATTAGCCCGCAGAAACCAACCCAAAAGCAGACCCGGACCCAAAAGATCGACGCTCAAGGAGATCAAATTGCTGCCGAGTCATGTTCCCACTGAAAGTGACACTATTACTCAAAATGAAGAGTATTTGACCGCAACGCAGCAGACGGACCCTGATCAATTTGTTGGACGCAACACCTTGAGAAGCCTCACGCTTAGAGATGTTAAAGGTGTTAGCTGTCCACCAGTTTATTGGAGTAATCAAAAAGAAAATCGATTGAAAACTGAGGAGAGCAATACAACCGAGCCACAGCTGAGAGGTTCATTGAGGAAAAATACTTCTATAGCGCTATCAATCAGGCAAACCAGTGAACCGACAAGCGAAGGATCAGAAAATAATTTGGATCAGCTAGCAACTATCAATCGAACCAGCAGCTCGTTTCGAAAAGTTTCGTTTGTTGAACCAGTGGTCAGCGCCCGAAAGCGGTTCATATCTCATGACATTACAGGAGAAAAACCGGTATCACCGGTGCTTAATGTTCGAAAGAGGTTTGTATCTCAGGATGTTATTGAGGAAAAGCAGGAAGAGCAGCCTGAAACGGCTGAGCTTAATACGGAACGTAAGACCTCCGTTGTCGTGACAAGACAAAAATCTCGCAGCGTCACGGCGCATCCTGTAAAAAAGCATCATTCTGTGCTTTTGAGAGGTTTCGAGAGCAGAAATAATAGCATAAGCCCGAATGACCAACTACAATTGGATAAAGTCCATTCGGCAACTGCGCGACCTGAGCGAAATCGTTTTTTCTCAGAAGATGGAGCTGAGAAATCTGAACCGGTCTCGGCACGTGAATCAAAGTTGTTTACACCATATCACACAGTCACCGAAAATGACGCTGAAGGCGGTTCCAATGATAGAGAAAAGTTCATTCGAGACTTCATTAATGAGAATTTCGGAGGCAGCGCTACTCAAGGGCAGTACATTCGCACAATGTCCAACCAGCAGTCAATGATGAGATACACTAGAGCCCATAGCACCTCACCCCATCAAATCCTCAAGAACTTTGAAAAGCTTGTCACAGAAGAGAGTCCGCCCCCCTAGTCAACGCTCGAATTTTTCGTACATGGACGTGGCTCTCAACAACGATGCAAACGAAGAGGTTGACAAATCAAAGACTACCTCGCGAAAGCAACGCGCGAAGGACCGAGCAGCAAAACGGAAGGAATGGCGGGAGAAATTTGGGGTCATTGGTTCCTTGGAGGCTGATTTTGCGGAATTTAAGAAGAATCTCAAAGAAGGCGATCTCGGAGCCAACCTCCGCACGCCCAAATTCAAACTTGGTAAGGAGAGTCCTACGCGATTGATTGAACGGCCAGTTAAAAACAGGACTCGGGGGCAAATCGCTTGGGAAGTTCAGAGAAAAATACAACGAACTCACAATAAAATCGTTGAGGAATCCTCAGCACGTCTACTCAGAGGCCATAAGTTAACGCCTAACCGTTTGGAGATAATACCGCCAATGCGTACGGCAAACGAATAATATTTTTTTTTAGCATTTATTTTTACTGCAAGTTCTCAAATCACTGTAGTCGTTCTTTAAAGAAACCGTTTGTAGATTACTGCTATAATGTTTTTCGCATTATTAAACATTCGTTTTCTGCAAATACTCATGTTGTGAAACACCTGATTTTTAGGTAATAGTCTGAGTGTTTAGAGGCTTAGAGAAATGAGCTTGAATCTCATTTTGAATCCAGATAAATTTTATAATTTCACTAACTAATAAATGTTAGCTCTTCTCGAAACAGCCGCTCAGACCGTGGGTTCTGCAACAGAATCAGACGGCCATGGAAGCTTTCCGATTACAGTCTTAGTGTTCTTCTCTGTGCTTTTCATTTACGTTATCGCAGGGTCAGCATTCGAGCATTTCGAAGTACATAGTCCCTTTCATCTTGAAATATGGCTAATTCATATGTTACTAGCTGCATTATCTCCACGAATCTGGACTGGCAATCATGTTAGGAGGCATCGTTGGATTCAGTTATTACGTTTATGTCAGCAAATTTAGACATCCAATAGCTAAACTACTCTCAAATAGAATCAAATGAACGGCAGTCAGACAGTAAAGCCGATATCATTCAACGAGCAGTTCTTCTTTTATTTCTTGCTGCCGCCGATAATCTTTGCCTCTGGATACAATCTCAAAACAAAGAAATTTTTCGCGTTTATGCCTTATACGCTATTGTTTGGCATCGTTGGAACGTTCATAAATTTCTCAACGACAGTCGGATTGACCTACCTCGCTTCCTACGCCAAGGGAATTTGGATTATTGAACCTGGCAGAATGTATATCCCTCAAATTAATTGAACTTGGCTTCATGAAATCACATATAGGGCTCAAAGAGACATCACGTTCAAGGACATCCTTCTGTTTTCATCTACGATCTGCTCAAGTGATACCGTTGCAGCCGTCACGTTGATAAAGTTCAAAGATTATCCTAAATTGTATAGCATTGTCTTTGGTGAAGGTATGTTTTGTCTCTCACTAATGAATTCATGAGTAATTTCTAATAAAAGGATTGGCAAACGACGCTGTGTCTATTATCTTGTACCAAGCAGTCGCTGAAATCGTCGAAGATGTGAACAGTAAGAACTTTTACCTGGGGTTTCGAGGCGCTTATTTGAAACGTTAGAATTTAGTTGGGTGACTCCATTCAGCATTATCGGACATTTCGTCTCATTAGCTTCTCTGAGTATTCTCTTGGGTGTGGTTCTTGGTACGATGGTTTGGTTTCTAGTAGCAGAAATAACTAATTTTTGTACCCATAGGTTTGTTTTCTGCGGTTTTCATGAGAAGAGCGAGATTCTTGATTGATAATCCATCAGCACAGTTTTTAGCAGTCTTTGGATTTGGATATTTGTCTTATATTGTCTCCGAAATCTGTCATTTGTCTGGGATTATCACGCTGCTTATAACCGGAGTCGTCATGTCTCACTATACCTTCTACAACTTGTCGCAGTCAGCTCAAATTAGCACTGGGTATTATAATGAATAACGGCAGCCTCAACTTCATGTTTACTAGGTCGACGTTCAATGGAATCTCTTTGCTTGCTGAAGGATTTATCTTTATGTACCTGGGACTATCAGCTTTCTTTTACACGTCAGACGATTGGTCCATTACGCTCATTCTCATTGAAATCGTCATCACGTTTGTGGCACGATTTATGGGAATTTTCGTTTTGTCCTGGCTCGCAAAGTAAGCATATAGCCTATTATTCCACTAATGAACATGATGTTGTGCTTACCAGAGCATTTAGATGTCTTTCAAAGTGGAAATTGTCTAATAGAGAGCTTGCTGTTATTTGGTTTGCAGGTAAATACAATAAAGCCTAGCCAATGTGCTCAAATGAATTGGTTAGGATTGGTGAGAGGAGCTATTGCTCTCGGTCTGATTCTCAAAGCCCCTGTCGAGTATGAATTCATTCATTGTGGAAGAGTCTCATCATTATTAAATTTTTTTTTTCAGTCCATTACTTCGATCAACGGTTTTGGCGCTTGTCCTCATTACAACCGTCGTCCTTGGCGCTCTGATGCCTACTTTCATCCACAAAATGACACATCACGATGACTCTCCTGAGCCTCGATCCCGAGGAGAAACACAGCATGATAGTACTATAGGACAATTTAATGTGAACTAATAACCTACATTACAGCTTTGAAAATGCTGGAAGAGCATGTTTACAAATTCAAGAATCGAGACTATGGAAATCGATTGCATTTTTATTGGCGCGTGTTCGATGACACTTTCTTGAAGCCTTGGCTGATCCGAGACTTTGATCCAGAAACACAAAAACTTAATAAAAAGCTCAAATACGAAGAATTCGGTCCTGGAAGACTGAATCTCAAGCATCAACTGGTCCAAAGCCAGATCAAAAAGCCGCCACAGAACCCTCAGCAGCCGGGAATTGATCTAGGTGAACCCTTATTGAATAAGAACACATCCAATGAGGAGGTGAGAGGGGAATCAAACGAACACAGAGCGACTGGAGAGAGGGGGAGTGGGTATGATCCGCTGAATGAGAGCTCGATCATCGTTTCACACGCAACCTCCTCCAATCTAACTAAAGACAAACTTGCGAACCGAGGAAGCTTCTCTTTCCGTAATAGCCCAAACTTCTATAATGAGAATGCTAATCAGGGTATGGATCTGGGAACCGGTGTCAGCACAATAGTTGAAGAGGAAAAACACGAATAAATCGATTAGATTTGGGATTCTTCATTTTAGTTTTTTAGCAATCATCGAATTTGTTATTTTACAAATACTAATATATGTCGTTTCAAACAGCAACTCATTCGAATTAAAGGACTCGCATTCGTAAGTTTTGATTAGATAGAACTTGACAATCAATTTAAAAGTCCACTCTCGAGTGACACTAGTCATAAGAATCGTTTTATTATTCAAAGCTCAAAATATTCGTCAATATTTTTTACAAACTGGTGCATCTCTAATTGAAAAAGGGAAAATACAAAATAAATACTACCAGAATTTGATTGAGCTCGAATAATTTGGTCATCATAAAACATAGTTAAAAGTTGCAAATGAGTAGAACTGTGCTGGCACTATTCACCTTCAAAAATGAGGGGGGAAATTTTTTGTTACATCAGAAAAAGTATACTAAGAAGAAATTACGGTGCCAGTTCAATTTCAACCTCACTCGAATTTCATTATGAAAATTCGAATTCGATTTTTTTAGCGAGCATAATCATCTCATGAAAAATCGGATGACTGACGAATCTAGAGAGCACGAAACTCACAAAAAGACTCGAATTTAGCAAGCCACTGAGATTATAGAGAATTGATAAATCAAATAGCCTGGGCGCCACAAATTAGGAAAGAACTGAATATAATGAGAATCACAGTCATTGAAATGATGAGTTATTAGCCTTTATAAGCATTCATTGGAATCTCCTCCTCGACAAGAAAGATCAAGCACCGTCTTGTACCTGAAGACAGACGTATTCGAAGGGAGGAAGGAGAAACCAAAGTGAGCTTGAGGAACTGAGAGCGTGAGTAATTATTGATCTGTATGGTAAAAAAGATTTAGTATTTTATCAATATATATCTCTCAATTCACAAAGCTCTGATAAGGCTCTCATTTTGAAAGTGCTCCTGATCTTCATTTTTATTGCTTTCATCGCAACCCTTTGAGATCCAGAAGAAGCAACAACAAGAGCGAAATTAGCTTGAGGTCAGAAAGAAGAAGAAAAAAAAGGAAACTTATTCAAGAGTCGCCTGTGGCATCCCAGAAAGTTACGTTTCTTGGTCCGAAAACTCTGATGGGCTTCATTGAAGTGATAAAGAAATTCACTCAAAGCAGCGGCCAGAATACTTTGAAACCGGGAAGATCATCTCAGTTCAAGAAGTTTTCTTTTCCAAGCAAATCTTGAAACTCTAGACCGATCTAATACGATACTGACCGAATTGGGAATTACCGACCTGTAACTACTGATTTGATACAACCGCAAAAGTTAATGCAAATCACGGACTCCCTGATTGACAGGAAGATATAATTTTACAATTATAATCTATTATTCAATCTCCCAAAAGCTGCGGCTATCAAGGATTTACTACACCAATTAATTAATTTCAAATACACTCGAATCACCATTTCTTAACCCTATTGAATTAGGCTTGCAACGAGACAACGTTATCTTCGATCATGACGCTATCTGGAGTGCTTCATGCATTGAAATTCTGCTACCCGTGAAACTCTGCTACCCGGGCTCCATCTACCGTTCCAGTCTCGAGAAAGGTAGTTCACTTGAACTTCCTTTCATCTTCAAGATGACCCCAACAAATCCGCAGGAGCATCCCCAAGAGAGTGAAGACTAATCATTTTGGAAATAAGCAAATAATTAAGTGCACTACTCGAAACGAAAGCTGTAATAAATATAAATCTTTCAAATAATTTTGAAGTGTGGAACAAAATATTTGGCATAACTTAAAACAGTCATTATCCGAATGAAGGTGAGTCCTATGCAAAACAACCGAAACAACCATACAGTAAGTCACAAACCGCTTCTTCTCTCCGAATAACAATAAATCCTCTCATAATAAGTATCATAACAACCAAAATTGGGCAAACAAGCAAGAAAACTCTAGCAACATATCCAATCAATACAAGGGTGATACGGAGAAACGGTTCTCAATGAGAGAGCAGGTATGCGATGTCCTGGAGACTTGTTGACTTTATTTGACGTGTGTTATCAACAAATTTAGATTGACAATTCAAAATTCAGAGATCCAAATGCTTCACATCTCTCAACAATAGTGCAAGACAGCACCATGCATAAGAAAAGGTTCAGTTACTTGACGTCTGGAACCAACGAACAGCAAGAAAGCAATAAAAGGAACTATTCGAATGAAACCAAAGGGAATGCAATTGGCGGGAATAATCAAACAACATCATTTTTAAATTCAAACGGCCAGAAAAATGCAGAGCCTCAGCTCCAAACAAACCCAATTCAGAAAGAAAATACCACACCAAACTCGTCTCTAACTTACGCTCAGATTTCAGGATCAAACAGAAGTGCTCAAGAAAACGACAGTTTTCATAGCAATAGTAATAACACAGCGGCAAACAAGAGCAAAGAGAATGATTGTGAGGATCTTGCATACAAGAATAAAAGCAAAAATCAGCCGTTGAAAATGCAATATTCTGAAATAAACAATAATTATCAGAATAAAGGCCAGGATTTTCAGCATTTTAGACGGGATAACAATGAAAATCGGTTTATGAATGGGTTTATGAGAAGACTTTCTGATCATAATCAAAATGCGCCGAATGATGGATTCAAAAATGAGAAAGCAGGTAATGATCGAAGAAGGGACGCGATGGACACAGAAGCAGGAGAGGTAACTGGAAACCAGTTTCAAGACCAAAGATCGAACAGATTTTTCAAAGGGAAGGCTATGAATGCTGAAACGAATAAGTTTGAACCTGGTGAGCTATCCAACAATCAAACGAACGTACCCGAGCAAAGGCATTATAGAAATTTCAGCAAAAATCATGGATATAACCAGAACGCTCAGAAATTCGAACCTCGGAGCAATTCAGAGGCAAGAAGCAATTCGACAAACAGAGATCGTCGTCCTCTCAATTTCAACGCTCCAATGTTCGAAAAAACGCCGAGTTTCAGCGTTAAAACAGCCTCTGAGTCCCCGAGCTCTGGAAGCGACCTTCAGAACTCAAAAGATGGCTTGATTATTCGGGTGATCAACGCGGGAGAAACCATCGAGAGCAAAGTATTCAGAATTGGCGATGATTTGTATATCCCTTCTTTCTTTTCGAGCCAGATCAACGCTAAGAAGCCTCTCTCGAACCTTGTGACTCAAGATTTAGCTGGGAATATCATCTCTAACCAGGAATTAGCTCGTGTCACGATCAATCTAGAAGTGAAAGCTTTCCAACAAGTAATGCAAGAGGAGCCAGTCCCGACCAAACTTCCTGATGAGCCAGCCAAGCCAGACCTGTTAGAAAAAATAATGCAGCTCGAAGGCAATTGTACGCCCAAAACGCAATCAAAAAGACCCACGGAGCCGCCTTCTACTGACGCCTCGTCGAATTTACTGCAAACTAGCACTGAAAAATCTGAGAATACAGAGCAGGGAAAGACCGGGAAGTATAAACGACCTTTGAACGATATGAGAAAAGCGCCGTCCGTCTCATCTGACTCTGAAGAAGACGAACTTATGTTCCAAAATGACTTGTACCAGAACGAGGCCAATAGTATGAGCCTCAAGCAGAAACTCACTCGAATGAAGGATAAACCAGAAATTAGCATTGATAAAGGCGCTAGCAACCCTCAAAATAAACCAAACAAACTAGCTTTCGAGGTCGATAAGAATCCAGTAGCGTGGATAGTCGAGGAAGAGCAACCTCGTAAACAGTTGAAAGTAGGCGCCTCAAAAAATGGAGCTGATGAGGGGAAAAAGCTGGCGATCGCAACGTCTACAGTGCCTTCGAATCGACCTAGCAATTATAAAATTCTCGGCCAAGACACCATGCGATTTACTCGAGAAACCAACCTGTTAGAAAAACTCGAGAATTATATTATCAAGAAAGAAAACTCAGATCCGGAGGTCAAACAGGAGAAGGAGATGACCCCGGAAGAGCAGGAGGCTGATGCTGCAGAAAAAGAAGCGCAGAGGCAGCTCGATGAGGCTTATAGCTTTGCGAATCGGTATTTTGCGGCCAATCCAACGAAAGTTTGCAATCGATGCAACCGAGCCGGACATTACGAAAGCATGTGTCCTGAAGCTGTCAAAGTAATGTGCCTCTTCTGCTGTAAGAAGCACGATACTTCTCAATGCACTTCTCTGATTTGCTTCCACTGTTATAACACGGGGCACAGAGCGAAAGATTGCACAGAGCATAGTAATATGACTTGCTTCAGATGCAATAAAAAAGGCCATAAAAACGTTGAGTGTGGGGTTATTTTACCTCCTACGAGTCATTATAACGATGAGAAAGTGATACGAGAAAAGAGGAATTCGAGGTTTAGCGGTATCTGCTTGACCTGCGGTCGAAACGGGCATTATAACTGCAATGGGAACATATCTTTTGGAGATACAAATAAAATAGATAATATCTATGGTCCGATAGTCAATGGAGTGCAAGAGCCAAAACAAGAGGCGCAGAGGAATAATGCTCCGGTCCCAAAGATAAATGGTAGTAAATTGCATACCATTCAGGAGTGCTCTGATGGCAATCAATCAGATGATGGTTCAATTGACTCTGAGGATGAGAAGTTTTTGAAACGCTCTGGTGAAAAGAAGAAGAATAATACAATGAGAACTCATGGTTATTTAAATGGGGTGAATGGGAACCATTCATCGTTCAATTCTTTTAATTACTCAAAGGAGAACACTATGAAAGCAGGATATTCAAGGCCAAATCAATCAAAACAGCAGTATAAAGCTCACGAATTTCGAAGGAATAATAATCAAGACTGGAACCGACGAAGAGATTACGAGCAGTCGTGAGTAGCTATGCAGATGTAGGATTTATTGTGATATAGACAGTTAAGAGTTAGAGAAACTGAGTTTGATGAGTGTTATTTGAATTGTTTATATGCTTATGCTTTTTGATTTCTTATCCTTTATCTATTTGGGGGATGTGATTATCAATTTTAAACGAACAGCACCACCTTCCAATAATGCTTCTTGTTCGATGCCTACTGCAAACATTAATCTGAGTAACTAAGTGAGATCTGCAAGAGTGGGATGTTGAGGACTTCATACTAAGTGCATTACCTTTTAAAAGATAACCTCAATCTGTTCAAAATAAATACTTAGAATTTCAATCTTGTTTTATGTTTCTGATGCCTAAGCATATTTCGTGAATTCAAAAAAGAAGCACAAAATTCAAATAATCTCGTTTTGAGATTTTCAGCCGGTATTGGGCTTGTCAGTTCTATATGTAACTTCTTGGTAAAAAAAAAAAATGCCTCAAATTCAAAATACATACATAGATGTAGTAGCTTGATCGTGCGTATGAAATTCATAAAAATAAAAATTTTGCACATATAACTCTTCCTTTGTTCATTTAAGAATATAATTTGAAATGCTCATAGGTTAATATTGTAAAACTCTTCAGTTTCTTGTTTATTTCATTGAGTTTGTCTTTGTTGGAATATCAGTCGATTCTTTACGCACACTTATCATCCCGCTATTGTACGAGAGCATTTTTTGTTGTTCCTCATCTTCACTCGCGGAATCCAACATCGCATCGCTTTTCATTGAATAATCACTTAATGCCATATCAGATTCGTTCGGCGAGTCTCCAGTGAGCTCTTTCGGCTCAGGATCTTGAGCCAATTGATCTGGATTCCCTTTTTCAATAGTGTTCTCACTCTCATCATGGTCCTCATGCATTTCATCCTGATACGGTTCTGCTGAATTGGCTATCTCGTCAATTGAGTCGATTTGCTGGGAGTTCCGATGTGAATTATCTTGAACTGATTTTTTCGATGATGTATGTGTCATCGGAGTTAGAGCATCAGGCTGATGAGCATTTTCTAATTGCCCAGTGATCCCAGGTCCGCTTGATCGCACTCCATTATTATTAGTCCAAGGAGACATTCCACCCGGTCTTGAAGAGTACAGAGAAGATAAAGCTCTTGAATCAGTATCTCCTTGTTGTAGTTTGGCTATTGTTTCCGAGGAGAGTACGTTCTTTTCTTTCAAGTACCCAATGAATGCTTCAAAAATGCAACCATCGAAGTGAGGCACTCCTAATTCCTCCTCTAGATTGAGAAGTATCGTGAGAGAGCGTTGCAGCCCGACCTTTCGGAAGACGCGGTTGCAAAATTTCTCAGAATAATTGAGGCTGCAGTTTCGATTCTCACGAGCATCTAATAAATCGTAAAGTATTTCCTTTTTGTCTGTAGCAGTGATCTAGGTGGAAGATAATGAGTATGAGATGAAGCAAATGTTTTCAATACGCTGTTAATTTCTCCAAAGAGAACGACTATTGAAACCAAAACGTCATCCAGGTAGAGCAAATCAAGTTCGATTGAATAGTTAAACTGATCATATTTCCTTTGTAACAAAACATTAGATTAAATTGTCATTATTGCCTAGAGCTTACGTCGGGTTTTCTTCGAAGATGTCAGAAAAAACAGTCGCGAGTTCCTCGATGTTAGTGCATGGAGGCAGCATAATACACAACGATTTCGAGAGCGTTAGCGAATGCTTGATTAACTGCGAAAGATTCGGAGAAAGGTGCTTCTGAATTGAGAATTTTTCAGGATGCTCCAGATGGACTTCCGATGGCGCAAGGAACACAACCTCTGCGAATAGCTTTTTCAATGAGAAGAAATCCGCGTGGATAAGGTCAATCTTGTGATTCACATGGTAGATCCCTGAGTTATGCTCAGCTTTTTTAATCTTATGCGCTTCGATTTCCACTCCAATGACATAAGGACACCGCCTAGCAAACTGATTAAGAGTTTAAGAACAGGAAAGTTCCAACGCAAAAGTTACTTGGATAGCGTTTCCGCCGTAGCCGCTCAAAGCATCAATGACGAATTTCCCACTCATTCTATTCGCGATGTGCTGTGCTATACATTCCGGAGTGACTTCGTTCCAGTCGCTTTTCTCCACTCGAATTCCTTGCGAATATAAAGAAAAGATTTCCTGTCTGGTGAACATTCGCGTTTCTGTGTTGCCGATATTGAGACTTGCCAGATCGGAAATGCTTCGTTTCGGACTAAAACTATCATAGAAATCGAAATCGACTTTATTGCTGCGAGAATCGTTTGTTTTTTGGTTTGTTTTGGTTGGTTTGGCATTCAGCTCGGTTTTTGTCATCTTGCATATGATTCTTTTGCTGCCTCTTCCAAGAAGAAATAGATTATTCCTTGCCCAGGAATTTGCTTGGTTCGTAAAGCGAATTCTCTCGATATGGTCTTTCTGTCTGGTGTTCTGGACGAATGAAGAGGGGTCGCCAGCTGAGTAGTGACCGGTGGTGATTGAATTTGAGAGTTTGTGTTTATCGTCTCTGTCATTGTTGAAATTTTGAGGATCACAGCAAAGGAAAAGCGACCGAAATGACCAACCGCGAGATTTATTCTTTCTTTTAGCTGGGCTATCCAATTCTTGTTGGATTGAGATCTTCATATTCTTGGCAGTTTTAGACTCTTCTTGCATCGTTGACTTATGGCCAAAAACAATCAGCTAATTGGGCTTAAGTTGAGTTTGTAATAATTTTTATTATTTGAATTACAAAAGTCAACAATTAGCATTTTTCTGATTGGTAAGTTCGAATCATTTTGCTCGATTCAATTAC
>ENA-UOUE01001563-UOUE01001563.1-compost-metagenome-genome-assembly--contig:-NODE-1563-length-14007-cov-21.887437_pt1 | contig 14007 bp, 22 predicted proteins | sample MGYA00238146_ERZ747223 | MGnify/ENA primary metagenome ERZ747223 (study PRJEB28781, sample SAMN06268865) | compost metagenome | isolation source: single cell | place: USA: California, Emeryville, Joint... | reverse complement strand
TAAAATAATAATAAGTAACTGTCAGATTCTGGCCAAATTTGCCATAAAATCGCCATTTAATTATTTTTACTTATAACCTCTACCATTACTACTTAGCACTATTACAAGCTATCTTCTTCGAACTATGAATGCGCTTCACTACCCTCCAAATGAACAGCAAGCCGAATTTTTACTATGAGTCCAAAAAACGACTTACCCCATAATCAGCGTTCCTGTCAAGAGAGCCGTTCACTCTCGCACGTAAGGCAGCCAAGCCTTGAGCAATTCAATGATATGCAGTTCCTTCAATGACTGCTCTTCTTGTGGATGCAACTAACAAGACTAAAGTGGTCTGAAGTTTTAATTATCTCATTTTTCTTTTAGCTGACTTATCGATGCAACCGGAGACAACCTGTTATTTTTCAAAGCTCCTTTCCGAAATTATAAGCTACCCGACAGCTTTTTGAGGCAAAATTCGGGCTAGCAGAAATTATTAAAATAAAAAAGCCTTAAAAAATCAAAAATTACAATTATTTCAAACTGAATAATCTCAGTTAAGTCAATAACGATCTTCGAAACGCAAAGAAATTAAAAAATTTCGATATTGTCAAATTATGCAGAACCTCGATTTTAATGCCACTTGAAATGTACAGTATTCTAAGAATTTGGATCCCTTCTGAAAAAAATTTTCAATTTCGGTTGTTCTTCTCTACTTGCCCGAAGCGCAACTCCTAATTCTAAACAAAACTCGTTAAACTCTCAAGCTAGGTTGTTTTTCACAGTGTATTATGCAAAGAACACTTTTCCTAACGAAAATAGTAGAGATTCATTTATTTCCATCCTGGCAGCAGGATATTCTTAAGCTAACCTGAATAAAAAACAGTTTAAATTGATTTATTCAGAGAAACGCAACTGCAGTCTACACTATCGAAGGTTAAGTATTGATCTGAGGAATGGAATATTAAATAACATCTTAATGAAATAACGTAGCATTATAAAGCACGTTTATTTATAATTTATTAATCAGTTCAGTTCAAACTCCCTTAAATATGATTCCAAAGAGTTTGCCAACGTTCAATGAGAACGACCAAAACACCAAAGAAACCTCGGCGCTTTCTCAGAAATGCGTTGCTCCCAACGATAAGAGGTTCGATGAAGAATTCCCTCCGTTAACCTCACAAGAGGGAGACCAAAATACCACCCAAAACTCTGCTGTGAATTTATTCGATCTTGCACCTCTGAGCGTCTTCTGCGGCGGTAAAAAGAACCTTCCTCCCAGACCGCTCTCAGGAAAGAACACAAAAAAGCAAGCTTCGGAATTTTCTGGCAAGGAAGGGAATCAGAAATCTCAAAATCGAGATATTCTTCCTCGTGATGACGCTAATCAAAGCACAAGCAGCAAAGGAATTCAAGAGTCTCAGAGTCCCGTCGAACGTCTCTATGCTCACGTTAAAAAGAAATCTGCGGATTCCTCACATGGACATAGCAAAAAGAATTCTATCGACAGTCCGATCGATGAGCAGGCCCGAAACGCCAAGAACTCACGAGACGGAAAAACTCTCAAGAAGAGCATCCATAAGGCCTCTGGCTCGAATCCAGGCTGCCTGAACAACTCGAATTCCAGCCATGTTTCTCCAGTTCAAACAGCCTCTCACACCAGAAACAACAGCGCTAAAAACACCGAAAAACCAAAGAAAGAACCTGAAGACCTTGAGAAAAAGACCGAAGTTAATACAGTAACTGACAAAAACAAAGCCGTCCAAAACAATGAACGTAACTTCATCACATAGTTATTTAGTTTTTCTAAAAAAATTTCTCTCGATTAGAAAAATACCCATTAGAAGTCAAAGAGAACCCTTCAGACTTTTTCGAGTTTTACAAGTCGGAATTTTTTGACCAGGCAACTCCATTTGGGTTGTCTAATTCGAAAGTTGCAAATGCACTCAGCTTTGACCCAGAAATTGAGGAATTGAATATTCCTCAACTGAGCGGCAAGGAAACTCAAGAGGATGAAGATGTGCAGCAAGAAGAGGAAGAGGATCCACAGCCTTGGCTGATCCCGAACATTAGCAAAGATAGTCATTCGAACCTAAACGAAATGACCATCAGTAGCGCTAACCGGGCCAGTCAATCCCAAAACATGTCAAACTCGGTGGCGAAGCGTTCGAACGGATCCTTTGTGAGCAATGAATCAACTTTCGATTCAGATCAGTTTATGAACTATGACCTCATAAATACTAGTCTGAGTGGCCAAAGCACCAGTTTTTACAATCCGAAATCGAACGAGCATAGCACCCCGACGAAAATAGACTCGTTTAGAAGAGGGCAGCAACAGGACGTAAGATAAAACGTTTTGAAATTTAATTAATCGTGGTCTGGTGTTCTGGTTTAGGTGTATAATGGAGCTCAAATGCAATACATTCCTTGGATGAATCAGCCTTTCAATGACCCTAGGAATCAATTTGGATTTATGCCATTGAGCTTAAATCAAAGCGCCTTTCAATTTAACCCGAGCTACAACGGGAACGACAGAACTTCAGCCTGGGACGACCTATTTAGCAGTAACTGGAGCACTCCACAAGGCCAGAGCCAACAACAGTTCATGAACCAGAGCTTCAACGTCTTCAATGCTAATGGCTATATGGTATTCTTACTCGTTCCATTAACCGTTCTCTAATGCCTCATAGGACCAAATGCAGCCGACCTATCAAGGTAGTCAGAGCATGAACCTTCCGAATTACCAAAACGCTGGTGGTATCAACAACAATTCTCTTGCCTACAAGCAAAGACAGAACCCGAACTACCAGAAAATAAAGGGCAGAAATCAAAAGCGGATCCCAGAAAACGACGAGAGCTCTCAGTTTTATGACATCATTCTCGATAGAGTAGCACTTATCCCTTGGATTACTTGGAAGACTAAACTTATCTCCTAGCTCAAATATGACAACAGAACCACCCTAATGATCAAGAACATCCCAAATAAGTATGACCAGCCTCTCTTATTGCAGACGATCAATAAGAACCACCACGACAAGTTTGATTTCTTCTACTTGCCCATTGACTTTAAGGTACATCTTTTTTCTTCGCACTATATTTATAATTCCATAAATTACAGAACAAGTGCAATGTTGGGTACGCATTCATCAACTTCATAGACCCTATCTATATCAAGGAGTTCTATGAAGAGTTCGACGGCAAGAAGTGGACTAAATTTAACAGCGAGAAGGTATGAACGCTTTCTCAAGTACTCCGAGGTCTCATCTAATTTACAGATCTGCAGAATTAAATATGGAAGAATCCAAGGGTTGAATGCCTTAATCCAGCATTTCGAAGCATCAAGCGTCATGAACCAGCAGGTATCACGGATGTTTTTGGATCTTAGACTAATTCTGTGTTTCAAACAAAGGATAAGAAGCTGAAGCCTCTCATACTCACAAAGAATAGCAAGAACGCCGCCAAGAATAGCAATATGTTCCCGAAGCAAAATCTTCAGAATATTGAACAGCTCGTCCGGCAGCAGGTACCTTTTCCCTTGTAACAAACTGTATACTAATCCTGTGTCTTTAGAAAGCGACTCTGAGCGATGAAGAGATCACAGAGAAAAATTAAATTTCTCGCATCCTAAGTTCAGCACCATCGCTAAGCCGAGACGTCGAAAAATAATTATCTGTTAATAATACCGCTAAATACTACAACCCTCAATTTTTCCACTGATATTGCTTCGAACTAAAGCTGATTAACTTTGAATTAGCTGCAAGAGAACATATTGCCACCACTCCCGCTATTCTAGACTCGCCTCAGAAGGCCGCTGTTTGAAGAGGAGAGAATCCCAAGCAAGGCTATCTCAATTTATAATCGTTTTCGAACTTATTTCTTTAGCTAATTTTTAAAATGTCATTTTGTTCTCTTTTCCATTAATCACCGAAGCTATTTTGGATAATTGTATAGTTTTGAGAAAAAAATTTTGTATTTTTTCCATGATTTTTCGATTGTATCGGCTTAAGTTTCCTTAAACCTTTTGGTGTTGAAACTTCCAATGTCATTCTACCTAAATCTACAATGAATGAACCGAAAACTAAACTTTGATAAATAATAGATCAGCAGGACTAATAGCTAAATCTGCCTCTGATGCCTACAGCTTAACAAGGAGTTATAAATGGAGGATTTCAGGAGATTATTTGACTTTTAGGAGGATAGTGTTGACACGTATCGAATATCGAGAGCAATCAATTATCATCAATTATGGAATATTACGTTCAAGTACAGGCAGGATACTAGTTATTATTTTTGTATTCTTGACAAGCAAGCTCAAAATCTCCAAACGCTTCTAAGTAACCGATCGCCGTAGCCCTTGTACATTGGAACTTCAGGATAAAGCTATTGATGTCTTGCTCTCTCACAACCGTCGATATTTTCATCGACGAAGTATAACCTGCATTCTGCGAAAGGCTCTCCTTCATTCCACCATAGCCCGAATTCATGGAGTTCGATTTGCCAAGGTTTGAATCGCCATTTTTATTTGAGCTCGAATTGTTCATCGAAGCTCTGTTCCATGGATCACTGCTTTCCTTATTTTCGAATGGATTCGAATTTTTTTTCGTTGGTTCTTCTTTGAGAAGGTCTTGACTAAGCATGAGCAGAGCACTGTAATTTTCTCGCATACTTTCACAGTTCTGCATGAGGGGCCCTAAGGAATTGATAACAGGGACCTGGATGCTGTTGTACAACTGGATGAGATCAGAGTTGTTAGAGACGTCTTGACTGATATTGGGTGTCAGCGGATTATTATATTTGAATCGAACAAATTGCAGAGGGTCCTTAGACTGAGAGTTATGGTTTAGGTGTTGTTGGCCTTGAAACATGTTGAATCCTGATTCAGGTGGTTATTAGGTTGATGGTTTTTTTTGTCTGGTAACTTTTCCGGGGATATCGGAATTCGATTCGTAATATTTTTTGACTGAGCTTTCAATTTGCTTTGATTAAAACTATCAAATTGAAACTGAGTGAGATTCATATCGTTTGATACATTAAAATGATGTGTGCTCTTTTTTCAGAGAATTTGTTGAATCCAAAAGCATCGTGTGATTTATTATTAAGTTATTGAGGTTTCTATGCGATTATTCTTGATCTAACTGAGTAATAGAGTCATAACTTTTTAGAATATTAGAGAATGATCGAGATCTCATGACTATTTTTGCTGTTAGTCTATTACTCTTGAGAAGTGCATAATCTCATTATGTACTGCATCAACTAATGTTAATTTTCACAATCAAGAAGTTATTTTTAGGGGGAAAATCATCTTTTGCGCTAATTCATTATACAGCTTTTGGCCGGGATCTCAGATCTATCTTCATTGAGAAAATTTTCATACGAAACAAGCAGAAAATATCGCCTGATTGGGATCTAAGGTAAGAAAATATCAAATCTGTAACTGGAATGAGGGTTACCCTTTCCCTCAAATGAGGCAATCGTTTTGCCAGTTCCAAAATCCAGAACCTTTACAATCCCCTCACTGGCTGCTGTGGCGATCATTTTCCCATCTAAACTCCAAGATACGCAAAAAATTGAGCCTAGAAATATTCTGCTTTAGCATCGATCAAAACGAAAATTACAACCTTCATGTAATTTATTTCCGATAGTTCTGGTCATTTTGCCGCTTCGATGATCATATATTTGAACGTATTTCATCCATGCTGATGCTACTAGATTACCGTTTGGCTGACAAACGTCAATCCACCACAATGAATCTGTTGAATCATTCAAAATTAAAATAATCAATTATTGTTATGACCGGCTTCCTTAAATTTAGCGGGGGTTTTATTAATAGGAGTTTGTTTTTCAGCGTCTAATGCGTTAAGCTTGCTTCCCTCATATTTTACATAGAGGACGGGAGTCGTTGAAGTCGAATGCCATCTACATCGGTGAGAATCTCCGAAGCCTGAACAATGTTTATGAAAATTAGTGCATATACTGTTACGACGATTCTCAAAGTCGTGGTATATAGTTGAATTTTGACTATCCAGAGAAGATATCACGAGAACAGCCTTATCATCAAGAGAAGCAATATTTCTCCCTTCGTTGTCAATATCGAAACTCGGAATCCTGCCTACAAATCAGCACAATCAATAGATTTCAGAAGAGTGCATGGAAAAGAGAGAAATACCTGTATGTTTTGGATTCCATTTCGATTTTTTTAGAAGTGATGTGTTTCCATCATTATCAATTTGGAAAAGATGATATCCAGTCTCCCTGGTGACTGGGAGAAGAGCCATCATCTGTCTTCTGCTGTTATATGTGAAATCTCCAAAGCTGGTCTCTAAAGTAATTAATCGAATATACGTTCGTTACATAGCATAAAACTTGATAGTAGATAGTTGAGCCAACAGCTTTTCCTCAACAGACAGACGATATTCTTAGAAATTACCTCCAACTACTTCCTCAAATGAAAAAGTGGTGACAGGTCCTCTGTCAGATAGATTAGTCACTTCAAAATTCGATACACGGTCGTAATATTGATGACTTATAGAGACAAGAAGATTTGTTGCAGGGATATGCTTTACATGTGTCCATTTACAAGCTTTAGGAAATTTGATTAACTGGGAAAGGGCAAAATTGAAGAATTACAGACACCTTTGTCCTTTGTTAACTTGATACCATTGAACGAATAGCGCTCTTTCTGATCTTGTATGTCAAAAATTGTGATCGTATTTGGTTCGATCGTGCACCAAGCAATAAGGCTTTGTTCTTTGAAAGAAGTACCCATTGAGAGAGAAAAATTAGGATGATGGATGACAGCAATTACAATTAGTTCATTAAATAATGAAAGACCAATTCAACAAATGCAAATGTACCGCTGGTAACACCTTCTACTGCTAGTTTTGAAACAGCGAACTCTTTGTTTTGTCCGAAAGTTTTCCTAGGTGCAGTTGTCTGGGTACAGGACTTTTCTTGCATAGAAATAAAATTTTGATAAAAGAATTGTCGGGCTCATTGAAATTCAGTTTATGAGTAATAATGCAAAATAATATTGTACTATCTCAACTTCAATTTTGATGCTAAGTAGGATTAAGCTGTTGTGTGGAGATACAGACTGTTAGATTTCATATTGCTTCATATTATTTATATTCACAGAAGCTGAGAGTACAGAGGTAGTTGTATCTTTTTAACTAATCCAAAGTAATCAATTTTTTTTTTTATAAGCCCACTCTGAGAGCAGTTTTTTAACTCCATCCAGCTTCCCTCAGCGACGTATCATCATTTAGCATAACCTCACTAATGTTTTACATGAAGATTGGAATGAAGGTCAGACAGAACTATTGGCTAATCCAAGGTGTTAGCTTTTCTCATTCGAGTTTCTCGATCCAAATGTTATCTCAGCCTATATAATTTTTTTCGCATCAATAACCACTATTGACGTCATATTAGTCGCGATATTACATTGCAATTTCCTCATTTCTCTTTCCAGTTTCAAAAAGTAAGAAAAAAGGCATTCTATTTTTCAAAGTGGTGTGAGCAATCGAGAAGATTTTCAGAGTGTTTTTTTTGGTTTTTTTTTTTTGGTAACTCTCATGCACACTTACTTGATAATGAATGAGCTTGAATAAATAGAAATTAATAAAACTCCCAATAAAAGGCATCAGCAAAATTAAAGTTATGCAATTGAATCAACCTCTTGATCAGCCCTCAGCTCTTGAACTCGACAAGGTACTCAGGCATCCCAAGAAGGATCTGATATTTTATATAGAGTGGCGTGCAAGAACATGTAAATGGCCATGATGGGATGGCCGATTCCAGTTCAACAAGAAAATGCACTGATAGCATTAGTCCCTTGAAGGAGTAACTGAACTTCCCTTTTTCCCTAATAACCCTCTATTAAGAGCTTCTTCTAAGCAGGAGATAACTGAGCAGCTTCCTAAAAATGTTCATAATTCGGAAATTAATTACAATTCAGCTCTCAAACAGATTGAAGACAGGAAAACTCAAGCAAATTCGCTCACCTATGAACAGGAATTTTCCAAGATAAGTCATAACAGGGTGAAAAGCAATTTGGGAGTGCAAAGAGCAGAGGATAATTCAAATAATGGGAAGAAGTGCATTCTCTCCACAATAAACTCCAAAAATCATTCAAATAATACCCAAACTCGAGGATTAAGTTTACCTTCAGACCGCCGAGCGACTCAGCAGCATACAGAATGTCCAGAAGCGTCAAAGCAAACACAAATCAGTCGCAGAAACTATGAAATAAGGCAAGCAGCGCAGGAGAAACCAGTACGCAATGAGGCGGGTGCAGGGCTTGACAAATCAGAACAAAAAGAGCAGAAAGCTACCTATTCCATCAATACAGAAAGCGGCGCCATTTTGAATAGTCATTCATTGCTTTCAGAGCGCAGTAGACCTCTGAGTCTCACTCATTCGAAGCAGGCGCTCTTAGTTAAGATGACAAACAGGATGGCCTCAGAACTGGAGAGAAAAGCCAAACGATTTGCTGAGCCATTGAAGCTTCATGTGAGCGAATTTAACACTTCTCCAAGAGATATCTTAGATGAATCAAAGATCTCAAACCGTGGTTCATCTCTGCAAAATAAGCCTTCACAAAATCTTAGAACGTTAGATGTTTATGCCGCTCTTAAGAGCGATGTGAAAGCCTGGAGGACCTACCATGAGAAGCATTCTAATTTGATCAATAACGGCCTAAGGACTCTGAAAAATGACAGACCAAACACGAACAAGAGTTTCAGTTATCCACAAAGCGAGGCGGTGACTCCGAAATCTAAGCTACCTGATGTGAGAAACGAGTCTATAGCAAAAACTGCAAGTTCTAAAAAGCCTAATAGTAAAATGAGTCTTAATCTCACCATGGACGTCCATTCTGATGTGAAAAAAGAAACGACTGACCATACTCAAAATTTGCCAAGTTTCAGAAGATTGACTTCAAGAGCAAGATCCTCATCGTAAAGAAATTGCTCTTTGGAATTTTATTTCATTTTGTTAAATAGGCGGCAGCAACAGCCACAAGAGACAACTATTGACTCGAGCTTTGGCAAAGGAGGAACTTCGTTTGGAAGGTCAGAAAGGCAGTCGGTTTTTGACATTAAAAAGTAAACTCTCAACTGTCCATTGACTTAATTACATTAATAGCCTTACGCCTGGACCGGCCTATGACCTAGCATCTCATAAGGGCATCGCATCGGGACGCACAGCCCCGAAGATCAACCTTGTCTCATATGACCGATCTGAATTTCTCGCTCCCAATACGTTCTCACCTTCTCCTCAGAGGTACTACCAAAACAGAGAGTTTGAGAGAGATGCCTTCAAATCATCAGGGTCCCCAGTTTTTGGATACGAGAGAAACTCCACAAAAAAACAGGTTCATCATGATTACTTCTATATAATCTAATTCAATCGTCGCAGGCCTGGGATGAGCATTTGAAGAAGGTCGCTGAGAAAAAGAGAAAAGAAAGCCCTAGGGTTCCTTATTACGATCCACTTCTTGACACTCAGCAAAATAAGCCAGGATCCTTTCCAAAGGTATAGCAGTGCCACCAAACCAACATTTCTCAAATATTTGATATTTTTAATTTAGGATCATCATCGAGAGCTATTTAAAATCGATAAGGATATTCCTGGACCAGGCAACTACAACACAAAGGTGGCGAATCAAACGCCGGCTCAAATATCATTTGGAAGAGCAAAAAGGAAGACTGACGCAGTGAAATATTTTTCTCTTCTTCTGAAATGTCTAATATGAAAATTTGTTGATAGACAAATTTCCCTGGTATGAGTGCGAGAATAAGAAAGGAGTTTCAAATTGTCGTTGGAATCTAAAATTATTTTAGAGAGTGTTTTTGTAAATGGTGACCTAATTTGAGTTTTAATCTGATAATGACTCATTGAGTTGATAAGAGTTTGCTGCTTATCTTCATGAAAAGGATTTTTTTATCGCATAGTATTTATTAGTTTCGTTCTTCTATCCAAACTTTTTGGTTACATTAACCAATTTAAGTTTCATTATTAAATAAATCGAACTTTAAAAAAACCGTAAAAAACAAAGACGATGAAGAAATTCAAAACAAAGAAGGAAGTTAAGCAGTACAGAATCTTCCTCAGCACGATGAATTCGATTGCTGGCCAAGCCATCGTCGAGACCATCAGAAATGATTACATCAATGACGAAAACCCTCACATCATTTACGGAACATTAGACCCCGAGAGCAATGCAGAGGTTCCATCTGGTGCCAAAGAAGTGATCAATGTGAGAGCTTTGTCTTATTCCCTCAGGCTTAACCGCTCTCTCTAGAACAAGGATGTAGTCGCCTTGACCAAAGCGCTTCTTAGCAGCAATTTCATTATTTATGATATCGAAAGAGCTCCACTGGATGAAATTGAATACGCAATCAAAGGTAGCTGAGACTCCGAGTGCATCCCGTCTTATTCTTTCTTTTAAACTCAAAGCGATTCGTACAGCTGATAATGACAGCGAGAGAACCTTTATTTTGGTGTCTTCTGTCATGACATGGTCGGCAACTCCACCCAAGCAGAAGGTATATGCAAATTTTATTTTGAATGTATATTGACCTTATTGTTGGAAGTCTGATGAGGTGGTTAAATCAAAAAAAGACGATCTTGACATGATTGTGAATGAAGAACATCCAGAGGGCAGTCCTATCACACAGCAGCTCTCAGAGGTATTTAAAAGTGCGATGGTTCTTCTCATCTAATAAATTCACAGCGAAATATCCTTGCTTACACTGAAGATGAGTATCCTAAGCGAAGACCAGCGCCGAAATACTACCATTATTATACCCTCGAAAACCTCTGCTTGGAAGCAGGCACTAAGAAGAATTTATCGACTTATATCGTGTGTTCTGGTATTCAATATGGACATGGAGAGACCTATTTCCATCATTTTTTCACCGTAAGAACCCAATTGCCCTGTTCAATTAGCTCACTGGTTTTTCAAAGAGATCCTGGATTCAACAGCCCGGGTATTTGGCCATTATCGGCGAAGGAAATAACATGTTGCCGACTATCCACGTGAGAGACTTGGCAGAATTTGTACATTTCATCATCGAGAAGAAACCTACATCGAGATATCTTCTCGCGGTGGACAAGGGCAACACTCAAAAGGAAATTGTCCAGAGCATCTGCAACTACCTTGGAGACGGTGTCGTCAAGCACATCGACCCTCTCGATGCAATTGACGAGCCATACTATGATCTTTTCAGTGTTGATTTACAGCTCAGAACGTCCAATGCTTGGGAAAAACATAAACAGCAAGAAGATGATAATTCTGTGAATGCTTCCTCAGGAACGGACTTCGATAGTCCGATGAGTATTATTCCTCGCTTCGACTTCGAATGGAGATCAAGAGAGGGTTTCGTGTTTAACTTCGAAAAAGTTGTAAAGGAGTTTTTCGAATACCGCCAGCTGAGAAGAGTGAAAATATTCATGAACGGGCACCCTGCCTCCGGAAAATCACATTTCTCGAACATTCTTAGCAAGCTGTACAATCTACCAGTCATCCGTATCGGAGAACTGGTCGCACAAGTGATGAACCAGGTAATATTTTTTGCATTTAGATCGGAAGTGTACTTATAATGGTAGACGGATGAGTTTTCCATGAGAATTCGATCAATTATGACTGAGATCAGACAGAAAATGATTGATGAAGCACAGGCGGCCTTTGATATAGAGAAGAAAAAGAACAAGAAAAAGATGGCTGATGTGGAATTTGACCCTTCAAAGGTTCTTCCTATGAGAATCGCGAGTTTGTAATAAACTTAACCGCTTAGATTCAACCAAGAGTCCCAGATGACCTTCTCTACCAAATGTTCAAATGGCGTCTCACTCAAAATGATGCCAAGTTTAGAGGATACATTCTCGATGGCTACCCAAGGACCTATGTTGATGCGAAAGGCGTTTTCATGAGTAAATAATTGTTAATAAGCGCTAATCGTAACTCTGTAACAAAGGCAAAGAGCAGCAGCAAGGAGATCAGAGTATGCAAGACCAATTTGTCCTCGAAAGCGACATCGCACCTGATATGATGATCCAACTGGAAGCATCTGACGATTATTTGAAGACTAAAGTCAAAACATACATCCCAGAGACTGAAATCCATCAAACTCACTATACTGAGGAGGGGATGAATCGTCGTCTTCACAATTATAAAAAAGCAAATATCCCCGAGGCTGGAAACCCCGTTCTAGAAACTTTTTTCAATGAGAATCATATTCCAGTGGAAAAGTTGAATATCGAAGGGCAATCAGAAGAACAGATTTTGGAGACCATTCAGGAGTATATTTTAGCGGTACATCCTCTCTTGTGAGAATTGAACTAACACGTTGCTTAGGAAGGACCAATAAAAAATTATGACTACACTCACGCATTGCAAAAAATGAAAGAGGACAGAGAAAAAGAGAAAGAAGAGGCCAAAAGACGTGAGGAAGAAGAGGAGAGAAAACGTCTTGAACAACAAAAGGAAGAGGAAGAAAAGAGAGTAGCTGAAGAGAAGGCTAAACAAAGACTCGAAGCATTGAAGGAAGAGGAAACAAAACTGTTGGATATTAGATCACAGCCACTCAGGTACGTCGTTTGAAAGCAAATATTTTTTACTAATGAAACTCATTTGATTAGACAATATTTAGCCGATATGGTCGTTCCAGGACTGACGGAAGGTATTATTGAGGTCTGCAAGGTCCAACCTGCTGATCCAGTGGAGTTTTTGGTACTTTTATTCTAATCGCTTTTGTTATAGCTGGTAAATAGGCTGATTTCTTGGCGAAAAGAAGTGAAAAGATGAGAAATCAAGATAAGGACAAGAAATCTGAACAATCAGAGGAAAAACCTCAAGCAGTTCCTTCGAAGAGCGGAGAGCTTTCAAGAGAGCAAGATGAAGACGCTGACGAAGATGATGATAATGGATATTAGTCTTGAATTTGTTTTGCAGTTCCTCCGCTTTTAGTTCTTTCCATATTTTCTTAAAATGAGAGCCAATCACTTTATGAGAATTACATAACATTACTTGGATAAAGAAGCTGAAAACAGCATGCAGTCAATTTAGAGGAATAGATAGCTGAACCATTGATAAATAGTTTAGTTTGCTTACTAAATGCAGGGAGAAGAGTTATATTTCCAAAAAAAATAATAATTCTACCTCCTGATTCAGGCAAGTCAAAATAAATGCTTTGTCGGGTTATTCAATAAAGTAGCTAAAGATATAAAAATTAATTAATTACTTGAAATCCAAAATCAATACACATAAATGGCAAGTAACGATGAAACTTCGACGCTTTTGGGCCAAGGACCACCAAAGAATGATATCGCAATAACGACTGGTGTAGATGACGGGATCGATGTAGCGCAACGCCGGCAAACTTATGGTAAAAAACTGAGGGTGGTTGCGTCGAATACTGTTGTGCATCTAATTTGGATGATCAGTTTCTTCATTGTGTTTGGAAAAACTGATAGCACGACCTGTACGGGCACTCTCTATCACTTTGGGGAGCTAGCGAGGTGGTTTTTACTCGGTTTTGTTGTGTGGGATATCGTGGAGATGACAACGATGAAATACTTACAGAAATATTCACACCGCTACAATTCACCTCCAATAATTTACAATATCTTAGAGTTAGCCTATTTGGCAATATCTCTCTTGTTCTGGATATATTCAATCGTGGCATTAAACGAGAGAGAAGGATGTGAAGGACAGTCTCTAACAACGTTGGTGTGGATTTGGGTGTTTTTGTATGCAATATTGCCTTGCATCTATGTTAGCTGCTTGTGTCTTGGAGCTATAATAATTGACTCTTATTGAAGAAGGGAGAAGGAGGAAGTGGAAGAAATGGATTCGAATGAACAAGAGAAACAAAGAGCTTTTTGGTTGTAAACTATTTTTTCTTATATACTTATGAGCAAATCTCCTATCATCTATCAAGATCAGAGCGTGGCACTCCTACATATCTTTAGTTGTTACAATATGTATGTGTTTCTCTTTTGTCTTCAAAGAACCTTGCTTTCCACTTTAAA
>ENA-UOUE01001562-UOUE01001562.1-compost-metagenome-genome-assembly--contig:-NODE-1562-length-14009-cov-15.172265_pt1 | contig 14009 bp, 4 predicted proteins | sample MGYA00238146_ERZ747223 | MGnify/ENA primary metagenome ERZ747223 (study PRJEB28781, sample SAMN06268865) | compost metagenome | isolation source: single cell | place: USA: California, Emeryville, Joint... | reverse complement strand
TAATTTTCAGATTTGCACTGAGGCAAATGAACAAATAAACTATGAAAAAGCGTCAACTTAATCAATAAAATGAGTCATGCAAATTACTAAATGTTAAAACATTACGGACGGACTACTCAAATATTGTATTTAAGGATCCAGGATGATCAAGTAAAAGAGATTGTCTATCAGCTCTATTATATTTATTGTTGATAATCTGCTCATGCGTAGAATTACTAGAGAAAGTATTCACCTGAGTACTTTATTTTTACTTGAATATAGGAAAGTTACTTCTGAGAGAGCATCTTACTGCGAGCGAAAAATTGACTTTGGGTTGCCTCGTCACTGGATTCATCACGATTCCACTATGAGAGAGTAGAAAGCGAAAGACTATGCTCTCTACTATAAACTCAAGACTAATGTCTTGACCACTCATTTTACTAATTACTCTGCCTTCATGTAGACTTAGTAAACAAAATCAGTGTTATTTACTATTACTAACTATATAATATTTATCATAATACAGACTCCTTCTGATTAAGCCCACCCCTTCGACATCGATACTGCAACTACATGTATTTCTTAAATGGAATGTGCTACTTGCTGTGACTCCTAGAGAAATTCGTTCTATATATGAAATAACTACAGCTGCTTAGGAACGGTAGCAAATACTTCTTCTCAACTACTCCAGATGAATGTTTTTAAGCATAATTAGGTAATATCAATCATAGCATTCATTAGCAACATTCTAAATGAAAATCTTTTATCCACTTTTGAAACTCAGAGATCAACACATTCAATATGATTTCAGATGTTATTAAATCAATTCATTTCGCCTAAAAGAGGACAATGCTCCTTCCCCATTAATTATTTTCTTCTCCGTAATGAAATCGCGATGAACGGTCAAACCTCTCTCCTCCACGCTTCTGCGAAGAAAGCAAGTCATCCATCAACGGAGTCGCTGAGGCTTTAATGAATTTATGATACTTTAAATCCGTATCCTCTGATCTCGGGTCTTTTTCTGAAGATTCTAAGCACAAATTAGTCAACCAATAACCTCTATTAAGCTCTTACTTGTATGAACTTTAAGATCAGATGCTTTCAGAGGCGAGAAGAAAGGCGAGAGGTTATTATTCGGGGTCCTTTGTTCTTCATTTAATCTCCCGCTTTTTCTCAAAGACTCTTTCTTCAAGGTTTCCATTTCGTTCTTAAAGTCTTCTCTGACGCTCTGAGCTTTAATGCCTATTTCATCACCCTTCCTCAAAGAAAATTTCTCTGGCTCTGTTTCTCCCAGCTGCGTTCTTCTGCTTTGGAGCAATGTAGTACTCGCAGTGACCTTCTCTCTGCCAGCAGAGGGCTCATACGCTTTTTTTAGATCAGTTTCAAATCTGGTCTCATCGCCAAACACCGTCCGTCCTACCGAAGTTTGGACCTTCGGTGATTTTGATCGAGCGTAGAGAGTGGTGGAAAAGTCTCGAGTGCTCAAATTTTCAGCTGAGGAGAACTGATTCAGCTTTTTCATCGTTGGACTGTGCATGAGCTTGCGAAGAGGGCTCGATCTTTGATGCTCAGCTATTTCTTCGTTTAGCTTCAACCTGAAGTTATCGACTCGACTATCGAGCTGGCTCTCAAAGCTTTCGAGGAGATTTGTGCTTCTTCCAGGAGATTTAAGTCTTGAGGACGGGCTCTTATAGAGGCCGTAGGCGTCTTCGTGCTTCCTTTTGCTCAGAGAGAGCCTTATAATGAAAATAAGGATGGTATTGGCAAGTAAAAGACCCTTACTTCGAGTGGCTGGCGCTATGAGTAAGATATGACTTTACGTTGACGACGCGAGATGAAGGCTGTGGGTAGTCCGTCGGAGATTGCTGGTATAATCGTGGAGAGTGCCCAGGACTAGCGAGAGAACCTTCAAAGAGACGTTTTGGGTTTGAGTAGAGGCGGGTGGAACCGAGGTCTGGGAAGCTGGAGATTTTAGATCCATATGAGAGCGGTTTATTGGCGCTGGAGTGGGCGGAGCGCACCAGAGACGATAGCTCTTGATTAAATTGGAGTTTTTCGATCTCGTTTTTCTAAAGTGATGTGGTGAGAATCGAAAGATAAGAAGAGGGTTTTACGAGGAGTTGTATTTCTTTTTCAGCTTCAAGGTTCTGCTGTCTTAGTTTGAGGTATGCGAGCTCCCAGGTCATACTGCCTTCTTTTACCGGATTTTCCATGAGTTAGTTGCAATTAAATTTTAAATCTTAACAATGTATTTTTTATTACCGCCTTAGTATATAAACATCATTACTAAAGCCCAATAGCTAGGTTATTTCGCGAAATCTGCTGAAAATTCATTGTTTTCATTAGAACCATTCACTCAATTGTATTTCATATGCAGGTCTTATCGAAGAATCAAGCTAATACCTTTGCCATCAGTAGAATCAGCAAACATTGAAGAGATAAACTTATTTCTCCTTTGAACAATTTTCAAAACTAACCCCAAATGAAAATGGTGGTCATTCAGAGAATTTACAACAATTATTATTATATACAAGCGACACAAAACCTCACTTAATTTTCGTCATAGGCGTCAACCTCACTAAACTTCGTTCTCTTTGTTCTTCGCGTATTCGATTGGAAGCTACTATCTCGGTCATCATAGTCTCTACCCATTTCTTTTCGCAGAGTCCCAGTCAATTGCAAGAAATTCACGTTTTCTTTCAAAGCGTTTGCTATCTCAGTGCTTTGATCAGCCCTTCTAAGCACCTCGAGCACCAATCCGACGGTTTCTTCAGTACTGAGCATCTCCGGACACAACATAGGACTGATCTCAGCGAAATCTTGCAGTCTTGATGGCTTCTTTCCAGTAGTAGAGCCTTGGGCAGGTTTTTTGATTATACTCTGGAAGACGTTCTCTCCGTCCTGGTACCCTGGCGGGAGTTTAAGCTCATCAGGCTCGGAATAGCTATTCTCCAGCTGCGATTTGCCGGCTCTTTGGGTCGTGAGCTGATTGTACCCGTTTCTGCGCCCATTCTTGGTCGCGTTGTTTTCGATTATATGTCTCTGTTCGGTGGGAAGGTCTTCTTCATCCTCAATATAGCTTGCGCCGTAGTCCATGCTCTTTCGCATTGTGCCCTCCAGAGTGGAGATCTTTTCTTGGAGGATGGTATTATTCTTCTGCTGTAATAGGACCTGTGTGTTAAGGTAGTTATTCTCTTCGACGAGACTTCCGCATTTCTTTTCATAACTACTGATCTTGTCGTTCAAAGAAACGATTCTTTCGAGTAATTTCTCCTTTATATGCTCGAATTCGCCTTCGCGGCGTTTGAACTCGTTGAGGAAGTTCTGGAATTCACGTCGCATTTCTTCAAGCTCTTCGCGTTTTGAGTCGAGCTCCTTTTGAATCTGTGCTTGCATCTGCATTCGCTGCTGTTCTTCTTCTGCAGCTTTTTGAGTGGCTTTCGTTTCTTTCTTCTTGCTTTTCTTGACGGAAGATGACGAGATCTCATCATCATCCAAGTTCGTCTCGGCATTTATCCGAAGAATAGAAATCTCGTTCTCTAGTTTGATGATCTTATTCTTAAGCTCCTCGTTCATATTCTGCAGCTCGAGGTTCTTTCCTTCCATTTTCTCAGCATTTGCAGTCGCGGATTTCAACTCCTTGTCTTTTTGTCCGAGTGCTCGTCCCTTCTTCTCCAGCTCGGCCTTAACAGCGTTGTTGGCCTCTTGTAGCACCTTTATTTTTTCTTGTAGGTTCTTATTCTGAGTAAACAGCTCCAAGTTTTTCTTGTCTTTCTCCTTGAGCAATTGGTTGTTCTGCTCGATTTTGCCTTCCAACTGTTTCAGCGCTTGCTCTTTTTCTTTGACTACACCAGCGTCTTTCTCAATCTTCTCTTCCAGTGTTTCTATTTTCTCTTTCAGAGCGTTTTTCTCCTTTCGTAGCACATCAGCGTTCTTTTCGTTTTGGAGGGTCTCCTTCTTGCTTTTCTCGGTTTCTTTGGCCTTCGCGTTCAATTCGTTCTGTAAGCTCTCGATTTTCTTCTCATTCTCACGCAGTTTGTCAAGTAGATGCTTTATTTCAGTGCTTTTCAAAGCGAGTTGAGACTTATACTCCTCGACTTTAGCAGCAATGGCGTCTTTCTCGCTCTCGACTGCTTTAATGCTCTTGTTTTTCTCCTTTTGGCTGAATAATTCCATTTCTAAGATCTTCGCCCTCATATCATTGGATTCTTCATTCAGCCTCTCCTGAGCAGCTCGAAGCTCCTTGACCTCAGCCTCGTACTCCGCGATCTGATTGCAATACTCTTTGTTCGTTCTCTCAAGCTCATTCTTGATCTTCTCGATATATTCGATACGCTCGATCTCATCCTTGAGCTGTTTCTTCATCCTTTCGAGCTCGGCTTGGGCGCCATTGCCTCCTTTCTGCAGTTCGTCAACTTGAGAGGAAGTGCCCCGGAGCTTCTCTCGAAGCTCTTGCGTTTCCTTTAAATACTTCATATTATCAGCCTCTATTGCCTTTGTGTGCTCTTTCAACCTCTGGTAATTCTCCTCGTAGATTTTCTCGAGGTCTGCCTTGTTTCTCCGAGCGTCTTCGAGACTATACTCAAGGTTTGTCAGCTCGTTTTTGAGGGAAGCAATCATGTGATCTTTAGTAGAAAGCTCGTGGCTCAACCTTGAAACTTCATCTTCGAGACTGTGGACTTTTCTCTCAAGTGAGCTATGTAGCTCTTTGTTAATTTTCTCAAGGTTTTTGTTCAGCTCCTGGTGACTTTGGGTATCATCCAGCTGCTCTTTATGCTGCTGGAGCTGCCTATCCTGTTCCCGTAATTCAGCGACTAGCTGTGCATTGCGTGCTTCGAGCTCCTCGACTCTTCTTTTCATGGATTGGATCGCTTCTTCGCTCTTGATCTTCAATTCGCTTGCGGTTTCTTGAAGAAGTCTGTCGTTTTCAGATTCCTCTTGAATTCGTTGGATCTCAGCATCTCTGTTCTTGAGCTCAGCTTGTAGGTACAAAACTCGTTTCTCAAGATCTTCTTTACCTTCAGATAGCGTCATGATCTCTTCCTGCGCTTCCAACAGTCTATCGCCTAGAGACTGGACTTGGCTCTTGTATTTCGCGATGGTCTCACTCTCCTGTTTCTGATAGTTACTGCTCTTTTTGTCCTCACTCTCTTCGAATCGAGCAGTATCGTATTCTTTTTGAAGCTGATTCAGCATCATGGTCGTTCGTTCGAGTTCGTCCCGTGTGTTTTGGTACTCGAACACGAGCTTCTCGTACTCGAATTTATGGTTTTCGAGCTCTCGCGAATTTTTTGTGTACTTTTCCTTCATTTTCAAGTACTCAGTCTCCAATTTTTTCAAAGCGCTTTCAATTGGAAGTCCAGTATCATAAATCGATAGAGATATCAGCGTCTTTTCAACCATTTCGGTCGCAAAATTGCACTGCGTGCCTTGCGTCATGCAGGATTTAGCAACAGGTCTTTGACTCTCGTAATCTCTGCTAATATTCATACTCTTCTGTTGTCTGTCAATCTGCGAGTGCATCGACGTATCGAACCCGAGCAGTCCTTGCAGGTCGTTTTCGGTGACGTTACTGCTTTGTGATTGGAAGTTCTGGAATTTAGAGGTCTTGACTCGCTCTTTTTGCAGCTCTTCCATCAACTCCGCGTTCTTTTGCTTTAATTGATTTATCTGCGAAGTAAACTTCTCTTTTTGGCGTTCGAGTTCCTGCATAAGCTGCTCCTCGAATTGTCTCTCCTCGCCATCTCTTGGCTGGATTTGACCCAGGTTTTTCTGGTTAAACAGTATCTCGTACTGCTTCTTCAACTGCATAAACTGTTGTTCTCGTTCATTAATCTCGTTCTGGCTGCCTTGCAAACGGTTTTTCAGCTCGTTGATTGTGTGGTTGAGCTGTCCGATCATCATATCTCTTTGAGCGATTTCTTCCTTTCTAAAGTTAAGCTCATTGACTCTAGCCTGCGTCTGGCTGTCCATGTTCTCTATTTTCGCCTTAAACTGACGTTCCAGCTCTTTAATCGCTTGTTTCAGCTCATGGTTCTCCTGCTCAAGCTCCCCAACGCGCTTCTTCTGGCTCTCGGCTACGATTTTATGGCGGCTGGCCTCGTGTTGCAAGTTCTTTAGCTCCTTGTCTAGATTTTCTTTCAAGGATTCTTCCGAACTCTTTACCCTTTGAAGGGCGGTCGTGAGTTCAGTGACCTTATCTTCTTTCTTCTCAAGCAAGCTCTTGAGCTGCTTGATCTGCACTTTTGCATTTTCGAGATTCTTCCCACGGAGGACGTCCAAGGGCGATTTGTCTTGGTATTTATCTTGTAGGAACCGTAATTGCTCTTCTTGTTCAGATATCCTTTGACTGAGGTAATTATTTTCTTGTTCAAGTTTTTTGTAGAGTTTTTTTTGGAGGTTGAACTCGTTTTCAAGCTTCTGCAATTCTCCCGTCAGCTGCTTGTTGAGAATCCGCAGCTTGGAGTCCTCAGCGGCGTTGGAGCTCACGTTCGCGTTGCTTTTCATGCTGATGTCTTGTCTGCTGTTAATATAGTCGCTTTGAGCATCAAATTTGTTATCTTCATTGGAAAGATCTTCGCGGATTTCCTGCAGCTTTTGAGACACATCGCCCGAGATTTCGATGCTTGGAGCGATGATCTGAGGGAAGATGGTCCTTCCGTCTCCTGGAGCGATGTGATTCTTCGACCAATCCATAAACTTGTTCATTTTATCTGGCGTTAGAGTGTCTTTGGCAGAGTTGATTCTCTCGTCAAGAGGGTTCCCTTGTGAATGCTGCTCGAAAAACATTCTGTTTGAAGGAAGGTTCTCTTTGCCACCTCTCTCGGAGGCTCTGTGACTATTTTGCACAGAGGATCGCACTGAAGAGCGTCCGACTGGTGGCTTACTGCGGTCGTCATTGAATTGACGAATAGTGGGACCATTCTTAGGTGAAGGGTCGCCAGAGCGATTGTAAGGCTTTTGCGGAGTGTTATTGGAGTAAGTAGAATTGGAAAATGAAGTCATCGAAGCATCTTCATGTGGGAAAGGGATTTCCCCGATGAGATGCTCGAGCTCTTCCTGTGTTTTATTTCCGGAGGTCATTTGGATTGGGATTGTGCCGTATTTCTTGGTGTAGTCGGAAACAGAAGGATGGTAGCCCATGAACATTGGAGGAGAGCCGAGGAATGACTGTGAGTAGTTGGAATTAGGAGTTTTGTTGCTGAAAAGAATGCCGTCGAGGTCATTCTGCTGGCTGCTATTGGTATAGAGGGTATGATTTTTACCTGCCATAGCTGTAAATTTGAGTCAAACAAAGAAAAGATAATATAATTTGGTTTGAATCTGCTTATGAATTCAAATTCAATTTTGTTAAATGTTATCTAACAGGAAAATGATTCGGTGGAAATTTAATTAGCGATTCAGTCCAGGTCATTAAATTTGAATATTTTTCAAATTTTGAAATTACAGAAGTTGCATTCTCCTTGTTGCGACATTAAATACTCTGCTTAATGAACATTAAGCTTTTCAGTTGAGACTGATGACTCTGTGTGGAAAAAGCTTAGACAGAGAGGCTACTGTAGTTGAAGATAAGAAACTAATTGGATTTTAGCGCATTTTTGTAGAAATAAGTTGGAGTAAATCTTATTGAAAATATAAAAATGAGATATAGCTGAGAAGAGGCATCATCGATAGCAGATTTCTGTGATCTGAAAAAATAAATTAGTGAAAAAACAATTCAAAATGCATCTTCTTTTGATAAGAAATGAAAGAATTAACCAATTGTATAAGAGCAGTCAAAATGTAACAAATAAGTTGGCCTTTATCATTCCTCGGTTGAGAGATGACTGAGCGGAATCCGTACCGAAAAACAGCTTTTCCAAAGTTATTAATTTCCAGAATATCAATCCTGGCTCTCTTGTTATTAGGTTGTCATTTCCAGACAAAGCACACCATCTCGTTTTTTCGAAAAAAATAAATAAGATCTTCAAAGTGAGTTAGGAAAAGTCATTTTAATTCCTTCTTAAAGATACAGAATGGCAGATTGTTATAGAAGCAGTCATATATGGAATTATTACTTTGGAGGTCCTAGACTCTTCGTTGACCGCTTCAAATTTTCAAAATTTATCTTGACATAGAGGAAATTTATTTCATAGATCTTTAAGCATTAGTCTATTATAAGATTTTGTAATATACTCCGAGCTCTCGATTTTTTATTCCATTAATACTTATGGGTTATATTCATCGACGCGAACGCTGCTTCTCATAGTTGTCAGGTAATTGGAGAAATTGGCTCTCAGGATGTTATGATGTTATAAAGTTCAGTGTCTTTGTATTTTCACTCATCCTCTCTCGTATTTGTCAGGTTTGAAGCTGAGGACCTAACATGACCTCGCAGCACTATCGTTCTCATCATGCATAATACATTAGGCTCTTCAACAATGAGATTTTTTTAATATATAGAGGGAGATAAATTAATCAAGGTTCCAAAAATTGGTTTCTATAAGTTTTTATTTACAATCTCCCTAATGGCAACACCAAGCAAAATATTACAGATCAATGGGGTAAGAGAAGGACTCTCCAGCAGAGATCTTGAGCCCCACATTGCAAGCGTCCGGGGCAAGATCATGGACATTAGTTCTGCCATGCACCCTGAGTTCAAATACACATTATTTGCAGAATTTGAATCTGAAGAAAACGCCTCCAAAGCGAAGGAGGCGCTCGGCGATCTAAAAATCGCTGGGATAAAGGTAAACCTTGAATTTGCTACTCCCGAAGTCATCAACAAACTTCGAGCCAATCTGCTAATGAACAAACAAAATAATTCTAAGTTTGATCCAGAAACCCAAAAGTCGGCTATACAGCAAACAACTCTAAACACATATGAGCAAAATAAAGCGAAAGAGGTACCTGTCAGCGACTCAAAGCCAAAGGAAAAGGCTGCAGAGGAGACAGGGAGATCTCGATTTACAGATATTAAGGTCCAAACCGTTTCGGATATTCGCCAGCAATACGCATACAACGCGAATTCTTCTCGCCAGAACGCATCGGCGGTGAACAATCAACAGAAACCAAATCCTCCAGAAATTAAACCATATCAGGCTACTAATGCTGGTTATAGCACACAAACGAACCAAAATAGCGGGAATATGGTAGGGACTGTCAGTGCTACTGCTAAACTAGATGATAATTCTAAGGTTGATCCAAAGGCAGTCTATTATAATGAGTCATATAAGAAGAAATTTCTAACAAATCAGGCTGAATATAACACCACAACCACTGCTCACGCTGGCATTATGAGCCAGGCCACGCAGCCGACTTCTTCAGTGCTTAATTCAGCACAGATGATGCCTAATGGAATAGGTATTTCAACTCTTCCTTACACCAATCAGGGTCTAATTACGAACACTTATCCCATCACCATGCAGTCCTTAATCAATTCTAGTCTCTCAACTTCAGTTAAACCTCCTCAGACGAGAACAGAGAACGCTAGCGTGGCTGATGCGACGAAGATGATAGCTTTGGGCAACCTCGCAGTGGATTCTCTGCTGGCGACAATGCAAGAGGGGAAGAACCGTGGCATACCAGAGGATCATACTCTTCAAAACCCCACTTTCCTGTCTGAGCTTTTGAAGACTCAGACCAGCATTATCGAAACCTTGAAGCGGCAGATTGAGGTCAAAGATAAAGAGATTGAGGAGTTGAAAAAAGGTATCTCTCGCAGACGCTCAAGAAGTCGATCGAGGTCGAAAAGCAGATCACCAAGCCGCTCCAGAAGTTCGTATTCGCGGCGGAGGAGATCGAGCTCACGCCGCAGACACTCTCGGTCCTCTTCTGATGATAGATCGTCGGATTCGCGTTCTAATCGCAGCTCAGATGATTCTCGTCGGTATAAAAGAAGGTCGGGTAGCCGCAGCCGAAGGCGTTCGAGTAGTAGAAGGAGATCTTATAGTAGAAAAAGATCTGATAGCAGGCGGCGTTCTCACTCTACGAGAGATAGGCAGAACCCTCGATCTCCCGAGCGACGCAATCGATACCCTTCGAAAAGCCCTCGCGCAAGCACCCGCAGAAGTAGAGATCGGTCTCGAAGTCCTTACCAAAGTTCAAAAGACGCGAGAGGTGTTAATAAATCTCGATTGTCTCCGAGTAACCACCGGCGTGGGTCAAGGTCCCGTTCGAGGTCTTATTCGAGGAGAAATCGTCGGAGCTACGATAGGAATGTCCCAAAAGAAGAATATAAATACACCTCAGGGTCCTCTACTCTGAAAATTGAACGTCCAATTAGAAGTTATGGTTCTAGCAAAAATGAACCAAGCAAAAGCGATCGACGGTGGGGAGATAGTCCAGGAAGGCGTCAGAGTCCGAGACGCCGAAGTCCCTCTCCGATAAAACCAACCGATATTATCACGAACTTGAGGCCGAGAGAGTTCGCGCTTCATGTGCAAAAGGAACGAGAGGCTAGAGGCTCAGACAAGGGCAGGTATAATGATTCAGATAAATACGACGACTCACATAGAGATCGGCGTCAACGAAGCAGATCGAATTCTTATCACCGTGAAAAGGATTCGTCTTCACGTCCAACGTTTATGGAGGATCTTTTCTTCAAAGGGAACGACCGATCGCACTCGAATAGGAGTTCATCTAACTATCAGAACACTACTAATACAGCAAACACACCAAAGGGAGTGAGCCAGTCTCAATCGAATGTGTATTCGAAAAGTAAGACCGAAGAGCCGGCCCCTTCATCGTATCAGTCAACTGCAAAGCCATCATCGAATCCTGCTGGTTCGCAGTCCTATCAAGGTGCTAACTCTGGGTATAGTAATAGCAAAGGTGGAAGCAACTCGCAATACAACTACAAGAGCAATAGTACATGGAATTATGGATCTGGGCAAGGGCCAAGCCAAGGCCAGGTGCAGAACCCAAGCTCTAATCCTCCAATCAATTATCCTAATACAAAACTAGAACCAGCTCAAGACCAGGGTTCCAGGAGAAACGTTGACCAAATGCCTCCTGTAGGTGCCATTAATCGCCAAAGCTCACAACAGATGAGTTTAGAAGAAAATAAAGGACCTTCGGCTCAGCCAAACCAAAGAACGGGGACGTTATATCCGAATGCTACGGAGCCGAAGTCTGGCCTTGTTGAAAATCAAAGAGGTGTGCAAAGAAATATTCCTGAGCCAAATGTAGAAAATCCAAGTCAAAGTTCTCAAAATCAGATAAGAGATCAAAGCCAAAGTTCTCAAAATCAGATAAAATGTTCAATAAAAGTTAAATCAGAGCCCATGGAAACCGAAACGCCAAAGCCTACCACTAATACGCAACCAAACGTGACTCAAAGCGAACCACAAAAGAAATCAGACGTAGCACTGGAGAGCAAAATTACTGTAAAACAAGAGGCAAGTGCTCAGCCCCCAGAGGGTGGGGAATCGAAGGAGGATCCTCTTAAGCATAAGGGCATGCAAAAGTTGTTAGAAATGTATATAAAGAATCCGAACGACGAAAGAATCAAAAAAATGATGGAGAAAGTGAAGAGTATAAAGTGAACGCGCTTGTAAAGGAACTTGATATTCTCTTTTCATTTCTTTATGTTATACGCTAATACCTATTCATTAGTTGTTATAGTCAATGCTTTTATATTTTTTGATTCTTGCTCCTCTAGACGAATTATCCCCCATAGATGTATTGTTTCTCTTCAGTGGGCATCGATTGGTTGTTTATTGTATTGGTTGTGAATGTGACGTGACACATTGATGAGTGTTTAAAAGAAACGCTCACTCCCTCTTTCTCTGCTGGATTAGTTTTCATTAGAAAAGCGAATAATCAGGGTCTCGGGGGGCTGAATCAAGGGCTAAAGGTCAGTTTTTCGAAGGCGACTGAATTTTTCATTTTTTCTACATAGGGTTAATGATAGAGTAAATTGATAATTTCGATATGATTTGAAGATATCTGAGGTCAGGAGGTCTCTTGAGACAGATCCAATTTAAAAAATTAATAAAAGTCCCACCAAAGTTGAGTTACCTATCTTAGATGTCAACGATACAATACCCTCAAGCTCTCCAGGAATTTGGAGAAATGGGCTTCAAAGTTGCACAAATTAACGAAGCGTATCAAAAATTTCAGGGAAACAAAATTCAAATGATGGACTACTTGATCAATGCGTACCGCTTGATTCATGGCTTCATTACAAGCATAATATCTATTTATTTGTCAGGAATATGAAAAAGACGCAAGAGGATAACGAAATTTATGCAAAAAAAGTGGAAAACAATGACTATTTCTTCATTATAACACAATAATTGTCGAATTACATTAGAGAGCCGATAATGAAGACGCTGATATTAACAAAGCGATAGAACTTTCGTTAAAAGAAGCACAGGGAGGTCCCGGAAGCTTCGAGCCGTTGAATCCTGAGCAAAGACTGCGAAAGAAGGGAGTGCCGGTTGGTCTTAAGAACGTCGGGAACAGTAATGATAATCTCAAACTTGTCTTCTAACTATAAATTGACGTATTAAGCGTGCTATGTCAACTCGCTCTTTCAGACTCACTTTCAAAACTATAAATTTGTGAAGGCAATAACCGAGTTCGAGACGAATATTAAATTTACCGATGAGGAAATCAAGGCTGCGAAGAGGTATTCATTTTCTTTTCTTGACGAACTGTTGCAATACAATAATTTGGTTCTAGTGCGCAAAATCAGGATAAGAAAAAGCTTCGGTTGCACGTAAAATGCTTCTTTGATAGGTTTTTGTAATAATGACAAACATCAGGCTTCGATCCAATTAGTGAAGAATCTACAAATGCTATTTGCTCAAATGGTAAGAAGCCATAAGAAGTATCTGGACCCTTTGCCTGTGTTGAACTGTCTTGTGGATGATTTCGGTATCAGTATGATTTTCGAACTAAGACAGTAATATTTTCCACCAGCAAATCCAATTCCCATTGGTGACCAGAAGGACGTCACAGAATTCAACTTGACGTTTTTAACGAGGGTTGAAGAAGCGCTTCAGCAGCAAGATAGCTTCAAAGGCCGAGTAAGGAGAGGCTTTTTTGTGTTTGTTAGCTTTGGCAAATTTAGGATTCAGTGCATAATAAGATGAATGAACCTCAAGAGGAAACGGTTTCTCACAGAAGCTCTTTGGTGAGGAAACTATCCTCTGTGGGAGCCGCTGACGAGACTTTCATGAGCAATAACTTCTTTGGGAAGTTGAAAGACTTTCGAACCTATTTCCAAGATCAAGAGAGAGTAGAAACATAACTGAGATTTATTCCTGACCAAAGTTTTCTTTTATAGCATGTTGACGTGGAAGACTCGCTGTTCAGCGCTATCATTCTAGATATATCGCACAAGGATCTCTACTCAAGTTTCGATGCTTGGCTGAACTTCGATATCGATGATTTCAGAGCTCCTAACGTATTTTTATTTGCTCTCTCTCGCTTGAGAAATCATTGTCTATGGGGATCTATATAGGGTGAGCTTTGCAAGGCAGAGAAAAGTAGCTGGATTTTGAAAGCTCCTGAGACTCTCTTCTTCCAACTTCAAAGAGTCATTTTTAATAAAGATGCGGGTAATCGAATCCTACATATGGAGCATTCGATTTATATATCTCTCGAATTTATTTTTAGGTGGAGTCGAAAAACTTGATCATCCGTTCCACTTCGATAAAGAGATATATATCGATCGGTTCCTCTACGAAAACAAAGAAGTCGCAACTCAAATCAAAATCAAAGTGAAAGACCTCAAGAAAAAGGTTTGATTTCCCCTCGAATTACTACTGATACCAAATCATTCTAGCTTGAAGGCCTCGAGATTGCGCTGTCGAAAATCGATAATTATAAGGATATGGGTGTTAATATCATCAACGTCCTTGAAATGGCTGCAGATTTCCTCAAGGCCCAATTGAACGAAAAAGCCATGGGCCAGTCCTCAAAACTTCCTGTAAGTGTTCCTCCCATCAGCTCCAACTAACATGGTTGCTCTGCCAAAAGAAAGCAGATCCCACTCTGATAGGATTGCTAGACGACAAGAGCAAAGTCTTGACCGGCGTTAA
>ENA-UOUE01001559-UOUE01001559.1-compost-metagenome-genome-assembly--contig:-NODE-1559-length-14048-cov-7.809105_pt1 | contig 14048 bp, 10 predicted proteins | sample MGYA00238146_ERZ747223 | MGnify/ENA primary metagenome ERZ747223 (study PRJEB28781, sample SAMN06268865) | compost metagenome | isolation source: single cell | place: USA: California, Emeryville, Joint... | reverse complement strand
CTTGAGGCTCTTGCTGGGTTACCTCGGCAGGTCGCTGCCTCAACTGCTTCTTCTTTTTGTTCAAATTCATTTCATCCATGAGCTCTCGGGTCTTGATCAATGAGTTTAGATAGCCGAGATTGTCTTTGTCCAAATTCTGTCCGAATATGGCTTCTAATTTGCTCTGAGGGATAAATTCACTGCTTTGCTGGGGATTAACTTTCAGTTGATGAGTATCATCTTTAGTTTCAAACTTAAATAGGGCCTCGCCTTCCATGAAATTGAAGCAACTGTCATCATGAACGGATTTGTTCCTTCTAGTGTCTTTTCGTTTTGCTAAATTAAGTGTGAATGAGGCGAAGATGACGAGATAGTTACTGTTATGATAGAGGTTTAGCCGAGGAGTCGACATCTTGTTGTAACGCAATTTTCTTTGCCAAACGAACTTGAATTAAATTTCTTATTTGTTTAGTGTAATTAGTTTCTTGCGTTCATGAAATTCAAATTTTAGAAGAAATAACAGGCTGAAAATATTGTCTATGCCGCTTATTTATAAAGAAAAATGCGTTTCAAGAGGAAATTAGCCCAAGTTCATGGACTTAAAAAGGAGGTTGAGCTGACAGACACTAAGGTTTTACGATGAGGTTATTATTCTTACTATTGGCGTTTAGCTTCAGTGTTGACTATCAATTTGTTTTTGTTAAAGTCTATCTCTTGTAATGAATGGTAAGTGAGCATAATATTTCTATAAAGCAATTAAACTGCAAAAAGGTAGTTAAGACCTACCAGAGTTCGTTTATCTGAAAAGTGGGGAACTAGCCATATAATATGATTCAAAAAGACTACATCCAAGGGTTCTGGTTATTGTAACAGGGGAATTTTGAAAACTTCTACAAATTTGGCTCCTTAAATAGCAATTGAGGTAGTAAAATGTATCCGAAGTTTCTTAGTGTTGCTCATGCTCTTGAATACATGAATCCCATCTACTCCTGCCAATTAAGTTGAGAGAAACCTAGCAATATATTTCAAAACAATGTTTCAAGAGGAGAGTCTATTTGTCGAAAACTCGACAGAGTTCAAAAATTCTATTATTTATTAGGTGTCACATTTTCGGACATAGATTCATTTGAGACACCAAAACGATTTTTTTTGGTTTGATATTTTCGGTTTTGTTGCTTTTTCTCTGTTCCCTTGAAAATACATGCGTGTGTTACTCGATCCTTCGCGAAGGCTCTGGTATTGTCAATATTATTTCCCATGAAAACCATATTCTTTTGAAGATCGCCGAGAGCTACTTCAATGCTTTTCTGTTTCCAGGTTTTTCTATCTTTCATCACCAGGAGACTATGGCAGCATACTTTCTGAAATCTCCAAGCAATTTGAGTAATTCTATGGCGTTCAAGGATTTCGTGGAAGAAGTGATGAGTGTGTTTTTCTCGTGATGGAAAGTAAACTAGCTCTGCTACTCTCGATACAGCAGTGAATTTTCAAGAATTACAGAACATTTGTAAGTCTGCAATTCCCATGTTTCCACTGATTCATCATTTGAGGCTGATGCAAGATACTTTTCCACTCACCAGAAGAACCCCTCTTATGCCTTCTATTATTTTACTCGAGTCTAAATAACGATTTTCCATCACCCAGGAAACTTACCCCGATTACTCTCTTTTAATTTCCAAGAACCAGCCCGCTCGAGACTTGCTTTTCTGATCTCTCTAACATTATCCTGAACAGGAAAAAAGTATGCCATAATACTTCGCTCAACTTCGGTCTTGACGATCCGCAGTTGCTGGCAGCATCAACTTCTGTGGAAGAATTTTCCTGTAGTTTCTACCAATTCTCTTCTCAAAGCAGCTTTTCCTTGATAGAATCTTTTTGCTGCCGCTGGTTCTTTGATTCCATCTGAAATCTCTCATGTCGACAGCGAGCTGTGCACGATGAGACCGAGAGAAGTACCAGCTTGCAATAAAACTCCAATTTTTGGAATACTTTTAAGAACAAATTATTACAGAAGAATCCTTTATTCACTAAATAGCCAATTAAAGATTCTCAATTTAGCTTCATGAAATTGCGCTGCAGAGATATGCTTTAACAGCACTCACATTATAAACGTAACATTGCTGTCAGCATGAATGAGTGTGTTAATTCCTAAAAAACAAAACACCAAAATCACAAATTGCATTGTAAGGATGATTTTTTCCTGGAATTCCATTAATACTGAAAAAAGAGTTTCCTAGAAACACCTCCCTCATATCATTCAACCATCAAGAGCTAACTATTTTGATTTTTCTTAACTATTGCTTGTAAATCAAGAGTTCTATCTCTCTCTCGTGTAAATGTCAGAAAAGTTTATATATTCTCATTCCATTATTTAATGACGAAATGTATCCTATTTGAATAGATTCACTGCTTCTATGCTTCGATTCCCTCGAATCTTGGATTTGAAGCTTGCTTCTCCTTAATGAAATCAAGGGTGCTCTTCAGATATCGGTTCACAAATTCGGAATCTGCTTCATTGGCCAATAGCGACAGCTTTCCTTTGATGATGTTAATGCACGTGTTAATATCCTGAGCAGATATCTATTTCCCATCAAACGAAATTTGAAAAAACTTAAACGAGTCGATGTCTCTTACCGCGTTGAAGTTTTCTGCTTGGAGGAAGTAAAGGAACTTATTCAACAGCAAAAGATAGATTTTGAAACTATTTGCATCGGGTTGAGCGCTAACGGCAGCCTCAGCGAGCTTCAACACTTTTTTGAAACAGTCCATTACCTTATTTGGTGCAACCTAGATTATTACGTCATCACATATTGTAACGGGCGAAAATCCGATGTAGATTTACAATTGTATCGGAGTAGTAGAAGTGACAGCATTGCAAGGCTGCTATGCCTTGTGCTTGCTTGGTATTGAGTTTCGCTGTGTACTGTATAACATTAATAGCTAATGTATCATAATTATCTTCTCCCATGCATCTTAGTCTTTGGAACACTCCAATGATGAGAGTCAATAAATCAACCTGAATCAACAATGATGAGAGGAAAAATGGTCAGTCGTACTTTGATGTCAGCATTGGTGATTTGGTCTTGGTAAAGTAGCAATACATCTGAGCACAGCTCATAAGTGAATTCATCAAGCTGAAAGATTTCATTTAGTAATTGGCTAAAAGTGTAATATTTGAGATACCTCTTTTTGCTCGTCAACCTCGCTAATGCTTTGGACAATTTCCAGGTTGAGCCTCAAGGCAGTTTCTGGCGCAGCTGAGGCGATTTTCTCAACCGCTTGCTTCATAAGTTGGAATAATTTGCTATATGAAACGTTAATCTGTCCTTTGAAGAATTTCAGCTTTTTATCATGGAGTGTAGGAGGTAAATCGTCCTCACTTGTCGTCGTTTCTTGAGCTTCTGTTTCATCACCGTCGTTACGATGTTCATGGCATTGCTTGATATAGCGAACGAGTTTAATATACGCGACCACTAGCGCAGGAATCGTGTATTTCATTCTATTCTCGCCTCCATTATAGAACTGCTCTCTGAACATCTCAAGCATCTGGAAATAGTAGTTTGGATCATCATGCACAGCGAGATGCACGAGCCGCGCAACATGTCGCTGCTCCAATTCGTAGTCTGTGCCGACCGTCAGCGTTATTTCGGAGCTGTCTTGCAGAATAGGCTGGAGGAAGTGAATTAACAATTTCATATCCTCCAAAGATTTAAATATCCTTGAAGCATTCGCCACGGACTATATCACCGAAGAGATAACTCAACAGTAGTTAGAAGACACAAAATTACCTCAGCAAGCTCAACAGCCACGATTTTCCTCCTCTTCACTGGGAGGTATTTCATGAGATTTGGAAATTCTGACATATAGATGACCTTAAGCGATAGCCTCGACAATGGAATCGTGAGAATTTTGACAACGTTCTTCTGAACGTCTTCGTCCACCTCGGTGGGATTTCTTCTGCGGAGCAGCGTGCAGCAAGACTCCATAATTTGATTAACGTATTCAATTTTCGTAGGATAGCACTCTCCTACAAATTGCAGAAAAGCTACTTGAAGTTCCATCATTTTGGTCAAATCTGTCGTGAAGCCTTGCTCGCTGATAATCTTATCGATGTTGGTCTTAAACATCGAGAAAATATCAAACTGGCTCGCAGCCTGCTGCAAGGTCGAATCGCCGTTGGCAGCAAATTTCGACAATCTAATTGTTTTTCACAAAGCAAAAAATATGAGCCAATCTCCATGAGAAAAAAAAGTACCTATCCATTAGTCTGATAAAGATCAATTTCACATCCACTCCGTTCTGCAGAATCGTACCACAGGTTTGTAACAACGTTTCCAACGTCTCCAAATGGAAATCATCTGGGAAGGCTTGGATCACGCAGTCCAATAAGTGCTGCTGCGAGGTGGCGTCTTTATTGCTCGTAATCTAGGAAAAGGACACGCTTTATCACTCTAGTATATCGCTTTCATTACGATTTGAATGATCCTTTTAAAGATGAAATTCGAATAGACTTCTAACGTGCAGCCGTTCAGCGATGACAGCCGGACAAAATTTTCTGCGATCGTCATTTTTAAATCATGTCTCTCTTTCTCGCGCTTTACTTTATCCTTTGACCCTCCGGACTGCATTTTGATCCACAGCTTATTCATCTCTTCCAGATTATTCAAGATAAAATTCATAGCATCTTCCAAGTTTCCTCCTTCACTAGAACAAGATTAGCTCAACCTCATATATGCAAATCTCTCCTTACCCCTCATATTGGCTGTCTATGTCCGGAAGTTTGTCTTTGCACATCTTGAGCAGGTAATATCTAATAAAAAGACCTTTGATTGGATGCTGGACGCCTTTTATCATTTCTGACAGGTCGTTGAGGATTGTTTTGGCTGGGATGTCTTTGCTGGCAATGTAGACTGAGCCTACAGTGATAAGCAAATACATTCGCGGAAGAACATTGTTTGCGTGCTGAACACTCTCGTATAAATGAGGTAGCTTGCGACCTCTGCGATATTCTTCACGGAAATGCTTTTCTAGAGCTTGGAGCTCGTCGAAGACTTGCATGAAGATCATGTAGTAGTTCTTTGGTGAGAGCTCGGAGGTACGGAGCGCATCGAGCATGTTCGCTGAGTGTTTCAGTCCTGCTCTTAAATTGAATTCTTCAAGAGCCTTGTGCATGAAGTAAGCTTGCTCCTTGACGTTTCGCTTGCATTCTTCGAACACTCTTTCTTGACTATCATCTTCCATCATGTGGATATTGGTCTTTAAAATGATCTGATTATTAGGATATATTGAGTCTATGAATCGATAAATTTAGAAATCGAGCGCAAAAATAAAAATAATGCACTAGTTGGAGAATGATTGCTTTTTCTTTATCTTCCAATGATTGATGAAGACTACTTGGAAACTCCATCTCAAAATTTCGATTTTGGAGTGGACAGAAAGACATAATAATAAAGAAATTTATCAAAACTTATCTTCATTTTGACTGTAACATTAAATATTCTCCCAAGAAACTAATTCTATGGTGTTAAAGTTAATTATTTCAGAGAAAAACGCTGCCTTCAATATTTTTTGAGTGACTCAATAGATGAATCTTCTACGTAACGAACGAACTTAGTATTTTTGTTTAAAGCCAAGTTCAGGTTGTTTTTCCTCATTTTCTAATTGATTAAAATAGCAAACAGGTTAGTATTTTCAAAAAAGGATTCAATTCTTACCTTAATTTTTGAGAGTGCTTTGGTCAAACCATCAAGAGTCCTTCCAATGTCCATCTTCATCAATTTTTCCATACGCTCATCATTTTTCTGCGCCATCGCGCTTTTCATTTCTTTTGCCCAGAGAGACTCTCTGATCCGTCTAAACTCGTTGATTTCATCCTGAGTAAAGGACGACTCTGTCACGCTCAGGCGGGTTGCAGCCTGAGTCTTCATAGTATTGTCTTCCGTCCTCCGGGGAAGTAGTACAGCTCCAAGTTGCTTCTTTGAGTTGTTTCTTTTGCCTTTTTCTTGGAGCTGGCTCTTATCTTTGCTATCATTACTAAACAACTCTGTAGTCCTATCTATCGTTGGAGAATGCGCCCTCTGAAAGCTTGCTTTAAGTGCGGTTTGCTCTGGGAGTTTCTTAATAGAAGGAGAATCGCCAAAAAAATAACAATTTTTTATGGAAGTTGTTGATTCTTTTTTCTTTTCTAAAGGATCTTTTTCAGGGGAGAAATCAAGCACTTCCGTCTGAAAAATCGAGTCTAATTTCGATGCTGTTGTTGGAAAGAAAGAATCTAAAAAGTTCTTTTTTTCTTGGACTTTAGGAGAGCCAGAAATTCTCCTAAGATTCTCAAGATGCAATTTTGTTTGAAGCTTCGATACGTTTTGACTGATTTTTTCTGAATTTTGCTTCTCAGCGAGGTATTTCATCCATTCGTTTTTCAGGCCTTTTTCAAGCTCCTCTTTTTCTCTCAGGACGTCTTCATGTACAATAAAGTCTACTTCAGGAGAGGTTGCTCTCCCTTGGCCGAATGGTTTGGTTTTTCTGAGGTTGAAACTCGTGCTATCTTGTTTCGGTGACCTCGAGTACGGACTATGGATGCGAAATCTGTTTCTATTGAGTGTGCTGTTTGTAGTTTGATTAGGTGCGAGTTTTGATTCTTCTCTTTTTTTAGGAGACCTGTGGAAAGAGCCTCCGGAGACATTGGCAAGGCTTGTGGTCCGCTTTGGGAGAGGAGATTGAACTTGCAATGTGTTATGCAGGACTTTAGCTGCTTTATTGATATCATTTTTCGGTGTTTTGCTGGTGAGTATTGCTTTGGTTCCTTCATGTTGAGGTGTGGGCTGGCATTGCGTTGCGATTGGAGACATTTGATGTTTGGTTGTTGAATCGAATAGTATCAATGGCTTGTTGTTAAGTGTGAGTTTGATCATCGATATGTGATGTGATGCGTTGTGAATTATTGATAAAATTTAATCCTTTTGATAGAGCGAAACAGCCCTAATAAAATAGACCAGGGCTTTTCTCCATATTTTACAGTGTCTAGTTCAATCGCTAAAATATTTGATTTTCTCGTATTCTAAAAGATCTGGAGAACGAACAGAAGAAGTCATTATTGATATACATTCTCAATGATCACAAGAGGCGCTAAAGAATAATTTTGAGTTTCTAACGAAGTTACAGAGAAGCAATGCGTTTCGTCGCATGCTCTTGCTGTGATGAGGTCAGAGAGAAGACATGCTCTTCATTCAGCAAAGGATAGAGCTATTTCACAATTAGCAAAGAGAATCGCCATAAAATCGCTCGGATTGATTTGATTGACAATGAGTCTAAACTTTTTAGGTAAGTTATCTAACACAGCAGCTTTTTTCAAAATGATTGAAACAAGAGAGCAACTCTCATCCTCCCATGGAACCACACGAACACACCAAGGTCCAATCATTAATCCTATGAATTAAGCGGGCTCTGAGAGATTCGAATTAGTCCTTTCAGCAACCATAATTTTCGATGAAGAGCATTGCATGCATTACAACCTTTCTTTCTTCTCTACGAAAAATAAAGCCTTATTCAGAAATCATGAGGCTACCCCAATGCGTACGCTGTACACAATTAACTAATGTCCTCCTTAAAATAATTCATTATTATAGACTTTGGATGAGTCAGCTCTGAGAAATATCAGAAGCATATTAAAAATAAATTACTTCTCATCACCTCATGGAAGTGACAGTAGCAGGAATTTTCCGCCTGGGAAAGAAAATCGGCTCAGGCTCTTTCGGAGAGATCTACATTGGTAATCCACTTCTTTCTTTTTCACTGAATTAACCTTCCGTTCCACAGCATCAAACACTAAAACTGACGAAGAAGTTGCTGTTAAGATGGTAATAGCCTTCAAATCCATAACCTCAACTCTTTTTTGCAGGAAAACGTAGGCGCTAAATTCCCTCAAATAATCTACGAATCAAAAGTGTACAAACTCCTTCAAGGAGGATGTAAATGAACCTTTCGAGAATAATATTAACAATGCTGTGCTTTCTTAGCTGGGATTCCGCATATATACTGGGCTGGTGTCGAAGGAGACTACAACATATTGGTAGTAGAGCTTTTAGGTCCAACTTTGGAGGATTTATTCAACTTTTGCGAGAGAAAGTTCAGTTTAAAAACTGTACTCATGATTGCAGATCAATTAGTATGCTTTCTCAAATAGTGAGTATAAAGCTTGTGCTTTCAGATAAGCAGGATCGAGTATTTGCATTCAAAAGGGTTTCTGCATCGAGACATCAAACCTGAGAACTTTTTACTTGGAGTTGGAAAGAGCCAAAATTTGATTTACGTGATCGATTTCGGACTTTCAAAGAAATACTTAGACCCGCGCACAGGTCAGCATATCCCATATAAAGATGGGAAAACCTTGACAGGAACAGCGAGATATGCGAGTCTCAATTGCCATCTTGGAATTGGTTGATACTTATATTATTCAACACGGTCGATCTTAAGTTGCTAATGTGTTTAGAACAAGCAAGACGAGACGATCTTGAGTCAATAGGATACTTACTTATTTATTTTCTAAAAGGCAGTTTACCATGGCAAGGACTGAGAGCATCGAATAAGATGAATAAGTATGAGAAAATCATGGAGAAGAAATCTCAAACAACCATTGAGGCCCTGTGTCGTGGAATTCCAGGTAAAGGAAAGGAGCGCATATATATATAATAATATGAATTTTTCAATAGAGGAGTTTGCGGTTTATATGAATTACTGTCGAGGGCTAAGATTTGAAGAGAAGCCGGATTATAATTACATAAAGAAGTTGTTTCGGGATCTGTTTTTCAAGCACTATGACCAATGGGACTTCATTTACGATTGGCATGATTCGAACGTATTTTATTTTCTTAGCAAAAGGAAAAAATGATTATAATTTTAGAAAAAAAGTGACGTCAAAAAGAATGAGAAGCTTGACGATGAAGACATACTCAAGCGATTCCAAAAAGAGAGGGATGCACAAGCAGTTGCGAACACTAATCCATATGGAAACGCAAACGCATACACGAACGCAAATGGAAACTTAAAGGCTCAAGCCGACACAATGAAGCAGCCTATTAGGGCGCAAGAGCAATTTTTTGCGGTTCGAAAAGACCCGGGCAGACCGTACAGTCAGTATTCAACCCGTGTACTTGATATGCCTGGAACTCAGAACTCTCAGGTCGTGGAAGGAAACTCACGGCAGATACAAAACTCAGCAAATCCAGGCAACGGGAACAATTCCAGAGTCTATGATACTCAAAGGAGTCAGCAAACGAATGTTTCAAGGACACTCACTCAGAATAACACTTACCATGAGCAGAACAGCCAGCACCAGCAGGGAACTGGATATAGCAATGCAGAGTATTCCCGTCGGCCTTCTGGGCTTCAACAGTCTGGGATGATGGCGTTACAGCAGAGCGGTGTGGGCAGATCCCAAGCGTACTCGAGGACAAATAATACCTATCAAAGCGGAGGAAGAAGAGGAACGACACCTCAACATGGAAATAACCCCGTAGACCAGAGCTATTACAGCATGCAAGACGAAGAGACTGAAGGACAAGGTCGATCTAAAAGCATGAGTCCTGTTAAAGGAAAGCAGCCAATGATGACTGGAAATGGATATGATTCGTATGGTGATAGTTACAATGGAGGAGACCCTAATCGGCATCATTCGTACTATACTAATAGCGCTAATCCTGGTGGTACGTTGAATACTGCTGGCAATTCAATTATTAGAAGTGGAGCTAGGGACAAGAGTCCGATGAATAATAAGTACATGTATCCAGACCAGAGGAGCCCTATGCCGGTTTCAAATAAAAATAGAGTCGATAGTTCAGGTCAAGGCTATGATAACTATTATTCCTCGCAGCAGAACACCAGCAACCAATACGATCCAAAAGCAAAGAAAAATCTGAAAGTGGACACGAAGTACACGAGCGTGGCCACCGATAATAGTGTTTTCACTCCAACAGGGGATAAAAAAAACACGCAAAACCAAGGCAAGTCTAATTCGAATCAGAAAAACCAACCTACATACACAGGGTCTGCTGTTGATAGAAGCTATAATGCTTCTTACACAAGCAATATGCAGGAAAGCGGCTACTATCAACCCCAGGAGCATGGAAAAATGCATCCAACTCAAGCCATGAATGGTAGAAATCCTGGACTGGAAAGCAGAATGTATAGTTCTACGCACGGAAGCCAGTACCAATCACAGAATTACGGAAACGCTCCGCAAAATAAAATGAATTCAGGGTACCCCTCTCAATATTCAGAGTATGATGATGATGGAAGGGATTATAATCAAAAACAAGGGAAAATGACTGGGAAGGGTAATAAACCGCAGCAGCCGAACGCGAAAAATGGGAAAAATTATTATCAAAGTGGAAACAGTGTGCCTGAGGATGAAGAAGAATATTATGGAGAACAGCAATATTCTGGATCCCCAACGAAGAGGGCGCCGATGACTCAGCAAGGATATCAAGCAGGTGGGAATAGCCCGAATAAGGGTGGAAATAGCCCCAATAAGAATGGGAATCAGTATATGCCACCAGGACAATCACAACAGAGTGACTTACCAAGTAAAAAGATTTGAAAAAATTTGTTTTGCTATAAAATTTCTGTTAAATTCTAGCGAAAAACCAGTCTGTTGACTTCGGATTGTACGAGGAAAGTGATCAAGATGAAGAAGACAGTGAAGTCCCAGGTTCGAGAGTTACGAAAGGGAGTAATGTAAAAAAGACTGATCCGAAAGCAAATGCAAAGGCGGCTGATAAATACCAACATAATAATCAATATCATAATGGAAAATCGAGGCCGAATGATAACTACAAGCAGTATAATAAATCAAATACGAAAGGAAGACAGTCAGTGGATGAAGAAGATTATGATTACTCTGAGGAAGATGAGGAGGCGTATCATAATTCTTATGGCAAAAAGAACCAGGCAAGCCATCAAAGAGGAAAGTACTAAAGCTAAAATATTGATTTTTTGTTTTTTTTTATTTTTGAGGAAATTGGTAATCCTGGAAAATCCTCTTCTTTTAGAATTTGAGGAGGGTGAGAAGAGAGAGCTCATTATTGTAAAACTTATGTTTTCATATGAAAAATCTTGGGATTCAATTATATCTAGCGAAATTTATGTACTTTGATATATTTCTATAAAACACGCTCAAATAAATAGATGTTGTTATTTATCGTTAGAGCTCACTGTTTACGATGTGCGTGGCATTTAGTACATATCATCGCCTTACCTTCGAGGATCTATTGCCATGCTTGCTGTCATATTAGCCACTGACTATGGTTTTTATTGCTTTCGTTGTTAGTTATACTGGTTTGTCCGTTCCAGTCACTCATGCAATTTTTTTCATATCGAAAAACTCTTTGAAAATATGAGCATAAAATCAGTATTTCTGTTGAACCTCAATTATTTGCTGTCACCGTTCGAGAGCCTTTTACAGCAACTCTACGAAACCCTCCGCCATATTGATATTTAGGCTTACGAATCATATCCAGGCCTTTAGACTCAAAGTTTGATACATTCTTAGAGTCTGGAGAGTTTTCTCTTGAAAATTCGTTGTATTTATTCAAAGTGGACAGCTTTTCACGGTACTAGTAAAATAATTTTAAAATGAGCTATTAATCAATATCTATTACCCTTCCATCATGAAGACCGAGATATTGATAGAGTTGTGCCACTCTCTCTCTGTGCGTTTCAAGATCATCCTCCATAACATAAAGAATATCAGCGACTTTTTCAATCGCTTTCTGAATTAGAATTACGAAACTTCTCCTAAAGACTTATTTTACCATAAAAGATTGAAAATCGAGAGAGTCTCCAGAATGCGAATACCTTTCAAATAATTCAACTATTTTCTGAAAAATGCCAGGGTCATAAGAAAAATCAAATCATGAAAGTTCTACCTGTGAATCTTGGTCAGTACTTAAAAGATCAAAATCTGAGATCACCATTACAAAAACACCAAATGGCATGATGATGTTGTCTTTTCTAGGATCTTGTAGCTTACAATAATGCTGGTAAATTTCTTCTAAGCTCTGCCGATATTGATTTTCAAGCTCTTTATCGGTTTCCTCTGTTTCTTTTTCTGTCTTCGAGATTAATTCTTCAGCATAATAATCCTCAGGATCTTCACTCATTTTTATGAGGTAATCATAATTCTCAACTTTTCCCAGTTGGACACTTAGCGCCTTTATAGTCTCAATCAGAACCTGCCGCTCGTACTCGTTGGAAGCTTGCGCAAGTAATGTTGAAAAATACATGACTGAATCCGTCAGACTCTGCCTGAGATCCAATGCCTGACGACTAATCGCTTTTTGTTTAGATTCATAAACGAAATAGATCTGTTCATCAATCTGAGCCCAATGGTCCAGAAGCTGAAAACATTCTTTTAGTGAGAATTTCATCTTGTTGTCCTTTCTTTGAGATGCTAATAAAAAACTGTTGACTATCTCAGGTAACTTTGTTTTGACAGTTGGCAGTTGGTAGAAGTTCTCCAAACTTGTTTCGCTTCCAGAATATGATATTAAAAACCCCAGCTGCGTCGATACTTCTTTCATAAACGGCAACCATTCTTTTAAAGGAATCTTCCCTTTGCTTACAAAGACGCTGCTCGAAAAGATTCTCGCGACTTCAACTTCGTTTTCTTCAAGAAATACATCCAAAATCATCTTTTTGTATTCATAGTCTTTAGAAGGTAAAGGCTCAACTTAAAATTGCTTAGTGCTTTAATATTTAAATATCGTACCATCTCCCCCTTTGCCAGATTCAGGAATTTTTTTCTTCGTAGCTGGACTTATTACGGGATCTGCAGCATTCTTGAGACATTTCTCAATTTGCTCGTTTTCATGAACCAGCCACATCTTGAAAATTCCTAGGAAGTCTTCGAGGGTAGTTTTGCTACAAATGATTGATATGAAAGTTAAGGTTAAATCGCTGAGAAATCGCCTTACTTCAGTTCAATTTCTTTGGGAATTTTTGAGTTTCCTTCACGAAACCAATATTTAGCTTTGCTAACATTTATACCCAGTATTTCTCCCCAATCTTTGAGAACAGCAGATATTTGATCGTTTTCAATAAACTTTTGGTCATTGGATTGTAAGAGAAAAACTTTCTTGAGTTCTTCAGCTAGTTTTGGCAACTTTTCAAGAGCAAGCTGATATTTTGTCCTTTCAGATGTTAGGATCCGGCAATTTCATAGTTTGTTACCATTCACTTGCTAAGCTCATTGTCTTTTGCGAGATATCTTATTCCTTTTTACAGGTGAAAACCACTCCTTATTCTTTGATATGGACAGTTCTAAATTTATTGTGAAAAAAATTTTAATATTTGAACTTATTAACTATTAAATCTAACCAATGTTAAACTTACGAATAGTTTTGATTGATGACCAAAGGTATCCTTTTCATTGTGTATCTAAAAACGTGTTTTGATTAGGAGTGATTGTTTCCTTGGCAATTAGACAGCAATTAATTCATTTTACTATCTTTTTTCATATCCTACAATCATATTCAATGGCAGTAGCAAACTCCAGAGCGAATTTTAAAAGATACCTCTAACACCAACCCTCAAACCAATAATAACGTAAGTGATATTTGAATACTAATATTTTGGTGTTCTCTTAGATGATTGTGGAATCTCTGAATGACAGGACTACGGGTGGCCAACAGATCTCAAGGAAAATAAACTCCTTTTTCATTTGAAAGCCTTCTCATCAAAAATACAATTTGTCCTTTCTCCTATCGATATATCCATTCATTCTATCAGCAAGTCCTGAATCTGAAGAACAAGAATTGCTCTCAAGAAAACAACTTAATTACTTTAATAATTTATTTATTACGCAAATATAATCTTATCAAAAAAGTAACTCCAAACAATGTCGAAAAAAAATGCATCACCGAGCAAAGAAGGCGCCTTTCAGAAGACTCCTTTAACTGTGAGTCTCACTACCCTACACCAGCAAATAACCAAAATACGCACTTCATGTCTTAGGAAATGATGAACTTGAACGAATTGATCAAGAAAGAAAACTCCTACCTCCAAATATATGAAAA
>ENA-UOUE01001557-UOUE01001557.1-compost-metagenome-genome-assembly--contig:-NODE-1557-length-14049-cov-5.763956_pt1 | contig 14049 bp, 7 predicted proteins | sample MGYA00238146_ERZ747223 | MGnify/ENA primary metagenome ERZ747223 (study PRJEB28781, sample SAMN06268865) | compost metagenome | isolation source: single cell | place: USA: California, Emeryville, Joint... | reverse complement strand
TGGATATGTTCTTGTTTATTTTTTGAAAGGACAGCTGCCTTGGCAGGGGCTTCCAGCGACCGACACGAGAACTAAAAATGAAGTGATAATGGATAAAAAAATTTCAACTCCGATCTCTGCTCTTTGTGAAGGGATTCCTGGTAAATTTCATTTAACTGGAACAAACAACTGAACGCATGGGATAGAGGGATTCGCAGTTTATATCGAGTATTGTCGCAGATTGAGATTTGAGGAGAGGCCTGATTACCAATACCTTAGAAAACTGTTTCAGGACATGTTCTTTAAGTACTATGATCAATGGGATCTCGTCTATGATTGGACACAGCTCAGAGTAAATCAATTTACCTTTTGAACAGCATCCTCACTTTTTAAAAAGAATAAAGTCAAACCTACAGGCACCGGAAAGAGAGAAGAAGTTGCTCCTAAAGAAAAGCTTAATGTTGGTAGGCCAGAACAAATGAAAATGTCAACAAAGCTACAGGAGCCTATGATAAACTCAAACAAAGATCTCGCAAACCCTTACAACCCATACAGCGTTGGCTATACTGAACAGCACTATCAAAAACCTCTAAAACCGAAGGAGGTGTTTAAACCTCAGCTTGCAACTTCAAAGTTGGTGATGCAGGGCAATGTTCACGACGATAGAAATTACCAAAGGCAGACCGGTGGAACAACGCCTACGATCGATTTGTATAACCGCAAGTCATCAATGCAAGGAGGGACGCTTCAAAATAACGGGTTAATTACTTTGCAAACCACTAACGCAGTCATGTCGAGAGACGTCACCCCAGTCAAAATGAGTAATGCGAATCAAAACTCGGGAAAGAAAGGAGACAAAAGCTTCTATTCGAATATGAACGATAGTTTTGATGATCGTGACAGAACACCTGAACCTACTAGATTCCGCCAGCCACAGGGCTCACAATTTGATAGAAGCAACAGTAAATCGAACGGTCGTGATCGAACCCCCTCATATGTAAAAGCCGGAATGATAATTTCCAACGGCGATTCCGGGATGAAGAGCAATCCTCGTGATAGAAGCCCTTCAGGAAATTATATGTACCAGGAACCGAAGCTAATCACTAATGTATCCTCAAAAATTATTGATCAGAGCTTCGATAATACCAACAGAATTAATCGACACTCTAGTTATATCGGCTCTGATATGAATATCACAAAGAATTCCTCCTATATAATTCAGAACGAGGCCAATGAGCTCTTATATTCCCAAAACCAGCCCCATAAATCGAAAAATTTTGCACATGATATGTTCCAAGGCACTCAGAATAGCAGACTATTTACAGGCGGACAGAATAGTGCTAATAAGTCATCAAATCCTAACACCAGAGTATTCTCCAACAATGATTTTTCCGAGATGATTGAGGAGCAACCCACCAACTATGACTACAATCGAAATTACACTGAAAACAACTATCAGAAAAATACAGGTTACAATTACAAAGGAGAATCGCCCATGAAGCTCCAGAGCAATTTGTTGAGCACAGCAAGCACGAATAAGCAAGGACGTAAATAATTTAGCTTGCTTCTCATCGAATAACTGTTTTGTTTTTTTAGAGTTGTATACAAATGAAAACTACAATGATTACTACGAAGAATACGATGAGTCTAAGAATTACTACAATCAAAGCTCTTACGTGAAGGGGAAGGACAAACCAGGGAATTCTGCCACTAAAGTACGTGTTTCAAGGGCGACTAGGAACAACCAGATGGAGCAAGAAGATTATGAAGAGAACATGAACCAGAATGACCAATACTACAATAACAACACTCAATTCTATAACGGGTATCTGCAAGTAAATCAGAATTTGAATCGGTCAGGCTGGAAGAAGAACAATTACTAACAAAAGACAACTCGGAGCCACTTCACTCGATGAAAGTGGAATATATTTTTTAGAGATTAGACGACTCCCTTACTTTTCTTTTCACAGTCCTTGACAGTACTTTTCTGTTAACAATAAGCGATTCTCTGCGTCTTTTTTTGTTGTCAGCAAGGAAATGTTTGTTTAAAATATTGTTTTAAAATTTTCGTTTCGATGACGTCGTAACTTTCAATAAATGATGAGCTTAGGATCCTCTAAACACTATCTTAACATGGAAAGTTCAACAAAAACCTCAAAAGGAAAGAATGCGAATACCCCAAAGAGAAGAAGGGAAAATATAACTGATATACCAACCCTGTTTTCTTTTGAAATGCTTTTGTTCTGGAGGAGAAAAAAAAAAAATCCACAGAAATTACTCCATCGCGATCATACTTTCTTTCTAAACAACTATTTATACAACTCAGTGGCATTGATTTACATTGGAAGTATATTAATTTGATATTAACATGTTGGGACAGCTGCTCGCAAGTTATAGATTTGGACATTAGTAGAATGATGTGCAACCTTTTCAAACGTATCACCTAATTTTTCGGGCACAAGGATCATCAATGGACAAAAGCGAATTATTATTGGTAGAATAATTCTAGAAATTCGGGAGGAGCAAAGTCGTTGTAAATTAAATCATTTTCCTGCTATCTTTTAATCACTAAGGCTGGCTCTCGACGGAGGAATGAAGGAAAAGTTTTTTCGGCTTAAAATGTTGATGGAACCATTAAAGCTGATTCACTCCTTGCCTTTTTAAAAATTATTTATTTTCTATATTTTTTTTTTCAAACAAAATCGGTTGTAAATGGGAAACCAGAACGCTTCTGCTTACGAAGAATTCAACTGTAAATCTCCTTTGTGAAACCTCTTGTATGAACTGCAATCTCATTAGTCACACCAAAAGAGATCAAAAAACTCTACAAGCGCTTCAAGAAACTTGATTCTGACCAGAGTGGCGAACTCGAACCTAAAGAAATTTTTGATGTGCCAGGTATATTAATTATTCAAAGCTTTTCCTAATAGTAAATGAATCTCACGCAGAACTCGCTCAGAACCCTCTGGTTAAGAGAGTAATTGCAGTCCTCGATAAAAATAAAGATGGAAAAATCTCATTTTTCGAATTTATTAGCGGTCTTAGCACCCTTTCTTCAACAGGTAGGCTCCAACTGAGATTTTTCTCATTCCTTTCGTAGGCGCTGACGAAGAGAAACTTAAATTTGCCTTTAAAATCTATGACATCAATGACGATGGTTACATTAGCAACGGCGAACTTTTTACTGTAAATTTTTTTTTACTTTCGTGGCGCTTGACTGATTCCTCTTGCATGTAGGTATTGAAAATGATGGTAGGCAATAACCTGAACGATGTGCAACTACAGCAGCTTGTCGATAGAACAATCATCAAGGCAGATGAAGACCTCGATGGAAGAATCTCTTTCGCTGAATTCAAAAAGGTAATTTCATGTCATTGTTGATGAATTAGCCTGACTGAATAATTTAGATGGTTAAGGATCTTGACATTGCGAGCAAACTTACCTTGTCGTACTATTGAGAAGTCCAGACAAAAAAAAATGAGAGACTTTGTGTTAATGTCGCGGCTTTACCTGATGAGTTAAAGAGGCGTGGCTAGTTTAATGTAGTTTTTTCTGGGCTTTGTTTCGTTGCTATATCTATATATGAAGAAAATCATCTAAGGAAATGATGAAATTATTTAAAATAGGATTGTAAGGATGTAGATGTAGAGGTATATGTAGTCAGCTGTTAAGCAAATACAGTATCGATTAGAGTTGTTTTCTGGCAGCCATGAGCTGTTCCAGCAAAGAAGGAGAACCAAAACATAAAATGTGATGTGAAATTTATACCTGTTAAAAAATATTAAGAGTGAAACTATCTTATCATTTTGAATTAAATGCATTGGAAATTTTAAGGTTGTCGAGGTACAAAACCATTTGGATTCTCGTTGTGGACTGATTTCTGACTGGAGACTTTTACTTCAAAAAATACAGTCACAATAAGGATAGAGTAGACAATGAACGCACGTCTATTTCAAACTGATCTTGACGAAGTCGATCATCAGCTGATAGGCCTGAATGTTTGAAGATGTTGGACTTATTTATTTATTAAATCTCTATTGTCTTCAACAAAGCCTCACTTAATGAAAAACGAAAGTCGAAAACGTCATATGTTTCAAATTAGTATTTTTGTTGGTTCTTCTTATCTAATCGCCAATTTGAAACAACAACAAGAATGATAACTCAATAGATCGATCAAGACTTCTTTCGTCATGAATTTGATCATAGGATTATGATTAAACAAGCATCATAGTGACTTCAACAGTGAACCTACTCCACAGGAAAAATTACTCTATTTTCACACAAACATCAAAAGTGAAAATTTAAAAAAGCATACTGAAAATAAAACTGGCATAAAATGGCAGAAAGGATAAAACTCGTCGAATTACCGCAGATCGGTCAGATAGCGCTACAGAACCCGGATGATGAACCAATGCTTGTGGATACGCCAGTGATTGCTCCTACTCCTTTTAAAGTTGTCACTGCGAAATCGTTCAGTCAGACCATGATGGACATTTCAAATGCAAATTTTTGGAACTCAACGAAGCTCAAAAAAGCTAATAACGCCGTCAATAAGGTCAATAAGACTTCAGGATATACACCTATCTCGGAGAGTGATTTTATTGTTCCGCCTACGGTGTTGGTACCTGCTTCCTTTGATGAGCTAGCTGCAGCGTCGGATTTCGTAGACGGTTTTTTGAAGAGCAATAGCCTTCTTTCCGAAATAATCCACGCTAATAGTTCCAATCTTGCCGACGCTAATACAAAAATATCCCGGTTGCTTGAAGAACCACTTGTAGCTCAGGAGAAGTTAACCATTGCTCTCTGGTTATGTGTTCACTACAAAAAAACTGAAATTGCACTATTGCTCCTCAAAAGAGAAGAAGCATCATTCAATCACTATGCAATCCGACTTAAAAACCTGCTTGTTGATGACAAACGACCAATAGAAGAAGTTCGAAATATCTTTGTGTCCGAAGAGAGAAAATTAAACACAGAAGTCGCTGTCTGCGCACTCGATTTAGTTGAGCCAAACGTTGTCCTTGAGCTTTTAACTAACTATTCAATAGAGCTATCAGATTCTTTGCTATCACAATTAATCGAAGAAGAGAACTACAAAGCATTGAAGTTAATCGTCGCAAAAATGGACCCCAAATTTGAGAAGGTCCGAAAACCATCGAAGATTTACATGCCAAAGTATCAGACTTTTGAGTTTTCTCAGTTGGTGAGATACTGCATTGAGAAGCATGGAAACAAGCTTAATGTACTGAACGAGCTGTTTCTTTGGACGCTTGATTTGAGATACCAATCTGAGATATTTCAGTTCTGGTTCAAGCACGGGTTAGAGGGGCTTGCTGCTGAAAAAATCAATTTTACGAAAACCAACATTCCGGAGAAAGTTATTATCGAAGCTTTCGATTTCAAGGCCTATGCCTTCCTTGAAAAAATGTTTCAGAAGGATATTATTCACATTGGAATGCTAGCTAACGTGAAGAGTCCTGGTGATTTTATCATCGAAGCTCTGGAAGATCCAAAAGGTGTCCTACTGGGCCTTTATCTCATTCATTTCCTAACATCCGAGTTTTTCAACTGGCGCTTTTTCGATAAGCTTCTTGAGCACTTTACGTTAGCATCGGAGAGAGCCAAAATCGGTATTTACTATTCCACAAATCCTTTAATGACGACCATCCTTTCAATTGACTTTTTCCTTTACTCCCGCGATGACTTTCCAAACAGAAGACATAAAATTACTGAAATTATTCAAAACCTTTTGAATATTGCTCTAGAAATTCAAGGACAGATCGATGATAACGCCAGAGTGAAAATCTATACTGATGAAGATTATATAGGCAGGACGGTGTTGGATATCATCAGCAGTAACCCATGCTACAGAGTACTGCTCAACTCGAAAACTCACAGAATCCTTGAGGATATTTGGCAAGGTCTAGAAGAGGGTCCTCTAGGAGACATGAGTAAGCATTCGCGGCTAGCTTTCATCGAACGCAACGATATGCACAGCCTTCAAAATCGAGATCAAAACCACTATCTGAAGAAGATTTTCAACTTCCGCCCTGATGAGAGAATGACCTACAAGTTTCAATATTTTAAAACTAAAAAGTCTATTAGCAAGATCTTCCTCAAAGAGTATGTATTCTCGCTGCTGATAGCTATCTACATCATCTCTGTAAATGTCTCGCTTACAGCGGATTTCAATACGCTTGATAGCGAGCAGAGAAAGGGCCTACTCCGAGGAAGAGGAGGGACTTCTGGATATCATGCTTACGTTGGGACAACGCACTACATTCTTATCCTCTTGATCCACGTGAGCTTAGCTTTTAATATGGTTACAGGAATCCTTTTCTCGACTGTGAACAAGAAGGGATATGATTATGATAGCTGGATTATTTTAGATTTTATTGTGGGAATGTACTTGCTTGTATTTGTCGATGGGATTTTCCCGACAGAGACTTCTGCCCTCTACATCTTTTGGTACCTCAAGATAACGGTCGCAATTGAAATAATCGTTATGGTATTGCGAATTATGGTGTACAGTCAGATGTTTAAGAAATTTGCGCCGCTGCTTTCCACGCTCATCGGAATGTTTTCGAGGATCTACGACTTCATTATCGTATTCGCATGCTATATGTGTGTCGTTTCGCTTATCTTTTTGTTCTTTTTCGGAGACGTCAATGATGATTACCATAACTATGGCAACTCGATCGCGACACTTTTCAGCGCATTCTATGGTGAGTTTGGGTTCTACGATTATCCTAACAGAACACAATATGTCACTGAGCGTGTCTTCTTGATTATTCATGTCTGCGTCAGCATGATCCTATTGGTGAACTTCTTAATCGCCCAGCTGAACTCGATCTTTGCAGAATATAAAGCGGAAGGAGTGACGAACCAGATGTTCAGTAAGTTGAACTACAGCAGAAAATATATTACGGCATTTGACAGAAGGTACAAATTCGGTTATTTTTTGTCGACTCCACCCCCTCTTAATTTACTCAATGTCGCATTCATTCCATTCGCAGTCTTTAACTACGATCCGAAAGCAGTCAACGTCTTCTGGGACTGTGTCAACTTTTTCATTGATTTTTGCTTCAGATACGCTATCTTCTTTGGGCACGAAGTGGCTTTCTGCTTTATCCTATATATCAAGCAAATACACAGAATCCTCGTCGCTCTCAAATACGGCTGGTTTTGGAAAACCTTTGATCTCATAGTGTGGATCTTGTTTGGAGCTTTCTTCCTGTTTATTTTCTTTATCCAGGACACATACTATTTCGCAAAGCTTGCAGTTGCTCAGAAAAAAGTTTCACAGGAGGTAAAAGAGGAGAGTCACAACAGCCTGAACGACTTTGTGAATGTCTGCAGAAGCATTAAAAAAGCAATTGAAAACGACACTTCGATGCGAGCTAAATTAAAAGAGTATATTCAAAAGCACGTTGTTGAAGATGAGCAGGCGAAATTACTGCAGAAAAGAGAATATTTTGAACTCCTCTGTAAAAGTTTAGAGATAAGTGTCTCTGTACATCTTCTTATCAAATTCCTCGAGGAGATGCATAATAATCCAAAAGAGTCAGTGTGCGAGAGTTCCCTCTACAAGTCTTGTAATGTAGCATTCACGTTCGAGAACAATGCCTTTAAAGTGACGGTAACTGAAGGATCTAGCAAATCAGACGAGATACTGAAGACAATAAAGAATATGCGTCAAGAAAAGAAAGGAAGACATACAATGGCAATGGGCTCTGGCCAAAAGCTGCTTGCAGAAAATACCCATCTTGAACTTGGAATAGCGCGTTTGGGCGAAGGAAAAACCTTGCATCAGCAATGGCTGAGCAAGCACTTCGTCTATCTCAGTTATATAAATACCTTTTCGAAAGGAACTGATAATATGTTCAGCTTCAATTTTCTGTCTACGGTGCTGCCCGAGGTCATTCTGAATAAGAGTTTCGAGAAATATAGTCTTATTAATGCTAAGATTTACTCGAAACTGACAGAGGATAAATAAGTTTGAAGTTTGAATTATGACTTCTTGCGATTGTTCTGAATAGTTCGAGAGTTCGAATCTTATATATGCCAGTATTTCATCATATGTTGAAAAATCTATACTAATGGGGATTTCGGTGCTAAGAGCAGTAGAAAGATTAGAAGATTTAGAAAATCTGATCTAATGAAAGATAGAAAATCTTATTGAACATGATAGTGAGCTTAATTTGGGTGCAGTCCAGAAAAAGCAAAATATGTTTGCCTATTGTGATTAAACGCGAGGATTCATGAAGGATTTTCATGTGAAACAACTCATATAACTTTGAAAATAGGTCCTCAAAATGGTGCATTTGATAAATATATATACACACTCGACACAATTAACTTGGAAAAAAATTTAAAGACTCTTTAAACAAATTTCGAAATAAAGTGTTATCTCTGTGCAGATGTTTTGGAACTTTTGTTTTGAAATATTTCAGGTTGGAATGAGGATTTTTTTAGAGGGCTAGCAGAGAATGTCACTCTTTTTTTCGCCTTTTCGTTCGCCTTCCAGGGATTGCAAATTAATGTTATGTTGTTTCTTGCAGGAGTGGTTTTAGGTGACTCTTGTTTTGTCCTGCTTGCACTCCTTTCAACAAGTTCTGTGGCTTCTCTTCTTCGTGCTCGTGGCTTTCGCTCTTCCTTATCACTAAGCTTTATTTCTAGCGGAACCCTATTCTGTTCGTTCGTTTTGTATTTGGGGACAGTTTTATTATGGAGATAGCCACTATCATTGTGAGATGACAGTTTATCTTTGAAATGGGAAGGCTGTGTGGCATTGAATTTTCCAACTCCACCTGATTTGGCTTCAGCCCTCGGACTCATTTTTGCTGATCCACTGAAAATGAGTTTTGCCATCTCTTCCGTTTTTCTATCGATCTCCTCTTTGAATTTGAGCTTTTCAAGTGATTCCCTCTCTTCTTCAATTTGAGTGTTCCCATCTTCTAAAAGAATTTCACGTTCAGGACTGAAATTTTTTTCCTCTTTCTCTTCTTCATTTGCAAGAATCCCAGGACACTTATCATCATCAGGATTGAAAAGGTTAGAGGTTCCTTCTTGAGGATCTTCATTTTTCGCAGTGCTCTCAGATATAAGAAAAGCTGGTGACTCATTCCCGATTTTAGATTTATTATCATCAATCTCCTCTTGTTCCAACTTTGATGCCATCATAATGTCTGCTGGAGTGTCAGTATTCAAGTGGATTGGACTGGTCATTGTGTTGACTTCTTCACAGACACAATATTTTTTGGCAGAATGTATTTCGTTTCGTTTTGCTTCCTCTTGCCCTGTCACAGGGATAATCAATACAATCTCATTTTGATTTTGAGTCTCGTGACTTGATCTCGCTATTGGCGGACAACAGGAGTTTCTGATGTGTTTCCTGACAGCTATCAGCAAACATATCATCAGTAAAATTATGGAAAGCACTATTTTCGTCAAGAAATATCTGTACAGCAAATCTTTGCAGAAATTGCCAGCAACTTGCAGAACACCATGGGTAGCAACAAACGTGTTCGTAAGGAGCAGAAGGCAAAATAGCACATCGAAGATTTTTGAGGCAGTTTTGGTATTTATCTTGCATCTGCTGTTTTTGTGATTAGATGCCTGCTGATGAACGAGATTTTTCGTAATCTTGCTTTGTTTATGAAGCCAATATAGTCGCATAGGTAGAATCACTGTCAAATAAAACAGTCCACCCGTGAGAGAGATGCCAAGAAGGATTTTGCAAGTGCTCCCTCCTTCGTCGAGGCAATTCTCAGAGGCTTGACCTAGTTTGATGCCAAACAAGATTCCCCAGAGAAAGAAGAAGCCAGCTTGAGAAGAAGTGATTGCCACGGTCTTCCATTTTGGTTCGATATAAGGGCCATTGTCCATTCTTGTGCAAGAAAAAAAATTTTAATTCTTTGTTTAAATTTTAATCAATCAGGAAAAAAATAATAGCTTGTTAGTGAGATTAGATTTAATTTGGCGTTCAATCGATTTAAACTATTCGCAGAATAAACGCATAACTAGGATGTCTTTCTTTTAATTCACGCATCAAAACGAAGTACGCAGACATTATGATTTGATTTTACGCTCTCAGTAGGAAATGAGTTTTCGTGTGTTTATTACAAGCAGGTTTTATGTTAGTCGGAAGATATGAACGACAGATCTTAACAAAATTTAAAGTCTCAAAATTTTCCAAAGGCTGAGCAGGTCTGAAGGATCGTGTGACTCCAACCACTCTGAATATTCAAATGATTATTGTTAGAAACTAAATGAAACTTGCTCCAGTATTTTCGGAGATAATTGAATATTCATGGACATTTGGCTTCTACTTTTAACTTAAATTGGAGTCTTCGTGGTATAAATTAGGCAGTTCGCCCTAGAAATGCCTACTAATCTCTGACATCTGCATATTTTCTTTTATTCTTGTTTAATTTTTTGCTTTAACCACCAAAAGGCCTGAATTAATTTTTTTCGAGGTTAACGAAAAGCGCTTTTGTGATTTTTGAAAATTGGAGCCGGCATTTCTTTTGGTTATAGTTTTTATAGATGAATACCTAGCCAAAGACAACAGTTAAAAGAAAAATGCGACTTCATTAGAAAATTTATCACTGAAATGATATTTTACACATAAATGGAAATATTTCATAAAGAAACCCTGGTAATAAGATAAACGCGAATTAGTGAGTTTGTAAAGTCCTCACTCTAAAAAGCTTTTTGTTGGGCAAGCATTTTCTCCTCAGACCCAATTCTAAGACTCGATATACTTAAAAATGAGAGACTTCAATCAACTTCCATTTGCTGGCCTTTAGGACTATCTTTTTGTCGAAACCAGGACAGCTCCGCATTGAATTTTCCAGCGAATACGAATTAAAATTTTCGTTCTATCCGCGCTCTTTCCTTGACTGCCTAAGGATCTCAAGATCTCAAAACGGTTCACGCTGATAGCTTCTTAATTACTGAACACCTTCGAGTGGATGAAATAGACCAAAAAGTGTTCACTCTTCCTTATGGATGAATCCTCTGTCAACGAAAGTTTGGCCGCGTAGATTAGATATTGTCAACTATTTGAAATACCTCAGTCTGGTACTAAAAGACTGGGTTAGCTTAGCAAAATGGGAATATCTGAGAAATGAACGGAGGAATAAGCAGGCTTACAAATCCAGACAACTCGCATCCTATTTCTTAATTTTCAAAATCAACACAGTAACATTTGTTGCAAAAAGAATCACAATAATCATCCAAAGAAGAAGTTTAACGCATCGATTTTTCCTGGCGATTCTATCTTCAATTTTCTGGGTAATATGTAGCTCTCGGTTCAAACCTTTAGCCTATCATCAAGGATCAACACTGAGTTTTCAAACGATGTATTACCTCATCAATTCCCATGTGTAACATATCTCTCTGACCTCTCAAATTTGTAGAAGCTTGTATCGCGAGTGATTCGGCTTCATAGGCGACCTTAGAGGCATCTTGTAGCTTCACAGTTTGAGAATAGGCTTTTTCATTCGTATTTATGAGCTTTTCCCTAATTTCATCGGTTTCAAATCCTCCCTTTATGAGTGAGAGTGATTTATTACTGGATCAAGAATATGATTGAATGCATACCACATGCCTTGAGCTATTTCCAAAGAGATTTTTTTGTTTGACTAAATCGAGGATCTTTTCCTCTTCTTGCATGAGTTTTCGACGACTTTCCGTATGATCTGAGCGGTATTTTTTGACCTAACAGGTAGTTGTTCGTTAAGCTGGTCTTATTTCGGGATATTACTCTAGCAACAATAGCTCCTGATTTTGACGCTTGTGCCTCTCGTTCCATATGCTTGAGCTGAGAGAGATTAGCTTTTTTACTGAAAGAGAAGTGAGGGAATTACTTGCTGATCTGCATCAGCCAAAAGCTTTTTCATTTTTTCGATAGCGCGGTATTTGTCATCTTTATATTCAATTTACGGAAGCTGTAGTGAGCGAATTACCTTCTGGAAGTCGTGAATATGCTGAGATATCATCCTTGAACTTATCTTTCAAGGATAAGTAATCCTGCTCATACATATCGAATTCCATGTTTGCGAGTTTATTTTCTCAGTTAAAAATTTTAGTATGTTATCGTAAACTCAATCCGAACAAGTGGAATATGAAGTCCTTAATCCAAAATTGAAATAATGCGAGCTTTATCAATATCTTAATAATAACTATCTCGGCAGAATTTGTTGTAGCTGCCATATAAATGAAATTAATGGCACTGGATATTGCTAAACTGAAATTCCATAGATTACTAATATTTTATGAAGGGAGGATCCAAGCCCGTTGCTTTTATTTAAAGTATAAATAATCAGAAAAAATTTGTTTGCTTAAATAACCCAATTGCCTTGCTCCAAATTAAGATACTTTCAAAATCAAAATGTTGAATCTGGTTCCTTTGAGAAGCTAGATATATATATATCATTAAAATTCTCATGTGAATGAGACAATTCTCACCTACAAACGCAAAGTCGAGATTCAGGCGTAGCTCCTTTCAAATAAAAAATGATTTTTCTTCAAATTCCTGGTATACTTAAGAGAGCCTATAAAAACTCTGTGCAGTTTTTTTGTGGATATGAAAAGATTATAGATTTAGTAGTAGCTTTTAAGGATTTGAGAGCGTTTGAAGCTTAGCAGTATCTGGCTAGATAGCATCTATTTGGGCTGCGATCTCTGCATATTGAAGTCCCAAAGTCTTCAACCACTGAACTCCCTTCTTATGAATCAGGTTCCAAGAAGCTTTCTTGCTCGCAAAATGCTTTTCAATCCACATGAGAAGTGCAATGGTAATAGCAATTTTTTCCATGTTTTCTTTCGCTGCGCTGACAGTTTTCGGCATCTTTTTAAGGAGAGTACTCTTGTCGATAGAGAGAATTGAATAGAATTGTGAATTAGGTTCCCAATATCCTAAAGTTTTTTGACTCTGGATCACATTGAAGAATGCTGTTTCGGATGAATCAACTTTCGGTTCAATTCCCAAGGTCAAGTCTTCACTCAGTGCTCGAGTAGAATTGGTGCTAATAGTTTCTATTGCTTCTTCATTCTCCTTTGCCTTAAATAAAAAGTCTTTATCCATTCGAGAGTCTGAGCACAATTTCAAATTCATGGTTCTTTCTCGGATATCACTGAGTTTTTCATTTTGCTGGCATAATTCCTTAAATGCAAGCGTAGCCACTAGCTCTGACTCATCGAGTAGCATTTGAGCACGGCTTATCCGACTTCGAGTAGTCGCGTCTAGTCCTTCAGCCCTTCGACTCTCAATCTTCACATCTGCATCCCTCATTTTGTCTTGAGAGTTGGCAAGTCTACCAGCATTTGGTAGGGGATCTCGTGGCTTGTAGTTCACGTCGATCGACTCAAGGTATTGCAGATAATCAGATGAGATAAGCTGAGGGATAATCACCTTCTGTTTTGTAAGTGCTTGTATCGCATCTGGGTTAGCTTCCTCAGCAATACAAATAAATGCTGTCCTTCGAGTAAGCACCTGATTTGCAATAGATAATTTTATTATTGCTTCTTTTATATCATTTTTCACAGCATAAAATATATCAAGGTTCTCAACCGCAACACTTTTTTCCTTTCTTTCAAGAATATCAGAGATTTCTCCTAATGCGAGTTTGATTATATCCAATTCCTCTTCATGTTCCTTAAGATTGATTCTGAGGGAAGAGGATATATTATTTCCTTTTCCAGTATCGAAGCATTTTAGTGTGACTCCGAACTCAAATGGACCTAGTGATGATTGACTCTTCAGTAATCCACTGAGAAAAGAGAACAACCCTCCTTTAGAGTTTTTGGCGGTCTCTTCTAAAGCATTATCGTGAAGAAAGATATAAAATGTCACTTTTTGGTTTCTTGTAAGATATGTCATTGATTCCGGAGCTGGAGATACCATCTTTACAAGGTTCTTGTGGCTAAATTCCAGAGTAAAATCATCGCAGATTGGCATAAAAGCAGCTTCCAAAAGAGATACTACCTTTCCTGAGATATCTGATGGGTTGTCCACAAATTCGCTGCAGCCTTGACCAGCTTTGGCAGTTTCTTTGATCAAGT
>ENA-UOUE01001555-UOUE01001555.1-compost-metagenome-genome-assembly--contig:-NODE-1555-length-14055-cov-12.344613_pt1 | contig 14055 bp, 17 predicted proteins | sample MGYA00238146_ERZ747223 | MGnify/ENA primary metagenome ERZ747223 (study PRJEB28781, sample SAMN06268865) | compost metagenome | isolation source: single cell | place: USA: California, Emeryville, Joint... | reverse complement strand
ATTTTCTGTGCCTTTTTGTTCTGGTATTGATTATCTTGCTTTCCTTTTCTCATAACTTTGAGATGAGCTTTAAACGTAGCTTTATTAAGATTATAATTATAAGTCTAAGTATTGAACTGCTTAAATAAAACAAGCGCTGAATTAGATTGGATTTGAAGTCGCCAATCAATTGGATAATTAAAAGCATTTGACCGGAATCTGATCAAAATACGTTTGATTTCAGAAGATGTTGAAAATCCTAAAATAGAAGCACCCCCGGCCCCCGGCCCCCGGCATTGGAAATGAGTTGCAAAACCTGCACCGAAGTACTGACCTCAACCAAGAGCAATTTTTAGAGGATAAATTTTACAGATTGTGCAATCTCTTTTTTGGGGTTGATATCTGCTCAGAATCGACCAGAAATTAATATAATTATGAAGTTCTAAGCAACCGCTGCCGGTTTCATTCCAAAATCTGAAAGAGAGATCTATGCGTCCTTCGACATGTATTTCTCTAAAAGCAGGAAAGGTTAAATAGGTGGGCTTTGTGAATGGTTCTTGAGGCTGATATTTTAAAGGGCAATAGTTTATAATATCAACAAAAATGCTATTTCTGTTCCCACGTCTATAATTTTTAAAAGTCCTTTCTAATTGGCCCGATTTTGAACGTAACCTGAACTTAGAAATAGAAGGCTTAACCGAACATTAGAGCAGAAACAACCTTCTTTAGAAAGTCTAATTTGAAAGTGAATGCAATTCATCTGGACAAACACACAAAAAAAATGAAGAACTGGAAAATGGTCAAACATTTGTCGCCATGAAAGCTTTGAAAAGGGAATGAAATGACAGAGATAATCAAATTTCATGGAAATGACCTCCCGTATCCACTGAAAAGACGATTTCTTTGCTTTCTCATGATAACTCTCTCACTTTTATAAGTGCGGGTGAATCGTTCCAAAAATATTGATTTTCCCATTTTTCTCCTTCCCTACGAATTCAACATTGAAAAAAAATTAATTTGAGCATTGAGCTTGAATCGGTTTTCACACAATTTACAAGGAGGTAGTCAATGTACTTTGATGTTTTATTAAGGAAAAAAAGCAAAATGAATTACAATGGATTTTTAATAATGTGTAGTTTTTTGACTATCTCTATTCTTCCTAAACGTGTCGATCATGCCTCTCAAGCTGCTCAGATTCTAACAAAGAAATACTGTTAATTTCATTGAAGCTTTGCAATTTACTTTAAGGGCGTCTTCGGTCTTTCGCTCTCGATCTTCTTGAAATCTCTGAGCAGTTCTCGTTTGACTGCTATCTCTCGCTAGCAGCATTTCCTTCTAAAATGCCAAAATAAACTATCAGGATATTAGTTCATTAATTAATGATTTGACCTCTTCTTTAAGCTGTTCCTTTTCATATTTAGTTATATTCAATCTGGACTTAAATGTATCTTTTTCTCTCCGGACTACATCGAGCTCGTACTGAAGCTCAGTTTCAATTCTTTTCATTTTATCAACAGCGTCCAATGCAAGCAAATGCTCTCGTTTCAATGATTCTAACTCGCTCTTAAGTTGGTTGTTCTCCTAAGAGAAATTGATAATCAATTGTTAAAACGGCTTTTTTTTAAAAAAAAAAATTACTCTCTTTAACATCAAATCTTCGCTCTCCACACTTTTGAACTCCTGTTCGAATTCGTTTAATTTTGCCTCTTTCCTCCTCATCTCGTTCTCAAGCTTGTAAAAGAGCTTAGTTACTTCAACAAGATTGATCCATTTTACCTGCTCGAGTTTGAGTTGCAGTTCATTAAGTTTCTTTCGTTGCTTACGTTCTTTTTCTCTGGTTGTTGTAAGCTCTTCATCCTTCCCCAATAATTTTTTATTTTCTTCTTGCAGCTATTATCAACAACATTAAAGACTAACGGCACTAGAAGAGTCTCACCTGGTTCACAAGCGATGACTTCATCCTGCACTCTTCATCCAGTTTAACCAGGTCTCGGTTCAGCCGAAGTAGCTCTTCTTCCTGTTGATTACTGCGAAAACGTATAGTAAGATTTATCACGAACCATATTTTAATGAAGATACATTTTCTCTTTGAGCATTTCATTATCAAAGCGTTGTTGATTTGCCATCTGCTCGAAGCGATCTTTCATTTTCAAATCCAACAAGAGTTTCGAGTTTGTTGAGCTTAATTGATTGTTCGAGTCTTGCAGCTCCCTATTTCTCTCCTTAAGCTCTTGGATTTTTTCTTTCAATTGCTCGATTTGCTCATATTGTCCTCTCTTATTGAATTCTTGCTCGTGCTAGTTGTCAATCATTACATTTAATTACCATTATCGAAGGATAAAAATTTTACCACTCGTTCTTGCATTTCATCCAAGCTGCGGTTATAACTGTTCAGCTTCATCGTCAACTCTTTGTTGTCTTTTTTCATTTCTTCATATTCCCTCTCTGAACTCTTTAATTTCTTCTGTAACAAATCAATATCTGCCTCGAGCTCGCTTCGCAAGTATTGGTCTTTGATTCTCTCCTCCTGAATCTGCACAAATGCTTTCTCTTTGCTCTCGAGCTTCTGTTCGAGACTCTAATTCAAAAAGTAGTCAATGAAACAACATCCATCAATTTTGTAGTACTTTAATCCTATCTTCAAGCAGTGCTTTTATTCTAGTTTCCTCATTCAAAGCTTTCCTATCTTCACTATATTTAAAATAGTCAGTTCGCTCATTCCGACAAAATTGCGGTTTAATACTCATTTTTCTGATCATGTTGCGATTTCAACAAGGCAATAGCTCTATCTCTCTCTTCAATTCTGACCTGCAATTTTTCAACCTCGCTTCTTTTGTCAGCAAGCTGAGCTTTTAGAGCCTCATTTGCATATTCAAGATCATCGATCCTTTGTTGGAATGCTGCCTTTTGCTGACTAAATTTATTTGACGTTTCGGACAGATTGGAATGAACACGGCCAAAATCCTTTTTGACTACTTCAATTTCTTGCCTTAGTGTCGCTATTTGCTTGTTCAATTCACCCTAAATCATTCATTTGTTAAATGGTTTCTTGAGTCAATTCTTTCTGTTTACTTTGTTCCGAAGTAGATCTTCCACGGTCTTACTCAGAGCTGTATTGCTATCAGCGAATTCATACAGTAATTTCTTGACCTCTCTTCCGCGGTAGTAAAGCTGTCTGTACTTTCGTGCTAATTTATCCCATTTGCAGTCTTCCAGCTCTTCGTTTACGAAGATTTCCTCAGCTTCATCAAGAAAATTGAAATATTTGCTCTTTTTCGCATTGATTTCCTTCGCCTCGTCCAAAATCGCCATAAAAGGCTTTAGGTCGTCCTCCTGACTCTCTAGAAAAGTCCCTCTAGGGATTGGGTTCTCCGAGACGTCTTGCTTTACATAAGACATTGTTGTTGAGGGAAATCCCTGCCCAATATCGGTGTAATCTCTGGCTTGAGAATTGTAAACGTTCATGTTTCTATTTTCAATATCATCTTGAGGTCCCAATGTGTCTGCTAATTGCACTTGAAGATTGCTTTTCTGTTTAGCGACCAGCTCTGAAAACTTCCCTTGAGGAGTTTTGGGCTTGGATATATGAGACGGGGTAGTATCAGTTTGTTGGTCCAATCTTTCAGAAATTCTCGAAATTCTTCGAGGAATTTCTTGAGATCTGTCATTGAGAGTTGTTATCGATGGAATATCGCCGGCGTTTTTCGGTGTTGTTCTCAGGGATTTCTTTGATAGGATGCCTGTTTGTTAAAACAAGATGTTGAAACATGGAAGATGGGAAGAAATTCATTACTTTTCGGGCTTACTCCTCTGGATTTATCCACAGATGTTACACTTTTTAAGGTTCCCTTTTTACTCGAGAGGAATTTTGGTGACGAGCCTTTCTCATCAAGGTCAGAAGCGGTTTGAGCTTTTTTCAGCTTCTGAATCTGATCTTGGAGGTTTATAATCATATCAAGCTTTTCATTAGTTTGTTCGGGAGGTGCCTTTTGATAAAGCATCTCGGTTTCTAGCTCAGTCAGCTGATTTTGTCGCGCTTCAATTTGCCTTTGAAGCTCCTTGGGACTCTGAGAATAACTTAGAATCACCTGAAAACAGTTTCATTGTATGTAATTGACAAATAAAATTAATATGTTACGTTTTTCTCCTTGAGAGGGAGTTTCTTAGTGCTCGAATGCGTGCTCTTTATTGAACGGTTAGATGTCGATCTCTCTACTTTTTTAATTTTTTTCTTCAAATTCAGAAGTCATTTAGTTTGGATTCATGGTTATAAAATCATTTACTGTTGACTTTTTCTTTGATTTTGTTCGCTTCTCTTTAGAGGTGCTCTTTGGGGTGGCATCCAGCTCAATAAAACTGGAAACTTTTGTTTCTCCTCTTTTCAAGATGAGGTTGCGCAAATCTGCAGACCACTAAGGGGAGGGTAAGCATGCAGAATGGATGAGTCGATGTACCTTTAAAGTCTGCTGATTTTTCTTGTAGTGCTTTATTGAAGGAGACATATGACTGATTAAGAGAAGTTTTTCATTCTTCTTTTGCGGAGGGAACAGATTCAGAATGAGGTGCTGATCGCCTTCGGCTTTCCTCTTCAACGCACTATATGAAATAAAGACCATTCAGTTAAAGTTTTGACTTGGAGAAAACGAGTTACGGTTTTGTAAATCTGTCACCAAAATGATCAAAAACACAGTTGAATAGCATTTCGAGATCTTGCATTTCTTTTGCGGTAAATACCTCTGAATTGCTTTTTATAATGATGGAGGTCTGAGATGATTACTTTTGTAGTGAAGGTAAGAGATATCCGGCAGCTCCCAGAAGCTCACTGAGCTTATCTCTCGTGTTTTAGACCTATTTTTTTGAAATATTACGCTGTTTCACACGAACTGTCTCTATTGATTCATTAGTTACCCTCCTTCCGACATTAAAATTATTTGAGTGCACATAGCCGCCTTTCTGAGAGCGTTCGATGGGGTTTCTAAAAGTAATAATGACAGTTTGACGGAAATGGCAGTTTTCTGCTCACCTAGCGAGAAAAGCAGGTTCACAGCCTGTGAAAAACTCTCAACAAATTGTTTTGCATCCGATACTTTGATTTCAGTAAAAATTGGCTCAGACACAGTTTTTGGATCCTAGTTCCACAACAATTTTCACCCATTCAATTTGAATTTCCTTACGATAATGTCTCCAGAGAGCAAATCCATGTATTTAGAATTCAGCAGCGCGAAGCATCTCATTTTTAATGTCAGATTCTCATATTCCTGGCTCTCAAGCAATAAGTCTCTCACCAATTGAGGAACTATCCCCATCCGTTTTTCTTCCCCTATGAATGTATAGGACTTCCCTGAACTGAAGAGTCATTGATTAGACGATTAGCAGAAAAAAAATCCTAAATACTTATGTGCACCAACAGCAGTGATGAAAAATCTCTGGCCGTTTATTAAGAATGGGATAATATCTCTTATATTTTGCTCATAGAACTCCTTCTGACTATGAAAAACAATCAGTCAACGCATGTTATCATCGCTTACGTGGAAGTTTCGTCGTAAACGCGATCGAATCCGAAGATCTCACTACTTCGATAGAGGAACTTATTGTTAATATCATCTTTCATGAGACCGCTACCACTGCCTGTAATCGTTTTGCCTGAAAGAGGGTGTTCCGTGAGATATACCGAGTTATTTTTTGAATTTGCGAAGCAAGAGTAGCTGTAGGTTGGTATCAATGACTTTGGTTGCTTTCTGTCTGGAGATACGCTGCCTTTTTTAGTCGATTCAGCATCCGGAGGATTCCTTATCCGAGCAACAAAGAGAGTATTCCTCGTGTTAAAATGGTTCGAACGCCTTACTGTGCTAAGATCAACACTCATGTTAATAAAATCAAATTATTCGTTAATTCTCGTTTAAAAACTTTCAAAAACACTCTATCAATAAGACAAAGAGAATATTTCAAAGGCTTTCGGCAATAAATCCCAATACTCGTAGGTGTTGGTTGAGAAATGCACTAAAATTTCTTGGGATAATATATATAATGGAATAATATAAACAACAAACAGATGTCTAATGCTTATTTATAATCACCGATATCTATTTTGGCGCAGTCGGCGTAATTATTTTCGTCAAGTTTATCCAGCGTTTCTTTCATTTTCTCAACAAGGTCCTCCTCCTTTATGGCTTTATCTGAAAAAACATCTTCTCCAGTTTTAATCGACTCTAACAAATTAAAACGAATGAGAAAACCAATCTTCGATTTGCTTGTACCTGAAATAGCATCGCTTTGCTTCTTGTCATACTCGACCAAACGGATGACTGTCTGATATATCATCATTTTTGGATCGACATGCCTCATAAACCAAGGCGTGACGAGCAATGTCGTTTGGAAAATGCTGATTACTGCGTTGCTCATCATATAGAGTGCAATTGCCTGAATTGAGAAAGTTAGAAGAGGGGGTGCTAATGCTTGCTTACTGATGGCCAGTTGCACAAAATAGGCAACCAGCAGATCAAAAGAACTTGACCAACGCCTTTTATTCTACTGATGATAGTGTGCTGGTTTTCTTTTGTGATAAAACGCTATGAATGTTGATGTGCTGTTGGGAGGAAATAGGTCCTTACCTGCAAGTTCCAGTAGTATGCAGCGATTGTAACAAAAGGAATGATGTAGTAAGGATCAATAGCGCAAAGACTCTATCGAAATGAGCGAGATCAAGCAGGCGTAGATGTGTTAGTGTTTTACTGGAACCCATAACAATGACTCATCTTTGACAGTGTCTATAACCAAAAGACGTCTGATGGAGTAAATCATTGTTATTAAGAATGGGAAGTGCACAGTGTTATAGATGAATAAGCGGTAGGTCTTTAGTTTTTGTTTTCTGAGGGAAAGCATGAGCAGATGGTCTGATTGGCTTGAATTACCTGATGATGTCGAAACATATTTTTAAAAACAAGGGCCACTTCTGATATTTTGTCATTTTGCTCTCGTCCGTCAGCTTTTTTGCCAGTGTTAAAACCGGAGCGAGCTGGGTTGGTAGATAGTGCGAATTAAAGGGAGAGTGCATGAGGATTCAGAAATTACCGAAGCGACCTTCGAAGTCCTTCTAAATTGGACGAAGATGAGTGGGAACATCGTCGCTCTCACAAAAAGACAAGTCAACGAGATAACTGCCCACCTGAATGTTGAAAAAATTATAATGAAGGACATGTGCTTGAAGCATACCATGGCATGCCGGTCAACTGATGTAGCCATACAATGGCATCCTACATAGCAGAAAATGATTTCATTGCCAGCGCTGAGGGTTATTAATACCTTGCAAGCTTCGACAGCGGGATCGAGCCACTCAAGCCAAAATGGCAGCGCTGCCATGAAATCTGGGTCGAAGTTGATGAGTCGATCCTGTGTAAGCTAAGACACTTTTGTGAAAGTTATAGAATACAAATAATGGCTGGTTTCCTTGAAGCTCAGCGACTTTCTGAGCCATATCTGCACCTACGTCTTCATGAGCGATCTTAGTCATCATGTCTGGGTCCTATCATGTCAGTTTATTAAGAATATTCACTCCTCAGATTGAAATACTGGTATATTAGAGACATTGTCTTTCCCAGGAGTACTGAAATGGTATCGAGAGTACGATGCGTACAAGGACAAAGTTGAGATGCTGCCTAAATGAAGTATATTGCTCCGTTGGAGTTGGAGTGTCTTAAAGCACTGCTTGACACCGTACTTAAGCATTTTTTGAACTTTGAGATCTTTTTTTTGTTTGCAATAAATTTAATTTAAGGGCTTCAAATAAGTCAAATCGGAGATTAGGAATCAAAAAGGAAGTTCCTCTCATTATTTTCAAATATAGGTATTTAATAGAGCAATCATCGTTTGTGTTATTAGTTTATTAGACTTTCTTACGTTAACCTACTCAACTATTCATGCTTTGAAGAATCGCTTCAAGCAATTCGAAAGGAGATCATATAATCGATATTCTTGAAAAATTTCAAATAATAATGATAATCAAGAATTATTATGCACAAGATTTTCCAGATAACAAGAGGACATGCAATGGTGGTGGTGGACAAACTAACCCTGGAAATTTTTGTCTCCGAGAATATCAAATACGGTTGGTACATTCTTCCTGTAAGGATCACTTTTATCTTTAAGCTTGTCCATATCATTATTGGACAATAAATACATGATGCCGCAGAGACTGAAGATAGTAGCGAGAGTCGACCCCAGTTTCAGTTTTAGGATCCAAGCAGGAATCTTTTTGTTCTTGTGATCAACGCATTCGACACCGTATAAAACTTTCAGTGTACCGAGCAATAGAAGTTAAAAAGAATGAGAAGGAGATTTATATTACATAAATGCGCTCCCATAAGTCCGGAGACCAGTACTATTCTCATGATTTCTGGGATTTTATCAAAACTGTAGACCAGACCTCCCAAACATATGAAACCGATTCCCATTGGTATTAGCGCTTGGTTATGAAAAAAAATCAATGTTGAAATTCATGTGAAAAAAATCTACACATCAACAGTTTATTTTGTATCCACGGAGAGCCGAACTTGTCGTCTTCTTGAAAATCGTGCTCAGATATTACAAATCCCCAATGTATTCCAGTCTAATGTAATGAGAAGACTTTTCAACAATCTTTTATTACCATGAAAAACAGATGCACTCCTGTGTATTTCATCAATGCGTTGTACATGAAAGGTAAATAACTCGACAGACTTCCGTCAAAAAGAGCGACATAATTCACCAGGCCTGACCCGATTAATAGTGGCGATGTGAGGAGAGTGACGGCCAAGAGAGCTCCTAATGGAATTTTTGTTTCTTTGGAGAGTTGCTCAAGCTCTCTTTCTCGAGCTTGGAATATATTTTGTAATTTCTCTTTTGTTAGTTCCACTTCGTTATCGGCTATTGTGGTTCTTTGGCTGGTCTTCTCAACAGCTTTTGGTTTTTTGCTGTTCTTGGTGGAAAAATAAGATGCGCGAGAGAAATAAAGCGCGATAGGTTGATCGAATTGTGACAGTGGTTTAGAGCTGAAACCTTTCTTGAGAGTACAAGTAGCGATTCTCTTTAGCATATCTTCAACTCTTTAAATTGACAAATTTTATTTGAGATAGATTTCGTAATTTTATTGAAGAAGAGCATGCAAAGTGCTGGGGTCTGAATATCGCTCTTAGCATACAACATGCTTAGCTGTGGCTGCAAAGAATTTCAATCGAATCAATTTAACACCGATTTTTCATACAAGTTAGTCGAACCTGCTTGGTTAATTTAGTTAAATATTCAAGGGAAAAGGGGGACTTATTTTGGTTCAACTAGGGCAAAACCCATAACAAGAAAGTTTGCTATTCAATTAAATGGGCTGTCTTGCGATTTCTATGCTTACAACTTGCCTTTAAAGAGTCTTATTTTTATTTGAATAACACTTCATACCATCTTGTCTTCATGGAAACTTGGTATTGTACTGTTTGTTAGAGTCTCACTCGATTATTAAAACGTTTCCTCATTATGATGAGCTCGCCTAATGAGTTTAGCCAATTTTATTTCTCGGTCTCAATATTCTATACTGAATTTCTCATTAATTGGAGTTCAGTAGATTCAATTCATACATTTCTCTGGATGGATGAAAACCCAGTTGCCATTAAGTCTGCGAGGGGATCTATACGTAAAAAATCTATTTCTCTTTTATAAATAAAACTCACATATTGAAAGACTCTTATTATGGTTTCGAGCCAATAGCAGCCATATTCGTCATACTTTTCAATATTGTTAAATAAAAGCTCAGTCCTCCTAAACAACGACAATTCAGAAATACTGTGTTTGAAATAGAAAATTTGAATTTATTAGAATAGAAAATTGATTTAAAAACAGAATCAACATTAACTTGAATTAAACCGTGAGAACACAAGATGTCGGATCCTGATAAAATGCACAAGTCGATGGTGGGAGAGCTCTTCATCGTGTTTCTTGTCTATTTATACTTCTTCTTCAAATACCCAAAGAAATATGGTACTTGTTTTCTCTCTCAAACTATTTACTGATCTCTCTCTCTAATGTACAGTCAACGATGATCACCCTGACCATCCACAGAACCAGGCAGAGAACAAACAAGCAGGCCAACAAAATCAGCAAGGGATCGACCATCAAGACGTTGGAATCCAAGCTGGAGGAGGAAGGACCGATCAAAGAGGAAAGCAAGTTCCAGGTTCTTCAATACAGGTAACAACATAGCATTGATAATCATCCCTCTGACAACATATTCGCACCAAAGACAGGTGATAAAGACGTTAAATTCACAGATCGACTTCTGGTGTATTTCACCCATCATACGATTGCTGTTGGCGCGGCTGTGTTTGCTCCGTTTGCCTTCGAAACAACAATTACCTGGCTACATCTTCCAGTCTACCTTCTGTATGTCTTCTGTTACCAGAAAGGAAAAATCACATTAGCCAAGATATGCCTGATACTCATGTACCTCGTCAACATTTGTTTGATCCTAGCAGCTGTCATTGAACGACACAATGGGTTTGTTATTTTTGCCACCAAAGACTATTTAAATACGAATACCGATACGTCAGGCACAACCACAGACACAACCACAGACCCAACCACCGACACAAGCACAGACACAAATTCAACCGAGGGCACTTTGTAAAACGCTCTAGTGAAATCATTTATTTCTTCACAGCCGAATTTCATAATTATTTTTCACAATTGTTGCTCTTATTGCTGTAAAAAAATGCATAAGCGGTAGCATGAATTTGGTAATCGATATTAGTACATGTGTGCTTTGCTAGGTTTCGAAAAAAAAAAACTCAATATGTAGATGAAAGTTTCATTGTGTTGGTCAACTATTTACTTCCTTCACCAGCAATAAGTAAATTAGCGCCAGAAAGTGTCCTCAGTACCATAATCTTAGGCATGCAGAGTGTATGGCTATGGATAGGTTTAAGCAAAAACATTCCAGAAAGTGCCATAAAACTTGCCGAATTTTAAATCTGAATAATAAATTCCTTTTAAATAATTATTTAAGAAGGCCCTAAAGAGACCATGGATCCATTCCGCCGAGGAAATTATCCAGAAGACGTAAAAATAACATTTCTTCTTTCTATTAATAGCTGTTTTTTAGCTCTTAAAAAATGACGGTAAGCATTCGCTCCCTTCGGCTCCCTCTGACGTGAGATATGCTTTTCAGGTCAAGAGGCCATGCATTTGAACCCAAACATGCATCCAAATTACGGTCAGTATCAGCAAATGCAGTCTCAGGATTATTCCAACGAAATGAACCGGGGTAGAGGCGGCTATCCCATGAATAATTTACAAGCAACCAACGGAATTCCTAACATGAATATGAATCAGCTAGCAAACAATCAAAATTTTTATGGCAGGATGCAGAATATGCAAGGGATGTCCAACGTGGCCACTAACGACCAAGGCTCTAACGCGCGTAAATTTCCCTCAAATCGCGAACCATAATCCGCCACATTCGTCTTTAGTACCTTCAGATGAGCAAAATCAGAGCTATTATCAAGAGTACTGTCGTCTTTACATTGCGAATGTCGTGCTGACAACACAAGTAAATTGATAACCATACTTTGCTCATTTTTTGGATGAAAGATCTAGTCGCAGAAAAGAATGATCTCTTATCCAAGCTAGGAAAGCTTGAGGTACGGTTTTTTAATATATCTTGCATTTTTGCTTATATGATTCCTCTATAATGTGATTTCAATTGGGATATAAAGAAAAGAAGAGAGGAGCTGCAAAACACCAAGAGTAATTTCGAAAAAAACGAAGAAAAAAAGAAACGGTCCAGAAGGACGGCCTCTGAAATCGACAGACATTTTCGCTGTCCGATTGAAATATGCCAAAAATCCTATGGGTAATAAGCTACCTCTTTGAAGTGCATGAGGTTTATTTTGATTTCGAATCGTAGATCTGAGGGTTCATTGAATCAACATATTAAACTAAAACACCCTGAGTACTATGCTATTCACTTGAAAGGCAAGGAAGGAAGCATCCAAATCAGCGGGAATAAGAGCGGGCCGCTCTCGAATCAGGAAGATCCTAGCAGTCCACTTAGCGAGATGAATAACGTCCATCAGCCATCCAACATTACTAGCTCTTCAAAAGAATGATTCAAGATGATTTATGATTCATGCTTTATTAACAAATTTAGTGTTTTTGATTACTAGTCTCCTGACCTCTTATGCAGTAACAGCCGCCTTCTATATTCGTAACTAATGCCAGGATTTTTGTATATTTTGCAAAATCTCAAATATCGCTTTGGTTAGCTACAATTGTAGGAGGTAATATTGCCACTCTTTGTGGGCGATATTCAGAGATTCATCTCCTCATCAATGTAAAGAGATTCTCTTTTTCTCGGATTTATCAAGAGCTTTTTATGGTCGCATTGGAAACTTCGAATTTTAATTTGCATTTTTTCTTCTGAATAATAATAATTCGTTGAATTGCCAGGACTTAGTACTAATAGTAGCTGTAAATTTATTTTTTTGTATTCTCTCCAACAAGAAAAACATAATAATGATAGAAAGTTTAAGTTTGCTTTTCTTTTGAACTATTCGTGCTATCAAAACTGCCCCTTCTTGAAAGATTGGCTCTGCTATTCGGACTGCTGGTCTCTCCACCTTCTGTAAAGGCATATTTCGCTTTACTCTTTCTCAGCTGATAAGCTGCTTGGAGTTCCACTTTGCTTTTATGTGCAGTGAACAGATATTCCATTAACCCGATCCTAATACTAATATACTCTTACAAAACGATTGTACAAATCATTTTACCTTCTTGGAGATGTGATATCTAGCAGTTCGGTATTTTTTGAGGCTTTCACAAGCGACGCTTTGAAAGTATCATAGTTTATGAACGCTTTGCCCTCAAAAAAGAAATCTATCAATTTTGGTACCTTCGTGTCTTTCTGGAAATATGTGTAAGCTTGCAGGTTTGGGATTAAATGGTTTACATTTCTTGACCAAATGTCAATATGCATTTCCTTTGTTTCTTGGTCCTCATTCAAGAACCCTTCACTATATTTGCACACGACCTTGCAGATACAATCAAAGGCAAACTCTGCATCTTCTTTGTAAAGGCTTCCACTGCATCGTTTGTCGAACAAATCAAAAAGTGCTAAAGCTTTCTCGTCAATAGAATTCTTTGAGAGTAGGAAAAGCGACGCAAGGAGATCTATCAAATCGTAGGTATCCTCTCCAATCTCGAAATGACTAATAAAAATGTCGAAAGCTTCTCTTTTGTCCTCCCAAGTGTAAGCAATGTCTAAATTTTTCAAGAACTTTTGGATCTGCGCCAGAGAAACACTAGATGCGCCTGATACATGTGAAAATGCCTAATAAAAAATACTGTGAGCTCCTCATTAATGAATTTTTCGTAGACTTTCTTTATGTCACCGATCGTGAAGCGAGTGAACTGTAATCTTTGCTCGTATTCCTCAATAATGTCTTCATCGACTCTCCCGCGAGTTTGTGCGCAACCCATTTTTCTGTCGAGTGAATACCTTGAAAATTTTAAGCAATTAATTCTGCTACTTAAAAATTATTATCGCAAATTTAAGTAAATCATTCTTGCAGAAAAACATTGTTGAAAGTGAGCTTCGACTAAACTATATTATTTCGTAACTCTGCAATCACAAAGTGACCTGGAAGGACAAAAGAAGAATTGATATTCTGATTTGGCATCTAAAAAATGAGTCCGAAGATTCAATCACAGAGTATTTGGAATTGACAGGGGTGTTTTGATTCAATTTATGCGACTAACCATCATATCAGTAAATTTTCATTTGTTATGAAGTATTACAGTGCAAGAGTGTTTCATAAGGTCTGGCTAATAAATTATTTTAAAATGCTTTAACTCTCAGGAAAAAAATTCTCAGGCAAAATGGAGCGCACTCCTTCGAGAAATTGAATTTTCTTGATGGTGTTTTTTTAGATTCTATTCGCAAAATTTTCTCAAAACGTAGCAACAATTTTCGATAGTTGGCGCGATCTCAAGCTTTCAAATAAATTAAAATCCTCAGCTGTTGGAAACTCAAATTAGAGCTACATTACGTAGAATTAG
>ENA-UOUE01001554-UOUE01001554.1-compost-metagenome-genome-assembly--contig:-NODE-1554-length-14060-cov-3.938497_pt1 | contig 14060 bp, 11 predicted proteins | sample MGYA00238146_ERZ747223 | MGnify/ENA primary metagenome ERZ747223 (study PRJEB28781, sample SAMN06268865) | compost metagenome | isolation source: single cell | place: USA: California, Emeryville, Joint... | reverse complement strand
ACAAAGACTTATCTTCGCCGGAAAGCAACTTGAGGATGGAAGAACTCTTTCTGACTACAACATCCAAAAGGAATCCACTCTTCATTTGGTTTTGAGACTCAGAGGTGGTGCTATTGAGCCTACCGTCGCTGCTCTCGCCAGAAAATTCAACTGTGAAAAAATGATTTGCAGAAAATGCTACGCAAGACTCCCACCAAAGGCCAAAAACTGCAGAAAGAGAAAGTGCGGACACAGCAACAGACTTAGACCAAAGAAGAAACTAAAATAAGTCTATAGTTTATGTCGATAGATGAGTCTCGTTTTTTCATGTTTTCATTCATGCATACGTTGTGACCGTCCTCCTGATCAAATGAAAAATCATGATAGAATATGCAAAAAAAATAAAGAATAAATGTTTTCCAGTTCATCGGCTCCCTAGGAACACAAGAACAAAGCGATTTCTCTGTCGCCAATGAGCAGGTGTTATGAATTTCTCAAGAATTTGTCGCAATTTCTGATATTGTTGTAGGACAGCTCGCTTTTACTGTGTTTCTTTTAGCAAATATCCTGCGAGGAACTCAGCTAACTTTCTTGAATAGAACCCACCCTCCCTCAAGAACGCTAATATGAATTTCACTTTTAGGTATCACAAAGCATCATAGAAAAGAATATTTTCAATAAATCTGTGTTGGAAATGTTGGAGAGTGTACGGACTTGAATGAAAAAGGCTGAGAAAAGTGAACGAGAGTACAAAATATTTTTTCCACTTGTAATACTTTAATGCATATATTTAATGAATACAGATAACTTTGGATTTCTCACAGTGAGGTTCGGGAACTAATCAGAGCGTTGAAAACTATTCGAAAGCTATGAAACTCAAATTGTACTCCAGTTTATGATATCAACATCTGTCAATTCGATGTAATTGTAGATTTAGAGGCGTAGAAAAATTGACCTTCGAAATTAAAGGAAAAGTCGACTTTCATTCTGTGACGAGTCATAAAGTTGGAAGACAAAAAACTCAACGAAAGAGTTATTAAGCATGTGCTGATTCCCGTGTTGACAATTACCTTATGCGAGATAAAATTTAAATTGTTAGGAGTAGAAGGTTTCAGAATAATGAATTCAACAAACCAGCTCGAAAGAAGATCTCCGGGCTCTGTCAGAAAACTCCTTGCCGATTCTGACATGTTTGGTGTTTCTTTAAAAAATAATCGGTCACCATCTTTTGCAGGACAAAACTTTGGCAATTCTGATAATCTGTATCTACCAATCAACTGAGTTCAAACTAACTTTTCAACCCATCAGGTCTAGCACACCAAATTATCCCTATCAAAATAAACACTCCGAACAACCTTCACAAAATCAGCATGGTAAAAACAAAAATTGTTCTACAGATTTGATTTAAATTCCAATGTTCATCACGAAAAAGGTCTTTCTAGTGTTTTTGCAGATTCGAACTCATTGAAAACCAATGACAAGTTAGAGCATAATCCAAATTCAGTGTTACCATCTCAGAATAAAGATGCAATCACCGAGAAAAACATGCTGTTGCCAGGGCAATTGAATCAAGTCTCCGAAGACAGCAATGATGCACATGGGACACCACAAAACGATATATCAAATTTGCATTTTCGACTAGCTGAACTTGGAAGGAAAAAATCTAACAGATACGATGTTGATGGTTGCAAAGATATCCTTGGTTTAAAAAACGATGAAACTCCAAGACTCGTTTTCGATGAAAATTCTCAGACTCCGCCGCCTGATTTGTCATTGGGTATCTTTGTGTGAGTTGCAATTAAAGGATTAATCCTTTTTTTTTATTTAGTCAATATCAAAGAGAGGAAGTCACCAGAATTAGAGGAGAGAGCCGACCACTCTTTGCAGCAGGGTTTATCCGCCAATGATAAGGTCCAGAGAGAGATTTTAGGTATGAGAGGAAATTACAAACCACGGAAAAAAGATTCAGATGATCTGCCGCTTGCAAGAAGTGTAGCGGAGTTTCAAAAGAAATTTGGGATAATGGAGGGCAAAAAAACTACAAAGGATTCAAATGACTCTATTTACTCGAAGCGTGGGCAAGCAAAACCGGATGACACGATTTCTCAAAGTATATATATATAAGTAGCGATGATGCTTAACAACAGGCTGTCTATAGTGAACTCAAAAAGACTTTCATTCCGAGCTAATAATAAAAAAGATGAGCAACTTCAAAATCAATCAATCATGGAATTTCCGGAATCCTTGAATGATTCTGGCTTTGGACTCCTTCAACCGAAGAAAACCGATTACGCGAGTTTTACGAGAAAGAGAATTTCAGTAGTTCCAGAGGATGCTCCAGAAAGCAATAAAAAGCGAACAGCTTCAGAAAAGTTACGAAAAGACTCAGTCAACCTTAAACCACAAAATAAGGCGCCAACACTTACAGTTGATATTTCGCACAAAAGAATCGCTTCATCAAAGTCAAAATCAGCACAGTAAATTCGTTCTATTTAAAATCCGTCATAACACAACTCTCTTTAGTAAGCCAAAGATTTTTGAATCTTGCAAACGAAGGATTGTCGAATATTGCCAGAGAAACCGCACGCAAAGGCAGGTCATCCAAGAGATAATGACACGAGGAATTTCTGCCTCTGACCCATCTGAACCCAATTATCTCACGTGGAAAAAGGTACCAATTCCACTTAACCATTTGAGGGTTAATCTCCCCTTTATAAAGTTTTTTATGCAAGTAGTAGACAGAGCCAAGAATGAAGGCCTTTATTATTTTTTATGTGAGCGAATAGAACCAGCCGAAGAGGAGGTTCTGGCAGGTTTGCTAGTTTTTCTCACGAGAAGAAGCATCCGAAGAAAAAAATATCTCTCACAGAGGAATTTAGATAGAATGAAAGAGCTAGAGAAGAAAAGTTCTCAAATGATTGATGTGTTTGACATCAAAAAGGTAACGTATTGCCCAAAGAATAACTCTAACGAATAGTACAGCGTATGAACCAAAGAACTGGAATAGAATCATCACAGCTGAATCCTCAACAGCTCAGCACAATCCCATGGTACGTCTTTTATCCGCAATCATTGCTGCGCAGATGTTGGGATGCCATTATATTTTTGTGTGTCTTATACAACCTCATTTTTGTGCCTTTGGATCTCTCCTTATGTAATAATTTAAGTTTCAAGCTCTTCCTCACGATTTTTTTCATGACGATAGCTTTCTCGATGTCATCGGCACGAAATATGCTGGAATGGCTCATCGCTACTATCTTTTGGATAGATCTAGGATTAAATTTCATTACTGGTTACGTCGATTCGAATCAGCAGCTTGTGATGGATCTCAAAAAGATAAGAGTTCATTATCTGAAAACGTGGTTCATTTTTGATTTCGTGGCGACTCTTCCTTTCGAGACAATCGTGAATCAATTCGGAGCTGAACTTGGCAAAAGCGCGAGGATATTTCAACTGTCACGTTTCCCGCGAGTATTCCGACTGGGAAAAATTATGAAATTCCTTGAAAACATCAGAGGAGCTAATATTTGGAGGATTTTGAGGCTCTTCTTGTTGTTTTTCATGGTTTCTCATTGGGTTGGATGCATATTTTACTTAATAACATCAAGTGACGTGCATAGTGATAACGTACCTTCTTTCTCTTCTTTTGAGCTCAAGACTGACATTATCACCCTCTTTAGTTCTATCTAAGGTACTCCTATGCACTTTTTCAAGGGTTGTCGATGATGGTTGGTGAGACCGTGCCAGTCGGAAATAATATACAAAGAATTTACATGGTCTTCGTAATGATGATTGGTCAGGCGATCTCTGCCACCATCTTCGGTTCGATGGCCTCTCTCGTGAAGAATATCAATAAAGGATACGACAAGTTTTCCACAAAAATGGACTTTGTGAACGAACATATCAGGTACACTCGCTAGCTTAGTCAAATGTGAGCTAACTTCAAATAAGATATTATAATTTGCCGCATGAATTTCAACAAGAGATTAGAATGTACTACGATTTCGTGTGGAATCGACACAGAGAGCTTATTTATGGTGAAGAGCATTTGTCTCTGCTTGATAAGCAGCTTGCCGAGGAAATGCAGGCGCATCGATTCAAACAAATCATCTCCTCCGTGGTGTTTTTGAAAAACGCCAACAGCAGTTTCGTTGGAAAGTTAATCGTCTATCTGAAACCTCAGATCATTACGCCGGGAGAAGTATGAAACATCTTTCCAGCACTCTAATTTAATAATAATCTTATCATTGAAAAGATTATCTACACGGAAGGCGAGATTACCAAAGGCTTGTACATCTTAGAGAAAGGCTCTGTAGAACTATTTTCCGCCACTACAAAGCGATTGTGGGAAAAGGTCCGGGCAATTACATACTTCGGATTGGAAACATTGATGATGAAAACTGGCCGGCACTGGTGCTCAGCGATTAGCAGATATTACTCTGATCTTCAAAGAATTGATTTCGACGACTTTCGAGAGTTGATATCAGAATATCACGCTGAAGCTGCTGATATCCTGCTGCTTTCTCAGAGAAGAGTTGCGAAATTCGAAATCTTTAAAAAAAGGGAAATATTCGATTTAATATCAACTCCGTCCTCAAGGTCAATTGGAAAATATTATGAGGAAACATACACAAGAGAAAATATTTGGATTCACATTTCGCTTGATTATCAAAGGATGGCAGAGCAAAAAATGCGGTTGAAAGCAAAAGCGGAAAGACCACCTGGAAAGTAATAGATAACGCTGGTTGGTTAGGTGATTTTATTTTTGTTTTTTAGGAAAGGAAACGGAAAGACCGACTCTGAAAAAGGAAAAGAGCTAAATCGCAATAGATTATTGGCTGGTACTCCTCCTTTGGTGAAACTAAAGGAGGCTGGGCTGTTTCATAACAGAGACAATAGTCCTGCAACATCCATTTCGGATAGTGTTGATGGAGTTAATTCGTCGAGTGCAACGAAGAGGATTTTAAGAACGAATACTGGGAGAACAGGAGATAATGAGTTACAAAGGATTATTGATGAGCACATTGAAATACAAGCGGATTATATTAAGAAAAAATTTGAAGATGCCTTTGAAGAATTTGAAGCTAGACTCCGAAAATTGGAAAAACGTGCTGCTCAGAAGAGGAAATAATTCAAATCTACTCAGAATTTTTACAACCGTTCATCAGCACTGCTTAATGATCATGTACCAATGACTAAGATGCAAACATTATTTGACATGAGCAGGTCAGACCGCCTTTATTTGAAGATATCCGATAAGTATTTTCTCTTGGAAATGTAGCCGATTTTAAAAACTGGAATGTTTTAAAATCTTATAACTTTACTCTTTTTTTTGGTTTTTCTTCTTGTGTGTAGAATATATTTATTTATGAGCATCATGATTGCTTGCTGGGACTATATAATTCCTTCCTCGTTATTTAATAGTATTTTAACTGATGAGCTCTAATTTTTTCAATTTTCTTGCAGTGTACTAGTATTTGATTAGAAGTTAAGTTGAGATGAGCGATCTCTTCAGAATAGAATTATATATTAGTTGCCAATTTTTATCAATATGATTACCAAATTAACGCTTGCTTTTTTTTTTACAAATGAGTAAGAACACTCTTATTTCGATTTCATATATTCAAAAGTAAACAATAAAATTTCTTAAAAAATTAATTAAAGGGGCTACAAGCCTGCTCTATGAATATTCTTACTTTGTGACATTATTGCTGAAATAGAAACCCCTTCATTTTTCAACAGTTTATTCTTCAATTGAAGTCTCCGATATTCCTCTCTCAATTTCTTTCCCATCATTCTATTGACAAGTGACTGCTTATCTCCAGCCCTCGTCACATGCTCACTCACAACCTTCTCTCGATCATTTAGATTTTCGATCCAACTGCTCTTTTTGTAAAGATATAGTGTCTCCAGAATCCTCCCTTCAGCGAAGCTCAGATCTTGCAGTATTTCATGCGTAGACCCCTGGAAGTGATGCTTGAACGCCACTTTTAACTTCTGAGTATTGAGTTCAGTTTCTTCCACTTGGACTTCCTTTCTAAGCTCATCACCTAGCTCAACGATTTCTCTTAGCCTTCTTCTATGAGGTGTCAGCTTCTTCATACCTTCAAGTTTATCAAGAGCGTGCTGGATTCCAAAGCGCTTTTTCAGATTTCCCGAAAAACCAGGCAGAATCATTTTTTCAGTGGCTGACGAAAAGGTTCTATTTAGAAAATCAGATTTTCGTCGCAGCTCCTTGCCTCTCTCGCTGAGTCCATCTGAACTTAAATTATTTTGAGACTTCGACGTTCTACCTGTAGTCTCGTGTAAGCTGAGAAAGCTCTCGCTTGTAGGTTGCATTTCCTTCACATTGTCCGATTTTCCACTGTATTTCCTTTTGGCCAGGCTTAGACTAGGTTTCAACTGAGCCGCTCTAGCACGAGCAACATCCAGGTTTTGCTTATGGTGGGAGTGGATGGTTTCTCTTGAAGTCCTGGACATTGCGGACTTCAAAGTGAGGTCTGAAGCATCATGAGCAATGGTGTTTGACAATGCTCTGAAGTGATTGCCACTGCGTTTCCCTTCTTGAATCTGCTTGATAGGAGTTAGTGATCTTCCGTTTTTCTCGTCAGCCTGTGGTAAAAAATACGCAGATTCAGGTCGCTGAAAACTTTTGTCATTCTGTTGAGGAAGCGGGGAAAGAGAAAGCGTTTGATCGATTGTGTTGTTCAGAATTGAAAGCGATTCATGGCTGGTGTCTTGGTAAATATTGTCTCGTTCTAGGTTAAAAGACACGTTATGTCTGAGCTGTCTATCTGGAAAAGTAACTCCTGATTTCTTTTCTGGCTGGGCTTGGAAGCTCACGTTCCTTTTTTTATCAGTATTTTCTTTCTCGAAGAGTGATACTCGCTTCAGCCTGGATCGAGGTGCGTTTTCTTTATCTGCGCTTGCTTTTTGAGGCACTTCAATGGTAGCTGCTTTCGTTTTTGGATCAAGTGTGACCGTAGACAGTGTTTTGCTGTCTCTTTTAGCATTCGGGTCTGTTTTCTGAGTTTCTAGAGTGAAACCTGATTTGTCCTTGTTGTGAATGAGTTGTATGTTCGCAGAATTGAGTATTTTATATCGATATCGCTTATAATCGTGAATATCAACGTGCCGTATATTCGCAGGTTTTGTGTAAGTCAGATTCCCAAATTCATAGGCCTTGCCGCCATTTGGATTATGAAGCTTAGGATCCATTTGCTTGGTCACCTTTGGAAGTAGCCTTTCGTATCCTTGGTCTTTAATGGTCATAAGCTTTCTACCTATTTCAGCTATCCTTGTGTCGATCTCGTTTTTGACTAGCACCTGGTCTGTTCTCTGATAAATTTCTTTCATTTTCTCGAGATTCTCCAAATGCTCATCGATCGTGCCTAATTCTGTTTGGCAAACGAAATCCGGAAATGCGAGGTTTGGAGGCTTCGAAAGGTACTCTTTAATTGCCTTTACTCGGTCTGCTTTATCGACCTCCTCTTCTGGCAGTCGCTCTATGACATTGTGGTACAAATCTGATTGGACTCTATAGTTCGCCTTCTTGTCCAGGTACTGATGGAACGTTCGGTATGCGCCTTTAGTTAGCGCCTTATGCCGGCGTTTAACGAGCGAGACCTTATCTACTCCTTCTTCGAGGTTGATTAAGTTCTGATACATCTTACTTAATAAATCAGTTTCCTTTCGCCTATAGGTTAATTTGTTTTAAGCTCGGGGTTGGAGGTATAAGATAAATTTATATTTTTATTTTAATACTCTTGATTAAGTGCACGCTAGCACTCACAATTTTTTAATTGAAACCTGTTAGCGAATCGAATTAGGATTTAATCTCTCAACAACAGCAACTGATTTTTTTGAATATAAGACACAGTTCCACTCTGGTAGCCATTAAACGAGGATTTTGTTGGTATTTATTTTCACAGCAAGCAACACCAAAATGAAAATGCCAAACGATTTTTATATATTCAGCAATACGAAATTAGAACCCTGTAATTTGTGCGGTCTTCAGATTCATCACCTGTCCTTTCTTCACGTTTTTCAGGATTTTCAACAGCGGATCGAAATTGAAAGAGCGACCTAGCAGCTTGAAATTATTCAGCACGTTCACTACGTATTCGACATCCGCCTTCATCTGCTGCGCTCCGACGTATGACAGATTCTCCACTTCATATAGGAACACCAGATAAACTTTCACCATGAAACAGGCGTAGTGATACACCCAATACATTGCCAACTGAATTTGGTTAGTTCGAGCCTTGTCGATTATCTCGCTTGAGAGCGTCTCATCGTTCAGTTCTTCTAACAGCTTTTCAGAGTAGATTACTTTAGAATCATCCAGGTCTTTGACTCGAGGGTGAATATCCTCCAGATTTTGCAAATGCAAGAAGAAATTCTGACAAACATTCGTCGCGTATTCTGTTTGATTAACGATGAACGTCTTAAACCCGTCATCTTGCTCCTCACTCGCGCTCCAACACTTGTCCGAGGGAAGACCCAGTAGTTTATTAAATGTGTCAGTTATTAAAATTTTCAAAACGATCTCTTTAATTTTCTCCTGAACCTGAGCCACCGACCTGAGCGTCTGCTCGAATAGGATAAGGCCGTTTTTCAACGCGACTTTCAAAGAGAGCTTTGAGGATTTTTTGGACTCGAACTTTTCGAAATATGTGTTTAGCAGTGAAAGCATGAGCTTTTGGTCATTCTGGAACACGTCCTCCAAAAAATTAACGCGAATTTGCGAATCGAGCTTCTTTATTGCTTTTACGAACATTGCAGTTTCTTCGTATCGCGCAAAGAGATGTTCTAATACAACATTTACATTTTTGAGGTCAGAATTAAGCTTATAGTCCTGAAGATTTTCCTTTTCGAAGAGATTCTTTTCACGTCTAATGACGTTCATTTCATGGATTTTGTCAAGCGGCTGCGATTTCAAAGCTTTTCCTTCAAATTCTTTGAGATTTCTCAGAAAATTTTCAATGTAAACCTCAATTATTTTCTGGACATCGAGCGTCCATTGCTCAACTTTCGTTGAGAATGTCGTTTCGTTGATGTGATGGTATTGCTGCTCTAACGCTTCGAGGATAGAGTTGAAATTTGGGAAGAGCAGCAGGTCTTCCAATTCGTCTCGAGATTTCTCCTTCACTTCGAACTCTTCGGCCATGAAAGTAGCGAAATTTTTCGTTTCATTTTTGAGAAGGCGATCTAAATCTGCAAAAATGATGTTTGCGAGATGTTTGCTGAGAATCGTCCTATTTTCAGGCACTGTGATGATGGTGTTGAAGAGACCGAATATGTAGGACGCGAGTTGAAGGAATTGGGAGAATAGCTCGAGGAGTTGATTGTTCTGAGGAGCATAGTAGCGTGCGCTAAATATATTCTCGACGAAAACGTCAAGGAGTTTGATGATGAGAAGAGAAGTGACGTGGGAGGAGAATTCGTTGAGTCCGTTCACGAGGAACTGTTGTTGGTAAGCAATCTCATCTTCGATGCAGTTTTCGAGCATTTGGATGATCATTTTGACATCGCTTATGTTTTTGATGTCTAATGTAAACGAAGCGACGATTGGGTCGAGCTTTCGGTGTTCGTAAGAATGAATGAATTTTTGGTTGAGGCGTAAGATTTTGAAGATCTTGAAAATTGATAAGATTTCGCTTGAAGATTTATTAGAGGGCGCCTTGAATCGTTCAAATAGAACTTCTTGCAGATGTTGCTCAACAAAATCAGCAATTTTCTCTATTTTTTCTCGAAGGGGATCTATTATTGGAAGTTTACTGATGATGATGAAAGTATCTTCAAGACCGAGAATTTTCTCTTCTAATTCTTGAAGTTTTTGCTCTTTTGCCAGGGTTTTAATGGAGTTAATGTGATAGTCTAGAGATATTATCTTCTCCAAACTGCTTAATGTTTGAGAGATCCGTGTTTTATAGAGATGTTTTTCTCGAATCTCCTCGAAAATGTTTTGATTCTGAACCAGGTCATGCATTTTCCCATTGGCTAAGTTATTCTGCAGGAAGGCATCGACGATTTCGTAGTCATTCGCCACAGTAAGAAAATCGTCATGTAAACTCGCGATTTCTTTCTCAAGCGATTCTTTGGATGTAAGTATCGCACTTTCAAGCTCGTTCTGAGTGAGCTTGAGATTGAAATTAAGTTCGGTTAGCTGGATTTCGAGCGACTCCGGACGGTTTGAATCGATGCTTGCAGTAAGCCATTCTTTAACATTGAATGGTGTTTTATTGAGACCTTCTTCCATTGCCTCTAATTACGTGTTTATTTTCCTAAGAACGTTTATCTAACAAAGATTCGCTGTTCAAAATGATTCATCCCAATCCAAAACAATCAGCGCAAAGCAACAGCAAAAACAAAATATATACTCATCTATATGAAAGCTTTTTAATTATCCCTGTAAGATACCTGCAGAAATCAGGGGCGCCCCCACGGAGAGAAAGCGAAACAGATTGTCTGATTAATTCATTAATGTTCGCTGTTTTCAAAAACAAAATGCTCATTGCTGTAATATTTTCGAGAAATGGAAATAGCCCGACATTATAAGTAACGGCTTTAAAAAATAGCGTAGGATATTTGAAAGACACAAGTTAGTTCCAACTCCCTGAATTAATTCCGTAAATTCGCTACAAAGTTTTCGATTTTGAGAAATAGTAAATATTTGAACAGATAAACAAAAAGAAACCAGATGATGCAATTTCAAATGCAAGAGCTATTCGTCACCAAAGAAGGGATTATTCTCTACAATCCTATTCGCAATGAGAAGCTACTCATCATGACGAATTCTGAATTAGACAAAGTAACCATCAAGGCCGTCGAAGGAGAATGTGATCCAAAACTCTTCCTGGTAAAATTCCCCTCTGAGCAGATAACTCAATGCCATAGAAAAAAATCCCTTTCTTACAAGTCTATGGCATCATTCGCTTGAAAAAAGAGTTTTATATCATCATCGTAACAGAAGCAATCCTCGTCGGACAGGTTGAATTTTTCTTTATCGCTCCCCATTCAGCTCTCAATCCTTGTAGCTCTTTGGAAGCGATGTGTACACAGTGAAAAATGTCGCGCTTGTTCCGATTTCGGCACCTATCCCCAAGTATTAGCGCTGAAATACATCTAAAGCTTTATCAATTTTATTAGAGAAGACATGCCATTTCAAGTGCTTATCCAGAACTTCTTCGTCAATTTTCATGTGTACTTTTCGACGACTTATGCGCTTACGCTTTCACCGGAGAAGAATTTGACTCGGGAATATAAGTAACCTCAGAACCTTCAAATCAGATCAGTAAGATCGACTTTTATCCTTAGAGAAACAAGAGAAGACATTATGTCTGAATTTTGCATTAATGAGCCGCTGGTTACTCATTTTCTTAAAGCAGGGTCTAAGGAAGTGAGCAAATGGGTTACTCCTTTCATTTTTGGATATTTTGAGGTATTAGACTATAAATTGTGGTTGCAGCTGCCAATGATTTGCTTATTACATTACTTAGAGCTCTAAAGTTGATGGTCTTGGAGAAGATTTTGAGTTCGCTTTGCTCTCTCGAAGAAGCAGATACAATCCTGGGGTCCGATTTTTAGCAAGAGGAGCTGACGTGGTAACGAATTAGCAATGAAAAACGAGTGATTTAATTCTGTCAGGATGGACGAGCAGCAAATTTCACAGAGACTGAGCAGATAATTATCGCGAAACAAAGCACAGGAGGGCATAGAATACTGTTTCACACACAACTGAAGGGATCTGTGCCGATTAAATGGACGCAGTTCCCAGATTTTTCACTAAATCCGACAATGATAATATCCGGTATCTTCGAGGAAAACAGTGATATTGCAAGAAGACATTTTGAGCGGATAAAGACTACATACCCAGAAGTTTGCATTGTGAATCTGACGAACCGCAGAGGATCCCAGGAAAAACTCGGAAACGAGTATAAAAGAGTTGCTGAGGAGATGAAGGTACGAAATTTTTGAGTTTCGCAATGAGAAAATTCATAATTTTGGTGTCTAGGATCCTCAGATAAAGTTCTTTTGGTTCGATATGAACAATGATTACAAAGAGCTCAAGCATGAAAACATCAGCAAATTACTGGACCAGGTCGGACCTTTTTTACATGAAAAATCATATACCGACCTGCTTGTCGGGGAGAATGAGTCCGTTCAAGTCTTGTCGAGGCAGAAAATGGTGCTCCGAACGAACTGCGTGGACTCGATAGACAGAACAAATTACGCTCAATCTGTCTTCGCGAGATCAATTCTGAAGCTACAATTAGCAGCGATAGGGCTGGATAAAAAACCAGATGTACGCTAGGTGTTTAATGAGAAATTAATAGTTTTTTTGAACTAGCAACTAGTATTAAATATCCCATTGCCTACCACGTTGGAAGAAACTTTCAGGAAGTATTGGGTTACTAATGGCGACTTACTTGCGAAAATGTATACCGGAACACCAAGTTTACGTTCCGAAATTATCATGTACAGCATTCCTTGAATGACAATGCGTCTGACAAGAGCTTCGAAATTTGCTAGGAAAGGGCGAAGGACGAGTGAAGGCAAAAAAGAAGATATGAGAACAGAGCTTCGGCGGTATTTCAAAAGCACTTATGCCAGCGGATTGGCCCAAGTAATACTTTTAATACTATCCTCAACGCAAATCAATAAATTAAACACGATAACTAGGCCTCTATCGATGTGATGATTCACCCTGACCATCAACATAGTCAGCTCGGTTGGACTTATAAAGGCTACGCATTTGTTTTTATTATGGTACTAATTAGCTTTTATGACAATCTCTCAACGATACTAGACTGTTGCTTACTTCCTGGTATGCGCATGGATATTAACTCTCCTCAGTACGAAAGCTTCCCAAGCGGTGTTCACTTCCCTGGAAATGAAGATTGATAAGGATCTTTTATTCGTCTTCTTCTCTCCAATCGCATTCTACATCTATCCAAAGCTATTGAAGAGTAAAATAAATTGGTTTTGAAAATGCATGATAACACAATTTAGAGTTCAAGAGAAAGATTCTTGCGAATCCTCTGAAAATAAATCCGAAATTGTAAAGATATGAGACAGGAAGAAAATGAGAGACCTTAGTAACTTAAAATAGCAAGAGTTGTCACTTTCATTTTGCTTCTAATATATATTTTGATCCAAAACAAATCATAGATTTGACTGAGGTGCAACTGTATACATAAAAGAGGAACTTCACTTTATCTAACTAAATTAAATTGATAAATTGTGAAATCAGGAAAGCAATTAATCTTAACTTCATTTCCAACTGTGCCTGTATGTTAATACAAAAGCTGCAAATTATTTTCTTCAGTCTGCTTTGGAAGTTGACACTGTGTTAATTTTAAATTGTTTTTCCTCGCGATCAATTAATCGAGCTCTATGCAAATACATTTCAAATCCTTAGGAAATACTATCATGGGCAATTTCTAAGCTATAATCTGTGCTTCTTTGAGCAAATAAAAGAGAATGCTCGGCTTTCAAAGACGGCTTTCAGTCATCACCGTTTTTTATGGAAATTTTCAGATTTACTCACAGAGATAAATCTCTTAACGAAAGAATTAACTCATTGATGAAATGTTTTTATGAGGGACGTTAAGAGGCATCGGATTTCCAAGCAGATGCAAGCTGGTAGGATAAGAAATACAGTTTGCTAAGAGATATAATAACATATAGCGGCTGTGCACCTCTTCTACCCTAAATGAATTTTGGAATGAAGGCCAGTACACCAAAAAACAGTTTATTTCAGTCGGACGAGAAAGCTGCTGTTTTCATTGAGAAACACAGCGAGTAGCTTTCTCTTCTACACATTTGTTTAAAAATGAGAAGGCGTCCTGTCCAACAATATCAATTTTCAACAAAATATCAATGGATAATCCATAAGTCATCAAAGATACCAGAAGAGCCCTCACTTTGCTGGGTTTCACATTTTATTGTCTTAATTTGTTCGTATATTGGCCTTTCCCTGTGAAGCAAAACAAAATCAAAAAACCCTATAATCGCATTGATAAATGCAAATTTAAATTATTTAACCACTTAATTATCATACTGACGCTTTTTTCAAA
>ENA-UOUE01001553-UOUE01001553.1-compost-metagenome-genome-assembly--contig:-NODE-1553-length-14071-cov-15.158496_pt1 | contig 14071 bp, 4 predicted proteins | sample MGYA00238146_ERZ747223 | MGnify/ENA primary metagenome ERZ747223 (study PRJEB28781, sample SAMN06268865) | compost metagenome | isolation source: single cell | place: USA: California, Emeryville, Joint... | reverse complement strand
GTTAAATTCAGCTACGATCAGACGAGCAGTCCTACAATAAAATCTAAACCAGAAGAACTCTGCTCTCATACCTCCCTTTTTGCTTACTATTCAGAAATTTTCTCTCATTATCTATCAAAACTTCCTACTAGCGATCATTGAAGAATCCTAAACTAGTCTCTCAACTCATCTAAACATCCTTACCACTCAGTCTCTTTTTTAAGAGAGACTGAGATGACCTTCAATTTAAAACAAGCAATCTGGATGAATAGTAGTATTTCTAAAAAAAGTTTTCGGAATTTCGATAATTGGCTCCTCCTATAACGTTAGGAGTGCTCCAGCAGGTGAATGCTCCTCTCTTTGAAGACAGAAAGACAGCTGCAAAGTGGAAGAAAAACTGGAAGCCACTCAAATCGAAACTCAAATAAATTACAGATATTAATTTATTACAGGAAAAAAATTATCATTGAGACTCCGAATTAATTTGGAAAATAATTTAATAGAACATGCCATGAGAATTTATAAAATTCTCCTGCCTCAGTAAAAATTCGAACTTATCTGTGGCAATCTTCTCTCAAAGCTACCTCGAAGGGAGATGTCAATTCTTGTCATGGAAAGCAGAGTATCGATGATTAGACAAATAAAAAATTGAATGATTAATAAAATTAATCGCGAAACCGATGTTAATTTCTCTCAAAGATTCGTTGCGAACCAATTCAAAATAATTTTTGTTCACCAGTGACCGGCCATAATAAAAAAAATCCGTATTAGTTTACGCATTAATCCAAAATGTGTTACAATCTGAATCAAACGCAGCCAGTTCTGCCTTAAAACGCTCGCAAATAAATCATCGCAAGACTCTGTTGATAAATAAAATAGAAATGAAAAAGTCTATAACTCCTCCCACAAAGCATTCATCTAGAACGAAGCGCAAGGGCGATTTCGTAAAAGGGCTTTTCAAAGTATTAGAAGTGAGCTCTGCATATATTCTTTAATCGCGGACTAATCCTCATTGATAGTCGGGCAGGTTCAATACGTTGATTTGCTGGGGTGAAGATGGCACTTACTTCAAGGTGCTAGACCCAAAGCAATTTGCAGAGACGGTCCTTCCTCACTTTTGTAAACACACGAACATCGATTCATTCATCAGACAGGTAACGGCATCAAATTTATAACATCATGACTAAACAAATTATAGCTTCACATCTACCAGTTCCACAAAATATACAGGGAGTTTCATGAATGCAAGATGTGCTATATGCATCCGTCATTTCAGAAAGGTCAACTGTAAGAAATATTATCATTATTGATCCCGTTTCTAATAAGTTTTTAGAAAGCTACTAGACAATGTAAAGAGGGTACAGAAGAGCGATAATAGTACCAATTCATTGGCAGAAACACCCGAAAGAGCGTCTAGGAAAAAAGTAATATTGGCTTAGACTGTCATTTCTGATTACAGTCCAAGCGAATAAAAATATCAACCACTGAATCAGCAATCAGTGATCATGAAGCTGGTGATGAATACTTTACAGGAATAACTGAGGTGGATGCCGCACAGATGGAGTAAATTGAAGTCATTTTACTTCTGGGATTAATCGTTGGATAGGAAATGTGCTTTATTTATCTTGGAGAAATATTGCCCAATCTTCAGACAAAATACTATGCAAAAAGTTGAAAGCGAGAATTTCTTTCAGGTAAAGCATGTTGATTGAATATATTTTCATAGCTCTATTTAGTTATATTCATTGTTCCGGAATGATGTGTACAAATTGCTTGAATTCGATAAGATCGATCAGGAATTGATTTGAATCCATGAGGCTTTGATGTTAATTGTTGTCAATGCATGAATCAGTTTTTTCTTTTATTATTATATTTCATTATGTATTTGAAATATTCAAGTTGTATTTTTTCGAGTTACTCAACTAATACTACCTCAGAAGTCTTCAAATGCCCTTAAATAGAAAAATTCTTGGTTATGCGAGAAGTCTTTTTCTCCAAGGAGTTCGAACGCAATTGGAGTTCATTAAACTCTCAATACTTAAAATTTAGTAGTCTATTTACTTATCTCAAACGATTTTTGAAAGACAAACAAACTAAACATCTTGACGATTGATTCTAAGAATCGAGCCATTCGTTGGTAAAATCTCAGAGACTTGAACTCAAAAAAATTTCTCTGAAATTATTCTGGACACAAGACTTCTTCGCAACACATTTTGGTTACTCTTAAACTAATTTGAATTAGATTCTATCCCGAGAGAGCCCCGATTCTCCCTGATTTGCTTGCCTCTGAAAAAATAAAAGCTTTCGAGCGATTGAGAGCTCCGATTTCAATTATTGAGATTCATCAACTGAAAGTCCTCGAATACAGCCAAACCCAATGAAAGAATCTCCGAAGTATTCGGCCAATCAGAGGAAGCTAATTTTTCACATCTCAACCAGCATAATTTTATTATGGGCAGTTCTTTCTCCATAAAAATCCCGGCTTTCTAAAATCAAATTCAAATTCCGGGAGAAGAAATACCCGTTTCGTTAGTCACGATAAAAAAGCTTGCGAGCAAGAAATTTCCATTTATCAATGCTGATAATCAATATATTTCTCCATTTCGTTGGTTACACATTCGATTCGTAACTCCAAAGAATTCGCTTGCTTGGACCTGCGGTATGCATCGTCTTCCTAATTTAAGGGAAGAAGACATAAGGTATGATTATTCAGTGCGATTAGTTTTTTATATGCATTCCTTGAAATGTAATTAATTTTGATGAAGAGTCCTGAATATTAACACCTCACGAGAGAAATCCAAAGTAAGACTCTCTAGCCAACGATTTTTGAGAAATTCAGCGTTGCTTTTTCAGAAACTACTGGGATAAGCAAAATATACTGACTAATATACACTGTTCACAGATAGGTAGTATTGCGTTAGGACTGTTGTCAAACGTATTGACTGCATTGCTGATAATAGTGCTGATGGTAATCGAGAAAATAAAAGACAAGAAAATTGCGATAAAGAAGAACGAGAAAATGCTGAATCAAATTCATCAAGACAATGAAGAAAACCAGAAGACAGTAAGGACAGGACAAAGATATTGGTATTCTCCGAAAAAGAAAATAAAGAGGACGATACGAATGATTTTTTCCTCTCCAGAAAAGAACTATCGGAAACAGATCACTGTAAAAATTATCGTACTCCTGGATACTTTACAAAAAGAAATCAGATAACTAGGAGAAAGCAAAAAGGATCTGAAATATGAGCATTCCTTAATGAAGAATCTTTTTGAGGAGCTTTCATTGAAATTGTTTATATATTTCAGTTGCATGTTTTTGTGAGGAACCAAAACATAAGTGCTGTTAGATAGAGCATCAAATGAACTGGTTCTCCGTCATTATAACTTTTACATCGAGTATCACGAAAAATGTGACGACTATCATACCATTTTTCTGAGTTCTGAGTGTGCTGTTGTAGAAAGTATTTCATACTGAATAGCTGAGAAAAGTTTGTTCCCACCTCTTCCTCTCCTCAAAGATTTCTGATGATTAATTTAGCAAAGTATTCTGCAGGCTCTCGTATCCATCTAAATTTCACCCCACAACCTTATTTTCTCACTGAAGCACTAGCAGCGATAAGCAATTGATAGGACATCTAGAATTCTAAACATAAGAAGAATGCTAAATCCTACTTGAGTGAAGCTGAGACTGAGACTCAAAACCTCGATTAGAGATTATAACGTGACTTTCTCCACAACTATTGAATGAGGCTATTTCATCTCTCAAATGAATGTCTTTATATATTTTCCGAAGAATCAAGGGAATCAAGCAAACTTGAATCAAAAAGAGGTTCTTCTTGTTAGAAAACAACGTTTTTTCTAAAACTTGTGCGTATCAATGAGACAGCTCGATTCTCCGTTGCTCGGGTTGAGTTATCTGAAAGGAGAAACGATCAAGCTAATTAGCATATCGAGAAAAGCTCTTCTCAAGCTGTTGGCATCAAAGCACCGATAAAATTTATCGCAGCGCATACAGTTGAACTCAAATATAAAATAATCCAGTGCTAAGCAATTCGCAGATCAAATTGACAATTGTTAAAGAAGGCCGAGACTCACTAATAAAGATATTGATGGAGATGGAGCATAACCACCAGTCTTGTTCAAAATACTTCAACAAAAAAATTTTATGAATTCCTTACGGAAAATTTGATTAAAATAAAAAGCGAACGGTTTATAATTAAATTTGTCAAACAATTTTTTTTGTTTGGAATAACTCACATTTGAAATAATTCTCATATTAATTTTGTAGTCATCAACTCTAATTAAATAAACTCTTTGATTTTATCAAATTAGGAACTTAATTTGGCATCAATAACAGTAAGCCTGTTCGAAGACTCTGATAAATTCAGCATCGTTTTTTGTTTATAATAAATTGTTGATAAGATAGAGAAATGGAAGTTCGTTCATTCTCAAGCAATACGAATTCGTATACAAAGAGGCAAATGTCCGATTTCGTCAAAGGCCTTTTCAACGTATTAGAAGTGAGGAGCATCTCCTGTTGACTCTGTGATAACCCTTACATAGTCTGGCAACTTCAATTCCATCATTTGCTGGGGAGCAGACGGTACATATTTCAAGGTCTTAGAACCGGAGAAGTTTGCAGAAGCCGTGCTCCCTCACTTTTGCAAGCATACTAACATCGATTCATTCATCAGACAGGTAATTAATACCAAGCAAATCATGTGATAATCAAACAAACTCATTAGTTGCATATGTACAAATTCCACAAAATCTACAGAGAGTTCCATGAGTGTAAGATGTGCTATATGCATCCGTCCTTTCAACAAGGCAAGATGTAAGAATTAAAAATACTTGGGATGCCTCACTCATTTCAATTACAGAGAACTATTAAAAAACGTGAAAAGAACCCAAAAAGTCGACAATAGTGTCGCTTCAATGGCAAAGCAACTTGAAAGACAACCCACGAAAAAAGTACTCTTAGTTTGTTAATCATAGTTGATGAAGTTTTCAGAGAATACAAACATCAAAGACTGAATCGATACTCAGGAATTATGATTTTGGACAGGGGTACTTTAGTGAGATAAGTGAAGCAGAAGAGCGAAAGATGAAGTAAAATTAAAATTGCAATGATTTTGGTTCTAATCTGTTTGAATAGTCAAAATGTTTCTGTTCTTTTGGATAAATATTGTCCAATTTTCAGACAGAATTCATTAACAAATGCTGGCGAATCTAATATTTTTCAGGTAAAACAACATTGATTGAGGATTGTTGATAGAATTCAATAGGAATATTTATTGTTTCGACAAGATATTTACAAGCTGCTTGAGTTTGATAAGATCGATCAAGGGTTAATTTAAACATTAATAGTTTAGGCATGTTTCAAGGATTTCATTCGTGTAAATTGGTTATGCGCTACATAGTTTATGTACCATGAATCTGAAGTTCACCAGCTGCATTGTTCAAGCGATATTTTGGTCAATTGTTTTTTATAGTCCAAATTGAAGCCAAAATAACAAGAATGCTTTCTTAAATTCGATATTTATTACCTGATTAAGTAGAAATCTTTCTGGAAGTCTGATAAAAGATTGTGTGTCTTTTTTCTTATACCATTAATATTCTCCTATTTTGCTAAGTCGATCAGAAGATAATATGATTCCTCCCCCAAGCCTTCGAGAACTCGATTTTAACCAACAGTTCCGTAGGTTTGCCTCTCAACACACACATTTACTTGAATCACTGAATTACCAGACCCTCGAAACATCTTTAAAGGCCCCGCTGTTAATCTGAGGAAGGTCTGCAAGTCGGAGAAAATACCGAATTTCTATTCAAACATCAATTTTGACAAAAAATCAAGGTTATACGAACCAGGACACTGCTAATATAGCAACAACCTTTCTATGTCATGTCAGTTTTGATAGAATTACATACATAACTTGATTTAGTTTCTGAATTAGATTTGTATTAGCAACCTCGCTGCTTTACCACCCTTATGGGATGAACTACACTGTTTTACCTATTTCCAAATTTACCCAAAAAATTTATAAGACTGACACCAATTCCAGAACGAGCTCCAAATCATCTGTTTCAGCCATGAGTAGATAACATTTTAGTTGGCTTGTAAACGAATTGCTGCTCATTCTGCTTAATAAATTTAACTTCCAAAAAACGCAATTAATTATTTCGAAATTAGAATTATTATAATCTGATGCACTTCAATAGAAATACCGTAAATTGTTCTTTTGAACTTACCGCAATCTTTTGAATAACTCTTCATTCTCACTAGTAATCTTGAATTTTATAACAGAGTATAAATTTATTAGCATTGGAAAGAACAACAACTTTTCAGAGGAAACAAGGAGGGAGAGAGAGAGCAAGTTCATAAGATATATACTAAGGAATTAATGCGGTGGCTAGAGTGAAAAGCTATATTCTTAAAGGTTTGTTTTTCATTGAATATTTTCATGGTGGAACGAGCAACTCCTAATGAATCGTCAGGCAGAGCTGACAAAAAAATAGCAGAGTCGATTAATTTGATCTTGAGTGAAAATTAATGGCTAAGATAGCTTTTGCTTGAAAAGAAGCTCCAAAATAACTCTTATGCGTACTGATCGTCAATGCAGATTTATTAAGATATATAGAGACTTGATTATCGTCTGTTATATTGTTTTATTAATTCATATTTTTGAGAACATGTTCGCACATATTTTTACAGATCGTGCACCGAAGCAACGCAAGAAATACAAATCTCGCTTCATAGAGAGCCTATTTTCAATATTGGAGGTAACTTATTTTTCTGTCTCTGATTTATTTATCTCATATAGTCCGAGGAATATTTCGACATAATCAGGTGGAGTCAGGATGGCTCATGCGTCCTAATTATTGACCCTGACTTATTCACCAAGACGTGATTCCTCGACTCTTCAAACATTCAAAGCTCTACTCCATGGCTTATTCACATCCTTATTTCCAAAAAGACCGTCGGTAAGTACATTCATTTTGGAGCTTGGAACTAAAAGAGCTTTAGGGACTTGCTTGCGCGAGTAGAGCGGAGCAAGCAAGATAGAAAAACAGCAGTAGAAAAAGAAGCTGAGAAATCACAATCTTACCTCTTTGACTAACCTTTTCAACCAGAAGAGGAGAGCAAAAAAGTTATTAAAATCTCAGTAGACGACTCTATATCTTCTGGCATGACAGTTGTTAATCAACATGGACTCATGGAGATAATCGCAGTCAATGATTTACCAGCTATGAAGTAAGTGAACCTCCCTTCAAAAAGTAAATATAAGGCAATTAATTAATTAGTGAGAAAGCTAGCTATCTGATGTCTAAATATGCTCCACATTGGTGGGGTCAGGAGGAAGTTCCAAGCCGAGAGAGCCGAGATAGGAATCAAGTTACAACACAGGTATTTATCATATATCAAAATTTTGTTAACTTCAAATTGTGTAGCTAGACTCCGAATTTAGGAAAGATTTAGAGAAAATATTGAGGTGTGACGAAGAATATGAAACTTCGAGTAATTTACCCATTTGAAAACATAGAAGTCTTCTTAAAGTGTTCTAAGATATACGGCACAGATTGATTTCAATAAGCAATCTTGTATTTCTTGATTTAAACTTCGTATTTTCACAACACACTCCATTTTGGAAGCAGGAATCTTCAGAGTTAGTTCCGAGAACTCATTGTTGTATTTATCACTGAAGAGAATCTTCCTAGCAGGAACACATCTGAACATTGGAATATACTCATTCCAATATATAGCATTCTGATGCTAGAAAATCATACATTTGAAAATGATATTTGATAACCTCTCAAAGAGGTTAAATATTAGAGATGCTTATCGAATTTGAGTTGTCATATATTTCAAAAAATGCTCAAATTGAGATTAACCTTAATTAAGGAAAAAATTAATTCAAATTGTCATTAATATGTTTTGCAGTAGAAACTACTACCTCTCATTAGAAAGACTTGACTAGACCACTAGTTGCATGCAGTTCTCAATCCTCGGACGATAAATCACGATCCTTCTCAAATATCAAAAACTCAGGAAATCTGAAAGATCTGCTATTTTTCATTGTTAAACAGAAGAATGAGAAAATTCTTTCTCTCCTCTCTATCAAAGGAGTTGTCAGCAAGTCTGTGGGAGCCTTTAAGTCTTTGCTGGCTCAATTTGGCTGAAATTCTGTCGAGAAGCCCCGAGATACAATGTCCTCCGCGTCCTTTACCCTTCAGGTCCATGATGAAAATGTAATATCAAAATGTGTATTGAGACTTGAGTTAGTTTGTTAATTGTTCACAAGTGATCTACAAGGACAGCTGCATTCCTACGGCCATTTAGCAGAGTGTGAGGAACTAACATGGAGTAGCTCCAGCTACTAAAAAAAAAAGGAGGACCCAAATTAACTTTAAACTGAATCCAAGCACCTTAATTGCGCGAATGGTTTTATCAAATTCTCTTCGAAAAATTCAGGAATAATGTTTCGGGAATGATGAATACAGTCGAGGTTAAGTCAAAATTAAGAGTAGAGCCATTCCAATGTGCTAGTTCTTCGGTTTTTGAATTTCTTCAGGGATGGCGTAAAGGGCTTATTATCTTCCTTTGAATTATTCAACGTTCTGTTTCCAATCACTTCTCATTTTGTACCTTACACTACAACCTCAAGTATTAGGCATGTAGAGACTAAAATTAAAAATTAAAGAGCTCGAACCTCTCATTTTGAGCGTTCTTAAACTCATTTCTGAATTCGAGTTGTCGGTTTGAAAAAAAAACAACAAAAACCACCACCTTTTGTCCATTAATTGATGTAATTTACTCAAAATAGTGTGATGAAGGGTCCAACTCACCGATTGAAACCTTGAGAATTGGTTCTAACAAGAAGCAAAGGATTCAGTAAACATTCATGCTATTACGCCATGGCAAGAAGAATGTGAGCGCACAATGATTGTAATGTGATTTATTCCCGAGAATTATTCATAACACTGTGAACTGATCAAAGATGTACCAAGTTTCATGAACAATGAAACCAAAAAAATGAGTAATTACATTAGAAATATATCATTATTGAAGACCACAACGCCTGTTACCGATTCTAAATGAAAGCCTTAATGAGTCCTAGTTTTTACACAGCTGATAAATCAATGATGGCAAGGAAAGCTTGAAAAATTTATTTCTCTGCTCATAAAAATCCTAAAAATTATTTCAAAATCGGAAATCTGATTTTTATATAATTCATATTAATGAGCAATAGAACAGTTCTCAGATTTTTTTTTCGTGGCTCTTTAATTATCCTGAATGACCAGCTCGCAAAATAGAATTTAGAGCATGTGCAATAATTAATGAGTTTACAGGACCGAGCTTTCTTTCTTTATTTTAACGTCCTTAAAGCCCTTGTGTGAAAAAGCATTTCAGTTCTCGAATGGTACGACTTAGGAAGCAAATTATGGAGTTAAGACCGAGTCCCCCAGCAAGACCAGCAGCCTCATGTGTTACTTAAAGAGTTTTAATATCGAAATAGCAAAACTGTTTTAATTTGAAGAACCGTCCAAATTAATGACCGCCGTAAGTGTTTTAATTAAAAATATACCCAAGGAATTCTATGAATGAAATATGTCAGTGCGGAATGATATAAATATATAAAGGAATTTTCAGCATCTCCTAAAATTGATTTATTAAAACAATTTGTGAGAATATGTCTGAACTCAAATCAAATCACAGCCGAAGGCAGCACAAGAAATATAAATCCCGTTTCTTAGAGGGTTTGTTTCAGATTCTCGAGGTGCGTTTAAATTCCTGACTGCTGAGAGTTTTATCATATTTGAATATAGTCTCATGAGTACGACAAGATAATCAGCTGGAACCGAGCCGGAACCCGAGTTCTGATCTTTCATCCTGACTCGTTCGCCAAGACAGTTATTCCTCGATTCTACAAGCACTCAAGCCTTGCTTCTTTCATTAGACAGGTATTTAATTGCTTTGTTTGTCCCAATATACCAACTTATTGGTTAGCTGCATATGTACCGCTTCGCGAAAACTTACAAAGAATGGGAGCACTGCTCAATGGCTTACGAGCATCCTGATTTCCGGAGGGGCCGACGGTAATCAGCATCTACTAAAAAATTAACTAATCTAAGCCAATTATTTATCAGTGACCTGCTGGAGAAGATTGACCGGAGTACAGCCGAGCCACCCAAAGAAGTTTGCGCACTTGATGAAGAAGTCGACCAAGAACCCAAGACCACAAAATTTATTAAAATTTCAGCTGAAGAGTCGATAAATTCTTATGGGACCTTGCTAACAAGTATGGGATTTATGGAAACAACGACTAAAGATGAAGTCAAATCAATGGAGTAAATGAATTTCTTATCAATGAGCTGAATTCTTTATCAAGCGAGAAAGTGAGGTATATTATGGCTAAGTATACTCCTTTTTGGAGTGGCCAGAAAGAATGTGCGGGCCAAGATAGCGACAAAGCTAGCACGCAGGTATCTTGAAATTTTTGTTTTGAATTGACAAGATTTTTTAGATTTTTGCTGAATTTAGTAAAGATTTACAGAAATTATTAGGATTTGATAAAATCGATCAAGAATGATCAGAAACTTCTCATGTTTCTCTTTTTTTGGGGGTTATATTCTTTCACACCACTATGATTTCAATAATTTGAGTTATAAATTAGTATATTGCCATTTCTAAACTTCAGACTTTACTTTCATTATTAAGTCAAACCATTCATTTGTTTTTATCTTTTTCAAGTAATTTCTCTAATAGTATCGGGAGTTTACATAATCATAACTCAAAACAAGCTCTTCATTTGAGTTGAAAACTCAGGACAAATTTTTGAGTTTCTGTCTACTTATCAAAGATGAATCATTGATCATTCTGATTTCAAAACAAATCAGAAACCGATGCTTTCCAAGACTTGTGATTGCAAGCGAAAAAGCATTCGTTTGCTTCCTTCAAACTAAAATGTATGCCAAAATAATGAGGACTTCGTATATTTTTCAGTTTTATCTTATTTTATTTCTCTTTAAGAAATCTGAGATGCAGCTTAAGTACTCATCGCTGGATCGTCAGCTAAACAAAGTGACACCAAACAACTTCTAATGGATGGATTATGAAATTATGTAGCGCGAACACTAAATTTGAGATAGTACTCAAAATGAAAAGATAAGGCAATTCTTAAGGGAGTAACGAAGTAATACTAACTTTCGTGGATTAAAGCAATTACGCAGAGCTCTGCTCTGAGATGAGTTTAGAAAATTTCAAACACAAAACCGAACAATCAATAATTTATGAATTATCACCATTCAATCGAAGTATTTGTAACAAGAAGAATCGAATGGCATTACAAGTACTGCAAGCTACGTTTGAACGTCCGTTAAGCTATTAATGGGGCTGTAGTTTTTATATAAACCTTGTCCTTGGGTCTTTAAATAATTTAACTCTGGAAAAAACAAAATATTATCTAAAACAATGCGAAATTTTGAATTGTTTTATTATGCAGAAAAACCCGATTTTGTAAACAGATCAGTGTTCTTAAACTTTCTTTCTGCGTTCTGGTAAATTCTTTGATTTTTGAAGACACTGAATTAATTTAAGTACAAGCGATATCGATTCGAGAAAGCAGGAGCAGAGCCTTCTTTGTTGCCAACGTGACTGAGGAAAAACTAAGTACTTCGACTCTAATTATCAAAGCTGAAGTGTTATCGGCAATTTTTAACTAGAGAAGTTTTCCATAGGAATGCAAAGAGATCGATATCACTCTGAACACAAAATGATACTTCATAAAGGAAGAGATTCTTGTTTACCCGCTATTTCTTTAGTCCACACTGAATATTCTGTGGTTTACTGATACATGGCAGATTTTGAAAATTGAGCTTAATCACTTTTTTTTACACAAAAGAGAAGCTCAGCTTGATTTGTCTAACGAATAAAAATTGCTCAAATGAAACAAAAAATCAATGCGCTTTAGAAAACTTGATAATTATTGAAATCAATGGTCATTGTAATTTTAATTAAAGGAAACACTGAAGCAATTTGAAGCAAACATTTCACCAACACTCAAATAAAGAAATATTCAAAGCTATTTTAATAAGCATTTTTTCAAAATTTTGATTATTTCTTTTTTTACTTCTTGACTTTATGTCTGCAATTATAGGAAATCGCAAACGAAAGCAACACAAGAAGTATAAATCTGGCTTCTTAGAGAACTTATTTAAGATCCTTGAGGTACCTTTACCAACTTACTATAGTAATCCACATATAGTCCGGTGAATACGAGAAAATCATCCGTTGGAGCCAGGATGGCACCCGCCTCTTGATCTGTGAACCTGAATCATTCGCCAAAACGGTTATTCCCCGATACTACAAACACTCTAGCATTACCTCCTTCGTTAGACAGGTATGATTTTGCTTTATTTATGTCATGCTATCTTAGCAATAAAATTCTCTCTTCATCAGCTACATATGTATCAGTTCGCTAAAACTTCCAAGGCGGTGGATGAGTGTTCATTAGCCTACTCGAATCCCAATTTCAAAAAAGGCCGTCGGTAATAAGAGACACTCCAAGAAGCACTTAATTAAGTTGATTTTTCAGAGACTTATTGGAGAAAATACATCGAAATAAAGCTAAAATTCGAGAAGAAAGACGTTCAATTCACAAAGAACAGCAGCATGAACCAAGAATTGGCAAGTTGGTCAAAGTAACAGAAGACAAAGCCATTAGCTCGTGTATTGAGTTATTTCATCACTTTGGATACCTCAACACAGTTACTGAAGATGATGTAAATTCGATGGAGTAACCTTCTTCCACTGTTGAAACGTGAAATGATGATCAATAACTACTAGTGAGAAAGTAAGACATATAATGGCGAAATACGTTCCCTATTGGTGTGACATGAAAGATTTTACAACAGGTCAAACCCAGAGTAGCAATTATGAGCAGGTATTCCGGAATAATAACAAAAAAATAAACTAAATACATTTAGACATTCTGCGAATTTAGAAAAGACTTGATGAAAATATTGGAGTTTGATGAAATTGATAGAGAATAAGTTAATCATCTCTCTGTGTTATTTAACTTTGTTGCTTATTACTATGTGACTGGCTGTTTTATAAAATATTGGCTTTGATTTCTGAATATTTGGTCATTAATAAAAAAGTTACCTACACATTTAACATAGTTTATGATGGTTTTTGTTTGCTTGCTGGTTTGTTTAAGAATAATTTCCCATGCTGAATTTATTATCACACAATTGAATTTAATTTGAATCTATTCAATTTAAGTTCTACAAAACGCTTCTCCGCTAGAAAAAAAGAGAGAGGCTTAATCCAATTTTTCGGGCTTAGAAGCTTACATTGGGTCAAGATAGTAACTCTTTTGTGCGAGCTAAACCACTACCAAATGAAGATGAGTGTTTGATTTTAACTCTGCAATGGTCACATTGTAAGAAAGAAAATCATTTCAGAAAAATATAGTTCTCAAATAGTATGTGCTTCTGCAATTTCGCTATTTTGAACTTTGGATGCTTCATATGGATCACTCTCAGCATAATCTTTCCGAGTCCACACGCAATATCAAGAACTGGATAATAAGGAAGAACGTGAAGAATTTCTGCTATGGATAGAGTTTGCTGACTCATCCACTCGATTCCTCTTACCTCTATTTTCACATAATTCTCCGCTTTAATGGTATCTGTCCAGATTATCAAAGTGTACCAGTAGCAATAACTAATTTCCAAATAATGCTGCTGTCCGAAGTAAATGACACACATCACTTAGCTGAGCCACCTCGGCACATTTCCCTTGTAACCTCATTTGGCGAACTTTTCACAATTGTATAGAGTCTCGATCTTCATTCATTCCAAGGTCGCAGATAATTGAAGGCAAGATAAGGCCGATATTTATAATAGAGTTGTATAAAGTATATTTGATGGCGTCTTCTAAGGGACTTTAAATTGTGAATTACTACATGCTTTGGAGGGGTCTTCTGCAGTTGCTGTGATTATAGCGTGAATGAATGAATTTTCGAGAATCCAAGAGAATCATTAACCACATGTTGCATTATTGATTTGCTGGCTTTGGGGAAGTCTT
>ENA-UOUE01001552-UOUE01001552.1-compost-metagenome-genome-assembly--contig:-NODE-1552-length-14076-cov-19.235303_pt1 | contig 14076 bp, 12 predicted proteins | sample MGYA00238146_ERZ747223 | MGnify/ENA primary metagenome ERZ747223 (study PRJEB28781, sample SAMN06268865) | compost metagenome | isolation source: single cell | place: USA: California, Emeryville, Joint... | reverse complement strand
AAACAGCTAGATAACAAAGAAAAAAAGATGTAAATTTAGCTATTAAGCTTACGATGATATCGATTTGCTATACTTGAAGGTAACTCAAATGGTTTTTTCTCATACGTCTTAATAACTGAACGAAGCTGCTCGTTCTCAGTCTTCAACGCCTTTATTTTCTCAAAAGCACTCTGCTCGTTTGCCAACAACTTTTCATTCTTATCCCTGTAATAGATATATTATTTAATTTCCAGAAACTTCGAAAAATTTACTTAAGCGCTACTAATTGTGCTCCAAACATTTGTTCGATAGCTGCTTTTGAATCATGGATACTGTTAATCTTTTGATCTTTCTGCTGGAGAGCGAAATCTTTTTCTTTGTCTTTGGCTCGATAGGAAGCGCACAGATTCACAGCGTCATTTAACGCTTGCTGGAAAAAATTAGTTGCTATGTGAGAAAAACCGAAAAAATCATTTGAAGATACTTGCAGCCCCTGCCTTTCAAGTTCTAGCTGATGTAGGCTCTCAACGAGAGTCTCAGTGTCGACCTGCTTGCTGCGATTGGTTGATGAATCCAGACTTCTTTTGCCTGTGACAGGGTTTTCCTCAGTGGAACCAACGTTTCTTTCGATAAAGGTTTGAATAATGTCGCGGAGATCATAGTGTTCCCTGGCGAGTTGCTCATTCGTCTGTTGGTTTCGTTCAATTTCTTTATCTTGCTCTTCAATTACACCTTTGAGGACGTCTATCTCTTTCAACAATTGCTAATGGCACCATCAGAATTAATGCCTTTTGCCAATAATTAATAATACGTTGTTGATGTATTCGATCTTCGCGTAATTTTTCTCCTCTTGCTTATAAACCTCGCTTCTATTCAACTCTTCAGTCACTCGGTGAGTCAGATTGACAGCTCTTTCTTTTTCTTGGTTCAATTGTTCTTTGAGCAATTTTATTTGCGATTCCTGACAAGCAAGCGTGTTGGCTTATGAAGATTGTTTTTAATATAATTACTTTTGCTTCAAGCTCAAGCATATTATAAGCTTCTTTGGTTTGATTCTCTCTTTCCAGCTCTCTAAGACTTGAAGTGAGGTGCATGTTCTATATAACAGTATTTTTTATCTCATCTGGTAATAATAGAAAAGCGAAATACTTCTTCCTCTGATTTCCGTAGCTGCTGTTTTAAATCCTCTAAAAACTCATAGAGAGAATTCTTTTCTTCCTCTAACCCTTCTACTTTCTGAATTAATCAAAGGTTACTCGTCTACCAAAGATCATTTGTTAATGTTACCTTCTGCCATAATTTGATCTCGTCCTTTAGTAATAATATTTCTTCCTCTCTTTTTTGCTTGCCCTCAACATCTATCTGCTCCTTTAACTTTTCTTTCAAAATCTCGTTCTATACAAAAATTTTATCATTTCCAGAAATATAACAATTCTCCTCACATCTGCAGCAAGTAACTGATTCTCTTTGGATAGGTTATCGGTTTCTTTTCTCAGTTCAAGAAATCTTAAACGAATCTCCTCAGTCTCTTTCACAAGCGAATCTTTATCTAATTCACTTAGTTGCCCTTTATCTCCTCGACTTTCCTATATTATTCGATGAATACGCTATTCAGTTGCGATAAATCTTTACAAGCGTCGCACGCAGGACCTGAATCTCATACGCTTGATTCGAGATTTTTGTTTCCAATTCTTTAACATATTTTTCATCCTTGTCACCTCCATACGACTCTGTATTGACTGATTTCGAGCCCCATTCACTCTCGAGTTTATGACTATCCCTTCTCGATTCCTCAGCCTGGGTGTGAGTGAGCGAAATATCTTTGAAATTTGTTATTCCAAGCATCTTGGCGAACTCGAGCAGTCTCCTTTCCAACATGAATATGCGATTTTTATATTCTCCAGCTTGCTTCTCCAGCTCATTATTTTCAGTAGCCAGACTAACAGCAGCTTATTAACGTCCGTTCAATGATGAGTAAGACTACTAATTGTTATGAACGTGCAAATTGTATAGCTCTTTGTCTTTTTGTGCTTCTGCCTCCCTCATTTGCTTCATCTCCTCTATTAATCTACTGTTTTTAAGCTCCAGCTGAATAATGGAATGAATTGAAAGCGTGTTGGTGCTCATACCTGTTTGTTGATACTTTCTAAGCGATTGCACTGAAGGTTGACGTCAACTCGTTGATTAAGCGCATGAGTGAGCTGGGACTGTAAACCACTGATGAAAATTGGATCGTTTTTGGCTGTTGTAGGACTTTTTTTCGCACTACGGATGAGCGATGCTGAGTTGTCAAGTACCAGCTGTGAGGAATGTCTTGAATGGCTTTTTGGTGTTTTCACGTGCTCGAAACGTGAAGGTGAGAAGGTACGATACATCGTAATTATTTATTTTCTCTATAATTTAACGAATAGGTGATATCTTTGATGAGAAAAGCCTGAGTTGAAATTTAAATGGAATTCTTGAACTATCTGTTATTCTCTTCATCAACTCAGTGTAATTCCATGTTCCTATCGTTGTAGCTGTCCTCCTCCCTGCTTATTTCGGTAATTCTCTGGCTTTTCGGGCTGCCAGCTACCTTAATGAGAGTCATTAAACAGTTCAAGAAGCCAAAGTTGATCAAAAAACTCACGGCTTGTAGGAAACTAAGGAGCATTTCCTTGCTAATGATGTGCTCTTTCAAAATTAGCAGTAAATCTATGGCGTCCGAGGACTCTCACTCAGTTCACAGTCGATTAGATAGCCGACCCTAATTATTTTTCGAAAAACGGAAGACTTTTTAATATCAATTCCCAACTACAGCACTAATTTCTTTCGCTTGAGTTATGTTTCAAAGGAATATCTATGAAGAGAAGGCTTTGGTTATTAAAAGAATAACAAGATATTAGGTTTGATGGATGCGGCAAGAAGCCCGCGGAGAAGTTGCTATTTTTTCCTCTATCTATCTAAACTATGGAGTTAAGTTGTTGGGATTTAACCTTAGAGAGTTAGCTTTCTAAGTGAAGAGAAGTTTGGATCACTGCGAGGAAGACTTGTAATAAAAGTTGCGATATCGTCACATTCTTGGGTCTAAGCATTAGATTTCGGGTTTCTAAGTTAGGACTGAGTTTCTCAGCAAGCGCCGATTCCCTTAGAGAACCATTTTGATTCAATCCAGAAGGATTTAGATGCATTTCACTGAAATTCTGAGAACTTTATTCTTCACTCTTTATTCCTATTTAGGAATTAATATCAATGGGTGTTTAATAAATCTTCTCCCTCTGGTAACCAGCTAAATCAATCTGCAAAGATACTCGAATAATGTTAAATTTGGAAACAAGCTAGCCAACTCTAACCCTATTTTTTGCGGTTCCAATACATTATTGAGGCTGCTTTTTCTGAATAGTCAATCTGAACCGCAATATTAAAGTTTTCTAAGTTTTGAGGAGAGCAGACACTAATTATGTTGTTGGAAAAAGTATTTTGGTTACTATCAACGTAGTATATCTTGGGAATGGAACTGAAGAATCTGGTTTGAGACCCAAAAAACTTGGTTGTAAGATTATTCTAAACCAAAAATAAAAAATTTATTAAAGTAAATAGCAGAGATTTTATTATTTCGAGAGAAACACGCGGTGAACGCAAAAGAGTCACTGTTCACCCCCATGTCTAATCGAACGAAGGATAATCCTAAAGAGCAAGGAACCGCAATACGTCTTCTCCCTGAACAAGGTAACTAAATCCCTCGCCAGTTTCAATGAAATCATTCAATCAACTTAGGAAAAATCACCCTTCCAGAGCCTGGAGAACGATCTGCCACAAACGCGGCCCAAAAGCAGTTTATAACTACCTCAAAAAACGAGCTAAAGGTAACTGAAATGTCGCAGGAGAATATAATTGGCTCGCTTGAGAATATGCCAATATCTATAACTTCACTCAATATGTCAGCGAAACAAAACGTCCGACTTGATAAAGAACCACACCTCCAACCAAAGCTCCCAGACGCAGGCGCTGAGCTAGAAGAAGAATCAATAGAGAAAAGCGAGAAATTTTCCATTCATCACAATAAAACAGACAAGAATTTCACCAATAATAGCTCTACAGCGATTTCAAAAAAGGCGACCAAAGATCTCATGGTGCCTTTGAAGGTTGCTACAGACTATATCAAAAAGGTACGAATGTTGTGTCTTGTTTTTCTCATCAATTCAATTCCTTTTATCTTTTCATTGATTGGATTCTAATGAGTTTCACTAGCAGATTGAGAACGCGAAAGAGAATGATATCATTACTTTGCCAGGAAGTCTAATCCAGATTCCCGCCTTGCACATCACCTCAAGTATCATGATCAAAGGCTCACCAGGGACTATCTTGGAAATCACAGCGGGTCCTATCGTGATTGATATAATCACGAGCTCGAGTACCGAGCCTCGAGTCAGTTTTTGCGAATGTACAATCAATTTCAACCCATCGAACCGCAAGGATTCAAGTGTCCATCATTTCGGAGCCTCTCCTCTCCTTCGTAAAACAGTTGTAATCGACGATATAACCTAAATTTCTTTCTATAAAAGGAGACCCCATGAAAAAAACCATCGAATATCCTGCTGAAATACGTACTGCTCAGGATGACAACAGGAGTTATCATATCTCAGAATTCACAAGCAAGCTCGACCACTCCTTGCAATTACCTCTTTTCTTAGTGAAATCTAATGCAATTCTTGAAGTTCGTGACTGTCAAATCAGATCAATCAAAGAGAAAAACCTCAGTATTAGCGAGTCTAAACTTCCGAGCGAGATCCAAGACATCTGCTTTCTTGTCCAAGGCTCTTCGGACTCTTCAAAGCGCCATGCGGCATTACGATTAAAAAGCTGCACCTTGACCAATTTCCACACATTTATCAGATCAGACTCGTTCAATTCGCTCCATGTTCAAAAATCATACTTCTCAGTCTGCCGAGGACATGCTATCGCACTTGCCGACCCCCGTTCGGTAACCATATCCGATTGCGTGTTTGACAGAGCTTCGAAGTCAGCAATTAATATGAAATTCTCTCGTGAGATATATGAGGGACTGACCCGCCGAATTAAAATAGGAGATAACCAAATTCTGAATAGCGAAGGATATGCGATTTCGTTATTCAGTGAAAACCTCAACTACCATGACCTGGCGATATTGATCTTCAAAAACATTATAATGAACAGTCAAAAGGAGGCAGTCGCTCTCAAATTTCTGAATATTTCTGAGCTGCAGATATATCAAAACGAGATTCAATCGACTAGCAGAAATGGAATCTATATTCACAACGTAATCAACTCGATGAGCAACCAGCAGTGCATAATTCAAGAAAATAAAATAACAAAGTCAGGGATTGGTGGGATCGTTATCAAAGATAGCTCCTGTCTTCTGGAGTCAAACGAGATCAGTGAGAACACTCAGTATGGAGTGTATTTTTCATCAAGTGATACTGTGACCCCAGAAGAGGAGCAGTTTTATCAAAAAAACCCCGTAAAGCTGTTTGTCAATAAATGTCGTATTGCGAAAAACGCTGGTACGGGAATCAATGTATCTGGGATGCTTAAAGGACCTATCATATTGAGTTCTTCGGCCGTGAATGAGAATCTCAATGGAATTATTATAAACGAAATCGAAAACCCTAATAAACGCGCTTCAATGATGGAAGAGACGAAAAAGTCCGAGGGTACCAAGACAGCCCAGAAGGACGTGGGCAGACGGGTTGAGAGCATCTTGTTTGAAAAATCAGAGATTTCGAGGAACTCTGCAAATGGCATCTTGGTCCACAGGCTATGCAACGATCTATTTATCAACCAGAGCGTGATCGTTGGAAATCAGCTCAATGCCATTTGGATAGTCAACGCGTCTGAGACGCACCTTCTGAAGCTAATGGATGCTCAGAGTGGGAAACTGAAAGAGCATGTCCAAGGGAACATTGGAGGACCTTGGGGGAAGCTCAGTGAAGAGAAGCTAAAGATGGAAGATAGCAAAAATTCTAATTGTGTGATATTCTAATATATGTGAGGAAATTCTATGAAACCTTTTTATTCTTTGGATTTTTGATGCTTTCTTTTCTCTCGGCTGTAACTTACTTCGTGATAGCTTGAAAAGTTAGATTAATCTAGATACATTTGATAAGATATTTTATATTTTCTATTCTTTTATTCTCAGAAATTTTTCTCTTTTGTAGAGCAAAACACACTCATTTATACAATAACTTCAGCAATAAACACGTAGAATACCCCAAAGCTAAATGAGGATAAGATCTAATCTAAATCTGTTTGTCTCATGATTTACAAATACTTTTTAAGAATGCTATAGCCAGGCTTCGACTCGCTTTGGTTAACGGCGTGCTTGACACCTTGCAACACTCGAACCATCTATATTGTTATTATTAGTTTATGGTAGAGAGAAAGCTAATTACCTCGTCTTTAAAATCAGTGAATTCAATGAAAGCGATAATGATAAATATCGCCTTAGTATTGATCAAAACAGCTGATTCTTTAACAATCAGATCAAATAGGGACTGGAGATTCTGCTGATAGAACGCCTTTGCGTCTTCAGGACACGTGCTGTAGTCGATCACGAATGATTTCACTAACCGATGAGCAACTGGGTGAGTGATAAGAGCCTCGTTTTCTTTTCCTGCCTTGGAGCAAGTATCATAATCGCTAATCACTTCGTTGATGATGGTTTCAACGAATGGGAAATTCTGTTCGTAGTTGCCAGTGGTGACTTCTTTCATCACGAGGTAAACAAGTTTGCTCAAATTTGGATGCTTGAGGTTCTCGTTCAAATTATTTGAGAGGTATTTAACAAGATCTTCTTGTATGTAAGCAATGAGCTCCTCGCGTCTTTTTTGATCGTCTTTTTTGCTATCGATTTCAATAAATTAACGTAACAAGCATTGGACATACCTGGTAGTATGAGTGTCCTTAATCTCGATATACTTTTCAAGGTAATCGGTCTTTGTGTCGTAGAGACCAAGGAAGAGCTCGTGGTTGTGACCGTGTTGCATAATCTGGTCCATATTCTTCTTCAGAACCTACGATTTTATCGTGTAAGCGCAGACAAAAATGATGGAATTTACGCTAATGACGGTTTTATCAACCATAACGGTGTCATCGATAGATTTGAATATTTTTATCACAGTGAGGAACGCAAACGAATCTGCCTCGAGGAGTTGCTCCAAAATCGGAGTTTTGATGTTTTTCAGCAGCGTTCTTTTCATCTTAGCGTCCCAGTAATTCAGGCACTGGCACACAAGAGTCGCGCCAGCTCTTTTATTGCAGATATCGCCTGCAATAGGAGCGATAGCCTCAAGGATCTTGTTTCTTTCAGTATCGATCAGAATCCTATAAAAGAAGGGTAAAATCATGACCTAACAAGTGAGGGTACTTCAAAGCATGTGCTAAGATGAGCTGACTCGCACTAAATTTAAAAATCTGTCTTTCGGTGATCTTCATCGCTGCGTTTTCGAGTCGCTCGTGAGTTGTGGCGTCATCTTCGTCAATCGTAACTAACTTCTTCAAGGCTTCTTCAACTTTCTTCTTGTTATGGGCCTTGGCGGTGTATCTATCAACTACCTTAGCAGACTCCTATTCTAGATTCAGCAACGTGTTTTAAAAACAAAGAAAATTTACAAATTGAGTGACAAGGGCCTCGAAATGCTTCGCGATGTGCGAGATGGTCTGGTTTAACTGGTTCTTGTCGAGGAATTTCAAGAACTTAATCGCAAGGAAATGTCCATATTTTGATTTGAGAAGATCCAAAAAGTTTTCGGAGTGCATGAATGGTTCAATGATTCGTTTTCGGTGGCTGTCTGACCCGTGCTTGAGGCAGCCTTGAAGAATTCTGCACCCATCGTGCTTGTGGACGATCTAGTTGCAGATATATTAATTAAATATCGCTGAATCGCAGTGTACTTTCAACATGACTGGCTCAACAATCTTCATAATTTGGTTTACAATGTCTTCCTTGCTCTGTCCTTCAGCTTCTTTCTTAAACATCAACTGGTTGTACAACTTGTTCACTGCCTTAAAATCCAAAAATGACTTCTTGGCTTCACCGGTCTTTTCTGGCTTTGTGCCCTGAACTGGTATCTTTTTTTCTTTTCCTTCGGGTTTCTTTTGCTTCTTGTAGTTGTTGTTGCCGTAGGTGTCAGCTTCGTCGTTGGCACCTGCGAGTTCTCGCATTTTCTGTGATTGTATCTTCTTTGCTTTCATTTCCAATAAAATTTATTATTTTGACTCTTTTGCTGTTTCGCACTTAATCAAGCAAGGAATTCAATTGCTTTATCGGTTTAACTTTAAACACAGAAAAGAAACACATTTTCATAGACAATTTTTCGCAACAGTTAATAGAAAACAAGTATTATCTAACGAGAAATACGCTAAGATGCATAATGCATTTGAGTAATATACGCTCTTTGAGGTTTTGTCCGAAATAGATTATGTCTGGACGATAAGATTGGTCGAGGTACCCTTGGGCTTTGGGTCGTAGTATTGTTGTGTTGTTTACTGTTTGATCGACTAGAAACGTCTGAGAAGAAATTTCCTTGAGGAAAAACTGAAAGAGGCTGGCTATAGGTCGGAGAAGCAGGAGACTGGATAAAATAATAAGGTTTCATACAGTTCACCGAGAGTTGCAACGAGCCTGTATTCTTCATCCATGGGGCGCCCAGTTCTAAATCGGCAAGTTCTTGTTTAGTGGTCTGAGAATAATCTGTGAGCCGTGTAGTTCTCATTTGCATGGTAATTGGACGCGAGAATGAACTCTTTCTATTGATGTAGTTCTCGACTACCTCGTCTCCTTTCTCGCCGATTATGAACTCACCACTCAACGAGAGTCTTGGTGAGAAACCTTCTATAGTAGCTGTTTTTCCACTGATAGAAACTCCTCTCACATTGATTTGGTTTTCGGAAGGCGAACTTGCTCTTGCGAGAAATGCCTCGCTGAAAGTTGAAGCGGTTTGGACTCTGGGAGATCCATAGGAGGTGCACGCTCTAGTCCTAACTTCAGGTTTGTGAACTCCTTCGCTATCTTTACGGTGAAGAGGTAGGTCTGCCGTGTTGGTTTTCAATATATCTCGTAACTTTTTGTCATGAGGCTTACTCTCTTGTAGCTTCGTTGCATGACGTTTGTGCGTTTTATTAGCGGCTGGAAACCATCTCTCTGATGCCCTGTTCTCTCGATGAGCATTTGCGAATTCGAGGTTCCTGTCAACCATATCCGACACTGTAATTTTCGTGTTCTTGGACGCAAGCGTAAATTTTCCAAATTCTTCTTGCAGCAAACTCGTCCCGCGGATAGCTTTCTGCCGGCTCGAAGCGTCTATACTATTGATTCTGAAAGAAGCGCTGCCCTTTGTATCAAGAATTAGGCTTTGCTTAGCTTTCGGTGAGCTAGCTACCGAAGTATCCATACTTTGAACCTGGAAAATATTGCCTGGATCACTAGAAAGTCTTTGCAGCAGAGGAGCAGTAGATTTTATCATAAAGTTGTTAGTGGGAGACGAAACTGTATGCATTGGAGAATTTAATATTTCGTTGCTTGGAGAAGCGTCACCCCTAGCAGGACTAAGCGTTTTTTTCTGGGCATCGACAAGCGCTTTTATATTGGATGGGGATGTTTGCTGTTCCAAGTCGTAAATGATTTCATTTCGGAATCGAAAAGACCCAGATTTTCTGCCTTCAAACATATCTCGAAACTTTTGGGCGACTTGAGAATCGATTTTTTTCAGTTGCTCCATCCGCTCTTTCCGATAGGTTTCCTTTGCACGATGCTGCTCAAGGACTTTCTCTCTAAAATCGTAATGTCTCAACTTCAATCTGCCAAATTCCTAACAATTCAATGGATTAGTATATTAGTCAGCTTTGAGGAGAGTTACCTCAGCTGTGGTCCAATACACAACACAATGCTGCGACGCGATCGCGGTAGCTGTTCTAGGGACGTTATCAAGGACTTCGCTCTCTCCAAACATTGACCCAGGACTGATATTCGACAACTAATACCAATTAAAATCAAATAACTATTCATAGTATTTGAACTAATACCTTGATCTGTTTCTGAGGGAGCTTATTATGCTTGCTATTAGCATTAAGATTTTCAGTTGACGATGGAACGAGGATATTTCCTTGAGTATCTATCTTTATTTTTGCTTTCTCCCCATGAGTACAGACCAACTGGTAAAACTCTCAGCTATCTTTGTAAGAAGAGATGACTTACTTGAACCTCGCCTTCTTGGAGTAGAAAAACTTCATTTGCTGGTTCTCCTTCCGAGTAAAACACCTGACCAAAATCATAGCTCCGCTCCTTAAAGACATAGGCAAATCTGCTGACTCGCTCTTTGTCGCAGTTGCTAAAAAAATCTTCAAAAAACTCTGTCTTATGACTCATCACGCGGATCGCCTCCTCGAAAATTGCCTTGTAAGTTTGCTTTGTCAAAGACACCACATGAATGTCCTCAGCCGCGATAACTGATGCTGTCCGTGGCTCGTCAGTTGAGAGCGCCACCTCTCCGAAATGGTTCCCTGGACCCATATTACGCACTTTTTTCACGCACAGAACGTCATTTTGAATATAGAGATTTTTGCGCTCCTCGAATTTGGAAAATAATTCAAACAGCTCATTTTTAGTTTGAATATGCTTAGAAAACGCGCCCAATTTCATCAGCACGCTGGTTCGATCTCTGAATACTTTCCCTGCGTAAGAGATCGCGTGCGTTGATTTATTGAGGGTTGAACCTCTCTTCTCGAGAGCCGGCTGGTTCATAAAACTCTTGCGGGATTTGTTAAATCCGCTATTTCTCGTACTGTCTCTTCTGACCAATTGGGGATCACTTTTGAGTTCTCCATGAGCGTTTGAGAGATTCGTTTGACTCCAAGGCAAAGAACCATCGTTTGCGTTATTATTAATCTCTTTTTCCAACTCTTCGAGCTCAGCATGCAAATCCTCAGCACTCTTGGGAATATAAATGTCCACCGAACCTTTCAATATTAGGTAAAATTTCCTTGCACTATCTCCGAAATGAAAGATCGCAGAGCCTTTCGGAAAGAATTCGTACTCCATTGTGTCCGCACAATTACTTATAAACACTTCGAGAGTGCCAGGCGATGCGTGCGTTGTTAGGTATGAAACTTTGCTCAACGCTTCTCTTAGGATTGCATGATCCTCGCTAGTTCGTTGCTCTTTCGGCTTTTCAAAGGACTTGACAGCGTTCTATGTATATAATTTTTATTCTCTTTCAAAAGGCAAAGGTGGTACGTTGAATAATTGGATTTTATCTAGAACCTCATTGAGATCGTTAGTAGGACTACTCGTTTTTTTCAGCTGTTGCTTACGACGGTGAGATGGGGATGTTGGCAGCGGTTCCATAAGCGTGGGTCTTTAAAATTAATTTATTTTCTTAGTAAAACTTCAATAATTCGTGCCTGGAGAGCTTTCATTTAAAATATTATTACGATACACCGCAACTATCTAAGCGAAAACTAACACAATACGAAATGCCTTAAATGCACCAACAATAGCAAATAATCCTTATCAATTCATCGAATTGTTCCCCATTTCAGCTAGCTCTGCATTGAAATTAATACGTCCGCTTGCGCTGCTATCTGTAGTGGATGCCTCTATATCAAATCTTTCGAATTGAATCTATAATTATTATTGCAAATATCAGCTTTCTGGATGTCGCTGGTGGATTTTTACCCATGATGTTGAACATTTTTTATGGAAACTCATACTCCAACCTCTATCATGAAGCTTTTCTTTATTTATTCTCGTGATCTCGTTGACTATAGCTTCTTCAGATTCTCTTATGCAGATACTAGACGAATAAGGGTCGTTGTGAAGGAATCAGTTACTTTGGAAGGCATAGAGATAGGCCTAAAGTACAAGGACAGCAGCAATAGCCAAGGAGTAAGGAAAATAAACAAGGCCAGTAAGTCAGAGCGTAATCATTGATCTCGGCCATGATTTCTTTAAATTCTTGTTCGCTGATGGATCCGCGTAGTCCTTCTGGATAATCTTCTGAATAAGAAGAAGACACTCCTGTTACGAAAGTTTTGCCTGAATCATGGGGTGAGCGGTTCAGAAGAAATTGAGTGGAAGAGACCTACAGGGGGAATGGTGATCTTGGATTTAGTAGATTTCGGCACGAACTTGTTGAAGAAGCAATCCATGAAGTTCGAAACTCTGCTTGAAGTGAAATAAAAATTAAAAGTATTACTGTAGAACCGGATTTAATCGCTGATAACATTTTCGTGTTAGAAGTGAGAAATTTAAACCATGTCTAGATCTCTTGTGATAGGTTGAAAACATAACTTGTTGGTGTCACAATCGCTAAAAGACTCTTTGAAACAGAGCTGCATATGCAGCCATTATACGCTTTCATGGGTAGTCCAGTTATTTGTATTTATTTTGGATGAGATTTGTTCGGGCAAGTGTATATAAAAAGGATAAGCTTGGTCTTTGTAAGTTATTACCTAAAGGTGGAAATGAATGTAGGAGACAATTCATAAAAATATATCTCTGGATTTTCCTTGTTTCGAGTATTCTAAAGTAAAGTAATGACTATTGTAGAGCAATAAGACTGCTTTTCTTCCAACACTGTTGAATGTGTTGTGTTAACTATTGATATCAAATAAAAGCAGTAGAGAGAAAATCAGGTTGAATAAACCTGCTTTCTGGTCTACTGTCAATATTGAATTCTTGAAATTTTCTGTGAAGTCCTACGCTAGACAGACCTTATAGCCAGGCAATAGCAATCCAAATTAGCTTTTTCTTCTAGTCCGAACATCAAACATTTCTAGCAAATCACCGCATTCGAAAGACACATGTTTCACAGTCATTCACTTGAATCGCAAATTCTTACAATGGCATCGATTTTAATCTCCGTTTCATCGCAATTTTCTAAAACAGTGGCTGCTTTTGCACTTTACACACTGGAGAAGCATAGCCAGAATTTAAAATAGGCTAACATAAAATGGACTTTCAGTATTTCTATTATAATAGCCTTCATATCCAGAATTTAAGCGCGAAATTAACAGATCATTATAAATTCAATATAAATCTCACATTTCTCATGGAAAATTTAATTTTCACCCTTGAAGGCACAAACCGCTCAAGTTTCCGAGGACCCAATGCTAACAGCTCACACAACGGAGGCCATGACATCAGAGTTATAAAGAGTTCATTTCAGAAATACATCCGAAGAGGCAATTTCCCGAAAGCGCTGTATTGGACGATGCAAATGTTTCTGATGAACGCTAAATTCGCTCGGACGAACATGATCAACCGTCTAACAGTCATCGTCACAGAAGACGTCTCTCCCTCCGAATGGTGGCTAGTACTTAAATCTGATTTCCTTCTCCACAAAATCAAAAAATATCCGCTTGAATATTTCAAGAAAGCCGACATTAAGGAGATTGTACAACTGCTTTATTACCTCTGTCAAGCTAAAAAGAGCAGAATCAATAGTCATTTGAATAGATTTTATGCTGTAGAAAGCCGAAAGAAGCCATATCCAGAGAGATTTCCATCTGAAAAGGAGACTCTTGAATCTTATATTGGAAAAAAAGAGCTCACAGCTGAAGAAAGATGCAAGGCGTTTTCGTTTGTTATGCGAATGACTGAAGAGAAGCTTAAAGCATACCTTGAAAAATTTACAACAAAGAACCAGAAACTTAAGGAATGCATCTACGTGCTAATCGATAGGTATAAGACACTGAAACACAAGGAACGGCCTCGTTACTTGCACCACGCTTTTCTTCTGATCTTGTTTGAAGATTTGCTCGATTGGAAGTTCAAGCCGCAAGAACCGGAAGAGGGATATCTTGCTGGTGAGTTAAAGAAGGTACAGGAGTGGATTAATAAGGATGAGAAAATCGTACCAGATGACTATTGTCTCGATATCCATACGAAGAGGAAAAAGAAAACGTTTGATGATATTCACGAATTCAGAAATAGTGGAGCACACGTTGAGAATCCTTGCGAGCTGTTGACGTTCAAGTTCTTTAAGGAGTTTTATGAACAGGAACAAGAGGTTGGAAAGGGCAAAACTAAAGAGAAGAAAGGTAAGAAAGGAAAAGAGGAGAGTGACGGCGAAGGCGAGG
>ENA-UOUE01001551-UOUE01001551.1-compost-metagenome-genome-assembly--contig:-NODE-1551-length-14097-cov-20.026676_pt1 | contig 14097 bp, 8 predicted proteins | sample MGYA00238146_ERZ747223 | MGnify/ENA primary metagenome ERZ747223 (study PRJEB28781, sample SAMN06268865) | compost metagenome | isolation source: single cell | place: USA: California, Emeryville, Joint... | reverse complement strand
TCTTGATGAACCGAGCTACCATGATTGGCAGGTTAGTCAAGATCCGTGAAAGATTGTAAAGGAGGGACTTTTAAGAGTGATTCCCCGAGTAGCAATCCTTCGAACTCCAAAAAAAAAAAATTGGAATTTGAGGTCTCTGATCCCATCTCAAAGCTATTGTCTCATTCTTTCTCAGTCGTTAATAATTTGTTTTATAAGGAAGATGATATTTTCGGAAATTTTGTGTTTGATCGCTGACCCAGAATTTCCATGTGTAGCCTTTTACAGTTCGAGTCAGTAGCAGCATTAACAATTATCAAAACAAAAAAAAAATATTACTGAATAGATTAATTCTGACTTGATAAAGAATAGATGAGATCTGCCAACAAAAAGGAAACCTTTATAAAACTTTTATTATCGCATCGTAGTTGAATCATCTATGATACGGGAAAGCCTGCTTCTTACCTTCATAGCTCTCCAGCTTTTTCGTAGCGAATCAGCCGCGTTTATGGGAGCGAGTTTCAAAGATCGCAATGCAAAAGAAATAGTTAACCAACAATCACATTCCCAAACAAAAACACCTCAAATGTCGTCTTCTCTAGTTCAGACTATGGATTCCATTGATTACAATAGCACTCAAAACGATACACAGAACGTGCCTTTTCAAGGATCTATCAAAGTGCTTCAACAAGGCATTGGTTTTTTCGAAATTGTAGGACTATTAATATTTATCGTCATTGCCTTCTTTGTGATATTAGTCATCTGTGATTGTATCTCGAGACTTCACTGGTTTAGCAGAAGAACTAGAACAGCTCCTCAGGATGGGAACACTAATCAACATCAAGGCTCGGAACACGTGGCAGTCGCTACAATAATTGTGCCTTCAGTTCAAGCGATAGCTCCTCAGCCTCAATCAGACAACCCTAACAAACAGCAGCAATCAGTCTCGTCACTGCAAAATTTAGATTTGCATGTGAGTGAAGTGTAATTTAATGAAAAAGAGAATAATACAAGACGTATGTTTTGTTTCCAGACTACCTGGAATTGTATAAAGCCGATGAAAGTTCCAATGAATTCACAAATTGTAAATTAATTGATCTTGTTTAAAGGTAAATTTCTGCAAAGTTTTTTTTTTTTGGTTAACACAAAGATTGATTGTAAATCAACTGTTGAATTGCTAATACTGTTTTCTTTGTTTTCCATTAATTCGATGCATTTTTAATAATTGGAATTCTACTACTGCTATGAAAACTCTCCGATTAGGACAGTTATTGAGAAAAAGGGTATCTTTTATTTGCTTCACAAATACCCATTGCTGAGAGAGTTGGACAATTGAATACTTTGGTTAAAAACTGTAAAATGATAGGTTACTTTGATCAAATTCCCTTCTTAAAATACAATTCCAAAAAAGAAAACCAAAAAACCACATAAAACACACATCCCTAGTGCATCGGGAAGTTATAAACTTCCCAAGCTTCAACACTATATTGAGAAGAAGGTTCAGACTTGTGCGAGGAGTCATGCTGGATTGTTTCAAAAACAGAAAACAGCGCAAATCAATGCGTCTAAAGAACGAGCTATCAAGTCATAGCGTAGAAAATTGCTTTTTCCAAAATCTTAAAATTTGAAATCAGACGAATTGATAAGCTGGTTTAAACTCCTTAAATAAAAAATTAGATTGACAAAAATGTTAGGCTCAACCATTTGTCTGTTTCCAATCCTTATTCTCTGCCTAATCTCTCCATTGGTCGCCCATGAATGCATTCACAACAAGATAGCCGGTAAAGTCAAGAAAGAATTTTTAGAAATCAGTCCAACTGCAAATTCAAGTCGGATTCTGGCCGAAAAGACCTATGCTCCTATTCGCATTCATGCTGATTTTACTAATATTAGCTCCTCTCTATCCCCCGAAGCAATCTCCTTCATCAAGAACAGAATTATCCCCGCAACAAAGAATTTCTTCGAAAGTGTCCTAAGCGTTGTTCCTTTCGAAGAGCCGATTGTGTTCAGAGGCTATCGTTACTGCTTCGAAGCCCCGATCTCCAAGGCACTACAATCTACTGGTGTCAACGCAGACTTGGTGCTTTTCGTTACGGCTGCGCCCACAGATGATAATTTCCTTGCTTGGGCGACTCCTTGTTTTTTTGACCCGGTAACAACGCGGCCAGTCGCCGGTCAAATCAATATAAATTCTAAGCTGATGTCCATGAAAGCGAGTGATTTCCAGGACCAATTACACACATACATTCACGAGACGACTCACGTGCTTGGTTTTAGCAGTATGCTATATGCGGACTTCATTGACCCTGCAACGAACAAACCATTACCGCTTGAAAAAGTATTCCAATTCTCGAACATCAGAGGAGTGCTCACTCCGTTGATTGTCATGCCACAGGTAGTAAATGTGGCGAAAACATACTTCAATTGCAGTAATATGATTGGCGTGGAGCTCGAAAATCAAGGAACTGAAGCGAGTTTAGGCTCTCATTGGGAGAGAAGGATCCTCGGCGATGAATATATGACAGCTTCATCGAAATATGATTCTAAAATTTCAGAGTTCACTCTCGCGTTTCTCGAAGGAACTGGTTGGTATCGAGTCAATTATTCCAAAGCCGAGTATCTATTCTGGGGTCGAGGCCGTGGATGCGCTTTTCTAACGGAGTCCTGTATTACAGAAGATTTTCACGCGCGATTTCCAGAATTTTGTGACCGGCTCAATGGAGAGTACTGCACTTTCGATCACCTTTACAAAGGCGTTTGCGCGATCAGAGACAGCGGGGTTAACATGAGCATAAGTTCATGGGATTACTTCAAAAATGGAACAATAGCTCTCGATCCTTTCTCAGATAACTGTCCGTACGCTATTTACTATTCTAATGGAGACTGCAGAGAGCCTGGGCCGCAGTATAGGGCAATCGATCAAGCCTATGGTAAAGATTCAAGATGCTTTGAGGGAAATCTTATCAAAGAAGGGTTCATGCCTCTGCGCGATGCTACTATAACCTATTGTCTTCAGTTCTCATGCCACGCGATCGAATGGGCAGATGTTTATCGAATGAATGTGCAAATTGGAGCCAATACCGTTACTTGTGAATATAGTGGGCAGCAAATCACTGTACCTGGGTATACTGGGACGTTGAAATGTCCAGACCCAAAGTATTTCTGCTTGAACTCAGCAAGAAAGTATTGCAGAAACGGCTGCACTGGCAGAGGTGAATGTATAAATGATACTTGCGTTTGTAAGGACGGTTGGGATGAAAACTATGATTGTGCTTTGAGTAAGGATCAATTGAATTGTACACATTGTGATGGTGGCCCTTGCAATGGAGATTACTGCGTAGGTAAAAATGCTAATAGTCTAACTACTGCTTTGTCAGGTTTACTCCTTCTATTACTCGTTTGCTTGTTCATATAATATGTGTTTAGACTCTCTTTTCAAGTAAACTTAAGGATAGGTAACCCATAATCGCTTAAATATCTTTTTCAATTGAGCTAAGCACCAAATACATGCGATTATTTGAAAAATTGATATGTTGCAATAATTCTGATACCGATTTCAAAAAGCACAGCCAGAATAATTTAATTGGATTATCAAGTCTATCAGCCGACAATCGGTCAGATTTCTATATACCAGCGTCATTTAATTACGTTTTTGTCGAAATAAAACATGTTTCCTTTCCAGCCACAACAGAAACTTGACTACGAATACCTTGCAAACGCAGGCTTCCAGAAATCGCATGTCGATCTTGCTTATTCTCAGACCAGAAACCCTGATCCAAACGCACTGATAAATTGGATGCTGGATAACCCTGAAGAAAAGTTTAAACAGAATGCTGCCTTAGAGAGAGAAGAGGGACTTAAAGCGAAGCTGCAGGCGCTGAAGAACCACCTCGAGGAGACTAGAGCTCTGCAGGCCCAGAACGAACTATCAAAGGAAGAACCGAAAACCAAAAAGCTGCCGAGTATCATCGCATTACCATATAAAGAAGAACCGGAGCTCTCCAAGCAAGCGGAGCCTCTATCTCCCATTATTTCGAAGGCAGATCCAATTGACAAAATGCTTCAGAAAATCGCCTTAGCCGATAATGGAGGAGCAAGTCTGCCTTTGAAGATAGCGAAGAAGGAGATGCTTGATAAAGTCGTGAACGCAGCTCATAAGGATTATAATATTTGGTTGAGTTCATTGGCAGATGAGATCTCTAAAATGAAATTCGATGGGTTAAAGTACAAGACTCTGATTGAAGAAATGAAAAAGAAGTCCCATCGAGAGATTTCTTTGCTGTTGAACAATATCTTCGGATCAGTGAGCATGATATTGCGGCAAAGCATTCAGAATCAAGGAGAATATAAGGACCTGGACCTCAATACGTTTTTTTACCTGATGAATATATTGTATGACATGAAAACATTTACAAAAGCGCAGAGAAAGAGCGTTATAAAACAGTATGAAGCGTACTGTGGTCTCAAAGAGTTGAAAGTAAATCAGCTCTTTGTTGATAGAATCCTTGAGAGAGGGTTCTTTGAAAGTCAGAAGTCCGAACCGGTTGACGAGAAGAAAGGCCTAGAAATCGCAATCAGCAATGGTGAGAATGGTGATGCTAAAGACATTGACGTGTCAGAGGTCGATGATGACACCAAAGAGTTCTCACTGACGGATGCTTGGTTTGAGAATTTCAAAAAAGAGATGGAAGCTCTCAAGGATCCAGTCCTCATGGACTCGAAAGAGAGCGTATCGAAAGCGAAGGAGCTAAACCTGAAAGAAAAACAGTTCACAGGGCAGGTGCTGGAGTCAGGGCTAACTGATCGAGAGGCATGCGTGGTTTGCATGCAAAAAATGAGAGCTTTTCTGTTCATGCCATGCAAGCATTTTCTGACTTGTCAGGATTGTACAAATGCGTATAAGGAGTGTCCTGTTTGCGACAAACTAATAACTCAGCGAGTTCTCCTCTATTGGTCTTAGTTCGATTTCTTAAAGTTGTTTTTTTAAACTACACAGAGCAAATCTATACTGATCATGATGTAGCGCATACCTAATTGATTATGGAGTTAGTTGAAGATTCTTCGTAGTTGCATTACTAACAAATTTCAAACTTATTTTAACTCGCAATTTCAAACAAGAGGATAATCGAAGCCTACCTCAAAATCTTGATGTTATTGTAGAGGAATAAAAACACAAGTCTTTATCATTGCTGATGTTTGAACATTTCTACTAGATTCATCACGGTTTTACGGATTAATGCAGATATCCAATCACCAATGAATCAATTACAATTATCCTTGTAATATGTATATAGATAAATTGTAGAAAATGAAAACTCAGTATTTTTTTTTTGCAATCCTTTTTAATCATCAGCCTGACAGAATGAAGGCTCTTCTGGAACTACCTTCTCTTTAGTAGGTGCCTCAGAAACCTCGACAGTGTATTCTTCTTCGTTATTGAAAATAGGGGAGACAGGAACTCTGGTATTTTCAACCTCAGCTTCAACTACGTTAACTTCAACATAAGGAGAGATGACGACTTCGCTGGTAACGACAGTAGTGGTCTCACCATTTCCAGTTGGAACAGTAATCACGGTTTCTCCAGCTTCATTGACAGTCACTTCAGAGGACTCGACAACAATAAGCTCTCCCTCAGAAACAACAGCAGTTAAAGGAGCTTCAGTTGGGACGACTTCACCCTCAATGGTAACAGTTTCACCTCCAAGATTAGCAACTACGACGTTTTCTCCGGTTTCGGTTTCATAGCTCTCGAGGACCTGAACAACGTAGGTCTCTTCTTCGTTATCAGTGACTACGACGACTGGGGCTTCTTCGCTGATTTCTGAAGGGTGTGGAAGGACAACAGTGTATTCCTCACCACCAACTGTGGTTGTGGTGATAGTAGTGTTGTAGGTAACCTCACCTGATTCGGCAATGACGGCTGGGATTTCAGGAGCAGTGACGAGCTCTGAAGGAATCTCGGTAACAGGCTCGATGAGGAGTTCAGCGGCTTCGAGGGTAGTCTCGCCGTTTTCATCAGTGGTAACAATATAAGTTTCACATTCGACGATTGGTTTAACGGTTTCTGTCTCATTAGCAGCAACAGTAGTTTCGACGGCTTCGACTTCAACTTCAAAGGTTGGGATATATGGGACGATAGTTTCACCACCTTCAGAGATAGTTTCCTCGACATGAGCAGTTGTTTCTCCTTCTACGGTAGGAATAGGGGCCACAGGAACCTCAGTAACTGTGACTTCGCCTTCAACGACGACTTCTTCTCCACCAATTTCTGGAACAGTAACGACGAATTCGGTTTCAGTTTCGGTGGTGGTTTGTGTTGTCTGCTCAGTTTCACCAGTTGGGTAGAGCACAATAGTCTCGGCGCTGTCAGGGATATGTGGATAGACTGCTACTTCAACAACAGTAGTCTCTCCTTCCTCAGTGACAACAGGAGCAACAGGAATCTCGGTAGTTGCGACCTCACCTTCAATAGTGATAGTTTCTCCACCTGGAGTGATTGGTGTGACTTCTTCAATTTCACCAGTTGGAACATAAGGTACGATTATTTCGCCTTGCTCAGGAGTAGTTGGCTCAACAACTTCCACAACAGTTGTTTCTCCTTCCTCAGTGACAACAGGAGCAACAGGAATCTCAGTGATTGTGACTTCTCCTTCAACGACGATTTCTTCTGCACCAATTTCTGGAACAGTAACGACAAATTCGGTTTCGGTTTCAGTTGTGGTTTGTGTTGTTTGCTCAGTTTCACCAGTTGGAACATAAGGTACGATTATTTCGCCTTGCTCAGGAGTAGTTGGCTCAACAACTTCCACAACAGTTGTTTCTCCTTCTTCAGTGGCAGCAGGAGTCTCAATGATTGTGACTTCTCCTTCAACGACGACTTCTTCTCCACCGATTTCTGGAACAATAACGACAAATTCGGTTTCGGTTTCAGTGGTGGTTTGTGTTGTTTGCTCAGTTTCAACAGTTGGAACGTAAGGCAGGATGGTCTCGCCTTCTTCAGAAGTAGTTGGCTCAACGACTTCTACAACGGATGTCTCTCCTTCCTCAGTGACAACAGGAACAACAGGAATCTCAGGAGTCGCGATTTCACCTTCAATAGTGATAGTTTCTCCTTCTTCTTCACCTTCACCTCCAATAGTTGTAATGACAAAGGTTTCTTCCAGTTCTGAAACCTCAGGAGTTGTCACAACTGAGATTTCTCCTTCTTCAGTAACAACTGTAGTTACAGGAACCTCAGTTGTTGTAATTTCAGCTTCGATGTTGATGGTTTCACCTTCTTCGGTAGGAGTTACGACATTTTCTTCAGCTTCTTCCCAGATATCGAGATGATGGACAGTATAGATTTCTTCTTCTTCAACAACTTCTTCAACAGCTTCTTCAGCAGTTTCTTCAACAGTTACTTCAACTGCTGCTTCGACAGCTTCTTCCACTCTTTCTTCAATAGTCACTTCAACCGCTTCTTCAACAGTCAATTCAACGGTTTCTTCCTCTGCAGCTACTACTGTTTCTCCGACTGCGGCGCAAATGCCAGCAGGGCTAGTGTAATCATTTAGTGTTTGTCCTCTCAAGTTTGTACGGACGGCCGATGCACCCAGAATTAAAAGAATAAAAATGGATAGAATAGGGGCTCTCATTATCGAGTTTTTTTTGTTATGGTTCTTTCGAGTTGAATAGAAATAAGTTTATAAAAGAGCCTTGTCTGAAGTATTTAACGTTGTTAGCGTATGGATTGTTTTCAAAACGAATCATGCGTAATTTTAACGAGTTAGATTAAATAGCCAAAAACGTCAAACTAAAAAAATTGCCTCAACTTGAAGGAAAAGTCTTTTGTTTAATCACAGGATGGGCAAGGGGTTTGCAATCCCTCCTTCTTTCATGAATAATGCGCTCAAGAGAGACAGCTTGAGTACCCTGGCAATTTACATTTGTTCAATAGATTTACAATCATCAAAAATGTCAGAATGTTTCTGAAACAAACAAATTAATGTTCTGATGAAGCAGATCATAAAAAGGGGTGCTGTGGAGGTCAAAAGCCCTTTTGTTCTTAGCTTTTCTTCGAAAATCGGCTAGTTCATAGTTTCAGATAAGATCAACGTATGAGTTAATTTAGTCGTTTTGAGCTTTAATTACAGGTAAATATTTCTTGAGTGCAATGAGAGAGTCTAAGGTTTTTAAAGTATACTCCATAAACCGAATTTTATGGAAACAGCATTGAACAGAGGAATTTTTCAAGATACTGACACAATAATACAACACCCGTACAAATAACAGCCCGAATGATAATTTTGAAATCCACCGTAAAATAGTGTCGCTTATCTTCATGAAAGCACTCATTTGAGTTAATTAACTGGCAATCCAGAGACGAATTCTTTGTTAATCACGCATTTCTTATAGCTTTGAGCTGAATTCAATGCATCAGCAAAGTCAGTAATTTCGATCGTGCGGAATAAAAACTAGAAAAGGGAATTATCTATATCAGCATTATGAAGCAATACTTCTATGAGGAGTCCAAGTTATAGAGATGAAGACGATCGTGTTAGACTCATAATTACAGCTGGGTTTATTTACCTCATTTCGTTATGCTTTTCTTGAATTGGGTGAGCTGTTGAATTTGGACTTTCGGTGTACAATGTCGATGGTAGCGGAACAAAGAATGCAACTGAAAATGATCAATTGGATCAAGGATTCATTTGGGGTACGGCAGGAAGTTGTCTCAAAGATGCTAAAAATAATCAATAGATGGCACCTGGCGATTAGAATGGAAGAAAAAAATGTCTATACATCCATGAGTAATTAACTGACAATATTACTATTAATGGTTCGCATGAATTACCTCAGAAGGAGATTTTGTGAGGTTTCTTAATTAATCTGTTTATACATATTTTGAATTAAGAATGTTATATTGATTGAAGTCTTCTTTACGTCACTACACTTAATTCATGAACGATTTACTCACAGCAATTCAAATGAAGCAGAAGTCCCTTTTTTGAAGTTAAGGAGCACTTTTGGATGAATAATCCATCTTTTATCGGCATCGATGATTTATGAGTAGATAGTCAATAACTGGCCAAGTACACTTTGTTTTTCTGCAGCTTCCTAATGATATTCATTATTTGTTAGCGAGCAAGCTAAATAGATGGAGAGATATTCTGCGATTTTTTCTTTTTTCTCAGTACTCATAGATCTCATAATAATACTTCATGCATCAGACATTTTCTCTGTCATGACAGGTGATAAAACAGTGGTTATTAACACTCCAGAGCATAAAATATAGATGCAGATGTTTAATTCAGAGAAATTTGACAAATTTGTCTTGAAATCGTGATATCTCCAAATTCCGAACAAATATCATACAAAGTGCATGTTGCGTCCGCAATCTTTGATTGAGAATGCATCCATAGAAAAATTAAGAAAGTGTTTTTCGAATTCTCATATCTACCTACCGATGGGAGAATTATTCGCAAATTTGAGCAAAATAATCGTCATTCATACACCCACACTGATTTCAGCAATGCTAAAATAACCTCGATTTTATTATTTTATTTTTTTAAATAACGGTTGGTTAATTTTTATCAAAATAAGTGGGACAAAGAGCTTTGAAAAAGCCTAGCAAGCCGCCTTTCTCTTGTGCAAGGAAAATAGATGATTTGGTCTTTCGTCTCTATCTTCTTGGTACTGAAGTAAATTTTGCCTAAATTTTATTTGGAGACTTGCTATTTGTGAAACTCTAAGTTTAGTGTTGATCGGAATTTTTCATTTAAATTCATATCTTTTGTAATTAAGTAGAAGGATTCCACCCCAATCTAAGGCCCATCTTTTCAGAATCCAAATTAATCCAAAAGGAACTGTAAAAGCCTCATTCAAGCTACCAAAAAGAATCAGTAAATGATGAGCAACCCAGAAGAGGAAGAGAAACAAACCTTCATACAAGCATCTGAGCACGATTTGCTGAATGAAGAGGAACTCGGATCAGAGCTATTCAATTTACTTAATCCATATTTCCAGCAGGGAGAATCCCTTACTGAGCTTGATTTCGAATACCAGGCTCTCGGTGATAAGGTGGTAATTGCAATCAGCAAGAATGCCACCTGGACTAATCTAACCACTCTTACATTAGGAGGCAACTCCTTCGGTGCAGAGGGAGCAAATGCACTGAGCAAGAATACTATCTGGACTAACCTTACCAGACTTGAATTAAACAACAATGAGATCGGTGCAGAGGGAGCAATTGCACTAAGCAAGAACACCACCTGGACCAAACTTACCACTCTCAACTTATCATACAACAAGATCCTTGCAGATGGAGCAATTGCACTAAGCAAGAACACCACCTGGACAAACCTTAACACTCTTGAATTAACATGGAGCGAGATCGGTGTCGAAGGAGCAACTGCGATTAGCAAAAATACCACCTGGACTAGTCTAACTATTCTTGCATTAAGAGGCAACTATCTTGGTTCAGAGGGAGCAGTCGCACTGAGCGAGAACATTATCTGGACCAACCTTACCACTCTCGATTTATCAAACAACATGATCGATGACGAGGGAGCCTGTGCAATCAGCAAGAATATCACGTGGACCAACCTGACCACTCTTTATTTAAACACCAACGACATCGGTGTCGAAGGAGCAATTGCAATCAGCAAAAATACCACCTGGACCAACCTCACCACTCTCAACTTATCATACAACTCTATTGGTGCAGAGGGAGCAATTGCACTCTGCAAGAACACCACCTGGACAAATCTTACTACTCTTGAATTAACATGGAGCGAGATCGGTGTCGAAGGAGCAATTGCGATTAGCAAAAATACCACCTGGACCAACCTTACAACTCTCGATTTATCCAAAAACGAGATCCGTGATGTCGGAGCAAATGAAATCAGCAAGAACTCCACCTGGAATAAACTTACCACTCTTACTCTCAAAGATAATTCGATCGGCGACGAGGGAGCGATTGCGCTCAGTAAGAATACCACTTGGAAGAGCCTTGCCACCCTTGACTTAGGCGAAAACTCTATCGGAGCAATAGGAGAAAGTGCAGTAAAAGCAAAATGGCCTCAAGCCGAAATTAATCTTGAGAGGGATTAGACATTTCATATTTCTCATAGCTTCGACCCAATTCTCAATATTAGAAAAGTATATGCACAAATATCTATATTCTCACCCATTTTTCTTAGAGTTGCTTCTGGAAATCTATAGAAAGTCATTAAGAACGTAATTCTAAAAATTTTAAAGAATCCCGCGGATTCTTATCAGAGTAAAACTAAATAGATTAACAAGCAAGAAAATCAATGCGTCACCACTTATATTTCATAAAACTAATGGACTGTTGTTAAGCGACAAAAAAGCTGCCAGGAATAAGATTTTATCGTACACAAGATTTAAGAAATCAACAGCAAAGATGAAGTATTAAAACTATAGATTAGTGCAGACTAGTCTAGCAGAAAAGAGTTAAACGATGAATTTACTAAAGAAAGAAATCTGTTTTTCCTTAACTCTTGAATGCAAACCGGTGTTGAGCTCAGAGGAAAATATCTGGTTTGATAGTGTTGAATCTGATATCTGTAATTGTACTACAATACATATTCGCTTGGGACTTGAGCTACGAACAAAGGAGAAAGAAAAGGTTTCCCGGCTTTTATCTATCCCTAACATGTAAGAAACGAACTAATCACCTATTCAATCACAACACAGAAATAGAAGTTTTCACAGTATAACAAAAATTTGATTTGTAATTACCAAAGTTTTTTGGTGCGCTTAATTGACGGAGGACCTCTGTAACATATTGAAGAAAGTTAATTTATGTTAAATTCAATAAATTAAAGGAGATAAATCAAGATCTATCAATCCGAGGAAAATAATTCGGCTATTTTTCTCTTTCAAATCAAATATTCTTGCGTTCAATAGCTTTTTCTTAGTTCAATTTCAACCTGTTTTCATAGACACACTACATAATTATGAATTATACATATTGTCATATATATATCTCTGTATAAAAGCTTCATACTTCTTTGCTAAAGAAATATTTCATTTCCAAAAAGGGTCCTAATTTACTAACTTCGGAGACTCACTAATGATAATAAAGCTCTAAAAAAATCTAAAATCAAATTTCAAAAAAAAAAACTCCTTCATTTCTTATTGCATTTCCCTTACCATCATTACATTTCCAGGTAATCAATTTTTCTTAAAATGGAACAGCCCATGATGCCCATCACCGCTCGATCTTCTTATTTTGTAAAAGCGCAATTTCTCTCTGAATGCATGCTGAGTAGCCAGCAATCTATCGAAATTGTTTTTCATCTTTGGACTAAGAGAAGAAAAAATTAGTCTTTTAACGATTCACCTTTTTACCTTAATTCTACTTTCTTTTCAGTCTGCTTATCACATTCATCTAATATCCAATTCATCGTGTTCATGAACCTCGAAGAATTTGACGGACCCTCCTCTCTTCCGGAAGAAATTTCATTCATAGATGGAAGATGGTCAAGAGTGGCAAGAGATCGAGAGCGGCTCTGTTTCCGAGAATAAGCTGTAGAGATATCAGAAAGACTTCCGCGCTGTCTCTGAGAAAATTTCGCATATTGACTCTGCACTTCAGATTCGTTGCTCGTTGAGAATCCTTTCATTGCCTTGTTACTCGAGTCAATTTGCTATGAGAAAAAACAATATTGAAAAAAAAGTGTCTTGGGATTAGCATACCTTTAGCGATGTCACTTGTGAGGGAGGCGTGTGGTTTTCCATCAGTTGAGGTTGAATGGGAATGGATCGTACGGGGAGCCTCCTTTGGCTCAAAAAAGTTGATTTATAAGGATGAGACTTGAACCATTGGGTATTTCCTTTATCAGCTTTATCAGCGTTGCCGACGCTCTCTTCTTGAACAGGATTAAGATCGATCTGATGCTTTGAGCCTGAGATGTTATGTTTAAGGGAGAATTCATCGTTCTGTAAGCTTTGCTCTTGTGTAGAGATTGGAGACTTCATGTCGAGAGTCTCATCGAAAATTTTTATGGTTTCAGCGTTTTCAAGCTGCTGAACCCAGCTTTCGACTTCTTTGGCTTCTTGGGTGTGCCTTCGACCGAAATATTGGTCCAAGACCTTGAGTTTCTGCATCGCTGGATTTCTCTTTGCTAATGCGATTTTCTCTTTCTCTTCCTCAATTCCTGAGGCATGGCGAACCTTAACGATGTGTTTTTGAGACCAAAGGTCAGTCACGAACATTTTTCCTGCCTTCTTTTTGGTTTCGATGCGAATCCTCGCCAAATTTGAAATTTTTTGAACATCTTTCAAAGTTGCGTTCTTATCTAGATCCTGATGATGAAAATTTGATTTTTGAGTGAATTTGCGAACAGGATCCGCTTCCATTTCGGCAAAATTCGAAGAAAAAACATTGAAGGTTTTCTTACTCTGAACTATTCGCTTGTCTGAAATGATCGTAGGAATGTTAGCTGGAATGGTGATACCCACAGACCCTCGAGCTGTGTATGCAGCATCAGACCAGTCGACTCGCTTGAAAGTGCCTCTTGGACTTATTTGAGATTGAACTCTTTCAGTATGAGGGTAAAAATTTTCTGATCTCGTTCGGTTGTGGGAGATTTTACCAGGCTTAGGCAAGCCTAGTTGAAGACCGGGTACATTGCGTGGAGACGCCTTACTCATGAAGGGAAGATTTTGTTGTTGTTTCTTGTTTTGAGTGTTTTTCTACGTTAGAAAAATATTTACTATGTCTGGTTGACTTAGATCACCTTGTGCCTCATAACGTTTCAAGAAGGATTAACAACGGACGTTAATTTTTCGTGATAGCCTTAATCAAGGCATGTTCAGTATCTTGGAGAAAATTTGATATCAGAGTAGCTGGAAAAACAGTAATTTAATAGAAGTTTCTGTAAATAAAGATTATTCGAGTTTTTTTTGAAAAATTTGTGAGCATCTTCTGTCAGAACTAAATGCTCTAACTCCTACAAGAAATAATCGAACTTAGAAAATAAATCGATCTCGTAGCCTTCGATTTTCAAGGTGATATGGTTTGATCGCTATGCGTTAAACTGAAGTTTTAAGAGGAATAAGACAAAGGAATTCAATCGCCTGATTTATTATCATTAAAATACTGATCTAAGC
>ENA-UOUE01001549-UOUE01001549.1-compost-metagenome-genome-assembly--contig:-NODE-1549-length-14102-cov-21.115936_pt1 | contig 14102 bp, 11 predicted proteins | sample MGYA00238146_ERZ747223 | MGnify/ENA primary metagenome ERZ747223 (study PRJEB28781, sample SAMN06268865) | compost metagenome | isolation source: single cell | place: USA: California, Emeryville, Joint... | reverse complement strand
AAAATAGTTTCAAAGAGCAATCCTGGGACCCTGTCGCAAGGAACTTTCCATCACGTGACCAAGCAATGCATTTGATAGCACCTAAATTCATTTTTATGGGATTAATCGAACTCAAATGCGATCTTTAAGGTTACCTTGATGGGCATTTCGGATGGAAAAAACTGATCCCATATTTAATAATTCGTAGACATGAAGCGCTCCTTTGGCACTGCCTGCGGCAACGTTTAACTTATCCCAAGACCAGCTCAACGCTGTAACCGCGTCTAGTAATTCGATTAATCTTTTTTCTGGTAAGGAACTAGTTACTTTCGAAACCGCCAACCCAAGTATGCACGACGGCTTTTCTGCGTACATTGTGTTGCAATAATTTGCAGTCTTTTGAAGCCGAAATTAAGTTTTCTGAGTCTGGAGACCAACTTAAAGTCAAAATAGAACCTGATCGGGAGACACAAATTGTTAATGGAGTTGAAATCAATTTTATATATTACTCTTGTGCTGTTCAATTGTGAGTGCAAGTACTTTGTTCGCATACTCATAAACGCGTATAATGCAGTCATCCGATCCAGAAGCGATATATTTTCCATCATTTGACCAAGCAACGCAGGTAATTGCACCCAAAGCCTTTTGTTATCGATAACGGAAAATGGTCTCAAGTAAAATTACCTCGTCAAAACTGCAGGTGAGGTCTTTTTTCATGATATCGAAAACCTTGAGTGATTGATCTGAGGATCCGACCGCTATGGTTGTGCTCCCGCGGGACCAAGCGATTGCTGTTGGTTTTCCTATCGGACAAGTTTTAGAAAACCTTGATTAATCGAGAGTATTTCACCTTCTGAGAGCTGAAATGAGTGATAAATAGATTTGCTTTCAACTTCAATGATTTTAACGGTTTTATCAGCGGAAGCCGATGCTAAGAATTTGCCGCTCTTGGACCAAGCAATTTGATTTATATCATCTAGGAAGGAATGTAAAACACTGAGGATTACGCCCCTCTCAATGGTTTTTTACCTGTATGAATATTTTTGAAATTATGAACGAGCTTCTTGTGGTATAAATCAACTATTTTAATCGTCGATAAAGAGGCTGAAGCGATTTGCGTCCCATCAGGTGACCAGGATACTGAGTTCACGCTCCCTGCAGTGAGGTTTTTGTTATGAAAAACTGAAAAGGAAATGAACTCCTCTTACCAACATAGAGCTCATCGAAGGAATGATGCAGCTCACTCATTTGAAAATTAAACACTTTTAGAGAGCCATCATCAGACCCAGACACGATATTCCCTCCATCAGGCGACCAAGCCACACATAAAACAGGGTCTACCATCGAAAATTAATGAATACTTGAGAAAGCACAGATCACCTTGATGGACGTAGCCCACATCCTCGATGCATTCCCCTGTGACAGAATCCATAATTCTCACAGAATGATCTAATGAGCCTGTCACAATGTATTTTCCATTTGGCGACCACGACGTCGAAACAATCGGCCCACTGAACACATGCACCTTCTGAATTGATTTCTCAAGCGTATGAGTCTTGGATAAGTGAGCAGTTAGTCGAAATTATCGTTAATTACCACTGAAAACCTTTGCTCCTCCTCAAAACTCTTTTTGCTATCGAACTCCGGAACTTCATCTGGCTCATCTTCAATGTCTACCATCAAATTACAATAAAATCGTTTCTGTCACATATAAGCGCTACCTCCAAAATCTCCACAAGAAAAAAGGCTCCTCCTAGGATCGTCTGAATAACTGAATTTTGGCAATTGAAGCTGGCGACTCGTTAATAATCTGTCTCCTAGTGAAATACGAAGAGTTGAAAAAATAATACATATGATAGAGGATTACTTGGTGAGAGAAATTTATTCTCCATCACTGGAGAAGTATTCGAGCGATCTAATTCTGGTATTGTTGGTCCTGTCTTTGATTTAAACAAATTCAGGCCTTCAAACTTTCGGAGCGCTCTGTTTGTCAGAGCGCCGAGCTCGTCGCCAAAATTATCAATCATTGTGACAAATCCACTTTTTTTCTTTTTGAATTTTATTTCTCTTTTCACGGGATCCTCTTTCTCCTTCGGGACTCGCTTAAGAGTGCTTTTTGCCTGAGTTTCCGGTAATTCTTTCCTCACAACTAAAATAGGATCTCCCGCCTCTTTTGTTTCGTCAAGACTATCCGGAGTGTTTTGATATTTCAAATTCGGTTGCGCTTCTAGTGTCGTAAATATCGTTTCTGCGCTTTTGATGTTTTTATCACCAGTACCATTTGGCACGCTTGTATAATTCGTTTCTTCCTTGGTATTGGACGTATATTCGTCGTTTTTTAATAGAGGACTGAATTTGAGATGATTTCTTAGGCCTTTCAGATCATACTCAATCTGGCTTTCAACTTCCTCTTCCTTAAATGCTCTCGTTTTCTTAACAATTGAGGTATTGATTAGATCTCCTTCTATTCTTCCTTCTTCTTCATCCACCTCCTCATTTTCTTTCAAGTCCCAGCTTTCTATATCAATAATACGCTCAGCGTTCAACTTCATAAGAAATTCGGGAGACTCCTCATTGTGTCCTAATTTCGTTTCATTTTTATGATTCAAAGTAATTCGCTTTTTGACCTCATTAGGGACTGCTGTACCCTTACCTGCTCCTACGGATTTATCTCTGTTACGCTTCTTACGGCTGCCTTCATCATCATCTCTTGCCATTACAGCTGCATTATTTTCCTTAGGGACTAATCTGCTGAACAAATGATCCATTTGTATGATAACTTCAGAGGCAGAAGGACGCTCATAAGACCAGCGGTTGGTTAGTTTCATCACCGCATCAATTATCTTTTCAAATGGGTAGGTGTTGAGCAGTCGCGCCCTAATATTGGAATGCATTAGCTTGAAATCTTCATCCGTGAACGCGCAATTAAGTCCGCCGATTATCTCCTGATCGATTCCACAGAATTCAAGCACCACAGCACCCAAAGAGTAAATATCGGCTTTGTAACTGCTCATCTTGTCCCGAGACGCAGCTTCCAAAGGCATCATTGCTTCCGGAGCCTCATAGATGGAAGTAGGGAGATTCTTTTTATAAAACCCTGGCTTCTGCCCCTGCTTTTTCAAAGAATTGTTCTTTCGACAAGCGAGGTGTCCGCTCCAATCAGCAAGCAAATATGAATGAGTCTCCTCTGAAAAAAAGATGTTTTCAGGTTTAAGACGATTGTGCGCGATTGTTTCATATCTCTCAGCATAGTCAAGCGCACTAGCCGAGTCTCTGATTAAGCGTATCACGTCTTTTATACCAGGTAGGGTGGGACGATTGCTTATAATGTTTCTGAGTGAGCGTAAATAAGGCATTGCGTAATATGCTTCAAGAGCGGTTTTGTTGTGTTCGTGGAAATAGATTGGCATAATATTTGAGTAAGAAAGCTGGCGCTGGATCTGAATTTCGTTTGCAAAAATCTCATATAGTGCGTTAGTTTCGGCTTTGAGGAATTTTATGGCGTAAATTTTGTCACTGCCTTGAAGTGTGCCTTTGTATAATATGGAAATCGTGCCCTTTGTGACTTTTTCGAAATCTTTGTATTGAGATTTCAGTTTTTCCTCCATCTCACAAAATGATGTATTTTTAAATAAGGTCAATTAAAGTTAATAGTTGATACTGAAATGTCTGTTGGACTATTTCCTTTAATTCTATTTGGAAATTGTGGAACGAACTGAGGTAGATACTGAGAACTTTCACAACTAATTTCACGGAGTGATGTGAGAGAAGTTAATGTCTCAATTAGTAGAAATCTAATTTTGAGGGAAAAAATGAAGAATTTCCTTGGATGGTGGGAAGAGGCCCCTCTTTAAAGGAAAACTATCTTCGGCAAGCTCAATAATCAATGTGAAAGTGATTGCCTTTTCTATTAGCTAATAAGATCTAATTAAAGACCGACAAAGTCTCCACTGCAAATAGGTCTAATTTATCTTTTGCTCAATTCAACGTCAAAAGTCAACAGCAACACAAAATCTCTTGTGGTAAAAAAACAAAACACATAGAACATATTCTTTGGTCCAATCCTCAAAGCAAAAATCGATTCTCTGGAGCTTCCTATACAGTCTTTCTTGAAATATAAACGAACTGATCAAATAGGTGTATAGAAACATTTACGAAATAGATTTACTGCTGAAAAAGTTCTTTCGAGCAATTTCGACCTGGACATTACTAATGAACTGGCGGCATGTATACTTTCTTGAAAAATTCATAGGAATTAAAGAAAATAATTCCACCAAGCGCCAAATTGAACGTTCTGATATGCGCAGCACTGAACAATTTGGAAGCGCCTTCCTCTTTAGCAATTTTGAGCAAAGCATCGAGTGTATTTTTATAATAGGAGTCTCTCTGGGTCATTATTCTCGTCTTGGCAACATCGATTGGCGTCGTCAATAACCCTGCAAACGCAGCAGCCAAAGCTCCATTTATCGTGTTTTGTAGCGGTGTTGGTGTTTTCTCTCCGCTGAGCTGGAGGCTCTTTTTCCTAAGGAATTCGTAGGCAGGGAATTCCAATGCACTGAACGGTATCTCTCTGAGGATCAAACTGCCCAAGCCAGCATAAAAACCTGACATTATTGAAAATGAGACCCACACAAAACAAATTGAATTGCATTACCTCTAACACCTTTAAGATTATAGATTTCTCTAGCAGTTGCTCTTGTAGTCGCATCTAATCCGATTTGCATTTGCTGCTTAATCACCTCCGAAGGGTTTCTAATATCTCAGATAAGGTTTCTGTGAAAAATTAATGATCATACCTCACCATAGAGGCGCAGATCTCGCCGCAAGCAGCCGCGAACATGTGAGAAAAAGGTCCATCAGAAAAGCCCAAAACTGCATCCATCAGAAAGCAAAAAAATTACTTAAATCTGCTTATTCAGACGACATACCTTTGACCGAGAGCTCTTTGCCTCCTTCGTAGCCGAAAAAGAATCCGAATGCAGCAGGAAAAGAAATAGCCATGGTCGGAATCAGTCCCTAGATGGATTGGGTGAGGACAAAACTAAAATTGCAGTTTTTTCACTTTGAATTTGCTGATTGCTTTTGCTTTTTCGCTGTAGTCGACATTATCTCTACCACTTGCCTGGGTTTATCGCGTAAGTGAGAATTAGGCACCAATGTTACTTGTATTCTGGTCTTTATCGTGTCAAGAGGAAAGTAGATAAGATCTGTCACGATGCTAGCTGATCCTCCTGCCAGTCCGGACACTTGTTAGCAGCTGATTAGATGAGGATGATTGGATACTTTACAAAATATTTTTCGGAAGATGCTTTGAGGCTCAGCCTTGGTTTCTACCATAATGGAGATGAAAAATTTACTACAAGGACAGCCGTGAAATTAATTTTATTACTGAGGTCAATACGATAAAGACTTCAATTCATTTATACGTAAACGCAACAACGCATAATTTTATGTAAAAATATATCCAAACACCCTCAACCAGTTTTTAAAGAAAAGTATGCGTTTACTTGGTTAAAGAATGAATTTTCTTATAGCAATAACAATTTGTTGGATTAAGGTCAATTTGAACTTATACTGTCAAATGTCACACACTCGCTCAATTCATTACAATTAGGTTCTAACCGGGTTGCATAAAATCCATTTTATCAAGCATCACATTTTCATGATAGTTTTTAATAAAGGACGATTGATTCTTTGAATAGAGAAAAAATTTGTAAAATGTAAGCAGGAATAGAGCAAACTTGAATTCGGTTCGAATTGAAGCATTATCCTTTCTCCCTTCCTTTATCAAACATGAGTAATTTAAGCTGCGTAGAAGTGGTTTTTCATTTGTTTTGTATAGCTTGGTTTATTTCCTGAGATAATTCTCTTTTCGATTTCTGAGATAACCGATATTTTTTTCACAGGCTCAATTTCTATTGAGAGAAAATGAAGGTCACTGATTAATATGCAAGTGAAATGTTACTCTTTGAAAGAGGTAGCGCCGATTGAGTCGCATCATCTTTTGAAATTTCCTCTACCTGGAATGTAATAGTCTCTGTCTCAGTTTCCTTTGTTCCGTTTAACGCTGATATTTTGAGGAGTAAGCCCTGCTCCTTCTCATCCTTTTTTGTCTCTTCTAAATCTTTTTGCTTTTTCTATAGTTTTGATGTATTATTTCAAGCGCGAGATATTTTCTTACAGTTTTCTGTAGCTCATTTGCTTTATTTGTTGATGGTTGCGAAATTTGATTCCTGGAGTTCTGTGGCTGCTGAGAGGCAGCTCTCTGAGATCCTACATTTATATTTTGCTTGCCTTTGTCTTCCTTCTTCGAATTCATGGCAAGTGTGCTACTTTTCGACTCAGGGGACTTACTTTGATTGCTGTCAGTTTGAACGTTCTTAATCTGGATGGTCGTAGAGTATTTTGGTTTGAGTTTCTCTAGAATGCTTTTTACCATTTGAATCATCTCTGAAACGGAGGATACTTGCAACAACGAGCTAAGTTAACAGTAACTTGAGATTGAAACGAGACAACTGTCCTTACTTTGGAAAAGAAATAATAGCATTGCCAGTATTCCCCTTTTTGCCACTTCCCGTATATGTTGGATTATTTGTCCTGAAGAAAATATAATTGCTTTTTGTTAAGCTTTTTGAAAGTGCGCTTGATTCTTCAGTTTGCTGTAAAGCATGCTTTTCAGATAACATCGAAAATCTTGCCGCTGCGATTGTATATGAATTAGTGACCAAATTCCTATCTGTGCCGATCTGTATTGGGCTATTTTGAAATGGGTTTGCCTCAGTTGAAACAGTGCTGCTCTCAGCCTGAGGATCAGATGATAAACTTTCTTTATCATTCTGCAGACTAGAACCATCGTCACTCTCAGATTTGGTTGTGATTTTTGCCGAAGGTTCAAGTGGCGAGTCTTTTGTTGAGCCAAGCAGCCTAGGCGACCCCATCACAAAATCAGTCAGGATATTTGGCCTTAGCTCATTTTGGAACTGTTTGAAATTTTCAAGTACGAATAACTGATTTTCCCAGTCAAATGCATCTACTGAAACCAAGAAACATTTCTCAGCCATCTTTTTGACATCAGGCTCGACCGCTTTCTTTGAAATAATTAGAAGAGCCATCACTGCCCCTAATACGCAAAATTATTATTGATTCAAACGTTATTTAGCACTTACCCTGTGAGATAAAGAAATTACGAATTTTCTCAGCTTCTTTGTTCTCTCCATTCACATAAAGCTTTCTCGTGCCCATAGCACCAAAGTTCTCCAAGCAGCGCAATGCTGCTATCCTAAGGTCAAGAGGAACTGCTTGACATTCTTTCTCATCGCATGAACTCAGGGCTATATTGATGAGGTCATGAATTATCTTATTGCATAAAACTTTTTTCTTCGTAACTGAGTCCTTGATTAAAATATTTGTAACTTCAATCTAAAGATTATGATATTTAGTTAGAAAACCGTAACAGACAAAGCTCTATACCGTTGCCAGCTTTATTTCCGTTGTTATGCTTCGATTACTCAGCAGTTTGGACATATACAGAATATTCTTCTGTTCAGCCAAGACAACTACTGCAGGAGAATTCGCTATAGCTATAAGAGTCTTACATCCGATTTCGACATCCTTCGTAGTCAACTTCTCCCAATTATTTAATTTCTCAATGACGAATACGATCTGCGCGTCAAGAGTCTGAGTGTCAAGCATGCTGCGGAAATATCCCATCGTTTGAAAACTTTTCAGAATGCCTTCGAGCGAGAAATTTTGAATTTTCGAGTTCATCGATTTTTTCGGTTCGATCGAGGCAGACAGACCTCTATGTGGACTTGAAACCTCATTTAGAGTTTCAAGTTTTGCTTCTCCCTGGAACGTGTATTTCAGAGGCTGGGTCGTTGGATCGAGTTCTTTGAAAGGATATGGACTTTTCCTGAAAGAGCTTCTGAGATTCACGGGAGTGGGACTATGGCTTGACCCAGTTTCACAGTAAATCAGTTCGAAGTAGTTAGTGCGTCCGTCTTTTCTCGTAGGCTTTTTTGGAGGGAATATCGGGTCGAGGGTGATTTCCAGCATATCATCGACCATTTTTGGTAGTAAATCTGCGATAAAGGAGTTAGGGACTCCAAGGTATGGGTTTGTATTGATCTAAAGGTTGAATTATCAGTACAATGATGGCGAAAAGGAGGTTGATATACTTCTATGAGCCAAACTCTCAAATCTTCATCAATGAGGAAATCGTAGCCGAATAGCTCGAATAAATTCTTTCTTCGGCTCGGGTTTAGATCATTCTTCCAAGCCAAGAAGGAATCGATGATAAAATCTTTGAATCTCGCAATGATATGCGTTTCCAAATCGATTTTGAGGTCAGGATATTGCTGACGGAGATAATCCTGCAGTACCTTAAAGCTAAGAGTGTTCCCTTCTTCGAACGCTCCGTAGCTATTCCCATGCTTCTGGAGACAATTATTCGTTAAGTGGACATAGTTGTTCTGATCTTTTGTATCGTAACTCGATGAAGAGGTCCTCATGTAGCCGTGCTTATAGAAGAAAACCTCGTTTTTATTGGTAATAAGCACCCACACACGAATATCAAATTTTCTGTTGTTGTAAAGAAGCGGTTTTTCGATGTATTTCTGCACAACCCACTGAGAATTTATGTATTTAAGCCCTAAGAACCCTAGCATCCCCTTCAGCGTACGGAACACCTCAATACCTCGGCCTTTTATTGTTGGTAAGTGTTATAAAGAAGTATCCAAATTGTGATTCAGACCTTGATTTTCGTTCGCAGGCTTGACTAACCACATGTTCTCCAGGCAGTGTTTCGCAGGAACGCACTCTCGCTGAAAATTCTTTTTATTAAGCTCTTTAACTCGGGACACGAAGCAGTTGAATTCGGCGTCTTGGCATCCCGCGGAGATTAGAAATGATGTAGGAGTAGTATCCCATATAGAATATCGTGCTGCACCTATTGGAGTATGAATATTAGAGAGATAGTCTTTATCCGTCAAATTTACGAGCTTCTTCGTTTCCCAAGTAGTATTGCTTTAATGTTTTGATAAGTCCAGTCTTTGTACACATTCCTGAGTTCTCTGGGAAATGGTTAAAGACCTAAAGAAAGAGATTGGAGTGAAAGACGATAAGCGATCTACTTGTACAAAATCCTTTTTGTTCTTAGAAACTTCGTCAAGTTTGAAATAACCCTAGGAATTGCTATTTGAGGCTATTGAAGAGTTTTGTATACTAATGAGCCAAAGTTGCATGGTCTCCAAATAAAATTCGCTTGGTTTATAGCATCAGGCGCGTTTTCTGGGATCTGGAAAATTAGTTCAAGCTTTTTAGATGAATATCTGTCACCTCTTCCCAATTGCCGCGTTTCAGTAAAGCCTCTTTGATGACTCCAGGGTTATTTCCCGAGTAGACAACAAATTTTTTCATGTTAAGTTCAAAATTTATGAGTCCAATAATTAACTGCTTTGAATAGTTGCAAAAATTTTAATAAAATTTGTTGCCTAGATTCTCACTCCTGTTTGGTGGAAGACACAAATATTGTCTGAAAATATTCGACATAAAATGCATTTCAATATTTGCCCTCAGCATCCCTCAAGTTGAAAATAGTTGGACATTCAAACTTGAATCTTAATCATTCTTAAATTTGTTTTGCAGATGGAGATTTTCAATGCGCATTCAAGGACGGATAATCCTCAGCATTATAAAAGGATGATCCGGACTAGTAATGAGAGAATGCCCAAGATAGGCATTGTTAACAGTACAATGCAATTTATTAATGTATTTCATTTTTCTATCATAAAGACCAAAATACGTTGAAGACGAAGACCAAAACACATTTAAGAAGAAGAAACTGAAATTTCTATCGAATTTGGGTTTGAGAGCTGAAGCCAACTCAGTAAAAATTAATCTTCTATTAAAAAAAATGCGATTCTGTATCCAGCAAAATTTTCTCGACGAAGCCTTTATTCTTTATCCGTTGATACTTTCCACTCGCAAGTCAATCTTTTAATCAATTTAATTCTCAAAATGATAACTGATGGAGTTGGAAGATCCCTCTACGCGACCAAAAAAGACCTTAGATCCCTTAAATCAGACCTCAGCTTATTGCAAAATGATCTTACCTCAATGAATCCGGATCAAGCGCAACGGCTATATAGCAGAATCCACACCAAACTAAATAAATTTGATGGTACTCTTCAAACTAATGTGGATACTGTCCTTAACGACGTCATGCTGAACAAAGAAAAGACTCTTAACCAGCTCCCGCTCATCCAGACTGACGATTTCCATATCTACAAGGCCTCTATCCTTAGAGGTCATCCAAACTCCACTACAAATACGAGCTTGAGTAGAAAAGGTACACCCTCGTCGGTTACTATGAAGCTTCCTCAGACACTCGTCAGCCGAGTGAGTAAAAGGCCTTCTACAGCTTCAGTATCAAAGGGTCTAAAACCACAAATAGGCAGCTTCACGACAACCTCGACACCACAATCTCGGCCTCTGTCTGGAGTAAACCCTGCAAACAGGTCCAGGAAAGCAATTCCTAGTAGTTTGACACAAAGTATCTGGGAGAGCACTCCGATAGCACCGAAATTATCTGAGGCAGATATTAATAAAGGACTTATAAATCTGGTTAATCGTGGTATAGTGCATCGAGATGTGGACTTAAGCCCTGCGTTTGAGCGTGGAGCTCCTCCGTTTTTCGCTCAAAAAGCAAAATTTTATCGGCCAAAGCAGAAACCTATGCTCAACGACCTCTCAGATTGCTCTTTGCAGCTGCATGACTACTCAAAATCTATTGAAAACTCTCAATTAAATAACACAAGCACCAAATTAGGCCGGTCATATTCTCGCGGAATAAGTGGCAGCAGAAGAGAATCAGCTCTTGGAGCTCAAAAACTCGCGATCAACCGAATTGATGATTACAAACTAAGTCCAGAGGCCGAGTATGCGTCATCAAATGATGATTACAGATTCAAAGAGATAGAGAGGAGAGACGTGAAACGTAGAGGAGAAAGTTCGAAAGGTACTTCAAAAATATTGGACAATGGATTTGAATACGAATTTACGATCCTAAACGGGAAGACTGTTAGAGACAACCCTGAGTACATCTCTTTTCAAACTGATCACGGGGGTCTCTGGTCTCCGATTATAAGGATTATTAATTTGTTGGAGATTCTTCTCACTTCTTACGATGTGAAAACCGCGCATATAAACGGAAAGAAATTGGCCTCTTTAGCATCTGTTTTTCCGTCGAAGCCGAGTTTAGAGCAGCTACTTGAGTGTGTTGTCAATCAAGATGATGTGTGTCCGAAGCTAAAAATCCCTGCGCTGATGTATAAAGGGAAAAATGGTGCGACACGCGCAGCGGTTAAAATACAAACAGCTTGGAGGAGATTTTATCAAGTGAAGCAATTTACAAAGCTAAAGACGTTTCTGAAGACAGTCATGAGAATTCAAAGGCAGATAAAATGCTTCCTCGAGTACCAGCAGACGAAAAATCGGATTAAGCAACAGCAAGAACGTTATTTGGAGGAGTATCGCGAGATTGAGAAAAAGTTCAAAAAGGACTGGCCAACTCTAAAGAATCAAAAGAGGGTAGAAATCCATATATGTAACTTAACTTTTAATGAAGAGCTCCCCATTGACGAATTTCTGCACAAGCAAAATCTTCAAATCACTCGTCTTGCTGCTTTGAGCGATCCTTCAGTCGAGATTATCTATATTACTCCATATAATCTACCTCCTGAGGTATTGGGTTACTATTTAAAGTTGATGCAGCTGAAAGGGATATCCAACACTCAAGAAAGATTTCACGTACTTTGTCCTGATGCTTACAAGATGCTACCTAAGCATTTTTCGGCGATGAAAGCGCTGCTCTATTCTTTCAAGACAATAAACCGCATTTCACAAATTATCAAAGGAAAATGTGCTTATGTGGTCCCTGGAGTCCCTTCTAACGATAATATTAAATTATCAGCTGTGCTAAAAGTCCCCATCATGGCTGGAGAGCCACAAAAATACGCTGCTTTTTCAACTAACGCTGCGACGAGGTCATTGCTCCAGTCATGCGGTATCCCGATCCCTCCAGGCTCCGTCACCATAAAAAAGGAGAGGAAATTTGTAGAGGCTTTCACCGCGCTGGTTGCAGAGAATTTATCAATTAACACATGGGTGTTTAAAATGGATCATGAAGTCGGGGAAAGAGGCTATGCGTGGTGCTCTGTTGACTCTATTAAAGCTGTTCAAGAGATCAAAAGTGAAATTTGGCAATGCTATGAAGATAAAGAAGAAGAGGATATCATCGAAGGCCTCGTCAAAGAACTAAAGGATACGGTGGCAACCTCTTTCCAGAGCAGAATTCGATTCGCTTGCCCGTCTGTGTATAACAATTACGCAGATTACATGAAAGCCTTCACCCAAAGAGGTGGAATTATTGAAGCATGTCCCAATCATCCCGCATCTCAGATTTCTTCTGTTGCAATCAGCTTGTTTGTCGACCCCGCTGGCAGCGTGAAATTAGTTGGCTCTTATGATAAAATACTCTTGAGCGAATTTACCACAGCGGGGTATTTCTTCCCTCAAAAATCGCTAAAAACCATGAACCTCGCGTCGTTCTGCGATGTGGTAGGGCAGACTTTATATAGTAAAGACGTATTTGGATACTTCACGGTTGAACTAGTGGCATTTCCAGAATCTCAGATTTCAGCATGTCGGAAAGGTCAGAAGGTTAATAAGATTTATTGGGCGGTTGGAATTACAAGCTATTTGACTAATGCGACGGCTCTTACGGGCTTTTTTGATTTTCTAATGAATGGAAAGTTGGATTCAGCATCGGGGAAATATACGATCACAAAGAAATCGCAGGAAGAGAAGAGATGTTTTGCGTATTTTCCAATATTGCATCACCAAGGACTTACAACTATGCACACGAAAGCTTTTTTCCAAATGTGTCGAACTAATTCTGTATCATATGATATTCATGCAAAAGAAGGGTCATTTTTTTTGCTTTTTGACAGCTTGCAGAGCGGGGTCGTTGGTCTGCTCGCCGCTGGTAAGAGCAAGCATCAGGTCGTAAAGTATCTTCATAGCGCTTGTGCATTGATCGTACATCCGAAAGGCGCTTCAGAAACGAAAGGTCATCATCATCATTCGAAAAAAATAAAAGTGGATGTCCCTTCAATCGAGGAGATTTTGAAACCGATTAGCAATTTGCAGAAATTATATGAGAAGAAATATAGAACAATGCGATCATATTTCTAGATATTTTTTGTTTTAGAAAGTGCTGCTATATTCCAATTATACCAATTTTGAACTGCACATGCAGAATTATTTTTTTTATGGATTTGCTTCGTTTCTTTCGAGTTGTTTCACTTTGCTGTTTTTTGATTATATATTTGTTTCTTCATGTAAATAGTAATTTTGAAAATGATACCATTAATTCGTGAATACAAAGATATCAGTACCACCAAGATGCTAGCTCTCTGAGGATGTGAATTTGCTTCCGGAATTGCAAGTTTTCAGTATAATTAATTGAGAAGAAGGAAGCAAGAGACAGAGCATCTCATCATTTCATTATTTCGTTTGAATAAATAAATCCAATCAGGATTTTAGTAGCTGTTAAAATTTGATTTTATAATTGAATTATTATTCAAAATTTGATATTTTATTGAAAATTTATCATCGCTTCAGCATCGTCGCAGTATTGGTATCCTACAGCTTAAAGATCGCTTTTATGTTTATTGGTAATTTTCCTGTTTTGAATATTGTTCTGCTAGTCGATGTTATAATCGGCAACAAAAAAATTGGTAATGCTTTTAAGTAATGAGTACAATTTTGGATTCAACACCTATATTCCTTTGATGTTTTAGCAATTGAACTGTTCTTTATGAGGTAACTTATTGGAACCAAATATCTGATTTCTTATTCAAAGTAATGGGAAAGGAAAAGTATGATAAACTTTAAATTCAGGGATCGAGGTTATTGATGTGACCTTGCTAAGAAACACAATAAATTAAATTCAAAACAATAAAATACCTTTAAACAAAAATAAACTTATACTATCAAGGATCCAATTCAAATTCTAGCAACCACAAAACCTTCCCATAAGGGAATCTGTACTATTTTTTTTT
>ENA-UOUE01001548-UOUE01001548.1-compost-metagenome-genome-assembly--contig:-NODE-1548-length-14105-cov-4.843385_pt1 | contig 14105 bp, 6 predicted proteins | sample MGYA00238146_ERZ747223 | MGnify/ENA primary metagenome ERZ747223 (study PRJEB28781, sample SAMN06268865) | compost metagenome | isolation source: single cell | place: USA: California, Emeryville, Joint... | reverse complement strand
GGGTTCAGTGCTTGGTTTAAAAAGGCTTCCTGGAGCTCATACCCAACCATGGACAGCTTTTTCCAAGTTTCCAACAACATTGCGTAAAGTTTTGCTTGAAGTTTGAAGAATGATTTCATTTGTTTAGCGATTACTATGGTAATGGACGTGTAATGCTGGCTTCCTCAAAGTACAATGACACTTGGTTCTTTTATTCTGCTTCTACAACCATTAATTCCGTCTCTTGGTCAACATTTGTAGGCGTAAATTAATATCTTCATGCTAAGTATTGATTGTATAATTTTTAGTATCAATCATACCTCATGCTTTACACCGGTTTCTGGGTGTTTTTGAGTCTTGCAATTGATAATACTCAGAATACTCTGTATGGGTTCTGGCACGTGTATTATTCGGGAGTTGAGTACGAGAAATATTCATCGACCACACCTGCTTCTGGCAGTCTCTATTCAATTTCTCCAACAACTAAAATTTATTGGGGAGGGGACACCAGCAATAAATTCTGCCTCTGCGATACTCAATATGTTCGATTCTATATCGATTATGCAGCAAGCTCACAGGCTGAGATGCTAAACCTTGTACTTATGAACCCTCAAAGTAAATTATTATTATTTTGCTCTTATCAGAATCTGTTTTTTTTTTATTAGACAAGCTATATTATTTGCATTTCCAAAGTGATTCAACTGTGAACAGTAACCAAACCACAGTTGTAGAATATTTCAGCAACGCGACCCAAGGCACTCTGACATCTGTCAAAGGTATATTGACCTGTTATGTAACGTGTCTGATTTTGAATTCAACAAGGAAAAACCACGGCTGATACGACCGGCGATCCAGATATTGGGCCTTATAACGTCCTTGAGTGTCGTCCTGGAAAGTATTTAAGTTTTTCAACTGGAGAATCGAATGCCAATGGCTTGGTGATTGCGATGAACATCAAATTTTATTCGGGTTTCACAGGAACGGAAAATATATTCGCAATAAGAAGCAGCACAACAAATTTTGTGTCCCTTGTTGCTGAACTGGACACTGCTACCAGTAAGATCCAAATCTCTCAGCAATCCTCTGGTGGGACTTGGAGTACGGTTCTCACAACGTCCGCAATAACCTTTGGTAATAAAATTATCAAGAGAAGCATCCGGTCATTTAATAACTTTTATTAGATACCTGGTACCGATTGATATTCGAGCTAGTTCAAGCACAGCCAACAGAATTCAATGTGGGCATGTGTTCAGTCAGAGTCTGGATAAATGGAGTCAGCACCACCAGGACTCTTTTCTGTGATTTCCAAAATAATAAGTTTCTTTTCGCTGACATGAGCAACGCACAACTCGAGCTCTGTAGCAGAAAAGTGAGTGGATCATCAACCACTATAGACAGCACCAAAGATTCGAAATCAGATATTGTAGATTTTATGTGGTTCAAAGGAGCTGAGTATCTTTTCACAGATTCCACGGGTAAGTAGCCATTTTGACAATATTAGTCTAATTCTCTCCAATTAGATTCCACTTGTGAGTTAAAAGGTTTTATTAGTCAGCTACAAACAGTTTGCCTGCAGTGCAAACCTGGATACGTTCTGGTCGATAGAGAATGCCAGGCTTCATGTCCGAGTACTCATTTCCTTCACAGCCCAACGAATTCTTGTCAGAGTAATTCCAATCTCCTCTAATATTCGTCTAATCTAATTCTTAGAGTGTCAATATAGCCTGTACTATGTAAGATTGAGCTTCCAAATCTATTGTAATAATCACATAATTGTTGACCCCTTAGGATACCAACGGTGTATGCTCAACTTGCGATACGGCTGGATACTCGATCAGCGGATCTGCTTGCATCGCCTGTGATTCAAGTTGTAGTCAGTGTACAGGAACTGCACCAAATCAATGTAGCAGCTGCTATTCTGGCACCTATCTCAAAGTAGATGACAATACCTGCACAGCGTGCACCGCTCCCGGTTATTACATTGTGAGTGCAACACAAACATGTGAACTTTGTGACACCAGTTGCAAGACTTGTAGTGGATCAGCTGCTACAAACTGCCAAACCTGCTACACAGGGAAATATTTGCTTGCTGTAAATAGCAGCTGTGTAAGTTGCAACGTCGATGGATACTATCAAGATACAGGAACTCAAACGTGCAAAGCATGCGATACAAGTTGCAAAACTTGTAGCGGATCGGCAGCCACAAACTGTCTTTCTTGTGATACAGGAAAATATTTGCTTGCCTCGAATAACAGCTGTGTGAGTTGTGATGTCGATGGTTATTATCAAGATACAGGCACCCAAACCTGCAAAGCCTGTGATACGAGCTGCAAAACTTGCAGTGGCTCAAGTACGACGAGTTGTCTTTCCTGCTATTCTGGAAAATATTTTCTTGTCGCGAATAATAGCTGTGTGAGTTGCAATGTTGACGGTTATTATCAAGATACCACTACTCAAACCTGCAACGCCTGTGATTCAAGTTGCCAGACTTGTAATGGTGCTGCTGCCACAAACTGTCTTACCTGTGGTACAGGAAAATATTTACTCTCCGTAAATAACAGTTGTGTGAGCTGCAATGTCGACGGCTATTATATCGACACTGTTGCTCAAGCGTGCGTCGCCTGTGACTCAAGTTGCAAAACCTGTAGCGGAGCGGCAACCACAAATTGTCTTTCCTGTGATACAGGGAAATATTTGCTTGCCTCAAATAGCAGTTGTGTGAGTTGCAATGCCAACGGCTATTACCAAGATACCTCTACTCAAACCTGCAAGAGCTGTGACACAAGCTGTCAAACTTGCACTGACTCAAGTGCTACAGATTGCCTATCTTGCTATACGGGAACTTATTTGCTCACATTTAACAACACATGTATTAGTTGTAACGTCAATGGATATTATCAAGACACCTCTACCCAAACATGCGAGGTCTGTGAAGCAAGCTGTAAAACTTGCTCTGGGCCAGATTCCTCGAATTGTCTTTCTTGTCATAGTGGGAAGTATTTGCTTGCACAAAACTCTAGCTGTGTGGATTGTAACACGAATGGCTATTTCATCGACAGCTCTACCCAAACATGTAAAGCATGTGATTCCAGTTGTAAGACTTGTAATGGTCCCGCATCTTCAAATTGTCTTTCTTGCTCTTCAGGAAAGCAATTGAGTCAATCGAATGCATGCGTGAACGAAACTTCCAGCGTTCCAACAGAATTCCCACATCTCACGGTTGCATTGATGAGTACAGCTACTACCACTCAAGCTGCTCTTCAAATGCAAAGTGCCACCACAAGTCTGCTTCCTATTCTCATTCGAGGAGCGTCTACAACAGCAGTACTCATGGTCAATTTTGTTTCCGATGTGCTCTTATTCCGATTTATCAATGTCCGTTTTCCAGGAAACTTTGTTGATTTTTGCAAGAATCTCTACGTCAATTTCCTTCCCAATTTTTACCTCGAATTCGAAGATCGGTACGACACTCCCCGTGCTACATTAGGAAAATTTGGAGAATTCGCAATGTCCTCTGTTATGTTTGGAAACTGCGGAAATACTTTGGATCGTGAATGCATCGCACTCGCGGTGATATTCATGTTGATTTTCCTTGCTTGTGCGACTCAGAAATTTCCAAAAGCGCACTCTTTTTGCAAGACACTAAGAGACATGTATAAATGGAATACTTTCCTTACTTTCTTTGTGGGAGATTTCGGAGAGCTGTACCTTTTCAGCATGCTTCAACTTAAAGAAAACAGATCTAGAAGCTGGTATGCTTTTTACGGAAAATCTGTATCTATCGGATTTATTGGTTCCTATCCAATATTGATTGCCTATTTTATCTATCTGCTAAATCGTAAAGCAACTCCGAAAATTGGAGATGAAGTCAAGCCAGAAAAGCAACCGATCCTCTGGAGAGAGGTCCCAAAAAGCGTAAACATGATTTCCACTGATTTCAAAACGGACCACTGGATAAAGCGGAATTTTCTGTTGCTGACGCTAGTAGAAAATTTTCTCAACGATCTGATCTATCTTCTCCTTCAATACCATGGTTCACTCCAAGCGATCCTCTACACAGGTATCACAGTGGTGTTTCTCATATTAGGGTTGACTTATCGTCCTTATACTACGAAACTACAGAATTTCCTGTTCGGATTTAATTACACCTTTAAGTTACTACTTGGAGTTCTCGCAATATACATTGGTCTCACCCAAACAGCATCAGAAGAAACGCCAGACGTTCTTGGGTTGGCATTGATCGGACTCATTGTCACCGCAATCGCGTCGAATGCTGTGATTGTCCTAGGAATTCTGCTAAGCAAGGTCATTCAGGCTTTGAAGGCACGCCTCAAAAAGAAATCACAGGTGAAGCCTCTGAAGACTTCGGACAGCCCGACTATTTCCATTATCTCTCCTATGAAAATAGAGAGCCTGGATAATCCTCAAACCGGTCCTTTTAATGCTCTTTCTGATGTATTTAAAGGAATGCTGACTCCTATTTCCATGGACAGAGCCGAAACTCCGAACGTCACACTGCTGTCACCTAGCGCAAAAAGGATGAGAATTCCAACTCCCAGCAGCACCAGGTTACTAAGTCTTAATCTAAGCGAAAGTGGAGAGGCTAACTATGCTCCGTCAAACGATGAAGCCAATTTTTTCGCTAGGACCGAACACGGCCAGCAACGATTCGAGAGGCGATCTCGGGAGAGAAAAGATTCTTCTTCCTCTACCTCCTCTGAATCACAATTCCAAATCGCTCTCACGAAGATCCGCTCTAGAAGATCCACTGAAAAGAGAAATGGGACCAAGGTCATTAGGTTTAACTTTGATGGATAGTCATACAAGTCTCACTATAATAGTTTTTGTTATGAATAGCATAAGCCGACTTAAATAAGATTGTTCTATGTGATTTATTTTTGTAACCAAAGTAAGTATCAAATCAATAATGGTTTAGATGAGCAACCTCAATATTGAATCAACAATAATTCCTCAAATACATCATAATACATCTTAAGGCAGGTAGAATTTGCAGAAATCCAACCACAATTAATGTCAGCATAATTTTTGCAAATAAAATTATTAAGAGAAACTATTCGAAGAACAGGCTCGAAACTTGACCAAACGAACGATGCTGGTGCAACAAGTAGCCAGTCAAGCCTTTTGGAGAGAGGGTATTCGAATCTAAGAAATATCTCCACTCTCATTTAACTGAGATAAATAAAATGGACCTTCCCCCAAATCAATTTTTGTTATAGGATAGGAAAATCTTATTATAAGGAATAGTGTATCATAACGATTGGATAAGAGATAGAACTTGCTCCACAATTTTTCGTTATTCTGTTTTACGTGAGCGCGAGCATCTAAAAAATCTAAGCCTTTTTTTTTTTTAGAGAGAGAAGATCTAACGGAATTTATGCCACAGAACCCAGAATAAACAGAACTGGAGCTGTAGAATAAAAACTTGCATATACAATACCACTTCTACTGCCAGCGAATGAAATTTTGAATTGAACCTCATCGACTAGTACTACCAGAGTACGCTTCCCTCCCTCATGTTCTCCTCATATCACAGTATATCAAGTCATGTCTTAGATTGCCACTGCTGGCATTAGAATAGGAATATATATTTTATTTTGAGGAAAAAACCTGTTTAATTTGCAAAGGCCCTCGTGGAATCAGCAATAAATTGTTTAGATCATTTAGAACAATTCTTATAACCTCAAATCGATCAGCTCAATTCTTTCATGACTGCAGGCAGCTTGAAACATCCAACGAACCACAGTTAGTCTGATTCAGCATATTTCGAGAAATTTTGAGGTATCCAAGATTTCTTTTTTTATTTTAGTTCCTATAGAAGGCAACAACTCAATACTCTCTATCATTATATGTCCCTCGATTGACTGAGGTCGCTGGACTCTGCTGAGATTTGACTCTGTTATCGAAGTCAAATTTTTACATTTGCAATAATTTCGTACATCTAAGGTTCGAGATTAACAGAAATAGTTAAAAGGGTATTTTCATAAATTAATTATATGCTCTGGACTTTAAATTTATTTATGGAACACATAGAAGCATTTGTAGTATCAATTAACTGAGATCCTCTGACAGCTACCAGAAAAGCCAATTAGCAGTTTCAAGGAGCCACCAAGAAAAGCTATGCCTAAAGCAATTTATCGATTACCAGCTTTCAGAACTAGTCAAGAATCAGCCTACGAAGGATTCAAAAAGCAATATAAGCTACTATTTTTATGGAGTTGCCTCCAATGGGGCGCGTTACTTATCCAAAGTGGCTTTCAAATTGGGGAGGACTCTCGAATAGACACTGACCATCTGAAGGTAGAAATTTCAATTTTTGTAATCTTTTTGGTCGCATGGGTTCTCTTTTCGTCTTTTGTCTTGCTCTGTGTGCGAAGTTACAAGTGGTTCCGGTTTTTTGACCTCTCCGCTCTCTTGGGAAGTTTGCTGATCACTGCCGTTAGTTTATGGAGAGCCAAATCGGGGGAATTACATCACCATGGCGATACAGAAGCTTCATCTATAAATTTTTTGCTACAATTTGCAGAAATTTCATTTAACCTCAGTTGCTTCTTGTTTCTTCCAAGAAGAGAGAGCGTTCGAATAGTGTGCTTTCTTATCTATATCTTACACCATATATTCGTCGCTATGGTTGTGGACTTAAAAGTTGAAATCGCAGAAGCTATAAGATCTGTTCTGTTCTATGGAATTTCGGCTTTCGCTTTTGGATTTCTCAGTTGGTCTGTGCATAAAGGTCATAAGGTGCAGCTTGAAGAGCAGAAAGAGTTTTGGAGATTATCATTTGAAATGATTCCTCATGGAATTGCCATATTTGAGCGCGATGCAACCTTAATTTACTACAATCAATCGTTAAAAAAGGTGTTGCGTAAGGAGGATGAGTTCGAAAGCCCCAACGTATCTCAACTAAAGGGGAAGACAGTTGAGAAGATATTACAACTACAAATTGCATTGAGGCCTAATGTTACTTCACAGCAGTATCTTGATGGTCACACGATCAACAACCTCGATATGGTTTATCAAAATGAGACACCAGTTATCCAATTAGAATTCAAAGACTTTCTCACTCAACACGTCAGCCAGAAAGACCTTTATGTCCCTATTTTTGCAGACTCGACGATTGGACGTAAAAGCATTGAGATCAAAGCGCAAAGATCTCATTTCAAAGGGCATGGTGACTTCTTCATGGTCATCTTCGTTGATGTGACCTACAGAGACAAACTTGCCCAGCTGGAAGACCAAAACGGGTTCAAGGATCTCCTGTTTAAATCTGTTTCACACGAGCTACGAGGACCTCTAAACGGAAGTATGATGAGCATCTCGAGTTTACTCACGCAAGACTTCCCCAAAGACTATAAAGAAGTCCTTAGTGTCTCTTTAGTGTGTCAACGAAGGCTCCTCAAATCGATTGATGGGATACTCGACCTCGTGAAAATCGGATCGAAGCAATTCACGCCGCTTCTTCAAATGTTTGATCTTAAAGAAGTAATTCGAAATTCAATGGAATTCTTTGAAGATATTATGAAAAAGAAAGGCATAAGCGTAAAGCTCGATATATTCTCTGAACGTCCGTCTCCTGCAATACTATTTTCAGATCCAGAGAGGTTAGAACAGATACTTTATCAACTATTAGACAACGCGATAAAATTCACTCCTCCGAATGGCAGATTATTCTTTTCAGCGAAAATACTGCCCTTAAGCCCGGCACCTGATGTAGAAGAAGAAGATAAGTTTGAAATCACTGTAGGAGATTCTGGCTGTGGACTGACTCCAGAAGAAATTGGTAAAATTTATGCTCTGCCGTCCACGGGGTTTACTAAGTCTAAAGTGAGTGAAAATTCTACTGGAGCTTGCTTAGGTCTATCAATAGTAACTCATTTGTTGAAGAAGCTTGGAAGTGGGTTTAATATACAATCTGAGGTGTCTCGAGGCTCGAGCTTTTCATTTCGATTGAGAAATTTCAAGATGGTGCAGCCATCTATTCTTCTTGAGCAAACTAATTTCGGTCAATTGGCTGAGTCTGCGACAGTTTTTCAAGCTCACAATCGGTTGTCAGAGATTGATAGTGCGTCGTTTCAACCTGAAGTCGAAAGGTGGAAAACAATTAACTACACGGAAAGACTATCCACGCGTTCTCCCTCAGCATCAAAGTGCTTATTTATGAAGAAGAGGGAGGAAACAGAAGAACTTAGCCCTCTTCCTCGAAAATATTTCCTTTCAAAAGCAAGAGATTCTACAACAGGAAGACAAGCGAAGAAGTTGTTAGTTGTGGATGATGATGCATTCAATGTTTTTGCGCTGAAGCGTACTCTCAATCAGAAAGACTATGAGGTCCTCACGGCTTATAACGGAGAGGAAGCTTTAGAAACGCTGAAAGTTCATCATGCCTCAGTAGGGATTGTATTTATGGATTTGAATATGCCTGTGATGGATGGTTACGCTGCAACGAAGGAACTCAAAAGGCTTATGAAGGCAAAAGAGATTTCAACGGTTCCGATTATTGCCTGCACTGCTTATGCGCAGGAGAGCGAAAGACAAATTTGCTTTGAAATCGGATTTGATGATTTTTTGACGAAGCCTATCAATCCCAAAAAGCTCGATGAAGCACTTCGAAAATTTGGAAATGAGCATCGAGTAGTCTGAAAGCACTATTGGTACATTATGAAGGTATGGAAATTATTTGAACGATACACGTATCATGTTTCTCATTTAGTTTTTAGTATAGATTATCAAAGTAGTGATTGACACAGAGAGGATATATTATTACCTTTAAATGAACGCTGATTTATGGCGTCTTATCATTTAATGATAGTTAAAACATATTTAGTGTAAAGTTGCATATGGTTAAAATCTGCTCTCAATTTTGTACAGCAAAATGCCGATTCTCTTCACATTTATCCAACATTAATGATTGTGTAAAACAGTTAATCGAATTGTCGTGTTCAATCAAACTAACAAACAGAAAAGAGCGGCTGGCTGACGGTTATTAGAGGTTCAATGTTACCCTTCGAGTCTTGGATCCTCTCGTTAAATGTCATATACCTGGTGCTAAGATAGTTAGACATTGCAATGAACAGTTTTAAATAAATATTTTGAAATGTGCTCTGTAGTGAATCTAGTATAAGCTCGCATCGCAGAAAATATCTAACTATGGCAGACTGCTGAGAAATGTTTAAGTTGATCATTTAGTTGAATTGCTACTCGACGCTTACAATGTACGTGGTTTTAGAAATTCAATCTGAAATAACTCTAATCGCTCCTTGCCTGCTCTTTGATTTACAAATAAATTGCAGAGGCATCTTCTCGCAAGAAATTTCAGTACAAAAGATAAATAGACTCGTTTAATTAATATCCACGCAATACTCTTTTTTCGGAATGAGAAAAATTGCTTAGACAGAAGAAATTCAGATATGCTTATCCGTAAAATCTAAACGGTGTGTAGAGCACAATTCATCAAGTATCAATGATATTTCTAACACTGACTTAGAAATGATGTCCTACAAACAGATTTCTCTGAACTCGTTGAAACTTCTGAGAATAAAATTTTTGCGCTATTATCATTCTGACGAATTTATCTGCGTTGTTTAATTTCTGAATCTTAAGCAAAAGGTCTAAAGCCAATGCAATGCCACAAATTATTGGCATTAAATTGGCATGTTTGTCTTCCATCTCGTATCCTGCAAAGGCATCCTCTTTATTTTGGTAGCATCTTTATCAAACAAATGTATTTGACGTACATACTTAATTTCGGAAACTTACGTAACAGATGTAAACGTCAAGAGTCCAAGCATAAGTTACCAAGAGCTTTCGATTTTTGGTAATATTCAAGGGTTGCATGTTATAGATAACCACACTTGGAACAGTTCTTCATTGGTTCTAATTTGATGCAGTATTCAGATTTTAAGAGTTACTAACTAAAATAGATTTTAATTTCACATTTTTTCTCAAATTCTATCCTTTCAGGAATATAGAAAATTTAAAGAGCGTTTGCTACAATTAGTACTACATCAAAGCCAATTAAAGCGTTGCGAGAGATTTCTGATTTCAGTAATGTCGCTAATGTAGGCAGGCCATGTTTCTAAAATTTCAGAGTTGCTGTCATATCAAAGCTCCAATTTTCCATATTTGGAAAGATTAAGGAAATTCGATAGTATCATCGAGCCAGGATATTTAATATCTGCTGACTATTGCACTTCCAAAGCTCTCATATGTAGAGAAAAAGTGCATCATTGCGTATTTCAAAATAGTTTCTCAATGAAGCTTCGATCAATTTTCTAAGAATCGAGATCTCGAAGCATCGTTGTTTAAATAACTCAAATTTCTGAAATTTTAAGTTTACTCCAAACACCTGCATCACCAGCGGTACGATTTCATGGAATTGCAACTATACGAACCAGACTCGCTCTGGACTATCAAGGCTATGAGCCAGTGTATTCTAATTGAATGGAACGGACCACGCTCAATAAACTTTCCAGAAGGATATTTTAGCCCTTTTGCCACGCATTTCGGTTTCTTTTAGATCACGAATTTAGGAATTGTTGTTGAGCAGCTAAAATACAAAACCGATCGACAACTAGTTGGGGTAAGGATCTACGATTGCAGACAAATCTGAAAAAATTTTTAGGCTTTGCATTGGACTTTCATTAGTCACCTTAAGTACATAGGATAGATAATTCTACATAGTGTGATTGGTTAGGGAAAGGGCCTAATGAAAAAAGTTGGGTTGATCGTAAACTATAAAGGTTAAAATCAATCGAACGAATAACCATTAAAAAAAACCCGGGACTCTGATACACGGGTACTTGAATTTAAAGTGCAATAAATTCTAAAAAGCTTACTATCAGAACAGTTTTTAAAACTCACTATTACATGGCAAAACGACTAGCGATTGGTCTCCTCTTCTCATTTGTCTTTTTGTGCAGTAAACTGACTGACTTTCGCTTTATGTCTAACGTTTGCAAAATTGCATAAAGATGCTCTTGAAATTTTGTATCTGGAAGAGAGCGCTTCGACGTTCGGCGGGGGTTCAACTCCAAAGTACAAGACAATCTCTGCGGTTTCTCCAAGCTTTGCAAGTACTCAGCAGTTTGCGTTCAGTGGTTGGTTTAAGAAGAATTCATGGGGCACGTATCCAACACCAGACAGCTTTTTTCACGTTACAAACAATGTTTCGTAAGAATGGATTTGAAACTTGAAAGAATGACACCGTTTCTAGTTCTTACTATAATAGTGGCCGTATGATACTGGCTTCTGCGGTTTCCAATGATACTGCGTTCTATTATTCAGCTTCCACAGAAATCGGTTCGATCTATTGGAGTCCTTGGATGGGCGTAAGCAGAATTTTATTGCTCTCAAGATTGATATTGATTGTTTGACCTCTAGTATCAATCTAACCTCATGTTCTACACTGGAATCTGGGTGTTTTTGAGTTTCTCAGTTGATAATGCTCTGAATACTCAGTATGGATACTACCGTGGGTATTATGGAGGAACGGAATATGAGAAATTCGCAACATACTCGCCTTGGGCTGGCAACCTCTTTTCAATTTCTCCGACAACGAGAGTTTATTGGGGAGGGGATAGCACAAACAAAATCTGCTACTGTGATACCCGATATATTCGATTTTACATTGATTATGCAGCACACTCACAAGCCGAGGCATTAAATTTTGCCCTTATGAACCCTGAAAGTACATTCTCTCACTGCTATCAGGATCTGAGCTTTTTTCTTAATTAAAGACAAGCTTTATTACCTGCATTTTCAAAGTGACCCTACAGTGAGCAACAACCAAACCACAGTGGTAGAGTATTTTACCAACACGACTCAAGGCACTCTGACAGCCATCAAAGGTATTTTGACTCACTATTTTCTGATCCTAATTTACACCTTAACAAGGACAATCCACAGCTGGCACGAACTGGGATCCAAATATTGGACCATATAACGTTCTTGAGTGCCGTACTGGGACATATTTGAGCTTTTCTACAGGAGAATCACCCACCAATGGCTTGGTGATTGCAATGAACGTCAAATTTTATTCTGGTTTCTCAGGAATACAAACCATATTCGCAATAAGAAGCAGCACAACAAATTTTGTATCCCTTGTTGCAGAGCTGAACACCTCTATTGATCAGATCGAAATACACCAACAATTTTCTGATAATAGTTGGAGTCAAATCCTCGCAACGCCTTTGGTTTCCTATGGTAATATGGTATAAAGAGAAACATCTAGTAATTTAATAATCTTTCTTTAGATACTTGGATTCGATTAATATTTGAACTTGTTCAAATACAACCCAGAGAATTTGGAGTTGGTAAGTGCTCAGTCAGAGTCTGGATGAATGGAGTGAGCACAACCAGAACCCTTTTCTGTGATTTCGAAAATAATAAGTTTCTCTTCACGGACATGAGCAATGCACAACTCGAGCTCTGTAGCAAAAAAGTTCTTGACTCAGCGACCTACTTAGACACTACTAGAACCGCAAAATTAGATATTGTTGATTTCATGTGGTTCAAAGGAGCTGAGTATCTATTCACGGATTCCTCAGGTATGTAGTCGTTTTAAGAAAATTAGTCTGATCCTTCATTTAGATCCTACTTGTGCATTGAAAGGATTCATTAGCCATCTGCAACCAGTTTGCCTGCAGTGCAACTCTGGATACGTTCTAGTCGATAGAGAATGTCAAGCTTCATGTCCGAGTACTCATTTCCTTCATAGCGCGACGAATTCTTGCCAGAGTAAATTTCAATCTCTCTTACTGTTATTCTAATCTGAATTATTTGAATAATAGGGTGCCACTATGACTTGTACTACGTAAGCTCGACTTTTTCAACCCTAGCAGTAATCATATTAAAATTTAACCTATAGACAACCGACGGATTGTGCACAGCTTGCAATTTGCCTGGAGAAGTGATCAACGGATCAGCATGCATCACTTGTGATCCAAGTTGCAATGGATGTACAGGGCCTTCACCAAACGAATGCAGCGGTTGTTATTCAGGCAAATACCTGAAAGTAGATGACAATACCTGCACTGATTGCACCTCTCCCGGCTATTACATTGTGAGTGTAACACAAACATGTGAACTATGCGACACTAGCTGCGAAACTTGTAGTGGATCGGCTGCCACGAACTGTCTTACTTGTTACACAGGGCAGTATTTGCTCGCAGCGAATAACAGTTGCGTAAGTTGCGAAGTCGATGGATACTATCAAGATACTCTTGCTCAAACCTGCAACAAATGCGATACAAGTTGTCAGACTTGTAGTGGATCAGCAGCCACAAACTGTCTTTCTTGTCCTACAGGAAAATATTTACTTGCCTCGAATAACAGTTGTGTAAGTTGTAACGTTGATGGATACTATCAAGATACTCTTACTCAAACTTGCGAAGCCTGTGATACGAGCTGCCAAACTTGTAGCGGATCGAGCGCTACGAGTTGTCTTTCCTGTTACTCAGGAAAATATTTGCTCACCGCAAATAATAGTTGTGTGAGTTGCAATATTAATGGATATTACCAGGATACCGTTGCTCAAACTTGCAATACTTGTGATTCAAGCTGTGAGACTTGTAACGGCGCAACTGTCACAAACTGTCTTTCCTGTGATACAGGAAAGTATTTGCTTGCCGCAAATAACAGCTGTGTAAGTTGCGACGTCGATGGATACTATCAAGATACTCTCACTCAGACATGCAACGTCTGTGATCCTGATTGCCAAACTTGCAGCGGCTCAAGTGCTACGAATTGTCTTTCTTGTTTCACAGGAAAATATCTGATCGTCGCAATTCATAGCTGTGTGAGCTGCACTGAAAATGGCTATTATCTCGATTCTGCTACTCAAACGTGCAACACCTGTGATCCTGATTGCGAAACCTGTAGTGGATCAAGTGCTACGAATTGCCTTTCTTGCTCTACAGGAAAATATTTGCTGACAGCGAATAATAGCTGTGTAAGTTGCAATGTCAATGGATATTATCAAGATATCTCAACTCAAACTTGCAAAGTCTGTGATCCAAGTTGCCAAACTTGCATCGGGGCTAGTGATACGAATTGTCTCTCTTGCTATTCAGGAAAATATTTGCTCGCTTCAAATAATAGCTGCGTGAGTT
>ENA-UOUE01001547-UOUE01001547.1-compost-metagenome-genome-assembly--contig:-NODE-1547-length-14123-cov-21.917272_pt1 | contig 14123 bp, 9 predicted proteins | sample MGYA00238146_ERZ747223 | MGnify/ENA primary metagenome ERZ747223 (study PRJEB28781, sample SAMN06268865) | compost metagenome | isolation source: single cell | place: USA: California, Emeryville, Joint... | reverse complement strand
GCTTTCGAGTATACAACTCTTTTGAATCGAGATATTCTCATTGTGCCGAAACCCAACAGGCTGTTTCGCTAGTTCCGCTTTACAGAATTTGATAAAAAAAGTTAACATCTAGTAATCATTTATCACTAAAATTAGCAGCAAGACGAAGCATCCCGATCAGGAGTTTTCTTAGGCCTCTCTGTCAACCTAAAAGTTTTCCTGTTTGCCGCCAACAAAGCATCTTTGAACATCAGTCTCCCCATCATCGTAAATAATTCAGTGATATTTTCATTTTCTTTCGCGCTTGTTTCGATGAATTTAATCCCATATGAATCAGCCAATTTTTTCCCTTCTTCATAAGATACTTCTCGAGTATGTGTGTCTTTTTTATTTCCCACGAGAATCCTCACCACATCCGGACCAAATTTCGAATCGATGGTAGACATCCACTTTCCAATATCTTCAAAAGACGACTTATTGTCGCATGCGTAAATGAGAAAAACTCCATTAGCTCCTTTAAAGTAAGATTCAGCAATGTTTCTGTATCTCTCTTGACCTGCCGTAACCCAAATTTTGAGTTTGACCTTTTTGCCTTCAACTTCCATTTCTTTGACCTTAAAATCAACACCAATTGTCGTTACGCCTCTAGAACTGAATTTATCCTCACAAATACGCAGTATTACAGAGGTTTTTCCAACGCTAGAGTTTCCAAGTACAACGACTTTCGCTTGAAGTACACTTGGAATTGATTGCTCCATTAGAGTGAATTTATGATATTGTGCAAGTGTTTTATGAAAAACAGTTTAATTTAAAATAGTCTATTGAAGCTCAAGGTTCATCTTACCTGAGATTATAACCATAATGAAAAACAAGAATAATAATAACAATTGGATAAAGGAGCCGTCATTTAGCACACACTACCTGGCAACGCCATTTCTCATCGCATTTTCAAAGAGATTATACATTACAAACGCACATCCACACATACATTTAAAATTTCAATTGCAACAAAATTCGATAGCTTGTTGATAACCCAGAAAACTCCATGACGATATTAAAAGCTATTGCGTCGATAAAAATTAGCAACATTTGGAGGAGTTTGCTCCAGTATCAATTTCAGGTTTATCTGTTAATTTAAATGATGTTTTTGTAAGTCCAAAAATGTCCTTGAACATCATCTTTCCAATCATCGTAAACAATTCGGTGACATTTTCATTCTCTTTGGCGCTTGTTTCAAAAAACCGCATTTTATGAGCTTCCGCAAACCTCTTTCCTTCTTCATAGGTCACTTCTCGCGCTTGAGAGTCCATTTTATTTCCCACAAGTATCTTTGCTACCTCTGGACCCATATGAGCGTCGATAAGTCCCATCCAGTTTTCAACGTCTTCGAAAGATTGTCTATTATCACATGCATAAATGAGTAAAACACCATTAGCTCCTTTAAAGTAAGAATCAGCGATATTTCTGTATCTTTCCTGGCCTGCAGTGTCCCAGATTTTGAGTTTGATCGTTACGCCTCCGATGTCTAGTTCTTTCACTTTGAAATCAATGCCTATTGTTGGAACTTGCTTGGCTGCGAACCTATTTTCGCAAAGACGCATCAACAGAGAAGTTTTTCCAACGTTGGCGTCTCCGAGCACAAGGACTTTAGCTTGAAGTACTCGAGAGGATGTTCGTTTCATGAGCTGGAGTTAAATATTCCAAGAAGTAAATAATGTATTTTTATTGATTCTGTGAATTGAAGCGCTTTGGAATTACTGAGGTACTTATCTGGCTCATCTGATCGTCACATTTCAGAGAATGAAAAAGTAGAAATTGAATTGAGATATATTATCTGTATGAATCTGTAGGCAAATAATACGCTTTATTGTATACAAACCTGTTCATAGCAAAAATATGGATGCAATACAGGCTAAATACTCAAATTTCATAGCTGGAAAAATCCCATCAATGGAAAAAAAATTAATAAATATTGTTGTGACAATAAGTTTATGAATTCCTACTGAGAAAGGGGTTAGAGTAAAATGCATAAGTTGCGTGAAACGGAGAAAAAAAATTTGAATATCTTGTATATCCAATTAAAGGATCAGAATGTAAAATGAAAGTTTTTTGTCATTATCAAACCACACATCTATTGGACTCCTCAAGCGCCTTTCAAAATTTCACCAGCTTCTTCAGACTAAATTAGCTCACAGAGCAATTCACCTCTCTTTTTCATCTACATGTATATCAATAAAATTTCTTGGCAACGAGAATGATGTTTAAACATTAAGTTAAAATACACATATCTAAAGAAAGTCATTCTCCAGCTTCTCCTTAATCACTAGTTAGGCAGCTCTAATTTGAAACCATAGTATTGCAATTTCAAACTTAGAAAGTAATTAAACTGTTTTACCGTTGGGCACTTAATTCAAATTAACAAACCTCAGTATTCAAAATATTTATAATATCTAACTAACTAACGTTTTCAAGCAAAATTTAAGAAATCACCATCAAGATATGAGCGACATTGAAGACGTTTCATTACCCGAAGTCATCATCAAGGGCAGCCAGAAAGGCCGCGTGAACACCAAGGACAATAAAGTCTTTGCCGTCGAATTCTCTCGCGAGCTCGCGAGACTCACTCGTAAAGATGAAGATGAGTACAAAAGCGTTACTACAGAGAAACGTAACGCAGCCTACAAGTCCATTGTCCAGTTTTTCGAAGACCGCTCAACTCAAAAAATCAATTTTTACCAAGAAGAGGTACACACACCAGCATTTTCATCGATCTAAGACCTAATTCAGATGGAAGAGCTAAAAAAATCGTTCGATCAACAAAGAAAGGTACAAAAATCAAACAAAGCTGAAGTCAGAGAGTGCTTGAAAGCGATCCAGAGACAAGTATTTGACCCCTAGCCTTTAATCTCTTATTAATTCTTTCTGATTAATAGGAAGTTATCTACCAAGATGTCATTGATAGAACCCTCAACCACATCAAGAATAAAGACATCATGCACGTTTATTTCAGACTTTGGAGAGCATACCTTAACACTGTTAAATTCAGAAGACAAGTAAGAAATCACCAAATGTTCCCAAAGACTAAACGAGATTTGCCTTAGATTGTTGCATTCTGCCGTAAATTCAGAGGCGTTGCTTTGAAAGAAAGAACATTCAGCACTTGGAAACAGTAAACTAGACGTGCTTAATAAGTAACTAATCATGGGACTAGTTCCTTTATGAGAGACGGTATCGACGCAAAAATCAAAAAGGAGTATGAGAGAGACTTGAACAATTTTAAAGATGGTAATAGCTCGAACCGCTTCTGAGGCTTACAATATGTTATAGGCTATTTAAGCATTATAGCCACTTTGCAAACCAGTATCAGAACAACTGAAGACCAAATTAAGAGAAAGAGAGCATCGAGAAAGGACTTCTCGTACAACCTCAGCAGAAATCTCCTTAAGACTATTTCTAATCTGTCTATGGAGGTTGTCAACCTCAATCAATTCGCCATCAAAGGTAAAATAATGAATGCTTTTCATTAAAAGTTAATCTGCCTTTTCAAAATAGACAAGGAAGTTTCGAATGAGTTGAATGATATTAATGTTATGGTGAAGAATAAGATTAAAGGTATATTTCTCGAGTTGAGGGTTCGGTTGGTTAATAGATTCTTGTGTAACAATAGACCTTGAGAAGATGAAGGTTGCATTGAGATATGATGAAGATGAAGGACCTGCTGAGGATGCAAACATTATTTCTAATTAAGTCGCATTAGTTAGATCGACATTTGAGATCCATGCTTATTTTAAAAGAAGCTTTAATCCATTTTCTACTTAAGAGCAATTTGATGCATATCGAATTCTAATTTCTAACAATATAAACTTTTTGAATTACAAACTAAGTATTTTGAGTGTGAAATAGGGGAGAATATAGCTCGTGCTTGTGATAGCACTTTGAAAGTTGAGGTCGTCGAATTTGATTTTGAAAATATGTAGTTTCATCCCTTGATTTATAGCAATTTTGTTGCTGTAAATTTGATTTGGATTGACAAATAAGTGTTGATAGTGTAAATGGAGTGAATAGATAAAATAACAAGTCGTTGAGAAAGTGCAAAGAAGTTAATTTGTTAGTTTTGATGATGAGTATTGAATCTACTTCATTTATCTCCAATGAGCTCTTAAATCAGGTATTATTAAAAGTACGGTCGTCCAAATATAACTACAGTTCTTATCTATAAATCCATGCCTTAATTGTGAATTGATGAAAAAAGTGCTGAACGGAAACTCTAAGGTATATGAATTCTTAAATACAAGAGAAAGAGATTGACAATTAAATTCAATTTCAGCAGATTTGATCGATAATAATTTCGATAATTATAATTTACTAAAAAATTTGAATTGAATTTGCAGGTATAGGTTAATAAAAAGTTGTGACAGTCGATTTATTGTAGGAGTAGTGGTAATGTTTGCCTTTCCTTATAGTACAGGTAGTATATATGATTGCAATTTACAGTTTTTGATAGAAAAATAGCACTTATTTTGTAAAGGTCAATCATACGAATTTTATGAAATGAGTTGAGAGGTAAGAAAGGTTAGATTCAGTTTAATAAAAGCATTACTCTGAAATCTGGTTAATCTCGATCACTAAACTTAAAATGAATTCTAATTTCTTGTTTTCAATTTAGTATGTTTGGAAAATGAAATATTTTCTATCCAACTACTGCTTTCAAGTACTTCGATTCTATACTAAACACTCCTTAAGACTGCTATCTATCCAATATCACAAACAAATAACAAAAGAAGCTGTTCGTTGACTTACTGCTTGGCAACTGTAGACATTGATGAAATATTAGTAAGTAGTGAACTGTAATTATACAAGAAAACTCACTCGCAAAAACTACAACATCATACTAATTGATATATTCTAAAGCTTAAGTAAAAAGATCAATTCTCTTCCTGATCCCAAAAAAATTTGTCAAAGCATCAAACAACCATTAAAAACTTACAAATCCTTTTTTTTTTAGAACTTCTAAGCCATCAATGGTTATTTCCGTTAGTGTGAAAAAATTTTCCTCATATTCTAGTTTCGCCAGTCCAAAGTTGAGCTAATCTTGTATTTGACTACAAGTCATAGCCTTAGTTAATTCAGGCTTAAACGATTATTGCTTGCATTACTCTCTCTCTACAACTCGCTTCATTTTTTTTTTTTCTCTCTCTCCAATACACATGATTTATAGAAAAGAGAATAAGAATTCCATACATTTATTCATTGAGAACAATAATAGACATACTTAGACTCATTTCAATCTCTATTTATCAATTGTCTTAAGACCTTATCTTTCTACCTATTTCTTCTCATTATTGGTAGCATCTTCTGCTTTATTTGCTGTCTCTTCTGTTTGTTTTTCATTACTTTGAGCTTCGGAGCTCTCTTTTTCATTTCCTTGCTCTGCACCCAGCTCAGACATCTCATTCTTTTCATAGAACAACTTCTCCTCGCCTGGAAAATCCTTCATCAGCTCTTGCTTTGCGCAGAAAATCTTCGATTGTATGTAAAAAGACCCGCCTTGAGCAGGATCGTTTGATTTAAAAAGTCTAACAAAATTCTATATTCCATTATTGGGTTAGCCTGGAAGAAGGCAAATTTATCATTACTTCCATGATCTCATTAGGATCAAGCTGTTCTGTTTGCTTCAGATTCAAAACTTTGATAGCTTCGCCCTTTTGCATTGGTGTTGTTGTTATTTTTGTGGCTTGCATGAACTTGCCAAAGTATTGGTTGAATGGGTTCTCAGGTTTTGGGCCAGATTTGCCTGTTGCTTTATCTGCAAATTCCATATTGTCAGCTTCATTCAAGGATAATTTCGATTACTTTTGACGACGTTCTCGAAAGCTTTCATTGCGGATTTAATGGCAGTTTTCGTAGCCATCATAATGATTCTCTTTATGAAAGGATTAGCCATTGCTCGAAAAAGTATGCTTAAAGCTTTTTTGGAATTGATTATGGCAGATTATATTATCTTACTTTGAAATTTGGCCTCAAATAAAATTAGTTAAAATCGACTCTCAATAAGACTTTATTAAAAAGAAAAACACTAAATATATTAGAGCAGCACTGCTCATCGTACGAGACTTTTTTTTTTTAATGAGCAGCCTTAAACCTTGCATTATGAAAACCGTTGAAGCATGTTTTTTTTCTTATTTCTTCTGTCCCGCTGATCAATTTGAAACCATTCTCGCTTAACTATTGAGATAGCAAAGGCATCTATTGAGGTCAAAATCCGCAATTTAGTAATTTATGCAGGCCAAAGATATCTTCTCAATCATAAAATATTATAGTTATGATATGTATGATGAGAAACTTTAAACTAAATTTTGAGAATTATAGACTTAAGTTCTACCCACTGCTGACATCAGAAGTTATCATTATTCGAGTAAGCAACTATAATTCGTTCTTCAGAGAGCAGTCTCTATGGGCAGTGATTAAAAAAGTCGTCAAAAAATAGTTAACAGGAGGCATATATGATCTCAGCTCTCACTTTTTAAATTCGAAGTAAGAGTCATTGATCAAATCAAGGTCGAGATGCAGTCCTCGGGAAAGATTTTTCCCATCAGCTTTCCAAGCTGCAGCATCGCTTTCATTTTCTTGTTTTATAATCGGGACTCTAAATTGGCTTGTATCATATTCGTATTTCTTCTCAAAGTCGATGTTTTCCTGATTTTCGAGACCTCTCTGGAGCAGCCTATTCGACGAGAAGTAAGGCACATTCTCATCAAATCCGTCTTCATGCTTTGTCGATTGCATACCCTTTGGAGTGAGGAAAGATAACGACATGTTTCTATGTTTCGACGAGAATAACGGGCTGATGGCCGGCGCACCAAATCCCTTAGGCGAAAAATCTTATGATAATTTCACATTAGAATTGGGGTAATTGAATGTATTTACCTGTAAATTGCCTTGAAGACTCTCTTAATACCAAAGGCGGGAATAAATTCGGATGTTGTAAGCTTGTCTCATCAAAATGAGAATTTGGATATTGATGCTAAGCAACATAAGACAATCAGCAAGGAGAATTCAGTAAGGAAAGCTACCTGTCCAGCTGAAAAGAAAGGAAGCGTGAAGAAATCGATGTTCGACATCGCCATCTGTTGGTTTTCTACTCTTCGGTTGAAATCATCTAAAGTCATCTGACGCTCATCAAACGTATCTAGTGGCTTCGTATTATCAAGGCTAATGGGTTTATTATAAAATTAAACTCAAAGAAAAACTTTGTTCATTACGCATAATTAACATATTGCTTCAAATAAGCGTCGTTATTGATATGCTTCGCGATGATCTCGAGCGATTCCAGGAGTCCTTTCTCCTCAACAGGTTTGCTCTCGTGTTCTGGTTCATAATGTGAATCAGGGTTCGTGTCACAAAGATATTCTTTCTTCACGATCGTCATGCTGCTGCTTTCCTCTATTACCAATTTAGCTCTCGAAAAGCTTAGGTATTCTACCTTTTGGCTCGGTTTTCACCTGAAAATCTGTTGTTCGGATAATTTTGAAAATATTGGAGTTTCTCTTGACGATCTTATTCATAATGCTTTTGCTGCACTTATCCAACTGAAAGTTGTCAGCTAAAGCTGAGGCTGTATTTGCGGCCTGCTCCTTCGCCTTCTTAGACTGGGAGGTGGGTTTTGTGGCTTTCGGCACGTGTTCGACCTTAACTTGCATTTTATTGTCTACTCAGCAGATAATTTGCGAAAATTCAGCGAAATTTCTTACTCATAAGTCTCTTCTTCTCCTTGAGCTTTTTCTCTCTTTGAAGCTTATAGCTTTTACTATTAACGCTTTAGAAGGCGGTATGATAGCAGAACAGCTTACTTGAACTCGAAGATATGATTGATTAGATCTTTGAACGCTTTTGGGTTATGAAGATCAGGGGTACTCTTCGTCCCGTCATTAGTGAATAGTTTTTTCACAGGTTTGCTATTGGCGTACTCGAGCAAACAATCTTGGATGTTCTTGGCTGAAAGCATCAGTTTCTTGAGATTTCCATCTGAAACAGTGTTCGGATTTTTTTCGCTTAGGTTCATTATTTTAGAAAGCACTCCAGGCTTGATGTCCTTCACTTGTGCGGTGCCTATTTGAGGAAATGATTAGACTAACAGCCCTAGAAAGAACGGATAGTACTATTTTTATCTCCTAAGCATTTGTTTAAACGACGCAAACTCCGTCGTAGAGTCGAGTAAAAGTGGTTTTTAATGGCATTATCGGTCCTGGGGTATGCTTAGAGAGATACTAGAGGGGTTATGTTACCTTCCAGGAAGCAGCTTAGCGATTTCAGCCCACTTGTTTCCATGTTTTTTGTGAGCTTCGAAAATCACTTGTTCCTCTGCATTCGACCATGGCTTCTTGTTAATCTTCGGGTCAAGGTGGTTATGCCATCTAAGTCGATTGTAAGCCGCCAGCACGCGGACAAGTCGATTTACCTTTCTCGGCATTGTTTTCCGGATCTTCCATTAGTAGAGAAAATCTCTTCCATTTTTTGAGCAACGACAGTCCATTTGCGGATTCCGTACTTGCTCACGAGTTCAGAGATAGTCTTATCTTCCTATGAAAAGGGTTAATGAATAGTATTAGAAGGTTTAGGTACTTCTTCAGTCCAGGTTCGTCGATTGGCCATTAGTAGTATAGTAGTGACGAATACCCGTAATTTATCTTTTATTTAATCTTATAACGAAATAATTCGTTCTTTTAGTTTGACACGCAAAATAATATTTAAAAAATTAAGAACCCTGTTTCCAAACGACTTAACGCTAATTCAAAAATGGGACAGCTCATTGCACCAGAGATTCAACCGACCTAGTCTGTTTGTGCTTTTGAATCGCCCTCTACGTTTATTGGGGGTTTAAAAAGGAGAAATCTAACTCTAAGGAGGGTTTTAAACTCTATCAGAGGGAAGTACTCTGTCTGTGCTGGTTGTGAGCACCTGATTAACAAAATGCGTTTTCGGATGTCTGAGAAGGGCAGTAAAACCCTTTTTTTAAATTCGAAAAAAATTAATACGTCGGTAATTCCCGGTAAATATTCTTCGAGATCAGGCAGTTAATGATATCTAAACTAAGTTTGAAAATTTCCTTTTTTTGCAGGTTAAAGAAATTCTTTCGTTGCAGTGATGCAGCGCTTTAATCAGCGAGTTTAAAGTCACAATGTACCCCTAGCGACCAAAAGAGCAATCAACGTTTAAATTATATTTCAATTAGATTTAGAAACCGCTTCTATGGGAAAGAGGGACAAAAAATTCCAAAAAAGTGCTCGCGCGCTCTGATTCTTTGTAGAACAGCTCCAAAAGAGCTTTGTAAAGAAATGCCCAATTTAAGAGTCTCATCGATTTCAAATTATCAGTATGATCTCAAAAAATTCCATGCCTCTGCATTCTGGATCTCATCAGAGGAGGATTTCCTTTACATTTAATTCACTTCGAGGTTATTTTCCAGTCAATACGCGAGTCCTAAGGCATTGGTTGTTCTTCTAAGAGCGATTATCAGTATATAATGGTATTGCTTATTCCTTCGTTTTGTGAACCTTCAGGGGACCATGATAATCTACTTCTATCTCAAAAATTGCAACGATATTGTCAATATTTTTCATTTTTTTCTCAGAGACGTATTTCCTCACTTATTGCGACACACCTATCATCACTCACCTGAATTAACTATTTTATCGCTTTAAAATTAAGGACTTCAAAAATTAACTTTCTTCCTTATCACAGCAAGCAGATACAGAAACCAAGCAACCAAAACCAAGCGCAATGAGCAACATCCAAGAGTCAGAATATGTAATGCCTCCATTAGTTTTTCTTTTTTTCCAACAACCATCTAGGCAAAATTCGTAAGCACAGATTCAGAAGTCGAATCTCAAAGGGCTCCTGTGCGCACATTCGATGATATACTCAACCACATCGGCTTCGGCTACTACCACATCAGATATTTCATTGTTTTCGGTATTCACTCTTCATCATAATTAGTCTTTTAATCATTTTGTTAATAATTTCATCTTCATTAGGACTGCTAGGCATGGCTGACGGGTCCGAGGCAATGGTGCTTTCATTTATCGTACCCATTTTCAAACTCAGATACCAAGACAGCGGAATTGATTCCGAAACAGCAATAGGTACTGCAGTCTACGTCGGATATTTCATCGGTGCTCTTTTCACCGGGCAACTCGCTGATAAATACGGCCGTCGTCGACCACTAATGGTTTCGACGTTCCTCATGATAATCTTCGGGTGCTTATCAGCTTTTCTTGACAATTTACTCGCGTTTATTATTTGCAGAGGGCTATTAGGTGTGATCGTGGGATTTTATTCACCTTTATCATTCACAGTTCTCTCGGAAGTGACTCCAGCAAAAGTTAGAGGCAGATATATGGCTCTGATCGGTGCTTTCTATACGATGGGAGAACTCGTCGCCTGTGTGGTAGCTTACCTCACGTTAGACACGCTGACCAGCGGAAATACCACAGCATTGCTCCTCATCACCACATTCCCTGCAATAATTTCCTTTGTCTGCTTCCTCGTCTTTTTAGATGAGTCCCCGCGTCACGAACTTATCATTGGAAATACAGAAAACGCTTTCCTAATCCTTGAAAAAATGTATAAATACAATAAGAGGCGGCCTGAGGGGTTGGAGCTTACCGAAGCTGAAAAAGATGAAATCATTGAACTACATACAAGAGGGTCCTCGACTCGTGATAGTGTAACAGAAACCATTTCATTGAAGCAGATGTCACAGCTATTTAAAGGCTTATACTCGAGGATTACGCCTATCGTCTGGTTAAATTGGCTCGTGAACTCGCTGACGTATTTCGGCATACAATATATCCTCCCATCCACGCTAGCCGAGCTGCATCAGCAAGCAGACGAAGACACTTCGATATCCCAAATAATCCTATCTACGCTCGCTGAATTCCCTACAGTGATAGTAGCAGTCGCGATTATTGATATCAAATGGTTGGGAAGAAAGAACAGCTTAGGACTCGCGTTTTTGCTTGGTACTATTGGATGCGCGCTTTCAAGTGCGTTAGCTTGGCCAGGATTCATTTATTGGGTGTCTTTTGCTCGGTTTTTCTACAATCTTGCATTCAGCTTGAATTTCCAGTACACGAGTGAACTTTATCCTACGAAATGTCGAGGAACGGGAATTGGTTTGGCTAGTTGCTGTGGAAGGTTTGGTGGAATTATTATGCCGACAGTGTGCTCCTTGCTTGGGAAAATCCACTATTTGACTCCTTATATTGCCTTTGGTGTCGCCTCGCTTATTGGAGGGCTCCTCACGTTTACGATACCGTTTGACACTACACTTTTAGAAATAGGCAAGTTAGACATGTAGGCGCTTTTATCATTCGTTTTGAATGCATTTTGAGGCAATATTATTTGTGCGTGGCCAGTGATTTTGTGCTTTAGATCTGCAAATCGATATATCCTTTCAAACCATTCGTATTGTATTGTTGTCTGTGGATGGAAGCATAATATTATGACATTTTAAAAGACGCATATGAAAATCTAAAACTATAGTGAGTCTTGTCAATTCACAAAAAAATATGAGAGTCCTGAACTCCGTTTGTTAATGAAGTATGTGTGTTGGAATGAAAAACATAGGAAAAACAGGTCTCATAAGGAGTTGAGTATTCAGAATTTAATTTACAGGGTTACATTAGAAGCAGCACATAGTGAGTGTTTCTAAGGCATTTATGAATTAAAACTTTAGAATATAAAATCAAAGCTTGGATTTTTTGTTAAAACGTATCTTTGTCCAACCGTTTTACACAAGTCCCACACAACGAGTGATTAGAAAAACGTTGCATTGTTTGATTGTCTTGTTGTCTTGGACTGCTAAATTGATCGATTTTTTGTGAATTGCTCCTGGAATGAAAGTCGTTACTTCTAGCGTTTTTCCCGCTAGATTGCCCCAGTTGCCTTTGACCCGCAGCGTCGGACTCTCTGTTCGATGCAATTAGCTCGTTGACTCTCCGTATTGAATTTAGTATCTCTTCAGAATTGTGGCGCCTTTCCTCGGTAATTGAAGGAGGAAATATAACTATCACAAAATATTTCGTTAGTCACAAAATAATCATTGACATTTACTTTTTAAGCGAGGTTTAATCTCCAGTTGACTCTCTCGCTCCTGCCCTGGACTCGTGTTTTGTGGGCTATTTGTCTCCATGTAAATAGGCGATGCCCGAAGACTCGAAATCTCGAATCCGCCTTCAGATTCTAGCTTCCTACTGGGAGTATTTGCTAGACTATTGAGTCTACTCATCGTCCCAGACCCATTTTTCGAGTCAATTGAAACTTTTTCTTGTTGGATTAAAAAACTGGGTTTTCTCGAGTGAAACTCATGAACAATTGACGATGCTTTTGTTTTTTCTGTCTGAAGGTGAGATGATTGCTCTGTGTTGATCTGAGACTCCCCTGAATAAAAAATCTTTTGGAATATCACCTCTTTTAATTCACTTTTCAGGTTCGAGTCCTCTTGGTACCCCGATTGCACTGTCCTAACGAGATTCTCGATATCTGAGAATAGATTCAAGCAGAACTGATGAAACTTTTGAGGGATTTCATAAATACTGTCTGATTTGAGCGTCTTCGTGTTTCTAACAATCTGATTGGCGAGAGATACTACCCCGTCAAGTACTTGCTGATGAACAGCCTCACTTTCCTTCAAATAGTCACTCGCCTTCTGAAATAATCGCACGGAATGGAATGAAAATTGCCCGCGATCGGTCTGAGTAGTAGTATACTTGGTGTCTGCATTTGCTTGTTCTAGTCTCATCCTCAGATCAAAGTTTTGTTTTTGAAGGCTCTCAGCCAGTGCTTTCCACTCATCTATTGCCTCTTCTCGGTCAGTTGCGAGGAATTCGCTCTGTAATGTCCGAGCGCTTTTCGGAGGCTGACCTTCTCTTTCTCCTTTTCGAGCATGAGGGCTAAACTCTCTTTTCTTCAGCAAATTTTCGATTTTTTCAACTTTTTCGGTCAGTTGCAGCGTTTGTGGCAGAAGTTTTTCCATACACTCGACTAACCCTTTCTTTTCCTTCAACCCAAAGCGATTGTGGTCTCCATACCTTGGCTTTAATTCTTCTCTAATCGCTGGTATTGCGAGTTTCAACTGCGCTTGAAAATCCGCCACCTCAATCGCTATTTCTTTGAGAGTTATCCCCATAACATGATTCTTTTCTTTTAGCTCAATATTTTTCAAAGTCCCTAATTTTTTCGCACAGTCCTCAAGATCATTAACTAATGAAAGTGCTCGTGAGTCCTTTGCATTGAGGCTGGCCAGCTGGGTCAAGTCCTGTGAGAGCCCTGTGACAGCGCTGATTAGATTTTCAATTGAAGTGTTTAGTTTGATAAGCATGTCATTATTGCTAGAAAGACCAGAAACGTGAGTCATGCAACGCTCTTTGAACTTTTCAAATTCCTCGGATAATTCTGTGTTGATTTTCCTTTGAGCATCTAGCTCTTGCTCGAGTAATTGGATTTTCTTCCGCAATGATTCTTCTTCTTCCTTAGGAATTCGATATGAGTATGGATTTTCTGCTGGTGGTTGTATTTTGAAACCTGAGGATCTCGCGCTTATGGGCATATTCTGCCTTGGAGAGTATAGCTGCTCTGAAGGATTGTTTTCTTGGTATTGCAGTGAGGATCTTCTAAAAGAAGACGCGGCTGTTGACGGATTCTTTGTTGAAGGAACCTCGCGATAGGTTTTTTGTGCTTGCGGGCTATTTGGCGAGCTAAGCAGCTTGTTCAGCTGCGAAGGCTGTGAATCCATTGAATGCTTTGGCATATAATTGATATCCATTGTTCTATGAGAATCTGAAGCGAATTGCAATGCAGCTGTCGAGTTCGCTCTGACTGGCATTTGTTTGAACTCAGCGTTATATTTGTTTCTGTTCCATACGGGTTTTGCTTCTCTGAAATTTTGTCCGTGGTACATTTTAACTGATAAATTGGTTTAACTTTTGTTAATTTTCGCAATAACGCGCGTAGTTTTCTTAAGCACACGGTACTTCAATAGAAGTCCATGAAAATTCTAATATCAATGGATTTATGTTGTTTGATTCAATGTGGTTCATATTTTTGTTGCCATTCTATCCCTATCTGACTTCATGGGCAAAGAA
>ENA-UOUE01001545-UOUE01001545.1-compost-metagenome-genome-assembly--contig:-NODE-1545-length-14172-cov-94.956580_pt1 | contig 14172 bp, 22 predicted proteins | sample MGYA00238146_ERZ747223 | MGnify/ENA primary metagenome ERZ747223 (study PRJEB28781, sample SAMN06268865) | compost metagenome | isolation source: single cell | place: USA: California, Emeryville, Joint... | reverse complement strand
TTTTCAGTTTTTCCAATTCGACCAACTATTTAAGATGAGGTTGTATAATTATAATCTTATTACATCTAAGGCCTGCTCTGTGTTCAATAACTCAGAGACCCCTAATTCAAATCGCAGTCTTCTCGCCTCAATTTTCTCTTTTAATGTCTGGACATCAGAACCTGGATCCTTCATATCCGTTGTTTCAGACCCATTTTTATTAAGAGAATCTTTAGGGTGTTCTTTAGTTTGACAAGTTTTCTTGTCTTCAGTATTAGCTTCACTCATATGCCCTGTGAAATTGATTTTCGAGAAACCAAAGCTCAAGCCTTTCTCTCAGTTTAAATTTTATTTTATTACAATATTCACAAGTAAAGCAACTAAATCACTTGCCAAAGGAAAAATACACATTGAGCCGATAATCCTTGTAATAAGGGTTAATTAATAAAAGAGAGAGAAAATCTCTAAGAGGAATGGGGTTCACGCACACTTATAAACAGTGAATATTAAAATATAACTCAATATTTCGAATGGAAATTTCACAACTTCAACTTTCCTCGTCAAAAAATAAATAAAAAATAAACAAACACGATCAATAAGATATCTTCTTCAGCTGCTCGTTCTCTTTCAGCAATTGCTCGTACCGCTGAGATAATTGATTATACTGCGTGAAATAGTTCTCAAAGAGCGATGATATCTCATTCTATACACAAATTAGTGACCAAATCATTATAATAAAAGCCATACGTGTTGTATTTGGAACTGTCGAATCATTTCCAACTGCAGATTTTGCACGCTATCAGTTATCGCTTTCACTGTCTCTCTGTAATTTTCGTTCAACATGTCTTTCAAATACGCTTTTATGTTCTCAGGGAGTTCCTTATTGCTATTTATAGACAGAAAGTTATAATGACATTAAGAGAATGTTTCAGCAAACCTCTCAATTTTATTGATATGACTTTCTGTTTTCTGCTCTAGTCGTTCGATCGACGATCTCACTACATTCACGTTCAAATTGGGGTCTGCGCTTGTATCCATTAGAGGCGGTTTTCTTTGCGTTGTGGTCGACGCCATGCTGATTTCTGGTGTTCCAGCCACCAATAGCTTTCGCGTTGACTCCCTTTCTGTTTTTTCTTTGGGTAAACCTGAATCCTTATTTAAACTGGTATTCACTTCCCCAAAATTGTCTTTTTTCGTTCGGGTGATTGGAGATTTATCCTGCTGTATCGAGTTATTGAGAGAGCCGCTATTTTTTTTGGATAATGCGCATTAGTCTCAACTACATATATTGAATCATCATACATTTTCTCAGTATTGCTCTGCTGATGAATTTGATCCAACGCTTGCTTTCTTATCGAATCCAACCCACTGAATTTAGATTTAATTTCGTCGTGAGGGTCCAATAACGACGCGTTCTTTGCCTCTGATTCCTCTAATGATGGGGTGAAATAAGCATATTCAAAGCGCGTTACGTCTTGATCTTAATGATTCTTTGATTTTTTTAAAGCTCTCCTCTTCTCGAGTCGATTTTATCGTTTCAGGCATTCCAGACATGCGCTTAGGCGTTGTATCCTTCTTATCCTGGTCAATAGCACCTTTCGATACAGGCATTTCTGGGATCGTAGTCTTTGTTGGCTGAGTATACTTATTTTCTTTCTCAACCTCAACAGTAATACCACGCTATAATACGTTCACGATATTGTTAAACTGTAGTCAAGCTGGTTACCTTCGCAGCTTCTTCTGGAGCTAGTCTGATGAAATCGACGTAGTTAACGCTTGTGCCATCGTGTCCTTTCAATTCTTTGGTAACAGAAGAGCCGCTTCTCAGATCATAGACCAAAAGTCCACCTATTTGCATAACAAGCGTTGTAATGAGGAGTGGTTGGATGAAGAACAAACCATATAAGGTTCCGACGACTATAGTATGTCCGTCGTTGTGAAAACTCAAGGCTGTGCATGGAGCATCAATTTGTAGTGATTTAACAAGCCTAGTAAGGTAAAATGACATACGGCTTCAAGCATTTCGCTTTACTTTTTATCGTTGATGTCATAAAAATTGATTTTCTGGTCCAAACTCGCACTGCACATCAACAACGCATTGAAAGTACTAAACGCAATTGCATTCACCCGAGAACTATGAGCGGTTGAAAAGTTTGTGACAGGCTGCCTAGTATTCACGTCCCAAACAACCACCGACCCGTCCATGCCAGCAGAACCCAAGAGATTTCTTTTAAAAGGCGAGAATTTGACCATTTTGACTCCTTGAGAGCTCTTTTGCGAAAAGTTTGCCACTTGAATACCACTGTTAACGTTGTGCAGGGTAATATCACCTATAATATTTCGAGATCGATGCTTAAGAATAGTACAGTGCACGAAATTACCGAGCAATGAGGCTGAAGCGATTGTCACATCATCTTGATTCCAATGAACGGACTGAATCGAGCTGAAATGGGCTTTGAGACTCATACCAATGGCCCTTTTCTTCAGATCCCAAATTTTTACAATACCATCATTCCCGCCACTGCCCAAGAACGTGCTGTTCGAAGTAAAGCTGAGTGAATTTATTGGATTTCCCTTTGGAGAATGAAAATTAAGCATGAAATTTCTCTCTAACGCATGCATACTTTGCTATTCTCGTCTTCAAGCGTAAGTAAATTGCTGCCTTTGCTCGCATGGCTCAGAACTATCTTTCCATCGAAACCACAGCTAGCGACAACTTGATCTATTGCATTGCTTTAGTAAGAAGCAGATGGATATTTGAGTAACTGTTATGATTCCAGATTGAAGTATGGATGTTCCCTTTGTGCGGCTGTAATGTGACAAGGGGCTGCGATTCAGCAATGTCATGAATTTGTACAACCTATATAGAATGTTTTTAGCGTGGTCAGAAGGCTGATCGGTGTACTTTGCTGCAGGAAACGAGGGTCGGGATCATATCGTGTCTATAGAAGATTCAAATTTTTTTGAATGTTGCAAATTAAATTTAATTTCGATTGTGTCAGAGAAGAAATCCACTTTATTTAATCTAGCATTCACATCACTTGTTCAAGTGTTTTCAAGAAAATAGCGATGAATCGTTGCCTGAGATTCTTTTTGTTCAAATCATTTAAGATGATGAAGAAGTAAAAGTACATAGAAAAACAGAATCACACAATTTCTCGTTTAGTTTATTCGACAACAGAGGCTTCAATAAATTGCCTCCGCAAATTTCTGCAATTATTAGACTTTACTTGACTAACAATTATAGTCAATCAGTATTTAAACTCATAAAACAGAAGAGAAGAACATCGTAATGTACCCAAACAACCCCGAAGGAACAGAGTTTAAACACCAACCATTTTCTTACTTATAAAGTCGTTTGTAAAGCAGTGATATCATGAATTGTGAACAAAACATAGCGAAAAAAACGTTTTCAGATATTCCTTCATACAATTATAACCGGTACTGCCCTTCATCCTCGTCTTCATCATAATTCTTCAGCGTGGAGTTCGCGACTCTGCTTCTGTTAAAGATACTTGGCGCGTCTCCCTGGAAGTTTCCACCTCCCGTCCTATGACTCAAATTCTGAATTTGTATATCCATGCTTTTAAGACTCTGACCAGAGAGAGGACGACTGCTAATTGATTTTTCTTCCCTTGCTGCTGGCCTCTCTGATTTTTTCTTTGGAGCAGGTTCTTCTTCCTCTTCCTCTTCTTCTTCATCTTCCTCCTCTTCCTCTTCTTCCTCTTCATCCTCCTCTTCTTCCTCTTCCTCCTCTTCATCCTCTTCTTCGTCGCCCTCTTCCTCTTCTTCATCCTCTTCCTCTTCATCCTCATCTTCTTCCTCTTCTTCGTCCTCCTCGTCCTCGTCCTCCTCATCTTCATCCTCTTCTTCCTCCGAATCTACTGCCGTTTCAGTTTTCTTTTTGCCTTCCGTAGTGACACGATCAGTTCCGGAGCCATCCTTTTTGGGCTGTTCAAGGTCCTTTTTCTCTTCTTCTTCAGCTTTCTCTTCTTCCTCCTCTTCCTCTTCTTCAGATTCTTCTTCCTCTTCCTCGTCCAAGTTTTGGTTTTCTTCCTCATTCAGCTTGTCTACAGCAGCAATCTTCGCTGTTAGTCCCTTGGATGTCTCATCTTCATAAATTTCTCCTTCCTCCTCAGCGATTTTCTGTCGGTAATATTCCATGAATTTCCTCGTGTCTTCTTCGATGAACCGCTGCTCTCCCACAAACATCTCCTCATCCATCAAGTAGCATTGACAGAGCGCTTTATTCGCGATATCGAACTGTCCATCGAACATCTAAGGACAAATCCGTGAGTAAAAATGCTCCAACAATAGCGCTCTTACCGATGCGAAAAAGAAACCTACAACAAAAATCACCACTGTGGGGCTGACGGGACTCTCCACCATGTTTAACTCTGCTGGATTGAAAGATATTTTGAGAATCGAGGTTAACCCATAGACAAAGAGCGCTCCCAACATACTACAAAGAAGCTGCAAAGAAAAAAATACCAAATTAGTCATGGAACTCGAAGGGTGTTTGGTACCTTAGTCTGGAAAAGCACGAAGCCTTGTAAGAAATCCATATCTTTAATCTTCATTCGGTTGCGGAAGAGAAGGAAATACGCTTTCTTTGACGCATCGCCGTATTTGTCATTCCAGATCGCTGATTGTACGAGGGCTTGCTTAGAGACGTACCTCAGCACGCTCTCATACACATGAATACAGCACATGCATGATGCTTGGAAGAACCTGACCAAGTTGCTGTATTGATCAGCATTTCTCAACACTTTCTTCATTGCTCCGAGCACCAGCTTTGGGATAGTCAGGATCATCGTGATGAGAGAGACCAGAACGACAGTTCCCATGTGATACCTCAAGATAAACCTAATAAATCTCCTAGTCGGGATCTAAATCATTAAGCAAAGCTAGTTTATATATGTCCTTTACCATGACAGTCTCCTTTCTCTTGGTAAAGAACCAAGTCGACACTGAGTACGCCAGAAGGAGGTTGCCAAATTGGAAGATGACATTTACCCACCATACAAACATGAATAAATCGAAAACAACCATTCCTCGAGCCCATTGGGTAACGCTGAGAGTCTTTACTTTGTCTCCATTGATATCTGCGATAAATCATTAGGAAAACTCATTATGTTTGCATTGAATACTTTTCGCTGGGATAACGATAATTTCTCCAACACCACAGGCAAGGATAGCTGCAAACAAAGTCCAGGCACCAACAGCACACTGGCAAACCATGAGAAGAGGCGGCACCCACGTTGTCTGTGAGAGCACTCTCATCAGCCTCGCGGTAGCCTTCACAACGCCAATACCGAGGTTCAATCGGTTGTAGACTTTCATTACGATTAGGATGTACACTACGCCTAGCCCAACGAAACACCAGATCGCCCACTAAACCCTCAATTAGGACTCCACTGCATTCGAATGAAGTTTACCCAATACGCCTTTGCTTTGTTGCCACCGCATTCACCGACTTCCTTACCCCCGATGCACCTTTCCTCGATGGTCTAGGATTCATTAGAGAGAGAGACACTAAACAATAATTACTGCTTGATGTTCATAGTAGCAGAAAAGACAGCAACCAGCAATGCACGCTATCGTACCTAATATACTTGACCAGACGATGAATCTCAGTCCTCGTTCTCTCTTCATAAGGAAGAAGAAAATAATCGATGTTCCGATACAGATAAGAAGTCCGCCTGCCATGATATCCAAAGTCTAATATTTTTCAATATCCAGCATCTGAGAAAGAAACGGGTAGATTACCAGACTCAAATCGCCAGCAACGCCTCGAACCTGCTCAGTAAACGTGTCTAAATAATTCTGAACCATCTGACGATTAACTGGCTCAATAGGCATGCAGTTCCTCCCGCTTGCTTTCGTTTGAAGCTGAATATAGCAATACGGCGTGGGTTTAATCGGTTTTGTATTGTTATACAGACAAAACTGGACACCCTACCAAAAAACACAGGTTTTCAGGACATCTTCTCATCATAAATCTTACCGAAACGTTGGGGCAAGAGGATACACACTGTTTCACATTGACGTCAATGACTGGTTGTACATAATAGATATAATCAAGCCCTTTTAGTCTGTCAAGACCACAGATTTCAGCTCTAAAGTCCATAGGTCTCGTCAATCTCTGCACTCTTCCATCTTTGTAAACTAAACAGCAAACGCTTTGCTCTCTGGTTAAGCAACTGAAGGAATATTTACCTGTAATACCATGCCAAAACAGCAACCCGTTCATTAATAAAAACAGAACCAGCCAAAGACAATCAGTTCGCTTTCTTTTTGCTAATAAATACCAATAATCATACTCTCTTCACCCCGAAGTATTAAGACGTACCTACAGGTCCTTTAAATTCGGCTTTCCCTTGAAAAACCTTGTTTAATTTATGTTTGCTATCATCATCCTCATATTTTTCGAGTCGAGATAGTTTATCCTGCGCCGTAAAATATTTTTTGCGTCTCTCATCTCTTTCTTTTTTTCTTTTCAGCTCCAGAGCCTTTTTGAGTTGTTTTTTTGTTGGTTGAGGTTGCTGAGGTTCTGCGCTCGTTTCTTCTTGCTTGTCGAGGAGGCCATCTTCCGGCCTTTCTGGGTGCTCACTTATTTGGTGATTCTCTTCATGCTCCCCTATGTCCACGTGTTCGTCTTTGTTTGTCTCGTCCATATGAAGATGTTTTGTAAAGTAACTGGTGATAAACTGAAAATGTTGTGTATTTTGATACTGATAGTTTTTATTTGAAAACCGTGAAATACAGTCGCGCTATTTAAAGTTCTTCGTATAAACAACTTAATTTCTAATCTTTCAAAATCATGGGAAAAGTGGATTTGATCCTCAAAATACATAAGACTGGCTTTCTATCGGCCTATCAAATGGGATATTTTTTCATGCGCTGACTGGATTGGAAAGGATAAAGTTGATAATAGATGAATTTGAGTAGAAAACCATGTGAAGTCATTTCTGAGCAACAGGCTTTTGTAAAGTACGAGGGACAAAGACAGAATTGTGAGATAAAATTATCAAGAATTTGAGATGTTTTGGATAGTCGATAGAGTGACGATCTTCTTTTGGTCAGGTGAGTCACTGTTAGATACAGCAGATTAACACATGCAAATTATTGGAGAAATTTTCTGCAAAAACCTCTTGATTAAAGGAAATTAAACGATGATTTTATGAGAAATTGAACGAATGTAGACATACAGAGAATGCGATTGCTATTAGTATAAAAAATGCAATCATAAATATTCATTGTGTAGACCATCAAGGATTGAATCCAATAAATAAATAGAAAAGTTTCCTCAAGATATCCTTGAATAACTGCTATAGATACGAAAGAAAATTCTAGAAATTCTACTGTTGCTCAGTTCTTCTGCGAAGTTGCTCTTTAAGTGTTTCGAGTATCTTACAGAGGTCGAGCACTTCCCGCTCCCATAAAGCTTGCTGTTCCTCTTGCTTGCTCTTCAATTCTTCAATCTCCTTTACCAGTATCTCATTATTCTTTTCAAGCACACGGTTGTTCTTCTTCACCATTTCTATGATTTCAGAGCTGACAAATAACAGTTAGACCGATCAGCAAAGTTGGAACTTCTACTTAATAGTTGTCTTGTCGAGTTCCCGCTCCAGCTCAGCGACTCGTTGCCGATATGAATCTCTTTCATTTCGGATTTGAACTTTTTCCCTTTCGCTTTCAACTAACCTGCCTTCAAGTTCTCCAATGATTTTGGATGATGTGTCAGGACGGCTGATAAGATGCGATCTTGTGTTTTCTTGCTTCAGTCTTGCGATCTGCTCCTCAAGGTCTTCGACCTTGGTGGAACTTGGCTCGATCACATCCTCTAAGATTTTCTTCACTTTGATGAATTTATCTGTGCGAGAGTTGAATGATCTTATTAAATATGCCCCACTAACTAAGACATACCTTGATTTGAAAGATCGCCGTGGTATTTGAACACATCCATTATTTTGTAAGCAGTTTCGTCGATTTGATGTGGAATGCTTTTCTTTTTTTTCTTTTGTGCGCTGCTAGCGAAATTGGATTCGTCCTCTCGAGGACCTAACGGGATATTAGCTTTGATATTTTCCTTTTCTTTTTTCTGAGAATCGTTTTTCCGCTCTGGTGGACCTAATTGCAAATCACCATCAATTACCCATTGCACAAAAAATCAATAAGATAGATCAATAAGGCAAAACTGCAAAGCAACGAGATAGGACAACACGTTAGAGATTTTCAAAGATTTAATGAGGCATTTGGGTAAATAGATATTCTTACTCTTGCTTCTGGTTGGTGAGTCAAATTTGCTTACTTTCTGATTGTACTTTGAGCTGGTGTCTGCAAGTTCTCTAAATATATCACAGTGTTAATACTTGGAAGACTTGAAGTAATAACTTTTTGAGCGAAGATACAAACTTTTTGCGAGTAGCGATCTCATCGTCGCTGGAGGAGTCGCTGTAAGGGTTATTCATGGGCTTGGAATCAGAGTTTGCGTAAGATTTTTTCATTGGATTGGTAGAGGAAGTAGCCAGGCTGTTTTTCGAAGAGTGGAATGATTTCCATTTGTTGACGAGGCTGCTGTTGCTGAATGCCATGTTTCGAAATTTAAGTTTATTGCTTTCTAAACTGCTAAATAAAATTCAAAAATCATTGTTTGATTTACCTCAGTAAGATGTTTACTGAGAGTCTTAATAGATCTTTAGAGAGTTTGAGATTGAATATTGAATATGGGGAGAGTTGTTCTTCTTTTCTTCAACAGCGTTATTCATTTTTTAGCATCTCAATACTCCGATTCTTGCGGATTCTGATTTGTTATTGGTAATAAATCCGGGCGAAATGTTGCAGAGTTAAGGAGGGCAGTCGTCACAAGCATGATAGATTTCAATGAGAATGAGTTAGAGAGCAGTTTTACTCAATAAATACCTGCAAATAAAACACTAAGTTATCTGTTGCTTAGTATGTAGAATTTAAACTAGTGGTATGAGATATATATTGCGCGAAATGGTAAAGGCACACAGATTTAACTCACTGAACAATATAAACCTTCAGACGGTCCCATGGTCTAGCGGTTATGACTTCAGACTCTGAATCTGAAAACCCGAGTTCGAATCTCGGTGGGACCTTCTTTTTTTTTATTAAAATCTCAAATTTATTCTCTTTTGTTAGTCTGATCATCATCTTACATCAAAATATATAAGCCTTCAGATGGTCCCATGGTCTAGCGGTTATGACTTCAGACTCTGAATCTGAAAACCCGAGTTCGAATCTCGGTGGGACCTTCCTTTTTTCTTTTAGTAAATCTCAAATTTATTCTCTTTTTCAAATTCATCATCATATCTCTATAGGAAAACTAATTGAAAGCGAACAAATATCTTTACCAACGATTCTCTAAATGGGTCTTTATCTCGCTTGCAAACGTTTATATGATGATTACACTATTCAAAATCCTCAAGAAACCAGCCTATTTTAGATTAAATATGTCTCTCATAAACTCTTTGGTTCATGATATTAAATGCAAATGATTAAAACCAATGTCAAAAAGATCATCTCTAATCAAACTCTCGCAAAATTAAATCATCCAGAAGCTAATTTTCAGAAACAAATTTCCAAATCCATTGGAAGACAACCTTCTTAAACTCTCTCAGCATCTCATTATCCTCCGGCGTTAGCTCTTTGAGCTCAGAGAAAATCTTCATCATATACGCGTTTTGGAACTCAAAAGCCTCGTTCACCTAAAAAAAAACATTTTACATCCAAAACTACCCTCCTGAATATTTACCTCTATCAGCAGAAGAAGCTGAGGACTTGGCCTTTGTAAAAGGATAGTCGTCACTGCACCTCCCTTTTCATTAAATAACCGCTTCTCTGTGATTATTTTTAATTGAATGTAGGTGAGCTCGTAATGAGCTTTCAAAAATTGCTCGAATTCCTTTCCGAATATTGGGAGAGAAGCACAAGACTTCATGAACTCAGGCTCTTTTTCCTATTATTGTTATAAGATGCCATTAGTTACACAAAGCAAAAGACGGTTACCTTCAAAAGGCAGTAATTTGAATGCGAAAGCAAAATATGGATGTCGTTTTTTGTAATTCCTGCCTCTGGTTGCTGGGTAATTCTCTTAAGGAAATACTTTGCGACCATATGCTTATTCGCTCTTGAAACAACATCGATAATTACGGCCTATAATAACTGTAAATCACACGCAAATTAATCTCTATCACTCTCAGTTCGTTCCTCAAATGATCAACTTGCTCGTCGGTCAGCAGAGAGCTTTTGCCCAGGATAAAGTAAGCCATTCGTACCTCATTCATCACTGAAGTGTTGGACTAAGAGCAGAGTATTACTATACAACAAACAAAAAAGATGTACCTTATCGATGCTAAGCTTCTCTTCTGGAATCATATCCATTTTGTCATATAAATCATCGTCGAAGTGAACCAACAGAACTTTTATTGGATGTCTTCCATCATCTGAGCGTACTCCTTCCAGGTTAACAAAGAAAATGTTCGAAAGCTGTCTGTTCTCGAAAAGAGAAAGGTTATAAGTTTCGGCGTTCTCTCGGATCAAATCGAAGAGGCCTTGTGCTGACGACTGCGTGAACAGCGAGCCTCGACTGACACTGACTCTCGAGCTCACCATTCTCATCTTCGTATGCTTAGGCTGCTCGGTGAAATAGTTTTGGATGTTAAGCAGCACTTGCGACACATCGAAAAATAGATGGCGCTCAGCCTTTGGCTCTAATATTGGATTGAGCAGCTGAAGCTGATAGTCATAAATAAATGCTTTAAGGTCGAGCGTTTCCTTCACGGACTCCATTTCTTTCATTGCCAATGATAACTTGCTTTGCTTGTTTTCAGCGGTAGTGTTCCATTCTAGCTTCACGACGATCTCAGGGTAGGTAGCCCCGTGCTGGGACACAACGGATATCCTGAATAGGCACAAGACTGAATGAAAAACTTTCTTGGCTATTGCCGATGATAATTCATCCTCTTGCTCATTTCTTAATGAATGGTAAGTTAAGAAATAAAGGGAATATGTGCCATACTTCTTCGCACCATCTTCGGCATCTAAATTGAGAGATTCCTTCCTCTGGGCGATCGAATTCGAGCTAAATTCATATTTCTTCTCGTTGTCTGTGTGAGTAATCATCATTCCAGAAGTATCGCTCTTTGCGGTGTCAGTATCATCGCTTTCGTTTAATATGATCTCATAGTCTTTCCTTGCAAGGATTTCAAGGAGCTGGTCTATGATCTTCCTCATCTGATTGTGCTTATACGTTTGGTACTTGCCCTCCTGAATAAAAGCTCAAGCTAGCTGAAAATGTAAAATAATTACTTTCTCTTCTTCGTCTTCAACTCGGTCTAGGATAGGGATGCCTCCGTGCATTTCTCCTTCATGTCCGAACTTTGAAACCACGTATGATGTCTGTTCTTGCCCAGGCAAAATGAAGAATGGAACTCGTTCGTTGAAAAGATTTTCAGAGCTCTGAAGCGCGAAATCCACCAATTTCCTAATCTCTTCCTTGCTAGAAATCCCTGATTTCATCAGCAGCTTCAGCTTCTTTCGAGTAATCTCCTTATTGCGAACAAACTTTGCCCATTCGAGGAAATACTCGCCTTTTTGCGCAATTTCGTCTTTTCCCTCTATAAATCCGTTTAATATCCGCTGCTAATGAGAAAACTGATCATACCTGGAACCGGCACATTGCCTTGCTTTTCGATAAACTCGAGGATATATTTCCTTGTAGCATTCGGCTGCAGTAACTTAATCTGCTTGACTATTTGCTCGAAAGGCATGAACTGGTCTAGATCTTTGGTAGGAACATAAAAGTTTTTGAAGATCTCTGTCACACACTGAGTAAAGTTAAGCGGACTAGCATCGCTGATTTTCTTTTGCAACGTCCAAGCGTCTTTCGCAGCCGCGGAAAATGGCTTGTTCTTGCTGTCCTGCGCCTTCATCGTTTTGTGCTCTTTAGTGCGGTTGATCTCGTTGATAAACGCGTTTTCAATCTTCTTCGAGCCTCGTCTTTTAGATGTTGCCTCCAAATAGTTGAAGTTTTCATCTTCAAACACAATTTTATAAAGCGCGTTCCTATGAGCCATAAGAATTATCTTTCAGGAAACTTTCATCAATTGCAAACCTTTGTATGGACCATAGGCCGAAGGCTCTGAAGGCCTTCACCATCTCGAAAGTCAGATCTTCCTTCAGGTTATACACGCTGATCTTAATTGAGTTTGGATTTATCGCATAATGCAAGAAAATATGGCGAGGGATCTTGAATTCAAGGTTCTCGGCATTCGTGTTGCGAGTGCCGGCTTCAAAGATCTTTATTTTATCAAACCAACTGAAGTCATAACTAGCACATTCAGATATAATCAGTTTCTCTGGTATTATTAGAGGAAAAATTACTTATCCAGGTTCTTCTTGAGAAAATGGGTGTTCGTATGACCACAGATCACACCGACAATCTCAACCATTTTCGTGCTATCTCCAGCGTATGCTTTGACTTGCTTCTTGTATTCATAATCAATTTCTTCAAGGCTATCAGAAAAGCTAGTGATAAGGTAGTCTTGCTGGACTGGAATTGTGCTTTGATTCGAAGAGCCTTTGTTTTTTGTGGCATTGACGATTCGAATAGCATAGAGCCTATGAATTTGGAGTTTCGGGTTTCCGATCTTCCTTTTCAGTTCAGTTTCGACTATCTCATCTAATTTTAAGAAGCCTGGCATCAGCATTGGACTTGGGATCGCATGCGGATGAGTCGAGCGATGGATAGAGGTGTTTTCATATTTTTGGTTGGCAATGATTCTATCCATCAGGCTCATGAACCTGATAAAATTGTCCTCGATCTCTTTCAGAGTCAATAAGTCCTTATTCTTCCTGCTGTATACAAACAAGTGCTCTATTAAATACTCGCCACAAGTCTAGTTTCGATTAACAATGCCATTATTCATTTGGTAATGTTTCAATAGAGTACTTGATTAAGCGTTTCGGTGAGATATGCCATGAGTTTCTCTTCAAAGCAAGGGCCTCTCGTTCTGAAATGCAGCTCCAGTGCTCTTTGGCTTGTAGCCTCGGGCAATAAGATTTTTGACTCTGAAGGGTCTAGCGGAGACTGGAGTACCACGCTGTTTAGTGTGCTTTTAGGAGGTGAGTCTAAGACTGCAGGTTTCTCAATTAGATTCATATCGCATGATTTTTCGGCCAGAGCTTTTTTCACTTCCTCTGAATTCAGAGGAGTGAGCTGCCTTGCAGATTGCAGGTATGAAAACATCTCTACTACGCCTGACTCTGGGATTTTCTCAGCAGGGAAGACCAATTCGAGAGTATTCAGAGGATGATACATTCCTTCTTGATATAATTCTCTATGATTAAGTAGTAAAGTCTGTGGTGAGACCATAGGCGATCATTAAATTACTTGAGGCAGACTTGCACTAAAAACAGGCACTTGCCGAAATACTCAGTAAAATGATTCTCATTGAAGACTCGCTGGTGGTTGAACAAGAAGGAGGCGTTTTCGACCTCGCTTTCAAAGATTTCCATTTTATCATATTTTGGGTGGATGAGCATTGGGTGGTCTTTCCTTACTCTATGATGGTGGGGAGAGTCTATGGAGTCGTCAACTGCTGATGGATTTTCAGAAACTAAATTTTTGTCATATGAGTAACCGTCAATTTCGTATTATTACATCTCGCTGCGATCATTGACCCAAAATTAAACGAGCAAGGGTTCATGATTTTTTCAAATTTCTGCCGGACATAGTACAACAACGCCTCGGGGTCCCCTATAAAGCTCGGAAGATTGTACCTCCAGATCTACAAAATTCAAATCCCAAATTACTTGATATTCTACCAAAACCACATAATACCTTAATCGGGACACCAGTTGCAAAGAAATCGTAATCTTCCTTCGCGAGCTTAATGTGCTTATTCATGTACTTCAAGAACTTAGGGACGAGTATTTTGATCGACTCCGCCGTCAGCTGCTCAGAAATCTGCCTTATCACCTGTTGTATCGCCTTCTCGTCTCTTTCTTCAAGACTATGGATTTTCAGCGTGATAATCGTCTTAGCATCAGAAATAGGTATCTCGCTTGAAGACTCTTTCCCTCGGAGCGAAAGCTTCTTCTCTTTTGACCTTGAGTCTTGCTCTTTCGGCAGCGCTAGCGTAGGCCCTGCGCCGCTTTCTCTGG
>ENA-UOUE01001543-UOUE01001543.1-compost-metagenome-genome-assembly--contig:-NODE-1543-length-14197-cov-14.250637_pt1 | contig 14197 bp, 11 predicted proteins | sample MGYA00238146_ERZ747223 | MGnify/ENA primary metagenome ERZ747223 (study PRJEB28781, sample SAMN06268865) | compost metagenome | isolation source: single cell | place: USA: California, Emeryville, Joint... | reverse complement strand
ATATTCTCCTTGAAAATGTCTCCTAATTGTTTGTTCATGATAATAAAGTTCTGATTTAGCTTCAGTGAAAGTTATCAATTTTAAATTTTTCAGTGCTTCTTCCAATCTTTTTAGTTGAAAGTAGGAATGCTATCAAATCATTTTTCAAATTTTTGCATTGCCGCAGAGAATCCCTTAATACGATGAATTTTCTAAACTAATTCTCATTATGTATTATGAAATTAATTTGTAATGGCTTGCACGAAGACAATTTCTACCTGATTGATCAGCAGAACTTACATCAAACATTGATTCAATTTCTAATCTCGCGAATTTTTCCTCCATTGACGTAGTTGAACCATATATCCTTGTGGAAGTAATATCCTTTGGCAGCGGCCACCCCACTTGGCGAATCATCAGCAGTACTCGATCCCCAACGACTGACTCCAAGATAGCCTTTAGATAACTTGTACATCAAGTCAATGGTTCCAACCATCATCAATTTTTCAATGATCTTTGCATGAACACCTCCCCATTTACTCAGTCTCTTAAGAGTAGCACGAGTTATCAGATTATTCATCCACCCTTCTAAAGCATACAATGCATCACTTCTAAGTCCTTTGGAGTCAGTAGTTTGGAATTCTAAGCACATTCCACGTTGCCCAAGAACTGGTGAAGAACCTTTGAGAATGCGAGCTGGTCCGATTCCGTTGATTACGGTTCTACCATACATAGGACTCGGGCTGCCAGTCACAGATTGTGAGTAGAAGATACCCATCAAATCATTAAGAGCATATCCATTCCATTTGAAAGGAAGTTTTACACCTTTACCAGTTCCTCCCATACCATCAGTACCACCTTGTTCCATCAATTTTTTCCCGGTCTTTTGCCAAGTAGTTATGATATTAGTCCAGTTATACTTTCTGAACTGCTGCATATATCTGTCGTAATCGAAACTCTTGAGAATAGCGTTTCCAGCATCAGCTCCAAAATAAATACTAAAAGCAATCATAACTCCCATGTACCCTTGCGCATAATTAGGATTGTATCTTTTTCCGAAATTTCCTTCCATACCAAGACCTGTTTTGTAATCATTTGCATCATTGAAGGCCCAATTGCCAGTAATTGCAAGAGCTTTCATCAACCAATCAGCTTTCTCTTTCTCACTTGGAGTCAGCGAGTTCCAAAGAGCAGGAGTTTTCTTGATGAGAACAAGAGATAATCCTACTGCACCATCTGACCAACCATATAATGGGTTTGAGCATTTAGGTTCATTGCCACCTTTAACAAGATTTTGAAAATGCGCAATGGCTTGATCTTTGACTTTCTTTCCATTGGTGGCAGTTGCATTAGGATTGAGGCTGGCAACAAGTGTTAAGTAGTAAAAGGCGTGAACTGATTTGACGACACTTGGACTAGCTCCTGATTTGTTGCCATCATAGCTCGCTAGTTTGTTACTCATGGCCAGATCTATGGTTGATTGATTGAATCCGGCATGAGCTCCCACGAAACTGAAGGCGAGGACTCCCAATACTAACAGGAGTTTCCCTCTTTGGATTGTTTTGTCCAGAATCATTAATATATCTCAAGTTTTGGTGAGGTTGATTTATCTTTATATTTTACAGGTTTTAAGTAGGAATTAAGTCGCACATTAATCCTGAGCCAATTTTTTCTCTGTGCGTTTTTATTTTCTTCTTTGCGAAAAGAGATGAAAGTGAGTTGCAAAATTAACTCGAGTAACAATCACAGAAAGCTAAAAACACTGACATGATTGCAATTGGCAAACCTAATTATTTCGATGGGGCTAATCCTCTAGAAGATGAGAGACTGGGACTACAAAACCAACGTCGACTGTAATGAATAAGTCTCAAATTAGGAGAGAGAGAAAAAAAGAGAATTAGTCACCTAAATCAAGTCTAAGTTCCTTGGGTTTTGTCTTCTAAATGATAATCCTCCTAGAAACTAATCGATAGCTCTCAGAAATTGCCATCAATCACTGCTATTTCGAAGGAAAAGTTAAAATAATCTATTGTTGATTTCTCTGTTAGCTTCCTAACTATTCTGTGGAATTGGGAATATGATTAATAGTTTTTGAATTGTAGCAGAGAAATCCTTAATCAGATGAATTTTTTAGATCATTTTTCATTTCTTATGAACCTATATTTCAAGCTTTAGAGTCCTCTTTTGTCTAAATTTAAGTCTGCTTTTATAGACTCCAAATTCTTATAATTTTCTCATCATTTTTGCACCATAGATGTAGTTGTACCATATATCTTCGTGGAACCAGCGTCCTCTGGCATCGATTCTTCCACCTGGAGAATTATCAGTAATCTTTGACCCCCAAAGACTGACTCCAAGATAGCCCATAGAAACTTTATACAAAAGGTCAGTAGTTCCAACCATCATCAATTTCTCAATTACAGCTACACGAGCACCTCCCCATTTACCCAGTCTCTTAAGAGTAGCACGAGTTATCAGATTATTCATCCAGCCGTCGTAAACATACGCTGCTTCACTTCTCAGCCCTTTGGAGTCAGTAGTTTGGAATTCTAAGCACATTCCACGTTGCCCAAGAACTGGTGAAGAACCTTTGAGAATGCGAGCTGGTCCGATTCCGTTGATTACGGTTCTACTATACATAGGACTCGGGCTGCCAGTCACAGATTGTGAGTAGAAGATACCCATCAAATCGTTGAGGCCATATCCATTCCATTTGAAAGGAAGTTTTACACCTTTACCAGTTCCTCCCATACCATCAGGACCACCCTGTTCCATTAATTTTTTCCCGGTCTTTTGCCAAGTAGTTATGATATTAGTCCAGTTATACTTTTTGAACTGCTGCATATATTTGGTGTAATCAAAGCTCGTGAGAATAGCGTTTCCAGCATCAGCTCCAAAATAAATACTAAAAGCAATCATCACTCCCATGTATCCTTGTACATAATTAGGATTGTATCTTTTTCCGAAATTTCCTCCCATTCCAAGACCTGTTTTGTAATCATTCGCATCATTGAAGGCCCAATTGCCAGTAACTGCAAGAGCTTTCATCAACCAATCAGCTTTCTCTTGTTCTTTTGAAGTCAGTGAGTTCCAAAGAGCAGGAGTTTTCTTGATGAGAACAAGAGATAATCCTACTGCACCATCTGACCAGCCATATAGAGGATTTGAGCATTTAGGTTCATTGCCACCTTTAACAAGATGTTGAAAATGTGCAATGGCTTGATCTTTGACTTTCTTTCCATTGGTGGCAGTTGCATTAGGATTGAGGCTGGCAACAAGTGTTAAGTAGTAAAAAGCATGGGTTGCTTTTACTAAACTTACAGCAGTTCCTTCTTTATCAGCATAGCTTGAAAGGTGGATTTTCATGGCCAGATCTATAGTTGATTGATTGAAACTGGCCTGAGCTCCCATGAAGCAGCAGATAAGGACTCCTAATACTAAGAGGAACGCCCTTCTTTGAGTTGCTAAGTCTAGAACCATAAATATGTCTCCAGTTTTGAAAGATTTAACTTACTCTATTTCAGAGAATTTCGTCGTAAGTAATACACGTAATGATCCTGAGCCACTTTCTCAACCAGCAATTTTTATTTCGCTTCTAAAAAAAAAATAAAATAAAATCAAAGGCGTTGCCGGTTTAATGAACCAAGCTTTAAGACGAAGGTGGTTTGGTATGGTGGCAAAGTTGATCAAACTAATAGCCAGCTCTTCATAGTGCTAAACAAGAGCTTAATTCAGTATAATTTTCCTAGATTAAGTCTCAACACAGCATTTTGCTCCAAATTAATCGATAGTTTTCAAGAGCTTGCATCTCCTCAAGTGGATTGATACAGTCTTCTAATTGCTTGCTGAATACCAACAGCTGCTATTTTAAATAAATGTGAAAATTCTCTATTTTCTATCTTGGTGTTGTTGGGCTAAGATTACTTTGTTCATTTATCTTATTTGCTTGGGTTAAGACCGCCTAAAACAAGAGAAAGATTTTTTCACAAAGCGCCGTCACATGATAATTGAATTTAGAAATATGATCATGATTTTTTCTGTCTCATATGCCAGTTGGATTTTTCGACTAATGCTCATATGAAATTAATTTGAAGATAAGTCAACCCTGATTGATTAGGAGAACTTATCTTTACTCTGATTCACTGATACTCTCATTAAATTTTTCGTCATTGACGTAGTTGAACCATATATCTCTTTGGAAGTAATAGCCTTTGGCATCAGCGCACCCACCTTTAGAATCATCTGCTATCCTTGTCCCCCAAAGACTGATTCCGAGATAGCCTTTAGAAAGTTTGTACATTAGATCAATTGTTCCAACCATCATTAATTTCTCAATCTCAGCTGCACGAGAGCCTCCCCATTTACCCAGTCTCTTCAAAGTAGCGCGAGTTATCAGATTGTTCATCCAACCTTCTAAGCAGTATTGTGCGTCACTTCTGAGTCCGCTGGAATCAGTGCTATTGAATTCTAAGCACATTCCACGCTGCCCAAGAACTGGTGAGGAACCTGAGAGAATATGAGCTGGTCCGATTCCATTTATTACGGTTCTACCATACATAGGTTTTGGACTGCCAGTCACCGATTGCGAGTAGAAGATACCCATCAAATCGTCAAGGATATATTTATTCCACTTGAATGGAAGCTTTACTCCTTTACCAGTTCCTCCCATACCATCAGGACCACCCTGCTCCATTAATTGTTGTCCAGTCTTTTCCCAAGTTGCTATGATATTGGTCCAGTTATACTTTTTGAACTGGTTGAGATATGTGTTATAATCAAAGCTCTTGAGAATAGCGTTTCCAGCGTCCGCTCCAAAATAAATGCTAAAAGCAGTCATCACTCCCATATATCCTTGAACAAAATTTGGATTATTTCGTTTCCCAAAATTTCCTCCCATTCCAAGTCCTGTTCTATAGTTATTTTCATCGTTAAGCCCTCAATTACCAGTAATTGCAAGAGCTTTCATCAACCAATCAGCTTTCTCTTGTTCATCTGAAGTCAACGAGTTCCAAAGAGCAGGAGTTTTCTTGATGAGAACAAGAGACAATCCTATCGGTCCATCTGACCAGCCATACAGTGGGTTTGAGCATTTAGGTTCATTGCCACCTTTAACAAGATTTTGGAAAATCGCAATGACTTGATCTTTAACTTTCTTGCCATTGGCGGCAGTTGCATTCGGATTGACGCTGGCGACAAGTGTTAAGTAATAAAAGGCTTGGGCTGGTTTGACGACACTGGGAGCAGTTCCTTCTTTATTTGCATAACTCACAAGCCTAATATTCATTGCTGAATCGATTATTGATTGATTGAAATCGGCATGAACCATCCCAGCACAGAAAGTGAGGGCTCCTAGGACCAATAAGAGATTCCCTCCTTGAATTTTTCGATTCAGAGTCATTTTTTTGCTCTCGCAATTTTTGATAAGATTTATTTATTCACTGTAACCGGAACCATTAAAATCAACGATCAGATCCTGAGCCGATTTTTAAATGAGCAATATTCACTTGGGTTGCAAAGTTTGAAACCGAAAAGCCCCAGCTGCTCAAATAAAAATAACAAAGAGGAAGCTAGATAATGGCGGGGATCTTGCTCCATACTATCTGAATCTACGTGGGCAATGTACTTTAGGAGAAGTGCCAGCGTGACCTCCGAAAGAAAAAATTCAGGAGGCAAAAAAGAGCACTTTCTCAAAAGAGATTGAAGCCGACTGGGCTTCTCTTTGAGATTTTCTTTTTTAAATAGCTTCAAGCAATCCTTAGCCCTTAAGAAAGGTGTCATCTTGGTTCGAAGGGGCTAACTAAATATGGAATTTTAATATGAAATTGCCGATGAGCCCCAATCAAGAATTCATGGCCTTGAGTATTCAATATTTACTTCAAGAAGTATTAGGAATTCTGAAGTTTTTCCACTATTTTCCACAATTTACCGACTTGAATCTGCTTGTAAAATGTAATTAAGCTTTGTTCGGAATTATTTTGATGCAGAGAAATCTTTAGCATGATAAATTCTCAAGATTCATTTCGCAATTATTCTCAAATTAAGATTTCTACTTCGACTACGTAACTTAGTTTGTGTCTACAATTTTACCTCAACGCTGCAACGACGTGGTTAAAAGCGGCAGTCTCATAAGTCCTTACGGAAAGAATTTCTTTTGCATTAGGCTCGCGTATATAGAAAAAAATTGTTCGGAAAGGTTGCTTCCAGGTTACCTCTCAGGAGTTCTCTCAATAAGGGCAGTAGTCCTACTACTGTCGCCTTCTCGAAAGTTTATACAAGAGAGTTCTCCACAATACCCGCTTTTTTTAAAGTTGCACCTGTTGCAATGTTAGCATCAGTTAAGAGAAGAAATTGAATTGAGATCACCTACTCTGAAATAAAATAATAGTTACGTGAGCCCAATTGAGTTATCAAAAGAAAAAGAATAGTGCGTTGGTTAGACGCGAAAAATAATACAATGAACAGTTTGTCAATTCGCTAATCTCTTTATTTTCTTTCGCGTTTGGCAATTAAACAATCTCAAAAACTATTAATAGAAAAAGTTATGGAATACGCAACACCCTCAGAGGTAACTTTTATTTAATTTCCTTCCGAAACGGTGATGAAACTAGTTTTCTGAGCACATAATGGCAGAACAGTGCGTGTCGGAATGAATCTTTCTCCGAAAGCCAAGGAATTCCTTGAACGAAGAGAAAGCTGGTAAAATTCTTTCTAAATTCCACTTTGTTCTTCGGCATCAGCCTATCTTCTAGATTCAATGCTCTTATTGAGTATAGAATTCATAGAATAATTTGCCTTCATGAAAATTATTAAAGATTTCGGAGAAACATTCTTCTTGATTCGGGAAATGTGGCTGATTCGTACAAAAAAAATCTGTGAAAGTTCAATAAATCGAGAATGTGTTATATTTGGATTAGAAAAAGAATTCAGAAAATTTGATTAAATTTTTACATTTGTTCACGAACTCACTTAGTCAGTCAATTTAATAAAATTGTCGAGAATTAGAAGCTCAGATTTCCCAAAATCCTATATGATAAGCAGTCTCCGGCATCCATCGAGGTACATTTTCCATAGCCTTAACCCTTATTCCTTGACAGATCGAAGAAGAAACAGCTTATTCTGGACTTAGATGGAACCTTAATATGCAATTCACCATTGGAAACTACTTTACCGAAAATTCCCGTTCAAGTACTAATTTCTGGGCTTTTTTACAATATCCTTTCAGGTTTTTGTAGGAGGTAGGATATTGGACTATCCAAACGTAGTGGCTCGTCCAGGTCTCTTGGAATTCCTCAATGCTTTGAAAGGCTCTTATGATTTTCATGTTTATACAGCAAGTCTGAAAGAGGTATTCGTTTTTCCTCAATATCAAATTAACAGTTGTAAAATAATTAATTAAGTACGCTGAGGCTGTTCTAACTGCGGTGGGGATAAGGAGATATTTGACGAGCACCTTAGCTCGATGGAATTGTAAGTTTATCAATGGAAATCTTATTAAGGACTTGAAGAGCCTACCTTATCCTCCCCAAGACATTGTGCTTTTAGATGTAACTATAAGCAGTGGAAATTTTAGCCTATATTTGTTGGTAGGACTCAGCAAAGCAAGTCGCATATCATAAATCGCAGGCGCTATTGATCAAATCATTTGATGGTGATCCCACGGATAATGAGTTGAGAAAACTGACACCTTTTTTGCTTAAACTCGCTTGTTGTCCAGACGTCCGTCCAGTTTCCAAGAAATTCGAAAAATTTTTAAAGGAACCGGAGCGCGAGTTAACAGTTGAGACAAAAATCAAAGAACCATTGGAACGGCTTCAAACTGTACAAGAGAAAGTGTTACCGGAACTTAGTGATAAAGTTAGAAACTTTATTGTGCAGAAAAACAAGAGCAATAGAGCCGAAATGACACCTGTCATTGAAGAAGAGTGTAATATAGAATTCTCTCATATCATGTATTAATTCGTGATATTCTACAGCAGATGATGACTATTCAAGCGAGGAAAATGATGAAATACAGTTTTCTGAGAGTCAAGAAAATTCATTCCAAAAAGATTTTCCTGCCGAAGACTTTACACCACATAGTCCGATAACCTCCAAAAAAAGTTTTAAAGGATTTCTAAATTCCACACGCAAGTGCCAGGAACAAGAGGACGAAATTCCTCCGACAGAGGGCATTGCTGCGGACTCCCCATATATGTGCATACGATCTCAAAAAGCAGTTTTTACTTAACAAATTGAAAATCTTTTATTTTTTTCCTCCTTCTTTATTTACAAATTTTTTTACGAAATTTGTAACTTAGTAAATTTAATTTTTTTCTTGTTGCTGATTCATGTTCCTTAGTTTATCAACTAAGATTAAATAATATCTACGATGTCATTTGAAAACCTGGAAAAGTGACTAGAGACTCGTTATACAAGGATGTGCTAATTTTGTTTTATGTTTTTAGGATTTCTGTAAGAAGGTTGAAAAGAATTGATGGTAGGCTTTCAAATAACTACTTAAGGAGAAATAATTGGCATAGTTTCTTCAGAATATTATGTATATTTCCACACAACAGTTAAGGTCTCCATTTAATATGAAGATCGAGACGCGGCCAAGATCTTCGGATTTCTAAATAATAAATCTTAGTCGTCCAACCATGTTTCTCGATGATTTCGCAGCTTTCTTTAAAGAATGCTAAGAGGATTTTGTAGCACTCTTTCACACTGTGCTCTTTCACTTTTGAATTATTGATGCTCTCGATGGTCTCCGACTTCAAAAAATCCATGAACATGGTAATGAAAGCCGTTGTAGATATATTATCGAGGTGCTTCTCACCTGTTAAATATTCATTTAAACTCCTCCAACTGCACCTATCCTTGAAGTTTTTTTTTAGATCAATTTTGAGGCTGCTGTTGAGAAAATCAGTAAAGTTATCACCTAATTTCTTCGGGAAGTTCTTCAGCAATATCGATGTTGAGCTAATAGTCATGCTTTCAAATAGGCCTGTGTTGATCTGACCACTCTTTCTTGTTCTTTCTAATGAATTTACAATTGTAGCTGATGCTAGATTTTGAGAAATTCTCAGAAACGCTTCATGTTTAGAAGAGATGATCGTTAGCGAAGCAATTCCCAATGGCATCTCATAGCTAACAATGGTGCTCTCCTGGCTGCCTCCGCTAGGATCTTGGACATTAGGAGTATTTGAAATTGGGCTGTTCGTTAGAATTGGAGGAGGGTTCTGCTCGAGGTTTTCAGAACGAGTATCTTCTGCTTTCTCGTTTGATCGCTGTTCTGAGAGGATTTTTTCTTTTGCATTCTCGTTGTTTTTTTGAGGGTTACTGCTAGGATTTGTGATGAGAAATTCGTTTGGCGTGCTGGCGGATTGCAACTGTAGGTTGGTGTTGGAATCATTCATCAAGTTGTGTATATCGAGGAGTTGAGGAATAGTGATTGCATATATTTGCTGCTGATTGAATGTTTTCTGAGGAGCTTTTATGCTCTTCAAAAGAACGTCACATAAATTTATCATGCTGTTTTCATGAAATTTAAAATCGTGGATTCGGATGCCTGACATGCTCTTCAGTGAGATTGATATAAAGTGAGTTTATTAAAAATATTTCAATTGACTCTGTTTTTAAAGAGGTTCCACCTAGAAGTTGTTGTAATTCGGGACTAGGAAACTTTTAATTTTGCAGAAGGAGTATAGAAGATATCCAAATCTTTTTCCTGATTCGCAAGTATGCAGGCATACCCGCTAACAACAAAGCAACCAATGTCTAAGTGAGTATCGAGAGAGAAATAGATCGTCTGTGCTTATAATAGTTCTATTTCTCTCATTATTGATAAATTTCTAGTTGTAACTTATATTAAACGGGCATATTAGCTGCTCTTCAGAACATCTAAACTGATTACTCCAAAACTAGCTCTATGACATTTAAGTTTCGAAATGAGCAATGAATGGCATTTTCTGCATCTTATATGTTGTGAGAAAAGAAGAAGATTTAGCAGGAACAAGTTGAGGCGCCCTATGAAAGGGGATCTTCTAGGAAGATTGATGCTGAAAATCATCTATGTCTACGAATCTGTTCGAATCCTTTTCATATTTACATAAGAAAATATTACTATATCAGGTGTTGTATATCAAATGTGTTATATAAGCTGTTGTAGAAAAATATACATTTTCGAACCATTTAGTTAAAGACAGATTTGAAATGAAAGAAAATTATATTCATTGTCGTACAGAGTTTCGATGTTCAACATCTTCTTTCCTCTCTTCTAAAAATCATGCGATCTATGGTTTGGACAATGCTTTAAGTTCGACTCCCTCCAATTCCGTTTTCTCCTCACCAGCTTCAAGATTTTCATGCACTTTTCGTATTGCAGCTCGGAGATCTATTTTCGATAACAATCTCCATTGCAGGAAGAAGTTCAATGTAAACGCGAACAAGACGCCTATCCAAGTTCCCAGCGCCCCTCCATCGAGCACAATTCCTCCCAAGACTTGTAAAAACATTCCCAAGACCAAGTCCGTGAAAATCATTATTTTAAATGAAGCTTCTTCTTCTCCTAATGATCGGTTAATCACTGGCAGATAGAGCTGACCCACGTCAAAAACCAAGAAAATGGAGTAGGCAATCAATAGAGCACGAGTTTTTTCTTTGATAATTGGGTCGTCCAGGAAAATTCCAGACAGCGGCGACGAGAAAATGGGCAAGAGAATCGTTAATACGATCGAAGTTGATCCTACTATCATATGAGAGGCTTTGATATAAAGCTGAGTTTTTCGTATACTTCGCTGTCCGATCGCATTTCCAATATAAGAGCCAGCAGGCTGTATAACTGATAATGGGATATTTACCAGCATGATGAGAATTGAGATAAAAGCAAATGCTGCGTCAAATTCAATGACTCCGAGAGCAGCAATTATCATCTCTCCTGTTAACGCAGTAATCATATCGACATATGTGACCATTCCTGTAGTGAACTGATATTTCATTTGGCTCCAAAACCCCTTAAAGGACTCTTCATCGAACCAAATCAGTTTATCAGCCGCTTCTTCAGTCTTCTTCAAGTAAAAATAGCAAACGACTGCACGTCCTAACTCGCTGATGCCTCGACTAAAACCAAGCCCAGCAAATCCACAATCCATCACGTACACAAGGATGTATGAGATGATTAACTCAATCACTGTGAACACGGCCTGAATCCAAACCGGAGCGTTGAAGATTTGAAGTCCTTGGGCGTAGGTCCTCAGGAGAGTGAATAAGACACTTCCAACTTGTGAAGGTATCATCCAGACGGTATAAATGAGGGTGCTGTCTAATAATTCCTGATCGTAATCTAAAGCAGCTAATGAAGGCTTGAAAAACAGCAAAGACACAAAAAAAAGCAAAAGTATGAACAGCATCATGATCAATCCTTTATGAAGCGTGTATGCACAAAGTTTTGGTTTTCCAGCGCCGTGGGCTTGAGATACGAGGGTGGCGATGCCTGTTGAAAAACTGAAGCTGAGACCCGCTGGAAAAAGCATCATCCAAGTGTTTCCGAAACCCATTGCAGCGATAATGAGAGGATCGCCGGTTTTCGACATGAAATAGACGTTTGCGAGCAACCCTATCCGTTCAAATGCGAAGAATAAATAGGTAACAACGCAAGCTGGGAGCATTTCTTTAATAGCGCCCATCACGGTAGTGCTTTTAGTTTCGTTTTCAAAGTTTTCGTTGATTTCTCCTTCATCGGAGCTAAGGATATGTTCGTCCATGACTAGACAGCAGTTTCAACGCTATTTGTCTCTTTTGTTGCGTAAAATAAAAATTATTACTCGTGAAATCTCCAAGTCCTCCTATTTATAGTCAAATATAGACTCTTATCGGATCAGAATGAAGAATCACCTTTGAATAACATTCCAATCATATCAAAGATTTGAAAGACCAATCATAAAGTAGATTGGAATTAATTTTTTCCCGACGAGAGTAGCTAGCAATCTCGCTTCTTGTCAGCGAAACGTAGTTGTAATCTTTCTCCATCTCGAGTGACGGTCTGACGTGTTAGGATTAACTCAGGTTGGAAAAATTTTTTTCACTCTCCGTTGCTTTTTGAGCTACTCACGGTTTTTGTTTTGCTGTTGCAAAGCAAGAAACCGGCGTACTGAGATTTCAAGGCAATTTTGAAATTTTGCCATTTTTTTTTTTGAATCCGAGATCACCACAAAATTAGATTTCTCCGACTTCACCGAATTAACAACTATCGAGAACAAGCCTTTTCATGCCTCAGAAAAGGATTTTATTTTTCCAGAGAAAATCAAAGATCCGAAGAATTTCAAAGGAGGATTTTGAAATTGATTTGAAATTCCTGAGAATGGATGAAAATGATGATGTTATGACTTCTTAACGATGGTCTTAAGTTAGATACCGAAATGACATTCATTTTCTATAGCATTCTCAAACAAGAGGCTTACTATCTCTTAATTTTATCGCGTAATTTGGAAAGAAAAATGCTTTTTAGATACAATCACATTTGAAGTTAACTAAAACAGTCTGGTCCCGAACTAGTTAGAGCCATTCCAATCAACGCTTCAGAATTGCGAACAGCAGACGTGCAGCTCACTGGAGTTTATTCTTGCTTGAGTGGTGGAATGAATATAATCTTGGATGGTCTTAAATTCTTATGAAGTGAGCCACTTGATTCCGAGAACCTTGATTTAATTTATCCGAAATAACTCTAATTTTCACTCTCCAGCTTGGATTTTCTCTTTGTCAGATCAAAATTATTCATACCTGCAATATTTTTTGATAACCAATACAAATGAACAGAAACGAAAAAAATTTTAAACTATCTATGAACTCAAAAACAAAAAAAAAAAACTTGAAAATTGAATTCCAACTTATTCAAAGAGACGAATTTGAACCGAATTACCTACAAGATCCCTCGTCGCCAACTTCATTTCAACGTCTCTCTCTCTTCAACGATTTCTTAGTGAATCCGATAAATTCAGGATAACGCACAGCTATGTGCAAATATTAAATTCAATATGCATTTTTTTGGGTATAATGTCAGTATGATATAATATCAACACCAAACATCGATTAAAATTTCATTTATTTCAACAAATAAATTCACAGTTACTCAATCGAGTCTATCTGCATTTCCATACTAGATGAAGAAATTCTAAAATTTAGAACTGACCTGATTCTTTGCTGATTCTAACAACAACCGATACTGAGAACTTTTCTTTGGAACAGCATCCCAGCTATCAGATTCATAACAGTTACTCTTTCTTTCCAGAAAACTTTATGAGATCCTTTATACTGCGACTTCGACGGATTCGCCGGAGAAGATTCAGATTCTGATGATTTTTTTTTACTGAAGCTTTTTTTAGATAAAGCAGGAGGCAGGTCCAAGGCTGGCTTCTGAGTCTCTTTCAGGTCCTTCGTTTCAGAACGTTTAAGTTTAGGACTTTGTACGTTCGATTCTAATGGACTTATCGAAACAGCTTCGGAAAAGCTCTTCTTTGAATTCATCACGGAGTCCGTGCTCGCAGTTGTTGAGGCAACTATTGATGGTGATTGCGAAACTTTTTGCTTTGCATTACCAGGTAAAGGCTTTGATGGTGCCTCTCTTGTTAATTCGATAACGAAGTAGCCATGAGTCGAAGAGTCTCTACTGTCAAAGTATGTATATGTTGCTCCTCCAGTGACTTCAACATCAATCGTGTAATACTTTTCCTTCAAAAGCTCTAAAGACGAGCTGAGATCATAATATTTGTTATCTGGAGTCGGAGTTTCTGCGAGATCGATTCTTTGGGTGATTAGTGTTTTTTGAGAAAAAGTCTCAGAGATGGTAAGTTGTGCACTAGCCCTCCCAGAAATGGAAGAGCAGAGGGCAACCGCAGTAAGGGTGATGGTTTGAGTTGATTTGAAATACATTTTGTCCGAGCGCTTGCCATCAACGTCTCTCATGGAGTTGGGGTCGCCTTGGACTCTGATGAAGTTGGCTGATTCTTGGAGGTTTCCCATTATTTGCGAGATTTAATTAATATATAGTTTGAGTTAGCAGGATAAGGCTATTTAAATCGAACTCCTGAAGAAATTTTGTAATAAATTAATCAGGTTCAAGAAAAGCGAACTAGTTTAAGTTAGCTCCAATAAAAAAGATTGGAAAATATAAAAAAATAACTGACAAGTTAATTTGGGAGAATCCCAACTGACAAGAAATCGTGATTATAAAGAATCTGCGCTG
>ENA-UOUE01001542-UOUE01001542.1-compost-metagenome-genome-assembly--contig:-NODE-1542-length-14197-cov-16.014448_pt1 | contig 14197 bp, 6 predicted proteins | sample MGYA00238146_ERZ747223 | MGnify/ENA primary metagenome ERZ747223 (study PRJEB28781, sample SAMN06268865) | compost metagenome | isolation source: single cell | place: USA: California, Emeryville, Joint... | reverse complement strand
ATATACTTTGTTTGAGTACTGGTGGTAATTCTTGCATCTCCTCATCCATTCTGACCTTTTTTATCTCTTGAATGTTTCAGACTGTCCAGCATTAATGAGAGTTAATCAATTTTTCTTGTCTAATTTAAAACGGCGATTTCTATTAAACCCCCTTAAGAGGTGCTACGATGATGTTGGAGCCCTAATTCCAATCATAAACAATACTACGGGAGTTCGTTACATTTTTATGGTGTCTTATCAGGAATGATTACTTATCAACGTAGCCCCTCCGAATAAATTTGCCTTTTTGTTGGAAATATCTTCAAACTCATCAAGAGGTCCTATAGTACAGATGTGGCAAAACCCCTCTTTACTACCAAAACTCATATTCAATTGATACATTCGCCGAACAACAGATATGACTCTCATTCGATTGCGAGTTGCCTTCTTTATCTGACGAATAGATTTATTCTAAATGGAAGAATGACGAATAGGAAAAGCGAGTTATTTTTTCTCTTGTTATTTTATTTTTGTCAGATTTAATGTCCTGAATTCAAAATTCTAAACTAGTTAAGAGCGCCTAAGAACTGAAATTCTTGCAGAAAAGAAGAAGAAACATTTTCAAACCATCAAAAACAAGACCATAACCGTCATTGAGAAGAACAAATTTCAAACTTAGAGCTTCACCTGCAATAAACATCTTTCTAATTTTACTGAAATAAGATTAGAGGAGGAATTTATATTGATGATTTACTGTCTGGCTCAAACTTACAAAAATCCAGAACATTTAAGCGGTAAATGGAAGAAGAAGATCGTCATTTTTTATTGTTGAGGTCTCTTTTTCTCTCTTGTTGAATCTTTTAAAGGGAAATACTCAACAATGTAAGTGTATATATTAGATATATTGATAAGAAAATCGATAATGAGGTTCTTTAGTTACTTTGAAATTAGCCAGCGAAAAAATTAATATAAACGTGTTCCACCCGCAGTGATAACCTGATTAAAGTAATCGCTTGTAGCCTGGTTAAATTAATACTGCGAGATTCAAAGGCTTGAGTCAGCCGCTTAGATATGTCTCAGAACGGAGATGTCTGAGGTTTAGAAGGTGCCTATTTCGTTTTTCTGACTGCTCGAGTATCGTCTTACGAAAAACATCTTGCTCTGGCATCATGATAGAAACCATATGAACCCAGAAATGACTTTTTTGCTGGTAAAAATACATGCTTATGAAGTCATCCATAAAATTGTTACGACTTGAAGAAACAGATTAGATTAAAAGTTTCTATTTTTCCATAGGAATTTTTCTTTAGCTCCAAGTCTGTAGGACTCAGCAATGAGTTAAATTATTTTTTTTTAATTAAAATCAGGAAGAATAAGCCCATGAGCTTGCCGATATATCAAACGAAATTTACAATCACTACTATTTCCCAAAATGCGAGTTCAAGTCTCATGATAACTCCAGCCTCCTTATTCAATAGAAAATTTATACTATGGGTGGGAAGAAATTATGTCCTGATTTGAAATTTGCAATCACTATCTTCGTTTAACTCAACATTTGTTTAATTTAGTATGCATAGAAGCTAAGCTCCTTAATAATTTCACTCCTATTCTTTATATCTGAACCGGAAAAGGAGGTCATGGTGTAGTTCCTGTCTTAAAACGAATGGATAGCTTGGAAATATCGAACGAGTATCAAAGTAACATTCAATTTAATGTATTCCTCCTCAGGATAATCGAAAAATCCACAAAGTTCACGATCATCTCTGAGTTAATTATACCATGATCTTTTTTCATACATGAAGACTGAAGCCTTCGTCATACTTTAAATTTTCACATTCAACTTTTTCATTTTTTTGGTTCAAATAATACGACTCGCTATTTTTATTGATATTACATGACTAAATTCATTAGTAGTTTGACTTATTCATTTTATGGAAGAAAGATGCTAAAAATATGCTCTGAGCGTCGTACAGAGAGGTTTGCAAATTTTGTGATTCTAATGAAGTTCTTAGCGAGTATTCTGTGACTTATATGACTTGGAAGTAAGAAACCTCGCCTTTTTGTTTCAGATGCCATGGACAGCCAAGTTAGGCATTGAGCTGGCCAAGAACAAAACTATCATGGAGTGAAAAAGTAAACTTTAAGGTCATAACGTCAAGATTTGCAACATTTAATCTGACAGAAAAAGATAACATCTTGAGGTAATTGAAGAAGCATGAAAAATGAATCTTCCTTGTAAAATTTGCGGATGAATTTCATTATCCATGTAAATAGAGTACATGAGAAAAACTTTGAAAGAAGGAAAAATCCCGAAGACTTCCAACAGACTCAACCGCAAAACATACTCAAGAGGAGGAAAGATTTCTTTACATCCAAGGCGGACTCCCAAAAATGGTTTTAGAATTTTCTTTGAGTTAGCTTTTCGTTATTTATTTTAGTAGGTTTTACTTATGGAAGTGGCCCAAACCAAGCCTGAATAAACTAGTTATTGCAAGAAGTCTTTGAGAGATTCTCACATATTTCCATAATTCCCTAAGATGCTTGGTAGATATACCAATAATTCAAAAAAAATTCGCTTGAAATGCTGTTACGCCTCTTTAACTGTCGCTCGTTTTCGACTTTGGAGGAAATAGCATAAAAAGAGTGGACTAGGTGTCAAAAGCTATGATTTTTTCTCTGAATACAAAATTTTCTCAGACTTAGTAATATCTGGCTTCTAATCAGTTCACGTGATTAATTAAGACTTCAGACAGTTACAAAGTTAAGACTTTAGAAAGTTGATTCATTACTCAAGGAATAAAATTTATTCATTCTCAAATCTCAAATCAACAAAAAAGTCAACAGAAAACAAGAAAAAATGCTTCCAACAAATCAGGAAATAGATGATTCATCTAATCTCGTCGACGAGAAATCAAAGCAATTGCAAGATAAAACGCCTGGTGACTCTCGAAAGAAACCATCAACAATCATCGGTATTATATTTTTTGTCGTAATCATTACATGACCCTTTTTTGAAATAGAAAACATCCCTTCACAGCCGAAGCTGCTCGCTTGGTCCTCATGGATGAGTAATAAGATTAGTATTGCTGAAATCGAAACGCAGCAAGAATTTACTAATTTTGATGGAGTGAAACTCAACTACGATAGTTGTATTTTTCAGCTCTTCATTTCTCAATCAAATTAATCCTCAATACATTAAGATCGCAGTTGGACTCATGTGAAAGAGATCGCAAATACAGGACTTCTTGTTTCTGTTCACCATTCCGAGGATACATTCGCCAATCTAGAAGTGTTCGATGTCTCAAAAAAAGGGCAAACTAAGAAAATATATTCTTTTGAGGGAGTCTCTGACAGAGGAATCTTCAATAGTTAAAATCTATCTAATATTTCTCCTCTTCTAGTGAGTGGACATGGAGATGTGGCTTATAACCTACGAAGGAAGTTTCTTGGAGCAATCTGTGTTGGAGGAAAGATAGCTTACCATCTGTATAAGTTTGGCACATCGAAGTCCGATGGCGTTGCAAAACTCATTAGAAAGTCGAGTTGGCACTCCCAATACAGTTCTGTGGATGGTAGTTAATTAATTTATTTCCCACTGCCGACCTATTTTAATATCTTTGTATCTAGGAAATGACATAACCGGCCTCGATTTCAGTCCTAATGGAGAGACTGTAGCAACCATTGACAAGTATGGGGTGTGCTTAATATCAGATGTAAACACAGACAGTTATCGCTTCCACCTGAGCATGATGAAAAACTTCGATGGTGAGTTATATTTTGAATCTCTATCATATTCAGTGCCCTTCTTTCCTCTACTGTACTAGATATATTCTTTCATTTTTTTTTTTTATAATTTCTTGGCAGCATTAAAATTCTAAACTATTATAATTACTCGTTAGATGCTGTTGGCCGTTGCAGATGGAGCTCTAATCCTGATGAGCCACTATTATATGTCAAGCATGATGGGAGCCTTCTCAATATCCTAGATACTGAGAAGAAAGCTCTCATTTTGAAGAGTCCGGTCGAAATCGAATCAATGTGTAAGCATATCAGAGTCTTATTTTTATTTTTTCCTCTTCTTCCAATTTGGTAAAAGGGGATTAACCTTATTAATTTTACGCTTTGAACTGTAATTCTCGTTTGATTTGACATTCACATCTTTTAGCCGTAACGTACTGGATTGATGTATGCCAGACCGATGGAAATATGTTGGCTGCAGGTGGCAGTGATAAGCAGTTGAAGATATTTGACAAACGAGAATCAAGGATTGTCCAAACTTTCGATGATATTCACACAGGTAATTTTTTTATGGTTTAATGAAATGATTTCTAGATCCTGAATTCTTGTTTTCTAGATACTATCTTTTGTGTGAGATGGAGTCCACTCGGTGATATGCTTGCAAGTACTTCATTTGACGAAACAGTAGCACTATTGGACGCCAAGACTGGAAAAAAGCTCTATACTCGACAAACCTCAGATGGAAGTAAATTTTCAAAGTTTAATTAATAAAGGCTTATTCCGATTTCTACTTAGCTGCTGCTACGTCAGTCTGTTTCATTTGAGAAAGAATCAAGTCGATAAATACCCAAGGAGAAAGCAGCTACTAGAAGAAGGAATTTGAGAGGATAAACATTGGTTATAACGAATAATAGTGCTCCAGAACTATTTATAACAGTGATATCTTCTGTATTCCTTGTATAGCATGGTATTGTCATGCATTCTTCCGATCTGAAAACAAAATGATTCTTGAGGGAAAACTGAGAACTCAATCGAACCAGAAAAACAGAAAATTACTCTATTAGAAATTTTCTTAAGTTTGCTGGATCGCAACAATATTCACTCAGCTTTTCAATTACTAGAGATCTTTCACTACATATGGACTATCAATTCATTTGATAACAGAAATTATCAGGGAATAAACTTTTTTCGAAACGAAAGAGTATTCATATGTTAGATTCAAAGGTTCAGCAACAAACTCAAAATGGAAAAAGTGTTTCTAAAGGAATAGGGACGTTTTAAGATTTCAAAACATTTTTTCGAACGTAAAAACATAATACACTACTTCTCAACAACAACAGCAGCAACTTCTTCTTCATAGGACATCATAGAAATAGTGTGGCAGTCTCATTTAGAATTGAAATAACTCAAATCCGCAACTATATTACATACACATAAACATAATTAAGAATCAAGTGCAAATTCAAGTTCATTAAATACTTACATTTTTGTGATTAAAATGGATTACCGAGAAACCATGCTATCGTAGCTCATTATATTAGGAGCGGATGCTTCTTCATTCACTTTAGCCAAGTCAATATATGGATACATTATTGCTCTACCAGAGGTGAATTTTTCTCCATTCTAAGATACGATATACCAGAGCAAAAAGGTTTTTCATATCATTTGACAGTATTTAGTTGAATCAGAAAAACCACGCATAAGTGGCATCAATAGTTGAAGAAAACATCCTGGAAGAAGTAGAACTTTTTTCAGGGAATCTAAAGTCACAGTATTCGAAAAAATATCAAACGCATTGGGTTGCAAAAGAAGCGTAACACAAAATGCTTCCCATTAAAAGGAAAATCAGATAATCACTGGAAAAATGAGCCAAACCATTAATAAAACTCGAAATCAAGTTATTTGGAACTGCAAAGTGTTCAAATACCCTTTAAATGTACTAGGATGGACAAGAGCTTGCGCTTGGAGTAAAAATGAAAATTCATTATCTCGATTTATTCAGTTAGTATTTTTATTGCGAAATGAAATTTCAAAAAAGCTCACCTTCAGAAAATGAAAAAAGATAATAATTTTGTTCTCAAAATGAATATAATTGGCTAAGTTGAAAAAAGCAAAGAACTAAGTATATTAGATGGCATTGGCAGCTGATATAATAATTGTTGTGCAATTTCTCATATGAATCATTCTTCGATGATGCTGTTTGTTGATTTTTTCGGTTTATTAAATTACGTTCATTGCATCAGAGTGGATACAAAAATCCGCTTTCAGATTGAGAATTAGAATTGCAACAGATCTTTGTTAAATTTTGAATCATCTTGTAAATTAATGAAATCATGTGCTTTGAAATTCAAACGGTGAGAAGCACAAATAAGGTAATCGAGACTTCGACTGTTGCTTCTTAAAAATAAGATTTATTGATATTACATTTTCTCATCGATTACATTTGACTTTGATGCTTCTCCTTGCGTTTTGACATTAACATCTTAGGTAGGCATCAAATATTTAATGTAGTAGTGGTAGCTCCTCATTTTTTATTGATTGTAATACTTCTTCTTTTTGATTTTGGTTGATTACAAATGAGGCACTCTTGGAACAACTCTATCAATAGAGGCAACCTGCTATTAACTTTTCGAATTTCTCCGCTCGTTTCAGAACGAGTTTTAGTTATTTCATAGTTATCTACTAATGCAATGGAAGTTGAAATTGCTTCGCCGCTTGGCTCTGAAATCTGCAATCACCGAATGAGGAAAACAGCTTTTTTGGTAAAATCCCTCTGGTATTTTTCTGCAAATTCTGTCCAAACAAAGTCAGCCTTAGCTCTCTGAGGAAAGCATGCCTATAAACCAAAACATTTCGAAATAGTTCGAAACTCATGTAATAAGATCTGTTTAGAGTAAAAACTGCTTATTATAATGAAAACAGAGGCGTTTATGATGAAATTGTAAATAGCAGTATTGCTCTATTTTGTTGCAAAAGCACACAATATTCTGGTAAATTGAAATAAGTTCAAGAAACTTTTATTCGATCTAATGAACCCGATGACAAGACAAAACAAAACACGCTATCTGAACAGCCTTTTGATTCAATGGTATAAGATTACGAGCATTTCTGGGTACGATGGATTTATCAGCCACCTTTTTTAGAAAACTCTGCTCCGAATTTTTATCAAGGCTTCCGGATTCATTTTTGAAAATTTGATTAACTAATTAAACTACGTCATCCCAATGCCAACGAAGGCAATGCTAATTTCAAAGTTAATTATTCCAATTGAGCTTTCCGTCAATATATAGAGTATTAGAAAAGCATTGTTTGCTTCATTGGAAAGTAAAAGTTTAGTTATTGTTTAAGTCTTTCTGCCCTCATTCGGGGAAAACAATGAAATTGAATTGATTCGTTCTAATCGAGATTTCTTTCAAGGCACTCAAATAAGAAGTATCTCTTACGTATGCAAACACACACGGAATTCGCGGTTATTTGAATTAAGCGAGATCACAGTCTCTCACTATTATAAATATATATTTCAAGTTTCCATTGTCTCGCAATTTGTTCTGTTATGTTGTAGCTTATGCAATTTGCAGCAAAATGACGACAGCTTAGCAACGAAGTTAAACAATGATAATTTTGGGCTGGTTCCTTGAACTTGCCTTGAACTATTGGCTTCCTCTGGAAATTAAATTTCGAGGGTGAAAGCCGTTATTTAATTGAATTGAAAAAAAAGAAATGCGCGAGTCGTGTTGTCAAAATAGCAAAGAAATAGCCACATAAGTGTTTCCAAATAACCAACACCTTTTCGACTTGAGGATTTTATAAACTTGGATCTAAGTTGCTTTTGAGAAGAGATTGGATCTTAATTTGCGCGTAAATGAAACTGAAGCGGGCAAACCACATAATTGCCTCCTTTCATCACTTGATCTCATACATATGTGGATCTTTTAGCAAAAAAAAGTATTTTATATAATTTCAGCTGATAAGAATTAGAATGGATGCAAATATTCTTGCTCAATTTTCTCCAATTAAAGGTTCAAGGCGAAAACTTATTTCTTCTTCTTCCAGGTCCTTCTGCAACTCAGCCTCTTTCGAATCAAAACGCAATGGGAATTTATTGATTCAGATTTAGGTTTCAAGAGTTCTTACGGTTTTAGAATAAATTAATCAGCTTGAATAGCTTGAATTGGTTTCAAAATTCTGCTTCGAGATCTAAATTAAAACAAAGCTACGTCACGAAATTTAATTACTGAGACGTACTCGCATGTATCGCGTTTAAAACATTTTATGAGTAGCTGACTGAACCCAATTGTCGAGGTTCTGCCAAAGAAAGCTGTCTCTTATGCTCTTAGCAATGCTTCGTGTTATTTTCGATTCGATTTTCAAAAATTCAGACCATGTATATCTTAAATGTTTTCTTGCATGGTCATTCCATCACTAAAAGAATTGAAATTTTATTTGAAGTGCTTTTCAGTTATCAAGTTGGATAAATTGTACAAACTGGAGTTCTTTCGTTTTAACTGAGAGAAATTAAGAATTTCCAGGCGTTCTGTTTTTTAATGTTCCTAAATAAATTGTTAGAAATCTAACCCGTTCACTTAATTTGCACGATTTGCAATCCGAATTCTCTGAAGATGCTCAAATTCAAGCAGCTAACGCTTACTTTTCCAGTGCTTTTGCTGATTCATACACTTTTATTGGGTACCAGTGGTAGTTCTTGCAATTCTTATCCAATCTGAACCGTTTCAATGTTTAATAGAAGCAGCGGCAATTGAGATTATCAAGCTGCAAGAAACTCCCAAAGAATATCTAAGCGTTTCTGATGAAATTATGCTTAACACTACGACGAGTGGATGGGATACTTGCCAGGAGTACGCTATCAGTTTCTGGGTTAAAAAAATAAACTGGCCAGCCGGTTGGCATGTATTATTACGACTAGGAAACGTTGTTTCGTAATCATTATTTTACTCAATATAAACAAACTATTTGATAAATAGGAATCAACAGGAGGGAAGACTCCTACTTTTTGCAATAGAAAAAAATGGCACACCCTTTCATACTGGAATGACATCTAATTTATATGGTCCTTGGGATTCATGGGAAACAGTAATTTAGGAATTCGCAGAATACATATGTTGATCATTTTCCATAGGGAAAGTCAGAAGGGTTGATTCCAGTCGGTCAATGGGTGTTTGTAGTCTTGACCACATCTACAATTTTACAAAAACAAAATGGTTTTCGATACACTCTGCCTTCTACCTCGACCCAAACTTCAGTTTTTGCTTCCAGAACTCCAGACGGAGCATTTTATAATTTGAAAAGGAGCGCCAGAATCAATATTGGGGATGATAGCTATTATAATCCATCTAATGCCTGGATGCAATACATCAGGTTGTACCTTAATTATTTTCCCAATTCAGAAGACGAAATGATCAACCTTGCAACCATGAGCAACAGTGGTAACTTTTCATGTTCCAGATCTATGTTTTGACTTCTCTCATGCTTAAAAGGTACACTTTACCTCATTCAATTTAGTTCATTACCGAGTGTGAATAACAATCAAACTGTCGTTGTTGACTATATTAAAGAAACATCACAAGGAGTCTTGACTGCATACAAAGGTGATCTTGGAATTATTTTGAATATCTAAATCTCTTTTTATTTAGGTCTTTCGACTTCTGATACTCTTTTCGATCCAATACTCAGTATCAATAACATCCTGCGTTGCCGAGCGGATTCTATTTTAAGTTTCAATGTCGGAGGTGTTGCTCCAAATGGCGTAGTGTTTGCTATGGACATTTATCCAAATTCTGGAGAACCAGAGACGCAGACACTGTTTTCCATAAGAGATGGCTCAACAAATTCAATTTCTTTCGTGGCAGAATACTCTGATACTACGAGGCAAATCACTTTCTATAGAAGAGATTCAGATGGTTCGCTGAATGTAGTTGCAACACCTTCTCCAACCCTCACAAAAGGTAATTTTATCTTTTATTATCTAAATCTTACTTTCTGAAAATATAGACGCTTGGAATCGACTGATTATTGTGTATACACAAGCTCAGCCGCTCGATCAGGCTGGCGCATACTACTCTATGAGAATGTTTGTCGGATCAACTAGTTCTAGTCGAGTTTATTTTTGGGATTCAGCAGGAACAGCCTCACCACCAGCATTGTTCTTTGGAGTGAATAACATGATCCTCGATTTCTGCAGTCAATGGGCTGGTGGCACTACACCAACAAAACCTGGAAACTTTGACATTATGAATTTTTTATGGTTTGCTGGACCCAGCATAATTTACTCCAATGCAACTGGTAACTCAAATAAACTCATCATATCTTTATCAATGATTTTTGTTTTCTAACAGCGGATCCCAATTGTCTGAAAACCGGTTTCCTTAACGCAACGCAGAACCGATGTCTTTTATGCGCATCTGGATATTATCTTTATGATTCAACGTGTTATGCAACCTGCCCAGCCGACACTCGTCTGCATGCAGGCACGAACTCCTGTCAAAGTAAATAGACAATCTAGATTCCTCCTCTTAATTCTTATTTTTACAATAAAATTAGAGTGCGCATACGGATATCATTATGTAAGAATACATACCCATTGCGAATTCGGCTTAATTCTCTTCACTAGGACGCATCGAACATTTGCATGGATTGCAACACAGTCGGATATTTCCTTTCTGCGAGCTATGTCTGCACACAATGCTACACGGGGTGTGCCCGTTGCACAGGGACTGGCAGCAATCAGTGTACTTCTTGTATTCAAGGCTCTTACTACTTGCAACCATCTCCAAACTCGAATACATGTGCCACAAGCTGTCCTTATGGATACGAAGCAGATGAGACTTTGGCTGCTTGCGTCCAATGCTCATCCACACAAGTCTGGTACAATGAAAAATGCTTAGACAGCTGTCCTGATGGCTATGTTAAATCAGATTCAGGAGGGTGCGGAAAATGTAGTGATCCGAATCTAGCATACTTCAATCATACTTGTGTCACCAACTGCCCTTTGAAAAATTTCCGCACATACAACAACGACATAAATCAATATGAATGTGAATCCTGCTATTTGGGATGCGATTCATGTGTGGATGGCACTTCATCGGGATGCACCGGCTGTTCAGAAGGGTTCTTCTACTTTGATAATTCTTGCAACACTGGATGTCCTTCAGACATGTATGCGAATCCGATCTCAAGGACTTGTGAGCTATGTCAGCCACCCTGCTTGACCTGCAGCAAGCCAAACACCAATAGCTGCACGAGTTGCCCTGCAGGAAACTTTCTGCTGAATGGAACATGTGTTACAAGTTGTCCTTCTGATTACTATCAAGGTTTCTTGGGAGAGAGCGAAGTTTTCAAAGTCCCAGCTTGCTTACCCAAATTGATCCTCAAGTTTGAACTCAGTCTGACAACTCAGGCTCGAATTATCAATATCAATTTCAACTATGGTATTGTCAATATGATTCAAGCCATCGCTCAAAAAATCCAAATTGAAATCGCAAATACTCAAATTGACGACGTTCTTTTTGTACTATCTCCAGTCACAGAATCCAAAATACAATTTGGGTACTTAGGAGATCAGACCTATTCTCCATACTCACTTCTAAAAGTCACGATCGATTTGGATACTGAGGATTTTAACAAAAATTCGTATCAGCAATTTCAGCTCCTTGAAAAGACAGCGACTATCCAGCTCAAAGAGATCTATACATTCTCAACGGCAGAACAACAATTGATTTCAAGCACTTCATCGGCCACGAATTACGGCGGAAGTACCATAGCAACGATACAGGCCGTCAGCTCCGTTGCTCAGGGGGCACTCTCACTGAGTCTGATGCGACTACAAATTGCAGGAGAAATAGTGCAACTATTGAGATTAATTGCTATCCGATGGCCTCCGAATATCGCAGAATATTTTGCAACTTCCTATATCGATCCCACCTCAATAATGTTACCTGTGGACTTTACAGGAGCATTAAACGTCCAATTGGAAGACAGAAACCATTCGATGCCTCGAATATTTGACGAATACGAACTCTCGCCATTTTTCAGCGAAAATTATAACAATGAATTGTCGAACTTATTACTCTGGGTCTCCATACTGGGCGGAGGCTCAATTTTGATTGGCTTATTGAAAAAAGTACTCAAAGAGGTGACCAGCAAAACAAGTATTCCAAAGAAATTTGATCGTAAGAAGAAGTATCGCTATTATTTCATCAAACTCATCCATAAACTACACCAACTCATGAATCGGATCGAAGTTTTCACCCTTTGCAATTTTCTATTTGTATTTCTTCTCTCGATTTACCAACCTGGAATCTTATGGTCTCTCCTTAATATGCGGTATTCATCCACTTTACTTGAACCTCCAACGGTAGCTACAAGAGCTTCATTAGCATTGGGAATTCTTTTCTTCCTATTTTTCCTGGCCCTCTTTGGACTCGTCTCTACAATACTTCTCAAAAATATGAAATATCTTCTTCAAACTGCAGATTCCTCGGAGAATTCTCAAAGAGAAGAGCGAATACAGAGATACCAAGTTCTATTTGAAGATGTTAATCGGAAAAAAATTTTACAGATACTGTTTCTCCCGATCTCTTTGCTGAAAAGCCTTGTGTCCGTTGCAGTTCTCTCCTTGATGACCTTTTCTCCCATGGCTCAAATATCGATCATTTGGGTTCTATCTACCGCTTTCATTCTGTATATGATGATATATCAGCCCATCAGAGAAAAACGGATGAGAATAATTACTTTTCTCATCGAATTATTATCATACGGTTGTGTCACGCTCGGATTGATTTTTGGGATCATTGAGCGGTATGTTGAAGTGGATGCAACAACTGCAGTAGAAATGGGGTTGCTTTTTCTCATCCTCACGATTTGTTCAACACTTGGAGGAGGGATACTCAGCTTGATTCAAGTTCTCCAGCTAGTAAAAGACATCTATGAATACGTAAAAGAGCAAAGAGCAAAAACGAAACGAGTTCTTCCAATTACAGACTTAGAACCTCAAACGAAAAAAATTCGTTTAGCGCTCTCTCCTGAGGGAAGAGGCAAGCTAATTGAAGAAAAAGTTGTTGAAACATGTGAAAGGTCTTTGAGGAGTAATCTTCCATCAATGGTTGATATTAAAGAATTATCTGAACACGCCAAAATGTTGGAATCTATTGGAAAGCTATCTCCGTCGTTCTTTGAAAAAGGACCAAAAGGACAGCAGCTTCTTGGCGACCTGAAGGAGTGGTGGAGGTCAACTCAGACATTCTTGAGACGCGATCCTGCACATCACCAGTAACCGAGGAGATAAATCCAACAGCTCCTATTCATTATCTGTATCGTAACGATATTTATTTTTGTACTCAATTGAATTACTACAGCCGATCTTTTCATTCGATTGTATAAGTATTTCGATTTACATTTGTTTCAAAACTTTACGTGAGTTAGGAATGAGAATTCGAGTTTTGTGATTGCTGCTGTATTAAGATAGATAACACCATCTTAATAAGACAATTGTGTTTTATGGTACAAAAGAGGGGTGTTATGAGATCAAATCATTGTTAAAAATGAACAAAGACCCCTTTATGATCATATTAATTGCAGCTTACATTACAACAAGAGATATCTGGCTAACTCGAATTAGCTTTAACTTTCTAGTTGAATTATGAAGATTATCCTTTAGATGGACCTTCAGACAAGAAATTTTTGGAATCACCGTTTGAGAATCATAGCACTGATCCTGTTAACGTTCAAATTTGGTGTTTGTCGGTTAGTCCAAGTTGCATTGAGACTCAATGCAGTCGCCCATTCATCACCAATCGAGGTGTCTCTCAAATCAAGTGTTTGTAGGTTAGTCCAAGTTGTGTTGAGTTCAATGACGTACGCATGGAATGCATTACAATTTTTTTCGGATATTGGTAATTCTATAACACTCTCTGGTTCTTTATACTTTAGACATTACAGTAATGTCCGCTCAAATCTTGCTTCTGACAAATCAATTTCTTCTAGATTCTTCGAAGTGATGTATGACTTTGGGGGCATCAGCTACTTCAAAGACAACGACCATATATCTGTGCCTGCAATTTTCATCTGATTCTAGGTTTTGCTGTTGGGTGCCTAATTTTTGAGAGTGCTGGTGGTTTTCATCTGGTATTATTGGTTCCAATTTTTTGTTAAGTAGGTTTTGCGAGTTTTGCCAGAAACATCATGTCTTGACTGCAAATGTATCATTATCAGTAATCCTCTGATTGTTTGACTCAAGATTTATATGCGGTTTTTGTTCTCTATCTTGAGATTAATGATTTGATTATAAATTATTATCAAATTACTTTATTTAGCGAATTGTTCGAAATGCCCAGAGCAATCTGATCTGTGGTTTTGTTTAAGAATTGTTATTGATCTGTCACCTCCTATTCGAAAATAATTTAGTTTCTTTGGTATATAGAAGTTGGAACTCAAAGATTAAACTCATGTATTGCAGTGAAATATT
>ENA-UOUE01001541-UOUE01001541.1-compost-metagenome-genome-assembly--contig:-NODE-1541-length-14198-cov-13.495432_pt1 | contig 14198 bp, 12 predicted proteins | sample MGYA00238146_ERZ747223 | MGnify/ENA primary metagenome ERZ747223 (study PRJEB28781, sample SAMN06268865) | compost metagenome | isolation source: single cell | place: USA: California, Emeryville, Joint... | reverse complement strand
AGATCAGTAGAAAGATAAAAAGCAACAAATTTCTTAGAGATAGGAATAGAATATATCTCAATAAATTTCGTGTTTTTAAGGAAATGAGCCTGTGATATTAGCAATTATGTTCTTGACTTAACTATAGATTTTTCATTCGTTTTTAGAATAGTCAATGATCAAAATTCTTAGTAAATACTAAGGTCTAAATTTACATTAGGTTTCATTCCAAAAAAAAAGAATTCATCAAGGGAAAAGTTAATGAATGCATTTTATTAAAAATTGAGGTCGTTCCTATAGATATTGCAGAGCAAAACATTTCAATCAATGGTAGATTTATCAATATTTGAATATTTGATCAGCAAGAAAAATGCCAACTATTGCTAAAATAAAAAAACTCTGTTCTCAGTGCAAAAATCAGTGAGCAAACTTATCTCAATTTTTTCAAAATGGTCCAGCAGAGAACTCCCTCAATTATTAAAAAAGAATTTGTAACCTTCTTGAGGAAAGCGAGGCACGGCTTCTTCAGTAAAATAGCTTTTTTTTTGAATAATTCTGTACTTGGATTAAATATTTTATTCGAGTCCTAAGTCTCAGTGTCTTGTGTGGACTCTCTTTGCAAATGTTTGCGGATTTCACCACTGCATAAATTTTCAACTCCACCCATAATGAGGACTTTTGGGAGCAAAATCGCATTTAAGAGGGTTCCCTGGCCCTATTTACCTTGAAAAATCAGTTTTCCTCTATCCGAATTGAAAGAAAAGCCATCATACAAAAGATCTTTATTAGGATTCTAAGAGGCTTGTTAACAAAATATAATTGAAATTATATTCAGAGAAGAAGCTAAGAAAGATATCAATGGCAGACACACAAAACAAAGCCGCCAACAAAACTGGCAAGGAAGTCACCAAGAAGATCAGAAAGATCCCAAAGCAAACTGGCGCTCCAGTCAGGTATCTCTATCTTTATGTTAGATGACCATGATCTCATTAATCCCTTTCGCTTTCTCTCAGACTCTGGGCCAAGGCCGTCTTCGTCGGATTCAGAAGGTTCATCGATTCATATGCATTGAGATTTACCGTTTGAATTTAGATCAAAGGTCAACCAAAACAGCAATCAAGCTCTTTTGAAGATCCAAGGCGTCAATGATGCTGCCAGCTCCATGTTCTACTGGGGTAAAAGAGCTGCCTACGTTTACAAGGCTCACAACACTAAGAACAACACCAAATATAGAGTAAATGACTGCATTGTCGGATTGGAAAATGCTAATTTCAACTTTTATTCAGGCCATTTGGGGAAGAATTTGCAGAGCCCACGGAGATAACGGAGTTGTTATTGCTAGATTCAAGAGCAACTTGCCTCCAAGAGCCATGGGTGCCACCGTCAGAGTATTTTTGTATCCTCACAGATTCCAATTCAACTGGAACGCCCTCGCCGCTCAAGCCAAACACTAAGCGGAAAATTCACCATCAAGAAAATTTCCAGTTTGCCAGACATTTGATCAAGGCATTCCCAAGGGTTGTCCTCTTATAAGCAAATAATTCCTAACTGTATTAAGAGCAATATTTTTCTCATTTCACGGGTCTGTCTGTTCAAATGTAATTGCATCGTTGTGTACAGAGCACAGAAGGAACTCTTAAGCACCTAAAAAAATCAACAACTCAACCGTGGTTTCTAGTTTATTGCGTTGTGTAGAGTCAGTTTTCTGTTTCTTGAGACCTCTGCGAAAAATTCGCGTTTATTTATATGTATCAATGTGATTCGATTAATTAACTTAGGCTAAATTGAAGAATAATAAGGCGTGTCAGGGATGAGCGGGAGACTTGGTTGAATTCAAATATTTTGGACCCTTAAAATTGAATTGAATTAATAAATTGACTTTGTCGCAAAAAGTTCGAAATATCCATAGTATTTATTTGTTTCACCAATGAGCGACGATGAAATTCAATTCGTCGATGAAAACCAGCTTAGTGACATCGAGGTAACGCGTGCTTTGAGGTATGCGATAATTTTTTATAGGGAAACAGTGATCCGGAATTTGATGATCTAGAATCGCTGAGGGAAGAGGAAGAAAAGCTTTCTAATAAAGAAAATGATGAGAATACTGAAGAAATAAATTATGAGAAAGAGTCTTCTAATTTACCAGACGGGAACGGAGACCTGGGCGATGATGAAGAGGGGAGAATAAAGAAAAAAAAGAATAAGAAGATGAGGAAGGCGCGCAAAAAGGTGAAAAAGGATGGGGAGTCTGATGGAGAAAATAAAGATTATGGAGTGGTAAAATTGGCGTTATTGAGCATATTTTAATTACTTCTAGAGCGATAACGAATCGGCTGGTGAGCCTCATAAAAAAGCCAGCAAGAAAGGGAGGAGAAGCGGCAATAAGCTCGATGAGGAGACTGTCATTGTAATAAATTAATTTTTTCATGAAAGAAAACGCCTTTGATAGAGAGAAACTGAAGAGCTGCTTCAAGCCATGGAAGAAGCTTATGATAGAGATAGGAACTCGAATAAACAAAAGAAACCTGCGCTGGAGAAGATACGAATGATAGGTGTGCTGACTATCGCTCTGAAAAAAGTACGGGCTGGCTTAGCGTTTTTCTTATTATAGCAACTATAGCCTCAAATTCAAGAGAGATTTTTAAATTGCAATGGGCTCGATATGATTAGCAAGTGGCTCGACAAAATGCCAGATGGCTCGGCTCCGGGTCAGACACTTAAAAGGAAGCTGATTGAAATTGTAAGTATCCTGCCTGTCGATGGAGATCACGTCAGCAATACAACGCTATCAAAACGGCTTTACGAATTTTATAAGAATCCAAGTAAACAGATCTGCTCTTTCCCTATTCTCATGGAATTATATTAGAGGAAGATGCAGATCTTAAAAAAACGCTCAAGGTTATCATTGACAAGTTTTCCCGAGTTGCCCTTTCAATGCTCGTAGACTATTCAAATCAAAACGAGGTATTTCGGACCCATGCTTTTCTTATTATACTTTGATTAATTAGGAATCGGGACTTAGTCGAAGAAGAGACAATACTTATGGGTTGGACGAAAATATTCGTCAGGAGAAGATAAAAAATATTTTCTACAACCCATTGAAGCCCTACGAGCGACGAACCTTGAACACACGCGTTGGCTATAATTTCACCGTGGCGCCGAAAAGCGTTAACGACAAAGACATCAGATCTAAGAGATCCAACGCTGGCGTGGTATTTAAACAATTTTGTTCAGCTTTCAGTAATAACGAGATACCAAGGATTTTGAAAAGATGTACAGCGATTACAAGAGACGAAAGAAGACCCAATAAAGCCCAAGTAGAAGGAGCAGTTCCAGGAATTGCAAACGAAGAAAAGCAGAATTAAGTTAAGCTAAATTAAAAAAAAATGAATTGTCGGAGAGCTTTGTAATACTTACTCATCTAAGAATAATTTATTGTAATTCATAACTTTCACTATATACCAAGCATGTATGCTTAGAGCAAACTTTCGTGCGTGTGTAAGCTCAAAATAAAAGCATACTAGCAATTATTTTGAATAGCGAATCGCTTTACTATTACTACGAATGAAACTTACAACCCATAATAAATGAAAAAAGGCATAATTGTTAAACGAGGCTTTCTGTAAATTGGTAGATTTGTTTGACTTGAGAAACCGAGGAGTAAACCTTTTTTTTTCTGAATTGTTATACACACACAACTAATTAGCCAGATTCCTCCCGCTTTTAAGGAGGTTTATTTCTCTTATTGCTGCTTGGTTGGTTGATTTTTCCTCAATTGCCGAAACATAAAGAGAAAAAAAACGAAAGCGTTCCATGGCTATCGGTATATTAAAACTGTTTAATTATGAATTGATGGGTTAAATTCTATTGCAAGATCCTCTTGAATAAAAAGATAATAATTCGGAGAGACACTCACTTATCTCATCAACTGAAACATGCTGGCAAGTAAAGAATTAATCAAGAAGGTACGCGCTCATTTCCTGCCTCCTCGAAAATTCACCGTTAATAGTGTTTGACCTACACTCCTATCCGCAATTTCCACCGCTCAAACGCTTTCTATAAAAAGGTATGTGCATCCCTATTTCCATCACCATCCTAAACACGCTCTCCCTCCATTTCCTTCATGGGCAATATATAGATGTCAGTCAGAGAAGCCTTACAATCAGCAATGGTTGAAGAAATGCAAAGAGATGAGAAAGTCTTTTTGATGGGTACGCTTTTTGCTATGATTATCATCATCATGACAAAATCAAATCGCTATAGGTGAGGAAGTCGGTGCTTACGGAGGTGCCTACAAAGTCTCTAAAGGTATGAGTCCACCCTAGCACATATCTAACAATATATCTCTAAAAAATACAGGAATGATTGAAATCTTTGGCCCAAAAAGAGTCGTCGATACTCCAATCACTGAACCAGGTAAAAACTCGTTAAATTTCGAGTGGCCAGTTTGCATTATGAGCTGAACGTGTTGTTTCCTTCTGATGTTTCTCTATTCAAAACCCGTCATAATGAGAAATCTCCGATAGGTTTTACTGGTATTGCCGTCGGTGCTGGAATGTACGGCCTCAGACCAATCCTCGAATTCATGACGTTCAACTTCGCTATGCAAGCAATCGATCATATCGTTAACTCAGCTGCAAAGCTCAGATACATGTCTGGCGGTGACCTTAGCTGCCCAATCGTTTTTAGAGGTCCAAACGGAGCCGCTGCTGCCGTCGCTGCTCAACACTCTCAATGCTATGCCGGCTGGTACAGCGCTATTCCAGGACTTATTGTTCTCTCTCCTTATGATGCTGAAGACGCCAGAGGATTAATGAAGGTATTTGCTATTGCAGCGCGATGAATCCTCATTGTTTTGTTTTTTTTTTATTAGACTGCTATCAGAGACCCTAACCCAGTTGTTTTCCTTGAAAATGAGCTTATGTACGGTGTCGAATTCGAATTAGACGACAAGGTCTTGGACAAGGATTTCCTTATCCCATACGGCAAGGCTAAAATCATGAGACCAGGTAAAACTTTTTTAGTATATTCTACGTTTTATTAACGCGAACACCTCAGGAAAACACATTACTATCACTGCTTTCTCCAGACGTGTCAGCATGGCCCTCGAAGCTGCTGATATTCTCGCTAAAGAAGGAATTGAATGCGAGGTAAATAAATAATATTGAGAAAAGGTGTGGAGTACTAATTTGCATTAGGTTATCAATCTGAGATCCATTAAGCCACTCGACAGAGAGACAATCTTTAACTCTATCAAGAAAACCAATCATCTTGTCACTGTTGAAGAAGGTCTCCCACAATCTGGCGTCGGTGCTGAAATCCTTGCCCAAGTCTTCGAATGTAATTTTTCGTCTCATGGAAAAGCGGTCTAATGATATCTTTCTATTAGCTGAGGCATTCGATTACCTTGACGCCCCTGCTGAAAGAATCACTGGCTGGGACATTCCTCTCCCATATGCTCCAAATCTTGAACAAATGTCTCTTCCTGGAACCCAAAACATCGTCAATGCTGTTAAGAGAGTCCTCCTCGGAGCCAAATTGAAGTAGAAGACCCTAACCCCAGGACCTCAGCCTTTTAATATTGAAAATTTTTATCTACGAGCAAGAAATTAAAGGCATTATGTTCAGTTTCGACAATAACAGCCATTAAGTGTTAAATATGAATATGCCTCAGCGATGAATAGGATAACATTTAAAAATTCGCTGAGTATTCTCTCCGTTCCTTAAAAAAAAGAAACTTCTGTTAAAATGCAATTCTTTTGCTTGGTTACTGCCTGCAAGTTGAGAAGATAATAATAATAGTATTTAAAAGGGCTGTGTTCCCTTCCCATTGAAATTTTTCAAATTACGAGGTAAAAATTCTACAGAAAATAAGTACATAAATTGCCATTGATACTATTCATAATTAGGGTTCCCTTTCGTTCCTATTGCTCCGACTTTGAGTCTTAGTTGAGCTAAGTCTTTTTTCATTTTGTCCATGCTGCGAAGCATGGTCGCGTTGAATTTCAAAAGAGCAGGATCGTCTTCAATTGGCTTAATTGAAAATTTAAAAAAATCTTGGCTAACTCCCTTGTTTCCTGATCTACCACCTAAGTAAGAAGCATTATCTCACCTCTTGAAACCATGATGTTAAAACTTACTATTCGAGTGTAATATTCTCAATAAATCTCGCTCTGGACTGCTCAATGACAGGTTTCCTGCAGTTTTCTTATTTCTATAATATTGCGTTAATTTGACTCACATAAAGAATTCAAACTTATCAGGCGTCTGAGGCTGAATTTCTTTCGAATCAGTTGTTGCTACATCCGCTGTTTTCTTTGATTCGTGTATTTTCGCTATGATGACTCGAGGGCTTTTCTTTCGTAAAACCTCCAGCGCTTTCTCAGGGTCATACGACCCTATCGTTGGCTGAAATGCTTTCATTGCTGTCTATAAATTAAATATCAGCAAAACGATCTTGAGAGGTAGCACAACTTCCTTTGAAACGAGCTTAAATTTTGAGCCCTGCGGAAGCCCTTTTCCTCCGGTATTAGGACTCTTTTTCTCAAAATAATGGAGCGATTCAAGGTCCACATCTTTCTTTATATCCGGAAGAAATCTGCTATTTAAAGGGTTGACGGGTGAGGTCGTCTCCGATCGAATTCCACATGTACTACCTGAGAAATACTCATGTTGTACTCTTTTTTCCACAATAATATTTACCTCTAAGCGAAAAATCCTCGATAAGAGACTGTCTTTGAGAGGTCTGCTGGATGTCCCCAAGTAAATTTTTCAAATACATTTTGCTTCTGACATTATTTTGAGTTTGCGTTTTGGGCGCAGTGGCTGTGAGTGGATCATCTTGGATGTTTGGAAGGACTTTACTGCGGATTTTTGGGCTCGTGGGTTTTTTCTCACCCTATTAGAGTTCAATAGCACTGTAAGAGGTGTGTATATATTACGATTATGAGTCTTCCTACGCTGTCTCTTTCTAAAAAAAACGGTCGAAACGATTCAGAGTTGTTTTTCCTCATAAAACTCCTGTAAGAAGTAGCAATGTTCTGTATTGTATCGATAATTGGAAGTACCTTGGACTGACCAAGTATTCGCCCAGTGCGCGAGTATGTGAGGCTTCGTACTGTTTGAAGTTATTCATAAAGATGGGTTTGAGGTCGTTCTGGTTGAAGGAAAATGGGGTAAAAACTCTCTGGTGTAACTTCTGAATTCGCTACAAGTGTAGTGACTATTTCAAATAAAATATAAATCTATTTGGCGAAGATAGTCGAATTTAGCAAATCAAGACAAATATTTTTGAGGAAATGTTAAACCTTTCTTCAAAAGGTGATGGCGAATTATGATAATGTCATCATTTGGGTATGAGTGGGACAATTAGTATTTTTCAAATAACAATTTCCGCACTCTTCTGAAAATTAAGGTGCAGTTTGACCACTAATACTGAGGTATGTCGGGGACTTTATTATGATTTGGATCGCTCCGCTCTGCTCTACAAATAGGAAACAGAGAGTCAAGTTAAGTAATTAGTCTTTGGACAGTAAAGCTATTGCTTCTATTCATATAACTCGGATTATTTCTTCTCACTTGAGCTAAGCATTCCAATGATCTCAACGGAAAATATTTAAATTCCCAGTTGAAATTTCAACTTCTCAAATATTTTATCACCACAATCATTGACCTTAGCTATCTCATGAACAAAGAAAACTTTCAGTCATCCGCCCCGAAATACTCTATAAAACCACTTTCTAACCAATCTCCAAATCTAAGTAACCTTTTCTCTGAAATATTGATCGAAAAAGCTTTTTTTCTCCAGTTACTTCAAAACGCACGCCCAACCGCGCACAAACAGAAAAACCCACCATTCAAGGCCTTTCAAATGCTTATCCAGTATTCGAGAAAAGAAACTCGAACCCTTCCTTCCAACCTCTGAGCAACAATCAATTGAAAAAGCCTTCAGGGTAACTTCCAGCACATCTTCTCTTTTCGCTAACATACCAGCAGCAAATATACGCCTATAACTACAAAAGCTTCTAAATTCTATGTTACTGGGGGACTCACGAACGAAAATTTCACTCTCAAAGCTGTGGAGCATGATCTCGATAAATACACAGATAAACGCACCAAAGAACTATTTCGTCAGACGCTCCTTGCCGCAAAAGGACTTAAAAGAGACACCGCGAAACCCTCCGGCAACAAAGCTTTAACTCCACGCAAAACTACTACAGAAAAGACTTTAGATTTCGATGCTCAGCCAAATTTCCGCCAAACAGATAATTTTGAAATCCTTCGCCAGTTTGTTGGGGTCGATAATGGGAAAGAGAGACAGCCACCAGAATCAACACAGCAAAAAATCTTCGCAAGACATCAAAGACATCGTAAAATATCATAAGATGAAGGATTTGTTAACCTCCTTTGATTCAGCTTCAGATCATGATAACAGCAGCATAAAGGAATTGACCGATAAAAACTCACATAGGGAACTACCAAAGCCGCTGGCCCGTGTGTATGCCAAGCCTTCCTATCAAAATATCCATGCGAAAAGAGTATGCTGCTGATTGGAGTATAATGACCGAAAAATTTTGGCAAAAATAGGATACGAGGAGGGGGGATTCGTTGGAAAAAGAGGAAGTGAGCGATTCAGCAAATCCAAACAATCGAGGATATTCGTTTGCTTTATACAGCAAGCGTTCCAACAGCCAGAGTAAACCTGAATGATTGCGACTGTATCTTTAAAGGTGGCAAAAGGAGTGTTAACACAACTCACACCAACACGACCCGGGAGAGGGACAGCATTGTCCCTCTGCCGCGTGCAGGTGGGGTTAGCAGCAAAGGACGCGATTCAAGCTCCAAAGGCTCCAAGGATAAAATAAATGTTTTAAACGTAAGAGTTCTAGAGGAAATTAGAGGCTTAATGCGTTTTAGATTCTCAAACCAAAGCTTGAACTCCAACGTCCGAAAACTCAGCCTGGAGGGACCAAGGCTGACAGTGCTAGCAACCAAGTTTCGAGAGACTTTTGGGACTCTGCCCGTGTCAATGACAATGACAAAAAGCGCACTATTAACGAATTTAACATCGAAAAGCAGTTAGGTATCTCTCTTTTTTCTCATTTGGAGAAGGAAAATCTTACAATTCGAATGAAATTAGGTCAAGGCTCTTATGCAGTCGTCAAGTTGGCCACAGAAAAAGCAACCGGAGAGAAATATGCGATCAAAACCTACGATAAATATAAGCTTTACGACATCCAGAAAAAGAAAAATGTTACAAGGGAAATTTCCATACTAAAAACTTTGAACCATCCTAATATCGTAAAACTTATCTCTACTATCGACACGTCGAGCCAGGTGAATATATATAATTGAATTCGCTCGAATACTAAATTTGCATCACTAATAGATACATTTAGTGATGGAGCTTGGTGGATACAGTTCATTACATGCCTATCTAAAGACGAAAAACGGTAGAAAACTGGAAGAGGATGAGGCAAGGAATCTATTCAGACAGATCGTTGAAGGCATCGATTACCTGCATAAGAAAAATATCGCTCATCGAGACATCAAGCTGGAGAATATCCTCCTTGATCAGAGCAACACCATCAAGATTATCGACTTCGGGTTTAGTATCCTAATGCAAAAAGATAGGCTACTAAACGTGTTCTGTGGAACTCCATCATATATGTCGCCAGAGCTCGCAACTAAGAAAGATTATCAAGGCTGGCATGCAGATGTCTGGGCGCTTGGCGTACTGCTGTATGTCTTTCTCTGCGGCAAATTCCCATTTAGAGGTATTGATGCTATTGGGTAAAACAACCTCTTATAATGTGCTATCATAAAGGAACTGATGACCGAGACCTGTATCGAAAGATTGCTCAAGGGAAATTTGAGATTCCAAGCCATGTGAGCACAGAAGCGAAAATATTGCTATCAAAGATTATGAGATTGAATCCAAATGATAGACCGAGCTGTGAAGCGGTAAATATTATCTTTTATCCGTGATTGAGATTAATAAATGATGTAGATTTTAAAAGACCCGTGGGTGACTGGGAGAAGAGAATCCGGCAGGCCAGCAATGGATTCCCAAATGATTGATCTGAAAAAGAGTAACCCTATGAAGAGCGATAGTCGCGCGAATTTGCTGATTCATCAACATGCTGCGAACTGACACCCTTCGCGTGATGAACTAAGCTGTGAGGAAGAAATTACCCAAAAAAATTTAATAAATAGACAAATGGTGTTTTTATTACACTTCTTTTTTTTTTTAGAAATTCTGTTGATAGCACAAAAAAATTTTCTATCTCTTCATCATGATTTGCTGATTGTAAGTCACATTCTCCAAGATTTTTGCAGTTTTGTTTCATATTAAAAATTGTAATCAAAATCCTCACAAAATTATTAATGGTTTATAGAGTCCGAATAGTTGGTCTCTTGGCGAGAGCTCCTAACAATCAAATAATTTCTACGACTTTACGAATTTCCTTGGCCAAAAAAACAGCATTGATAACTGAGTTCCATTGTAACGATTTCAATGGAACCTGAGCCATGAGCAAACAAGCAAAAATGTAAGTCAATTTCATTTCGTACATATAATTAATTTTGCAAAATGAATGAATTTTATAATTCAAACCTAATTTCAAAGGAAAATTACAAAAATTTAATTGTGCAACTTTGCGCTTTAATGTGGAGCTAGGCAGGGAACAAGCAGAAGCTATAGCAGTTCTCTCGTCTTGTAGAGAGAGACCTGCTAACTCATAAACGGCTTGCTCGTACTGAGTCGCTGGCAAGATAGCAATCTCGCTGGCCTTTTGTGCGTTCTCTTCGCCAAGATAGCCCATGTTCTTAACGTAAAAGTGTACATGGACTTGTGATTATCAAATCTGTTGTGTAATGGTTGCCTCTTTTAATGTTAGCGGTGTCCGTATAGGTAGTGATAAAAGAATTTCTTAGTTCCGCGGTAAGGATAAGCTCAATAAAGAAAATCTCATTAAAATAGCTCATAATTGATAAAATTAGCGTTCAACTGTTAAAATATGGTAGCCTTTAATCATCTTACATTTAATCGATAGTTCAATTAACTTTCCAGCAATTTCAAATACTTCTATTTGACTTTTTTGTTAATAACTTTCTAGATAGATCAAAAAGAGAAATTGTGATTCAAATGAAATGAGGTTAGACCAAAAATTAGTTCATTAACAATGAATCAAAGTATTTAGTCAAGAGGTGAATTACTTATAATGCAATTTGAGATATTTGTAGCAAGTTTTCAAAAAGTGAATTTACATCAACAATTCTCTAAGTTTGCACATTGAATTACTTATATTCAGAAAGTTTAAGTAATTTTAGGTCTGAGGAATTCTACTGTTTGGATTAGCTCAAAGCGCTTTTTTATGTAAGAGTTAGGATGATAGTGGAGCAGTTCATTCAAGTTTCCAAGCACTAAGTTAGTCAGCTTGATTTTGTAACCCTTGCTTTGAAACCCTTTTCAACAATCACTGAAATAATTCAAACTACATGCTGTACTCTTGAGAAACAACATCATAGGCTTAATATAACAGCGTATTACAATTATCCGAATAGTTCCAAGAAATTTTCTGCATTGTTTTGCCATTGAAATAAACTCTTCACCACTGATATTGTGAGAAATAGCAAAGGACATGTGTAGTTAAAGGGAGTAGATCCTATGTTATTCAACTCATCGCAAGTACTGACGAAAAGTAGTTCGTAACTTTTGAAATATCTTATTTTGAGTTCTGAGTTTGGCTGAAATGGCTCGTCTAGCCTGTACGATAGTTCAAGAGGTGTTAAAGGAAGGGATGGCCCAAATTAAAGAATGAGCGTACATTCGTTATGTTGACAACTTAAAAGCTATGCTGTGATTTTGTGAGGAAACAATGCTATGACATTGTATAATATGATGAAATAATCGATATCTTGAGAAGAGTTATATTAGCAGATTTATTATTTTAAGGATTTACTTAGCTTTATCAATCGTGGTAAGTTTGTCCGGAAATTTTTCAACTTAAATAGTGTTGTTTTAATAAGAACCTGTTTACTGTTAATGAAATTTACGAGGTCAATGCTGAAATAAGTTTATTTTCATATCTTAGACAGAGTAACATTTACAAATTTCGGTAATTGCATCAGGGATTCCAAGAAGACCTTATTCTTCAATACCAATACATATCAAGGACTGGATAGTTCTGAATCTCCCACTAGTCATAACGCTAAACCCTTTATTATCGAGAACTCAAAAAACTTTGTAAAAGATGTGTTTATTCACTGAAAAATTAAAGATAGGAGCTTAATACGAACCTTTCTGAACTTTTTCAATCTATTTTTAAAATGATTGAAAAGTCAGAAATTTTCTCTTGTCATTATTATTTGTTTATTATATTGAATCAATTTCAAAGAATTTCACAAGAGGATTGAAAAAATAAATCGCTTTTCGATAGAAACTAAAAAATCGAACTCATCTCGTAAGTTGCGGTTGTATTGATAGCAGATCTTATTCTCTGAAGATTAGACAGAAGATGTATATTCAGCCCAACTTAAAAGTTTTTACAAGAGTAAATATTTGATATTTTCTCAGTTATTTCTGACAATCTGGAAATAGCTGGGTTTCGACTCTTAGCTTCCGCATGTAGAAGAAGTTACAACAGTCCAACAAAATATTGCTCACCATGTTTGAAATACTGCCGCTTCTTCTTTTTTGGCTATCAAAGCTTTATACTATCCATTTCTAGATTTAGGGCGCTTAGAATAACAAAAACCGAGAGACATCAAATTTATTTTATGTGCTTTGCAAATTCTGGCTTAGACAATGAGAAAAATATCTGGGCTATTGGATATTGTTAGTGCGTAAGAGATACTGCCGTAGAGTACATTTCGTTTCCTCTCATTTCTGTTCATGACACTTTTGAGTAGTAGAAAATTCATTCGATAAATGTCTTTATGTCGTGTTAATATCTTCTCTTTACTAATAGATAGTATTAACTTTATGAAATTTGGATACTATAATATCTTGAAGTTATGTAATATTGATTCTTTTGTGTGATGTTAATTATTAATTAAGTCATCTTTTCCCATTACTTTCTTATTGAAACTTTAATATTATGAGATTGAAGTGATACGATTAAAAAGCATCATTAGTTCGATAAATTGCCTTTGGGAGCTTCTCATTAGCCTAAATTCAATTATTTTGCATTCTCTGTTGAACCATCAACAGCAAGGAATATTAGGCTTTAATAAGAGAAGTTCGGATTGTTAAATCTGATTCGATTTTGAAAGAGTCTGATGAAACTCTTTGTTATCAATCATTGAGACTTTTCAATAAAAATGGAAGAAATAAATTATATGATTAAATTTATTACCCAAGCTTATAACACTATTCTGCACCTTTTTCTCACAAACTTTCTCTCTTTGCCCTTCACTCAATCTCTCATAGCCTTAGGCCGCCATTATGTAATAATTTTCGATAGCTTGTTGCTGCTACTCGACAGAAACATCAGCTTATAAAAACCCTATTTCATGGGTAAATTCCAACTTATTATGAATCTCCAGTGATCATCCGTCGTCAACGCACCTCTATACTACTCGCAAAATACTTATTGTGCTAATTTCTCTACCCCATCACCTCCATCGCATCTAAATAATAAATTAAGAATGCCCAAACAATCATCCAAGAGCGATCATCCTATTTTTTATCCTTCTTACAATAATTTCGCAAGAAAAAAATCAGCCAATTTCCCGCTTTTGGGAGGTAGTCATCATCTCCGGTTCCATAACCTTCATATCAAATTAAGAATGTCCTTACTTTTTCTACCTTCCTAAGGTGTCTTAGTTTTTCAGTCTAATAATTTCATTCTCCTTGGTCTATTCAAGCACTGCTTATCAAGATTAGTATTCGCGATCTCAAATCAAGCTTAATGAGGATAAAAAGTTTAACTTTCTTCAAGAGCTAAAAATCTTGAAGTCGAAATATTTTAACAAAAAGTTATGCTTCATTTAATTTATAAATCAGAACGCTCATCGATTTCTGTCAACTTCGAACACAAATAAATTTACAGTGAAGAATTTTGCCGTTTGGTCGCAAAAACTCCAACTTCATAAACCACAAGCTATCCCTATAAAAATTACTGATGAATTTGAACTCGATTCTCTTCCTCCTCCTCATCGAAGTCGCCTTCATTTACTTTTAATTTGTCGTCTCCGCCGTTCAGTTTCCGTGTTGA
>ENA-UOUE01001539-UOUE01001539.1-compost-metagenome-genome-assembly--contig:-NODE-1539-length-14213-cov-6.338780_pt1 | contig 14213 bp, 11 predicted proteins | sample MGYA00238146_ERZ747223 | MGnify/ENA primary metagenome ERZ747223 (study PRJEB28781, sample SAMN06268865) | compost metagenome | isolation source: single cell | place: USA: California, Emeryville, Joint... | reverse complement strand
TTCTCAAATGAAAATAATGCACTCCAGATTTGGAATATCGCAATTGGTAGATTGACTCATGAATTCAAGGGCCACACTAGCATCATTACAAGCTGCAAATTCAGCCTGAAGGCACTCAAATTGTGTCTGGAAGTGAAGACAAAACTATCAGAATCTGGGATGCTACTAGAGGATTTTCTGCACATAAGATAACTACAAAAGACGAGACACAGATTGGATTGAACTTAATTGGAACGAACATTGAAGCTGTACTTGAATTATCAGATACTAATTTAATGTTGTTGCATCAAAGAGGAGCTCGTGAATTTAGCGAGCGAGATCGAGAAAGATTCATTGGACATTTGAACTATATCCTCGGAAGTCAAGACCAGGACGGTTTGAAACTGGATCTAAGTCAAAAATCAATAAATGATAAAAGCGCTTGGGGATAGGAAAATATACAAACTGGGTTAATCTCGTATGTCTTAATTTATCACAAAACTTTATTGGGAATAAAGGAGCAATTGGTCTTGGAGCAATTTGTCTTGGAGCAATTTGTCTTGGAGCAATTTTACTATATTGGCTCAGTTTAAGCCTCAGAGAGATCTTAAGCTCACTTTCAATGGATTGAGGCTTAATTACGAGTATTAAATCTGGGCAGTTTTTAGAAAATAAAATTTATCCTAAAAACTCTGACTTGTTTGACCCAATAGTGTAACATGGAAAAATTTGAAAAAACTGAATTTAGCTGAGAATCAGATCGAAGATGAGGGAGCCAGAGAGTTAGCTAAGAGCAGATCCTGGTGTAATCTTGAAGAATTAGATTTGAGAAAGAACAAGATCGGTGATGAAGGAGCTGGGGTTGTATCAGCAAATAAGGAATGGAAATCACTCAGGAATATTATCTAGGGCACAACAAACCAAATAGTGTTCCAGTTTACATGGGGGTTTTGAATGAAAAGTACTCAAAGCAGCTAGTTTATGAGAAAAATGTAAACCCGGTTCAATTAAGATGAGAATCATTTTCGTAAGAGAGTTCAGATAATACATGAAGCGTTTAAAAATGAATTAGAAGCATATAAAGATGAAAGAAAGCAAGAATTTCATAGAATCTTATCTCAAAGAGAGACATGAGCACTGAGGCTTAATGACCTTAGTAGAGAAGGATTCTTTAATGAATTTCAAAATAGAAATTTGCAACTCTTGTGGATGCCATACATTCGTACTTTAGATCTGAGCCGAAGAACTATTTCAAACGAGACCGCAATGACGCTGCTTGAAAACCTTTCTGCTCTTGACCTTGACGAGCTAATTCTAGCAGAAAGCAAGATTGAAACGATAGATTTGATCTTCTTGAGGAAATCTATAAGATGGAAAAATCTAAAAACACTCAATTTATTTTGCAATAAGATTGGTGAGAAGGGAGCAGACTATTTGAGCAACAATCAAATATGGACTAATCTACAAGCACTTAATTTATCTTGGAATAATATTGGTGATAAAGGAGCTGAATATTTGAGCTACAATAAAACTTGGACTAATCTACAAACACAATTTAATCGAGAATATTATTAATGAGAAAGAAGCTGAGTATATTCTTTCAGACTTGGATGAGATATAAAAGAACAACATTATTCAGATATTCATTCTCAAACTATTTTTGGCAGTGTTTATGGTCTATTTCATAAATTGTACAAATGAATCCAAATGGCATCTGATCAAATTCCGCTGAGATACCAATATCGACTTGGTACAAGATAAAATAGGGTGTTGCTGCAAATCTCAAATGAATTGTATGATTAGATTCCTATATTTTATTTTACTTAATCATATGTCAAAATCTTCTCATAAGATTTCATTCTTGAGCTGGCGAGACGGAAGAAGAACGATAACGCTTTCTTAATATAAGTTGTCTCAATTCGAATTCTTGACATGCCCAAACCTCATTAACGATTCTGAAGCTTGTAGCTAAATTTAGAAGTTTGAAATCCAATAAGTTATGAACCCAAATTAAAGAGAAAAAAAGAGCCTACAGTGAGGATTGAACTCACGGCCTTTCGCTTACGAAGCGAATGCTCTACCACTAAGCTATGCAGGCTTATTGATACATCATTTTTTTCACTTATAGATTAATTCTTGTGAGGGAAGCCAGACATGAAAGCTTCATTTGTAAGTCTAAGGTGCCATCTATTCTTTTTGCATAATCCACGTGCAAAAAAGGTACCCACCTCTACAGAATACAGTTCAGGTGTACCCTCTAACCTTACCCTCCTGATTTTCAGCAGAACTAAATTGAAGATATCTTGAAATTCTGCTCTTTTCATTGTGATATTTCATCATTTCATTTGTTTTCATTGCAAAAGATCTCTAATTTTTCTCTGCACATTATCAGTAATAATGGTTCACATTGAGAGCTTGGTAGAGCAGCTGCCAAATCAAAACCAAAGAAAATTCCCATCTTTCCAGATTAAGACCCGCCAGATTTCATTAATAAAATTAACCTCATAAGCAAATAAATTTCCCAGCATCTCAATGAGTAAAAGAGATACTTTCAAAACCAGACTGGCTCTTGTTCTCGGATATAATGGGCTTCGATTCCAAGGATTACAAAAGTAGATATTTTATATCACCTTTTCATGGGATGTCCTCTAAACTTTTTTCCTTATCATCATCAAGGAATCCAGGAGCCGTTTCCATTGAAAGCGAGTTAGAGAAAGGAATGTTCGACGCTGGTCTCATATCCGCCGAGAATTTTGGTAACTTGACTCTTGCAATTTGTCCGGTATAATTAGGTGATCTCAAAAAGATTGGATGGAATCGAGCAGCAAGAACGGACAAGGGCGTGCATGCTGTCTCAAATATCGTGACCTGTAAAATGGCAATCAGCAAGAAACTTCTTATGGATGAGCCTGGCACCTCCACTAACGACGAGAAAGGAGACTCTAAGGAACAAAATGATGGCAAAAAAGCAGATTTGATAGAAGAAGAGAAAAAGGAGCCCATAGAGGTGGTGGATGAGAAAGAAGAGAAGAAAGCTGAGGGAGAATCGGCTGGTGAGAAATCTAAGACTGCCAAAGATGATGAAAATGATGCTGGAAGACCCTCGGACACGCTCGAGGCGAAAACAAGAATCGATAAGGCCAAGATAATGAATCTACTCAATTCACATCTTCCGGAAGACATTCGCATCTTTGGTATCTGGTTATTGGTTACTTCATTTTCTCATCCATCGTAATTAGGTGTTAAGAAAGTTATAGAGAAATTCGATGCGAAGGACAGCGCTAGAAGCCGCAAATATGAATATATAGCTCCATTGTTCTTGTTCCATCCCAGTAAAGAACCTTTGTCCCCTGAGGAAGTTGAAGCAACGCTCACGAAGGTCAGAGGGTGGATTGAAAAATTCAAAGGAACAAAAAATTTCCATAATTACACCAAGTCCATGAAGGCGACAGATCCTAAAGCGAAAAGATACATCATCAACATGGAAGTCGACGTTATCGTCTCGGAGAAATACCCAACTGCTCAGTGGGTGAAATTTATTATTCATGGGCAGTCTTTCATATACCATCAAATCCGAAAAATGATGGGTATTATGGTGCAGATAGTTCATGGTGGGGAAAAAGAGCAATTCCTTGATAACTCTTTCTATCAAAATACACAGAAACTCTGGCTGGCTCCTCCTCACGGGCTTCTGTTGAATAGGGTAAGCAGCTGCGAATCAGTTTAAAGAGTCTTACAATTTCTGTGAAGGTGTCTTTTGATGGGTACAATAAGAAGAAAGGAATTCCAGAGACACTTGAATTTGATAAAGAGGAGGTTAGTTCATTAAGTGGGTTGTGATAATGATGATGAAAATTTGAATTAAATAGGAAGCTCGAATGGATCAATTCAAAGTCGAGAAGATCTATCCTATTATCTTTGAGTCCGAAATGGTGCATAAGAAGTAAATTGATCGAAAAGTTTTTGGATTAATCATAATTTACTTTTTAAAGATGGTCTGAATGGCTAGAACTGAACAAATCCGACAAGGGCAATCTTATCGAATCTGATGGTGAAGGAGATGGATAAATATAGCTCGCGCCTTCAAAAATGAACCGATAAGAAATTCAGAAAATATTTTCTTAGCCATAATAGTCGTCTGTCTGATTAGAGTTGTTGAATCGAAAATCAAAATTTTAGGCAATTAAACCTCGAATGTAATATCTTCAAATATAAATATGCTGGCCCTGCAGCCTTCCATTTGAGAGATCTCTCGTGATCAAATACTCGAAACCCGAATGTAACTAGTATCTTCCCACAAGATATTCATAGCTTCATAAGAACACTAACTCTTTCGAAACTATTACACATTCCTTTGATAGCCTCGGAAACCCTGCTAATGAAGATCTCACCCTGCTCAATAACTATTAAGTTTCAATTTTCATGACGTAATATTTGTCCTCAGAAATCCACATGATATTATTCTATGCAGTATGTACCTTAATCTTAATATGAGTTCTATTGATTTCTGCACATCAACAAGAAAAAATGATTCGATCCAAATCAACAAGAAACTAGTCTTCATAATAAAATGTTCTCTACGAAACTTAAAACTTCTGCTGCGGAGTAAACTCAGCCTCTTCGTCTCCAATGCTATCAAACTCTGCAAATCTGTTACCGCCGGGACTCGTCCTCATTTTCTCTGAAAGGTGCTTTATTTTAGTTGCATTAACAGTAGCAGGGAAAATATGAGGATTCCACTCTAAAAAATTCATCTGCTCTTCTTGCAATTCTTTACCACTTTTCAACTAATCACCAATTTGTCATCTAAACGACCTTGAATAATTAAATTTTACGTAGCTTGGTAAAGGTGGGAGTGATTTTTTTGATATTGCTGCTTGTAGTGCTTCGGCTTCCTTCATGCGTATAGCCTCCTTTTCTTTTACTCCATTAAGAGCGTTCACAAATGACTCTCCAGTCGGATCTAAAGTTTTGCAGAATGATTGCTTTAAATAGGTAAAGATCAGAGCATTTACCTGTATCTAAGATGTAGATATCTTCAAGGTTGTATTTCTTCGCCTCAAGAGACTGGTAGCTCGCAGCGTGGAGGCTCTTCATATCAGAATTTTTGCGTTCTTGTTTATCCGATTGGAAGTCAAATCCGTTGAAAGAGACATCCATTTTGGTCATTCCCATGCCACCGAAAACGATAATACTTTTTGGCATTAATGATTATCTTTTCTTCCACAAATAAACGAGTTACCTGGATTTAAAGAGGACGCATCCATGCGCGCATCTCGGAGATGGGATATCCTCCATAGGTGAATCAATATGCACCTTCTCCCATTCCCAGGTCCTAATATCCAGTGTGATGACTTCGTTGGAAAATTCATAGTTCGCTTTCATCCCTCCGAAATAGTATATTTTATTGCCGATAAGCGACTCGCTGTGCCATGCTCGCGGCTCAGGGTGGAACTTTTCTCCTTTAGGCAGCTGCTCGAAAGTTTTTTTCTAAAATAACAAAAATATCAGTGAGACCACGTAGTCTATTGCTTTTATTAGACCTCAATGTCATATTTAATAACATCATTAAGAAGCGAATTATATCCATAGCACCCTCCAAACATTATCATCACGCGACTGCTCGGAATATTCGTCGTTGTATGGCCTCTTCGAGGGACAGGTTGCTCGCCAGTCACTTCTTCATGATGCCAATGCCAGTCTAAAAAATAATTTTAGAAAATGCTCTCAAAGATATCTTCTAATACTTGAGTCCATATACCAAACTTCCATGAACTTCGTCTCATCATAAGTCCAATAAAACGAATTCCAACCTCCAAACAAGTAAACTCGATTGGTAACGGGATCAAGAGTGAGCGTATGATCTCTTCGGGGATAGGGGAGTCTGTCATTGCCATCAATACCGTACTCAGCTCTCAAATCAGCTACATCATAACTTCTTGTCTTATCGCTTTGATTTGCAGTTCTCCATGCAGGTCTTGGCCTTAGATCAGCTCCTGATTTAAACTCTTCGGCTTCTTTAGCTTTTCTGAAGTCAAATGTTTGCTTTTGAGAGTAAGTCGTTGATTTCGGCATGGATTTCTCGTCGATAGAGCCCTTTCCGGCCGTTGATTTCAACCAGCCGAGTCTACCATCAGACTTTCCAAACTCTAAGCTACCTCCTTTAGTTTCAATGTCAACAGGATTAGTTCGTTGAAGCCAGTCAAGTGAAGGGTCATTAGAGGAGATAAGAGCCGTTTGTTGCAAGGGGTTGATGAGCGTGCCTTCGTTGGAGTACTTATCGCCTTTCCATCCACCGAAAATAAAAATGAGAGGACGAGATGAATTTCTGCCACGGCATAATAATTGAGCTGATGCTCCGACTTGTGGGACTGTTAACGAGGCGATCGATATCTTAGTCCATTTTAGATCAACTAATATGGTAATGAAGCTTCAATGAGGCTGAATAAGGAAGAAAATACTGAGATCGAGAATGAAAGCATCGTTTAAATCTTCTTTTTCACTTGCTCCACCATATAGAAATACTGAGTGCTCTGAAAAAAGGCAGACTGAAGTCGATGATCTCTGCGTCGGGATGTCGCCTTATCTAAATAAGTTCCAAGTGCTACTGCTGAAATGTACCTGCAGCTCGGTATCTTTTAAAGACAACTCTCGTCTCCTCGGCAGAGTTTTGCTTATGTTCGACAGCCAGGTCCTTCTGTTCTGAATCAACAGCTTCGTTCTCAGAGTTATGCCCTTTTTGCTCTAAATCTTCAAGTGTGCTCATGAAATTACAGGAATGATCTTTTTCTAAGAAATAAAATGCTTTAAGCCAGGTATGCCTAATTAATAATTAAAAAGAACAAGAATTCAAGTTTTTTTCAGGAAAATGCAAATACAAACTTGCTCATGAAGTAAAAATAAGAGACAAAGCATTCATTAAATAATGCTGTTATGCCCTGCTTGAGAATTTAACCTGTCAGCAATGAAATAAATTTTTACTATTGGAACTGCAAAGCACAGAGCCAATGCTGATAAACAAAAGTTTTGTATCTAAATCTCAAAGAGAAACGGGGAATATTGGCTCCATGCTCGGACAAGTTCCTCTGGATAACTAGGAAATGTGAATTATCTAGAAGAAGAAGGCTTAAAATTTTTTTTCGATAGCTGTTAGTATCATTCGAATTCTACTCTGGCATTATACTTAAAAATTTTCTCACCTACCGAACGCTTTTCCGCTGCTGCTCTATCTTCTTCTTTACAAGCAAAGTAATGTTCATAATCAGCTCTTTTTTCCCTTCTATATCACTGTCTATATATGATAGGTTTCATCAGATGATTCTTTCTCATCTCCCAATATGACTGTGATGACACTCGCAGTAAATTGTTGAATCTTCGTTGATTCGATTTTCCTTAAATGCGTCCTTATTATGATTTATTGTTAATATCTAAATATGCAACAAACGCTTTTAAACAACGTCTATCAATAGATATTCCAAAGCACTCTACTTTTTACTTCCAATTGTTTTTCTCAGCTTATTAATTTGCATTTTCTCCTCATTAAATCTGCGGTTTACTTCGCTAGCCATTTCAAAATATCGTTGTATACAATTATTCGTGCACTTTTCATCCACGTCCTCTTGCTCTTGCGGAATACTCTTTTTAATCGTTTTAATTTCAGATTCATCGCCTTTCTTATCTTTATCCGCTTGAACTCCCTGATGCAACATCGCCTCACCTTTAGGCGTATCTTCGGTGGAAGACTTCCCTAAATTTGCAGGAGAGTGTCCTCCCGAAATGTCACTGAGCTTGAGATCTTCCTGATTCACATTCTCAGACTCTACATCGAGGTTGGCAGAGCCTCTTTTCGAGCATCCGTCACACCATTCAAATGTTGTGATACATCTAAGTGCTTGCTTGTAGTTAAAAATTTCTCTCTCATGCAGCTGGAAAAACATCGAACTTTCTGTGGTTATTGTTCCAAAGGCTTGTTGTGCCTTGGATTGCACGTCATTTAGCGCAGCCTGCAGCGCCTGGATTTCTTTGGACTTTGCATTTAAATCAAATTCCTTGGATTTAAGCTGCTGTACAACTTTCTCCAGTTCTTTTTTCTTGTTCTCGAAATCTGCTCGCAACTTCTGCAATTCGTTTTTCTCGTCTTTGTTTTGAGCTACAATCAAAGCCCTTTTAAGCAGGTTGGTAAGGTCGTTGCCCAGATTACTCATCAGATCCTTTGACAGTTCTTCCTCACTGTGGGATAGCTCGCCGAGCTTGACCTTGTTGCTTTCTTTGATCTTTCGCGCTAATATTCGGGCGAAAAATACAAAGATAATGAGTAGAATTCCGATCAACAGAGACAATCCGTTGAATCCAAATTCATAAAAGGTGATCAAACTCTCTTGCTCGAAGTAGGCTAGATAGCCAAAAGTGCTAATTACACTGACAATCAGAAGATAAAATAGTGTGGTGCAATTCTTATAAACTTTGCCAGCCAGATTGATCGATTTGACCGTCTTTTTTCTTCTAATTTCCATGTTTAGGTATTTCTGTTGCAGTACAGTGAATGCTCTGCTGGAGCCCTGGCTCACACCAAAGTAGTATGAAATAAGCGCTACCAGCATAGTCAAAGACAAAAAGATTGCGTTTTGGACTGTGGCTAATTTTTCAATGGAAGATTGAAGAAATTCGCGCGTGAGATATGCTGAGGCGAAGTCATCGAGAATAGCCAGAAATTCTTGGAAGACGCTGGGCTTAAAAGGATCTTCGAAATGCTGTTCTATCTCTTCTGGCATATGGAATCGGAGCGAATCAGATGAACGTGTTAATATTTTATTGATTTGGTTATTAAATCGAAATTCTTATCATGCTAAATTCGAGTTAAAGCTGTTAACTCACGAGCTGGAATTGAAGAGGACTGCGATATTCCAACAGAGCCAAACTAATTTTTTTCCAAGATGAGGCAGCGAATGAGATTTGAAGGAAAAGGGATCTCACCAAGTCGATGGTGCTGAAAGTTTGAGATCCAAGCATCATACTCTTGATGAACCAAGCATAGCCTTGATGAGTATGACAATGTCCTACTATACAAAAGCCATTTCTACTAAATCTTAAATCAGGCACCTTCTCGAATCAGCAAAACTTGGAAATCCACTATTTGGATCGATAACAGCCACATAAATGGTCTTCCTTCTTCTCATATTTATAATGTAGATTATCATTCAATAAGTTTTCAGATTCTGAGTCAAAATTGAAAGGAAATTCATCATATCCACTCTAAATGTGTCGAATAATATTTCTAAAGCATACTTTTGGATAGCCCTCGTAAGATCAAACGTTAGAAAAGAACATAATACATCCAACATGCCTCTTTTGTAACCAAAAACATCAAACAGCTCCAAGAATATTATTGAGTGCATTAAAATGGCGTTAATCTGGTTATTTTCGTTGATTTTATCCTAGTCTCTTCTTGAATTAGATAATAATCTGCGCTGAGAATCTCATAGCGAGTTCGATATCAATTTAAAAGCGTTTCTCGCATAGAGTAATTCAAAAGCTGAATTGGGACGATAATTAATTTCTCAAACGAACTTAATCAAAACTTAAAATTGAAAATAATGAACAGCGAAACAACTCTCCACACTAGATACTCCTCCGATGAAGAGGAAAACGACGATCACATCAACTACACCAAAATCCAGTTCAACGAAGAGGTCTGGGCAGCACTCGTTGCCTCCAAAAACAACGAGACTCAAGACGCAATCGAAAGATATGAATCAGCGTTGAGTCTCATCGAACCTACCAACGACACCGAAAAGATCTGCCTAGTGAAAAGGTAATTCTACACCACTCAGCCCATTCCCTCAACACCTTATCCCTCAGCAATCTTGCAGTCTTACACTTCCACCAAGGAAGATTCAAAAAAGCGTTGGAAATCCTCTTGGACTGCCAAAAGTCTATGAAAGATTTACAAAGGTTCAAGCAGAATCTGCCTGACACAGCTGCTTCTCTTATGATCAAGATCCTGGTAATCGCAATTCACTTAACTATGGCTAATATTTGATTATTACAGGGAAATCTATGTTTGATCAATCTCTTCCTCAACGAATGTGACAAAGCCAAAGAGTACGCGAATGAATTCCTCTCGGTTATCTCGATGACGTAACGATTGATTCTAAAGAAAAGGGATTTAAGATTCTTCTTAGAAAGGAAGCAAAGAAAAAATTACTTATTGAAGATCTGTTCCAGATCTTTTTCAAGTATCGAAGTACAGAGGAAGCAGGAGAGAATTATTTCGAGAATATGGAAAGCAAATGTAATTCCCTCAGATAATGTGAAAGAGTGACCCCATTTTCTAGTCAAAGGTGAAGCTCTTGGTTGCTACTATTTGATGATGGGATTGAGCAAAGAGATAAACAGTAATTTCGATTACAATGAATAAGAAATATATAATTCACCCACTCATTAGATGAACTTAAATTGGCTCTACAATATTACGAAAAGAGCTATAAAGTCTGGTATGGACTGCGAGATAAAGGATTCTTGCTCTTAGCAGCGAGACACGTATTCGGTCTTGCTCACCAGATCAATGACCAAGAGAAAGCGAATGAGTACAAAGTCATGATTCAGAAGATTTTGAAAGAGGATGAGTTCAAAAATATTTCGATGGATATGCTTTTCAAAGACTTCGAGAAGAAAATATCGACAACTCGTGATGTAAGGCCTTTTCCCTAGTGTCATTCAATAACTCTGTTTGAAATAAGATCGCGAACTCCCTCAAAAAACTTGAGGAATCGCTGGGAACAGGGATAATCATGACGAGACAACAGTCGATGAGAATGAGTGTGACTCTGAAATTAGACGCGTTGAATATTAATGGCGAGCCGGTTTGGAAACAAGCCGTCAGACTGAAAATCCTGAACTCTGTGAAGCTGGCAAAGCAACTCAGAGAGTCCACGTCTCCACAGGATAGAGAGAAAGCTAAACACATTGACTTGGTAAAACAGCTTTGAACATCTGAGGTTTATCAATGAATGAATAAACACTAGGCAATCGATCAAATGACGCGAGTAGTGGAATTGATTTCTCGAGAAAACGACCCCGGCATGGAAGAGAAGATAATGAACATGAGCTTTGTCAAGGAGGCAGTTAATTCAGTCAGAGCTTCACTTAATCGAATTCGTAAATTCTGCTTGAACCAAACATATACGACCGCCTGGAAGCAGCTTCTCATCCAGAAAGAAAGCAAAAATCGGCAATCGCTGCTGACCAAATTCAAGAACCGAGACTCTTCAGTTATCAACATGGTAAATTTAAAGTGTTAGCAGAAAGATGCTTAACCGATGATATTTCTTAGTCTCTGAAAAGACTTTCAGAGGGTGAATATATGGAGAAAGTCAACTACCATAGCAGTGGCAAGCAAAAGCGGTACTTTAGGCTTTGTCCTGACAACACATTGCGATGGGCGAGCAAAGAATCTGAAATCAAAAATCCCAAGAAATATAATGGCCGTATGAAACTCGTCCTTTGAGATTGCATCATTAATCTGCCTTTTTTCCAGATCATTTGTCGGAGATTCTTGGTGTCGTGTATGGTAAAGTAACCGATACGATGATGAAGAGCTCTAATAGTAGCTTGCTTCCATGGTAACTTGATAGATGAGATATATCTTAATGGTCAATGAAAATAGGTTGTGCTTCTCGCTCGTCCTGAAGAGTAGGACTTTGGATATCTATGCAACTCCTGAGCAGATAAACCAATGGGTTATTGGCCTTTCGCAAGAAGTAAAGCAACAGAACCCTCGTGCGTTCGTGATAAGCTCCGGAGCTTTCTATTGGATGAAGATGAAAATGATTGGAATATACAAAATCAACCAATTCATGAAACTAGACAAGAAGAAGCGTCACAGGACTTTTGTTAAAGCTCTCGCCGCATTCAAGAGATCCACAATGGGAAAAGATTAATCAATTCGATAGGAGATTCATTATTAATGATTTTTTAAGTCGATAATAATTCGAATTGGGTTTGTCTCTCTGCTTTCTAACGTTATCTAAGAAAATGGATCGAATAGTATCTATATTTGGATTGGAGCTCCGCCTTATTATATATTGAATTTTTCTGCTCTTATTAACAAAATAAGTTGATAGTCTCTAAATTGAATTACAAATCAAGGGTTCATGATGAAAAAGGAGAAATCAAACGAAAAATATTATTAATTTAGCATTATACGTGCCAGAAACACACAATAAAGAGCTCTATTACTGCAAGATTTGGTTAGTGATTCGCTAACAATACCCTCCTGTCCTTAGTAAATGCTGCAGGTTTTTTTACCGGTAGTAGCTTCTGCAGCTTCAGAAATGACCTCGAAATTTTTTAGAATTTGATCGATTAGCTTTCCAAAAGCTGAATCTACATTCAATGATTCCTTTGCTGATGTCTCCATAAAATCTAATCCATGTTTTTCTGCAAATTTTACACCTTCTTCAAAGGAAATTTCCCGCTGGCTTTCCAGATCACATTTGGCTCCAACGAGAATCTTCTGAACTTTTTTGGGAGCAAATTTGTCGATATTATCAAGCCAGCTCTCAATATTTTGAAAGCTCTGTCGGTTCGATATATCATACACGATCATTATTCCATGAGCCCCTCGATAATTGGATTCATTAAAAGCTCTGAATCTTTCTTGCCCCGCCGTATCCCAGAGGAGAAGTTTGATCAATTCGCCGTCTTTATCGAATGTTTTGACTTTCAAATCGATTCCTCCAGTTGTATAGAAATCGTCTCTAAAGATATTGTCAATGTACCTTAGGACTAATTGAGTTTTCCCAACATTCGTATCTCCAGCCATAATAACTTTGATGTTTTTAGTCGGGGTGGTAAGTGTAGCTTCCATTTCTGATTTTACAAAATCTGACAGAAAATAAAAAATACAGTTTAATAAAAAAGCAACTCTAAGCGCAACTGATAGCACCGAATAATATCGTTTTTGCATTAGACTGATTTACTTTGCTATGAATTTTGCAATTATTGATGTGAAATACTCCATTATCATGTTTTTTCGGTTACCGGCTCTGCTCTCATTCACGGGCTTTAATTTTTGTATTAAAACGTCGAATGGAATAATGCCAAAGTCAAAGACATACGTAGTGTTTTTTGGTTTGTTTATTTTTTTTGCAATTTGGTACAACTCCACCAAAATAGATGGGAGAAGGAGGTTAAACGCAGCCATATAGATAGCTTGTGCAGCTCTTTTAATGATTCAATGTTTGTAACCTCTCCAAAATACGCTTCACTTAATACTAAAATAAGTGCAACACTCAGATATATCAGGTCTGTTTTCGATGCTCCTCTATTCGATGCCACTTTCAGCAGTCCTTTTTTGCTTATTGGTGGGCTAGATGGCTCAAGCGCAGATCATAGATGAGATAAAAAGAAATTGAACTTCTCGATTCTGCTTTGAAAAGCTGACCTAGACTAATGGACAAGTCACCAATTAGCGATTTTTCCGGCTCTGTTGATTTTACTATTATGAATAATAATTTCAACAGGAAATTTCGGTAAGTTTTCTTTAGCCAATTTAAGTATCTCTGATTTAATTGATTAAAGAGTCAGTTAGCTCTTGAATTATAGAGTTGGATTGAGTTCGACCAATTTCGCTCAGTTTAAAACATTAAAAACTGCGCTGTAAAATTACGCCCAAAACCGACCGTACCCACCCTCTACTCTAAAACATGGAAGACCAAATCATCGGAGCAATCAAGATCAAAGATGGCATGTTCATTGGAGACGAGTATGCTGCAAAAGTAATCTAGTTTCATGAGACATTTTCCTATAATGATGATCGTTGAAGGATTTAGAATTTGTTGTTACCAACAAAGTCACTCATGTCATAAATTGTGCCGGCAGGCAGGTTTCAAACTTTTGGGAGAGCATCGGAATGGTCTATTTGACTTTCAATTGGCTCGAAAACGACACCCAAGTAAGACAATTGTTATGAAATTAGCATGAAAAAATATCACCAGGTACTGTTCGATACGCGAGACGAAGTCCTGAATGAGATCTACAATTTCATTGAAGAAGCTGTCAGAGCAGGAGAAAGCGTTTTGATACATTCAGTTAGAGGACAGAGCCGTGCTTGCTGTGTGATTGCCGCTTATTTCATGAAAAGGTAGAAACGCATTGAGAAAAAAAATGACTATAGTGACTAGATTCAATTGGACTCTATACAAAACGCTTGAGTATTTGAATTGGAGGCGTCC
>ENA-UOUE01001538-UOUE01001538.1-compost-metagenome-genome-assembly--contig:-NODE-1538-length-14213-cov-12.175439_pt1 | contig 14213 bp, 10 predicted proteins | sample MGYA00238146_ERZ747223 | MGnify/ENA primary metagenome ERZ747223 (study PRJEB28781, sample SAMN06268865) | compost metagenome | isolation source: single cell | place: USA: California, Emeryville, Joint... | reverse complement strand
AATAAATGTATTTCTTGCTTGAACCGTTTTTCGGATATATATATTGATTGTCATTCATGGTCTGGGCACAATTATCCTGGCTTTAAGCAACCCACACATTTTTTGGAAGAAAAGTAAATATCGTGCAAACAAAGTAAAACTCAAGAATACCCAGCTCAGGCACTTCTCAAGCTGATATTATTTCACAAGATGAATTTATTGATTTCTTTTAAAAACAATTGATCAAACTACCAACATCAGTGATTAATTTCGATCTTAAATTTCAAAATCCTCCTGCTAACAAATGGCTCAAGTAATCTCCTTATGTACTAACCATTCTAAGCTTTTTTCTCCGCAGGACTACAGAAAAGAAATGATAGCTGACGATGTACATGCAGATTCAATGTATCGCAATAATCAGACTTCCAAATTACTTAATAACTTACCAATTTCACATCTAAAACAGGTACGATTCTGATGCTGGAAACAGAGATGTAAGAGACTTCCCAAGAAGTGAAAGTCCGATTTTTGGAGACGCAAATCCCGATCCAAAGAAAAAGAGCGAAATGCTAATCGATAATTCCGGATATGTGCAACCAGACAAAGATAATTTTGATCAGGATGATGAATGGGAAAAGACCGCAGCCGACGACTTCGAAGCACTTAATATTTCAGCTTTAAAGCAGAAAATCGTTGAAGCTAATGAAACTATTCAGCGTCAGAGCGAAGATCATCGGTACTCAGCACATTACAATCATTAAATCTTCAACTCTTCTTTAGAACTCAAATGCTTCATGTGGAAACGATTAATATGATGACCAAATACCAGCTCGTGTTTATTAAACTCGAAACTTCGCTCTTGAAGTTGGCGAACTTAGTCAAAGTGAGGTAAAACGATCTTCATCTCGCGGTATCATAACTCAATTAAAGAGATCGTATAGCATTGATGCGCAGTTTCAAAACGATTCAGAAGTACGGAGCTTCATGCGATGGTGTTGATGCAGTCAAGAAACAGATTTTCTATAAAAATATGCAATATAAAATGCGGTCTTTGTTCCGAACGCTAAGTGGCTATAGAGGGAGAGTCCTGGGAGATCATTTTAAGACACTTTATGTTATCACACAACAAGAGAAATTTCACCGTCGCTTGCAAAGAGAAAAAGAGCAAACCCGCAAAGCTTTGGAGGACGAGGTCGGTCGCAAAGAACGCGAAATCGCGAATAACACGAAGAAAATTGAAGAGCAAAATAATTTGATCAATGGACTGAAAAATAGAGACTCTGAGCTTTTAAACAAAGCCAAGCAGCTCGATAAACACATAAGCAGCCTTGAAGGTTTGATAAAAGGAGGGAAACCTGACATTGCTCGGCCAGAAAGCAGCAAAGAATCTCGCAATTTGATCCAAAAGGTAGCTCCTCTCATTCATTCCTTCCGTTTGACTCTATAATAACTTGTGTCCTAGATTAAAGAATTGACAGCTGAGAACACAGTCCTACAAGAGCGTCTGACGTCGGCTGAGCAGAATGTTTATAGTTTCATAAAAGATATGAGTGAGATGCTCGACCCCCATGAGCTTTCAACAAATGTGGGATCTGAAGATAACTCTACGCTCTTTCCAGTTCAGCAGAATGTCTTAGAGGCGTATGAAGAATTTGAGCCTGCCATTAAAGGAAGAGAGGCTGCAACGACGAAAGCAGCGCATTACGACCCATCAAAGAGGACACTTGAGAATCTGATTCAACATAAAGCTGCCAGTACCACGAAACATAGCACCAAACAGAATAAATTTCAGATTCATTAATTTTTAAATTGACTAATTCTTTCACATTTCCATCAAATATATATTAGTGAAAATATTGCATGGGTTCACTTCAATATGCAATACTGTTGAGTTTCATGTAACTTAACCGAATTCGCTTAGGAGTACTGCAAAGTCTTTCCAATCGCCTCATAATGAAAACTCCAACAATGTATTTTTAGTCGACATAGCAAGTGATATTGGTGTAATCATGAAATTTGTTAATAGTAAACCTTGGCCTAACACGAAATCATTTGTTAGTTATAGAATTGACGAACTAAAGGTATCTAGTATGAAATCTAAAGGAATTAAAGTTCAGCGCTTGCTCTTCTTGCGGCGCGCTCAGCCTTTTGCCTCCTAGCATCATTTTTTTTCTTCTGATCGGCCTTCATTCTTTCTTCTTGTTCTTTCTGCATCCGTCTTCTTTGTTCTTCTTTTGCAGCTTTGATATGGGCATTTTCTTGGTCTGATGGATGAGGAGCTGCTTTTCGATTAACGAGATTCTTTCGCTCTTCTCTGTCAGCTTTTAGGTGCTTATAGTGTTTAAGTTGGTCTTCCAGGGCTTGGAGTTTAGAAGGCAGCTGAGCATCATTATCGCCTGAGGCGATTTGTTGTTTTAACTGAGTGATTTGGTGCTCAAGCGCTTGGATTTTGAGATCTTCTTCTGATTCATTACCGTTGGGTTGAGCAAGGGCAAAGCTTGTGAGGTGGCAGATGATAAAGAGTAGTAGTGTAACTTTAACAAGTTTTATCATAGAAGTTGTAGTGAATATATATTATTGTATACGAAAAATTCTCAGTTCGCAATTAAATATAGAATTCTGAAAGCTGAACAGATTCGCAGAGAATCATTTAACACGTGTCAGGCAGGATCCGAAATTGAATTCTTGAGTTTAAATTGGTTCTTTTGAGAAATGGAAAGGAAAGGAAGCAAATTTGATTGGTTCATTGACGAAGCCTCTTGATCGCGATAAAATTGAGCCTTTTTATTATGCAACTAAAGCAAGTTTTTCATGTGTTATGCTTTTCTAAATCAACATTTCGAAATGACCTGAAAGTATTGGGTAGGTAAGTAAAATTTGTAAACAATAGCAAGAACCAAATAAGTTTTGCTCAAGAGCAACAGAATCTGATTTTTGGTTAGGTGCTATAGGATTCACAATAAGTTTTCTAAAAGTTATTGGGTCGATATCAAACATTAGTTCACAGAACTAAGAGATTGAATCAGTACTGGCCCGCAAGTCTCGATTACTATTTTGAGCTCTTACATGGTTATTACATTTAATTTAATAGCCACTAGCGAATTGCTATGATGGATAATTATTGTATCTCAACAGCCACAGCTGCCTTCTCCAACCTCGAGAAGTCTTCAAGTCTCTGCTTCACAGAAGATTGAATCATTAAAATCGATCTCAACACACTTTGTCGCTCAGCATAAATCCGTTAAGAAATGATTCATACGTTTCAACGAAATAAATTTTTAACCAATCCATTCACAGACAATTCAGATGGCAACCAGAGCAGAAGGTAAGCAGCTTTAGTTTCATCAGATAAATCATAGCTAACCATCTATTTCTTAGAGTTGAACAACTGGAAAACAGAATATCGCAGTCTAAAACAGCAGCTATGTACATTCGATCGAGATATTCTAAAGCAATTCCCTTTCTCTAAAACAACAACGATGAAAAACGAGCTTCTAAAGTTAGTAGAAGCCGAAGAAAAATTTCAGTTTGAGCAGCAATTAGAGAAAGAAGAGCTGAACGGTTTCATTAAAGTCCTTCGCCACGACGTAGCTAATTTTCAAGCTGCTACCAAACAATTCATCAATACACCAGAGTATCACCAGAAACTTCAAGCAGCCAGTGAAAATATCGAGAAACAACTTGAAAAATTTAAAGAGAAACAACTGAAACATTTTGACGCTCTCCTCGAACAGGAGCTCCAACTTTCCAAAGATCTCGATATAGTCGTCAGTAGGCTTCACACGTTTGAGGTTCCCACTCGAACCTTTGAAACTCGAGCAGACTCTAGTGCCACCCGCGCTCGATCTGTTTCAGCATCTTCCAAAAGACCAATTAGAAACGCAATGGACGGAGTAGAAGACATTGTGGAAGAAGAAGCTGAAAATATTAATCCTGATGACTATGATGACAATCAGCAAGAAGCAGCAAGAGCAAATCAATCATCAGCATTGGTTGCCCTGGAAAAAAAGATGAAGCAAATCAAGCATCAAATTGACGTCGTTAACTCTGAAATCATTAAGAATGGTGGAAAGCTCTGCGCTTGGGAACAAGAAGACCATTCAACTTTTCTAAAATTACGGACAAAGTTTAAAAATAACACTAGCAGCCCTGAATTTGTTGCAGAATGTGTAAATAAGCTCCCTTACCTTTCTGAGTTAGAGGTAGAAGAGCACATTGAAAAATACGAAAAATTCGTTGAGTTGGAAGAGCAAAAGAAAACTCTCATGCAAGAATACAAGGAAAGCAAAAATGAGCATAAAAAGCTAACGGTTGCTAAAATAGAAGAAGAAGAAAAACTCAAAGAGAAAACAGCCAAAAAAGTGAAAATCCCGGCTGAAATGAGCCAAGAAGAGCGCCAAACCATCAAGTTTCGAATTAAGCAATGGAAAGAGAATCGACCTCTGACGACTATAATAGACAATCGCTTGCCAGACCCAAAAGTCAAAACGGAAGAGCAAAAAGCTCAAGAAAAAATGTTGAGAGACGCTGCGATTCGACAGTTACAGGAGTACAAAGAAAAAAGAGAAGTCTCAAGGCAAAGAAAGAAGGAGAATGAAGAGCGTCAGTCAAGCTTGCAGAGAAAGAAAATGAACGCTCTGGACTCATTGCGACTTAAGGAAAGAGAAGAAAAGAGTTTCCAGAAGAAAATGCAACTTTTGACCCAGCAGAGATTCAAACAATTCGAACAAGAACGGCGGCTACGAGTTATAAACGAGGCAAATGGAAGCAATAAGTATGACTATGTTGAATCAAAGCTGACCGAAGAGACGAAAGTTACTCAAAATCGTAAAAGAGAAAAATTTGACCCCAGGTTTGATCAAATTAAACCAGCCAATACTTTCGGTGGTAATTTGAACCATCTGATAAGAGCGGTTCCGTCCTGGAGGCAAGGTCTATAACCTTTCTTACATAGGCTCTGAATGCTATCTGTCATTTGTGCTTTTATTTTAATTTTCAATGATTTCTCAACGTTCCTTCATCCTTATTCGATCTTTGTCGTTAAGCCTCACAATTATCTTGCTTTTCGAATAGAAGAAGTTGATATCTAAGCTCACTTCAATGTTCACTTTTTGTTGAAGTAGGCACAACAAAAGAGAATATCACTTGATCGATTCTCTGAATTCTAAGCTAACTGAGGGCAAATTGCTGGATAAACGGTCTTGAATTCGATCTATCAGGCATCATATTGGTAGCCGCCGTGGAAGAATTAATTATGGGTTGTAAAGGTTCCTTTAATGAATGGAATCTCAGAAGCAGACGGTGCTGATTCGGAAAAAATTGAACCAGTCTATTTGGTCAAAAATTAAAAATTTTAATCTAATACAGGTTTTTACAAACTGAAAAATACACGACCTGATCACAGAAACGAAACAAAGCTCAATTTCAGTAACTTTATGATGGATAACACAATCAATTCGCTTCAAGGCTCCATGTATCCCCAAGGTAACAGGATCTGTTCTAACTTTTCTAAAAAATCGCGTCCTTTTGCCCCTAGTGAATTTCACCAAACCAGTCCGAGGAGATTGCATGAAAGCTGACTCAGATATGATGTCAGAAACTAGCGAAGCCTTATCACGGCAGGAGTCCGAAAAATCTCATGATACCCAGTTTGGCGCATTCGATAAGGAGAAATTTTACGAATTCATGAAAATAAAGATCTCCTCCTCCCAGAAAAATGCCACCTTTAACGAAATTCGAAAGGGCATTACCTACAAGCTGGAGCAGCTCCCAGATGACAACGGCATATGTGAATATTTTGAAAAAGTGTACGCTAAGTGTCAGAACACATCTCGGCAAGGGAAAAAGAACTGGACCGAAGAGGAATCCACGCTGCTACTCTCAATAATGACGTTATATTGTGCTGCCAACCAAGAAGATTACTCTTCATTGGTACTGCTAAACTTTAGACCTTTTGAAAACTGATATTTACTCTATAGAGCGAAGAAACCTGGCCTTTCTTGGCTTCAATATTCCCTGGCAAGAAGGCAGATCAAATAAAGCTCAAGTGGCTGAGTATCCTTCGCACAAACCTCTCGAAAGCGCCTTGGTCGACAACTGAGGACCAGATCCTGATAGAGGTAATGAAAAAGAAAACTGATAAAATGCCTTGGAGAGACGTGGCAGCCGAGGTCAATCAGCGCGCAGGAAACGAGTTTCTTCGAACGGGCAAACAGTGCAGCGAGAGATGGACGAACCATTTGGATCCAAATGTGAACAGAGGAGCTTGGACTGAAGAGGAGGATATTAAATTGTTCAGATGCTTTCTGCAAACCGGCAAGAAATGGTCTGAGCTATCTAAAATGATAGAGAATCGAACCGAAAATGCCGTGAAAAATCGATTCAACAGCCTCATGAAAAAATTTCAGAAAGATGAAACGCTTTTGGCAAGCACGAAACATGAAAATGATGAACAGCACTTAAAGAAGTTGGCGGCATTGGTTCTCAGCCAAAATAGACTGGGCAACAGCAGCCACATCATGAAAGAGTACGAAACGAAACAAGAAAACGTGCCTTTATCAACCATTTCCGAACGGAGCTCAGGAAAAATGTCGATTGAAACAGCCGCCGAAAGTATTTTAAGCAAGAAAAAAGATCCTGACCCTCCATCAGGAACCCTGAGACCTGGCCATTCAAGGCAGCCTTCAAGAGTTGACCAAAAAAAGAATTTGTTGAAAAGTATGATCCAGCAGGAACCTCAAGCGGGCTTTCCTACATCTCAGCAGCAAAACATTACTATGGCGATCGAACAACCTCAACTGAACACTATGCCAGTGCTGAACTTAGGTGTAGGCTTTCAAACAGGGATAAACAACCCCCAATTTGCGACCCCTCTCGCTGGAAATGTCAATAACGCCAGATCAAATATGGAGTCTTTTGGTAAAAACCCCAACTTTTTCCCACAGCAAAATCAGCAAATGAATAATCAGCAAACACTTTCTCAGATGAACCTCAATGGGAAATTGGATATGCTCCGTGCGGCGAATAATCAAAGCTCACTTCCTAATATCTACGGAGGAGGAGGATTAAACAATTATTTGCCAAATAATCAAGGAGCAGGGGTTATGGAAATGAATAACATGATGAATAACATGCAAACTCACTCGAATCAGCCGTTAGCTAATCAGCAGCAAGAGACATTCGGCTCAAATCAATTAGTAAATGGAGTTAATTTCGGCTATTTCCCAAATAATCCTTTAGGAGGGTTATCTTATCTTTCTGGAACAATGCCGCAGAATAACGATTTCAGTCAATCTCTGGGTCAGAATAGTATTTTAGGCAGCACTAATGCCGGTTTGCTACCTATGAGCTCGCCAATGCTTAGATCCGGCAATAATCCGTTCATGGGAGCACAAAATATTCAACAGATGGATACAAACCAGTACAATAATAAGAGCAACTTCTCCTCTGAAGAAAGGAAACAAAATTTGAGTCAGGAAGGCCCGCTTCCAACTCAGCATATTGAGAATCCAATAGGCACGCATCAGGCCAAGCCCACTACAGAAATCAAAAGGGAACTAACACAGAAAAACCTAAACGAGTTTAACCCAGAGACGGTCATCAAGCCGAATTCCAATAAGATCATGTTTGCGGTCATTGATAACGAGAAGGGCGTGATTTATCCTATTAATCCGGTTACATTTGAAACCTACAAATCTGTAATGAACGTGACTAAATTGAGCCAGGGCAGAGATTCTCTCTTCGCGAGCCCTTTGAGTTTCGCATCTGATTTAGCGAACTCTAATCTGATAGGAAACCCAATGGACGTAGATAACGTTACCAAGCTCAAAAGCGATTATAATTCTTCCCTCGCATATCATAAACAGATTATGGCAGCTCAAGGTTCGCCATCACTCGGGTACTTCAATTCGCTGTTCACTGGGAGGAAGCCGGATGGCTCACCAGATAGTTTCCTGTGTTTGAGAAGCCCGACATTGCTAGGAGGGTCATTGGGAAGACGACCAAATTCGAACCAGATGATGGATCAATCTCCTCCGATTTTTTTCAAGCCGTAGAATGTGGAATTTCAACAACGTTAAAGTTCAACTGCCTTACAGCGGAAGTGATCTATGTTTTGAATGTTACTACAGGTAGTTACTATTCCTTTGTATTTGATAATTTTATTCCCTAATAAACTCTTTGTTTACCCTCTTTGAGTCATTAACTTGTATTTTATGTCTTCATATGGTAGGCTAATGACTTGCCAAAAAATGATGTATTGCGTAAACATTTCGTTTATGTTGTTTTCAGTTGCGAAAAAAGAAATTGGCTTTTTCATGCAAAATAATCCGAAAAAGAGAGGAGATCAAGGATTGATTGTTTCATTTGAACTAAAAACCCTTCAATAAGTGCCCTAATAACTTAATTTTAATGATTTTTTCATGTTATTTATGCACACATTGTCCATGCTAAGGATTATTCAGCCAAATCAATAGGATAGCTCCTTCTATAATGAGTGTCGTAGTTTACATACTTCATTAGCATTATTTTTAACAAAACTTCAACTAGAGATTTGAGGCCAGAACAATGTTCTGGTCTTTTTACACATAGTATGTAAAACGAGCTGTTTAGTTGGAGAAACCAATTCTAACTCAGTTCTATATGCGGGACGTATTGATTAGGGTTGACCCATCAGTGGCTCAGAAGTTCTCGAAAATCGTTATATTGATACAACAGCAAAAGTGTCGGGTGCAGTGTTGATTTTTGAACCAATATATAGTATGAATTACAAATGAGACGCTTTCGAAGTTACTTGAGTTGAAATTTTCATATCTCGTAAAATCCACATGGGAGTCAAACTAATAATCCTTTTGGAGCGTTGCTGTTATCGCCAGATTAAATTTATTATTTTGTAAAACTCAGTTTCGAACAGAAATTCATTTAAATGCCAAACTACGGTGACCCTTCCTACTGGAATAAAAGATACGCCGAGCAAGGCACTAAGCTATTTGACTGGTGATTTCTTTCATCTTCCCGGCTTTCTGACTAATTCCCATTTCTAATAATAGGCTAGAAGACTTCGAAGCCCTGAGACCAATTATCGAGAAAATCGCACCGACCAAGAAGGAAAAAATTCTCATGCTAGGATGCGGAAATGCTGGTAAAGACGCTTCCTGTTGCTCCAAAATTGAATCAAAAATCAGAAATTTCTGAGAAAATGTACAAAGCAGGCTATGAAAACATTCACAATATAGACATCTCGTCAGTCGTGATTGAATTGATGAGTAAGCGTTGTGCTGACCTGAAAAACATGACTTGTACCTGCATAAATACTGCCTTCAGTACTCATCGACAACCATAGGGGAAGTGATGGACGCAACAAACATGACATTTGAAGATAACACTTTCGATGCCGTAATTGATAAGAGTAACTTGATTGCTACCTCTTAGCGTTACATAATGTTTCATAGGCACGATCGATGCGCTGCTCTGTGGGGATGACTCGTTCTTAAACGTGGCACGTATGACAAAAGTAAAATCATTCTTCGCTGTAATCATTATAAAGTGATTGTAATATCAGGAAATCCAAAGAGTTTTGAAAGTCGGCGGCTATTATTTCATTATTTCATATGGAACTCCAGAAAACCGATTGCTTCATTTAGTAAGAGCGCTCTAGATTGACTTAAGTTTGACGCTTAAAATAGAAAAGGCCGCATCTTTCATGGAGAATCGAATCTTTTGTAATTGGTAAAGTGATTTTTTTTGTTGCCCATGAATGACGGAAATTTTCATCAGAGAGAGATTTTCCAGATAATCCAAATGCTTCTGCAGTAAACCCCCCAAAAAAAGAGAAATGGCTTGCTGACAATATGCTTTTAGGCACATTATTGTTACATCTCACAGAAAAACCCAGATGCAGACGAAATATCTAAAAAGACATGGGAAAGAGTAGAAATGCAGCTTATTCTCGAAGAAGAAAAAGAAAAATTGCTGGAGTAATTATTCCATAGTTTTCTAGATTGATAAAACATAATAATTTAGAGCTGAGCGTATCGCTAATGGCGAGAAGAGATTCAGTGATTCAGAAGAGGACTCGGATTACAATGGGTATGATGAAGAGGAGGACCTAGATAGTGAGACTCAGGATTTACCAGATCCCTTACAGGAAAGGTCTGAGAAGAAAGCTGAAGGATTAGCAATGGCTAAGAAGACAGAAGTTTAGGATTGTATTATTCATATCCTGTAAATGTTATACTGTTTCTCATTACTAAATGTTGGATACGCTTCGATCTCGCATGATATTTCCAAATGCATATATTCAATAAAGTAAAAGAAGATGTCCTCAGAAATAGCTGTTATTTCAAAATACCCATTATTTAATAGTCTAGCAGTTCATATGGGTTTGTTGAGAGAGTATCAAAACACTCGTCCAGAGTTTCTAAAAGAATAACATGCAGACCAATTAAATAGCCAAGTAACTCTTTGATGTGATTGGTTTTCGGATGATCAAATAAAATTTCCTTTAGCACGCCAACAAGAACATTATTATTTCTCAAAGCTATAGCAATTAATTATTTAGCGAGGCAAAAGCACTTGAGGATTGTTTTGAAAACTTCAGCATGATGTTGAAAAGCCACAGAATTTTTTATATATCAGTATTTAAGACAGAAGAATATTTTCAGATCATCAAGCCCAGGGAGAATCCATTTTCAATAACCAGATAGGTAGGCTATTAAAGGAAGATATCCATTTAGACAGATTTTCTCGAAATCTTATGTGAATGAAGGCGAAATTGTTCTTTAAAGGAGTGGAATAAACAACTTGCAAACAAGAAATTTCTTTTTTTTCGAACAGATTTGTTCTATACGCTTCTGCTGAGTAACGAAAACAATTAAGCTTGAAGTTATCTGGAATTTTCCAGATCAACTTGGAACACTCTCCTGCATTGGTTTCAAAGGTGTCTGATTAAAAAGATGAACAGAGCGTCACCACATTCCTTCCTTTCAGTAACCAAAAAAAAAAAATTTTTTTTCACAATACAAATCTAACAAAATTTTCCGCTTCTCTGGTGTTCGCACATCAACCGAACTAATACCCATGATCCCCATAATTTTATCGCTCTGCTGAAAATATAACTCTTTTAAATAGTTAAGGACTTTTTAGTGTCATTTACTTTGAACAAATAAATAAATTTCATGGGTAAAGTGAATTGTTCCTCATTTTCTGAATTTTTTTACAGAACAATAACCCCTCTTTTCAATATTAATTCGAGCATAGAACAGACACTTAGTATTCGTCCTGAAATCAAATGCTAATTATCTCCAATAAAAAGGAGTTCAGAGTGATAATAGCTTGCATACTCATATTTCGGTATTATCAGAATTTTCGATTTGCAGATTTCCCCGTAGACTAACAGATCTCGATCTAAAATGGCTAGTATACTATTTAATTCCCCATAAATCCTCGTCATTTAAAGTGAATGGAACCTTTTGTTGGTAGTTTCAATTTGAAGAACAATATGGGTTTATTATCCTTGTCGGGAATCGAGAATCACGCGACAGTTTTTTTTTATTGACTCGATTTACTGTCACGTCGAACTGAAGAGCTTCTATCGAATAATTCGGAATTTATTTCAACCTCTCAAACAGTTAAATCTATTCGATAAACACCTGATCTGATCAGTTAACATTTTCCAGTAACAGAAATTATTTTTCGCTGAAAAGGCAAGTTTCAACAAATTCGAAGGTTGCAAAATGTCATTTCCTCTTTTTTCACCCAGCCTTCCTCTTTCGTCTGCTGATACCCTTTTTTTCTTTTACGTACTGCCTTGCGCTTTCTATATCTCCTCATAATCTGCTAGTACTAGGAGCTCAAGTTCCTTTTTCCCGCTTTTTTCTATAGTATTAAGAATATAATATACTTTTTTGAATTTGTTGTTTTAACTCTCAAGAAATTAATATCCTAAACAATCACTGTATCCAAGAACTTCCTTTCTTTGTACCCTGGCAGGTTCCACCTTGGAGTCTTGCTTTTAACTCATAAAATAAGGTTTAGAAAATAAATACCGATTGTTTCTCTCCGGTCTAGATCGCAATCATTAATTGATACTGGATTTAAAGAATTTCCGAAATCTGATTAATAATCGTATTAAAAGTTCAATTTTGCAACTTTGCTACTAGCGCACCATTTCAACTCGAAAAATTCTCAAGCAATGACAGATCGTCGTGCATGGACAGAAGAAGTAACTAACTCCTATCCTTTAAGCTCGTTACTTACCCAACAATTTCTGTAGGAAGACAGAGCTATTATAGAGCTCGTCAAAAAATACGGAATCGGCAAATGGACTTCCGTTGCTCAAAAGATGGAGGAAGTCTATCACTTATCAGGCCGCTCAGGCAAGCAATGCCGCGAAAGGTAAGCCTTAATCCCTAGCCATTTCTAACCTACTTCTTTCTAGATGGCATAACCACCTTGACCCTTCAATAAATAAGAAACCTTGGACAGAAAAGGAAGAACAGATCATATTCGAAGCTCACAAGAAGTACGGAAACCGCTGGGCTGAAATAGCCAAGCTGCTTCCTGGAAGGTAGGTTTGTTATTCCTAAAGATGTTCTAAAGGTTCTAATTAGAACTGATAATTCGATCAAGAACCATTTCTATTCTACCCTTCGAAGAAGCTTGAGACGCCTAAACAAATGCCTAGGAGACAAGAACAGTAAGCTCCGTCAAGTCTGAAGGGTTTGTCTTACTCAATTAACTTAGGTACTGCCCAAGTTAAGGACATTAAGCCTGGAGTGCTGTCGAAAATAACCACTCTGATTGATAAAGACTCGAATGGTATTGCTGATCCGAAAACAAGGAAACTGGTGAGCTCAGCTAAAGACATTCAAGATTCTCTGCTAGAATACGCAAACTTCAAGCCTACGAAGAAAGTATTCGTGTCAGAGAGCGAAGCATTGAACTCCAAAGCTCAGTCTTTGAAAGATTTAGTTGAACGCATTCAAGACTTCAAGTAAATTTTTCCCGCTCGCAGCAAATACTAAAGCCTATTTTAAAAATAGCCAAGTGTATAAAAAACAGAAGGAAGCAAAATCACGTTCGAAAAGTAGAGGTAGAGAGGCCCCTTTGCGTTTATAATACTGATAGTTGTCGGCTTAGGCACCAAAGTGAGAATTGAAATGGAGCCGGAAAGTTCTGGCACGAGTTCTCAATCACAGAGCACCAGCGAAGAGACTAGAAAATCACCTGAAAATCCTCAGAAAACGGGCGGTCTGAATAATAATCTGATGCTAAAGTTATCGACTGGAGATAAAAATATATTCAAAGTGGAGCGAAATCAAGAAGCTGTTAAAATGGAGGAGGAAGAAAAACTTGATGACACTACTAAAGAAGCAGTTGATCTGATTCTTCAAATTGTCAAAGTATTGAGATCATATTATTATCTCATGTATACTTACTATTTTCTTAAAATAGAGTAAATCTCGCGCACCTAGCGCCTCGAATACCCCTAGCAACAAAAAGTATGACTTCGAAGCCTATACACGAAAGATGGCCGAGATAATGTATTCAAGCTTCAGTGTAACAAGCATTCTAATATGGCATAATAGGAAACAAGAAGAAACTGGCGCAACTCAGCCTGCGAAAGATATAAAAGAGGAACCTAGTCAAACCACTCCTCGTATGAGCAGGCAGACCCCGAAGAGTGTCTTCCAATTCCCAACTACACCAGCTCAAACAAACGAAACTGAAAACCAAAGGAACACCGAAAATGCAAATCCAATGAATCCACCAGCTTTTGTTAAGAGAGACTCCCTTTCGAATATGGGCTTTACATGTAAGTTTACCCCTAATAATTTCGATTCTAAATTACTATTTCACAGATTACTCTCCGAGAACGATAGCTGGCCCATTACTTGCAAGTCCAGTACCAGCTTTCCAAAACAGATTTGACTTTTTCCCTATTATTACTCCTCGAACACCTGTTCTACAAGCTCCTTCACTTGACCAAAAAGCAGAAACTAACCCCGAAGCCGTGAACAACAAGATGGATGAAATACTTGATAGTCTGAAGAAAGAGATCGTTTCAAATACAGAAGCCAGCAAGCCCATTTCCAGCGGCAGAGGTCCGCTGGCGATTGAAACAGAGAGCACAGAGCTCCCAAAACCCAAGAGTGAAGGAGGATTAAATCTAAATATTGACCTAATTAATGACTCTTATCCTGGAACTGCGACCGGTAGTCAGAATATGAACACTA
>ENA-UOUE01001536-UOUE01001536.1-compost-metagenome-genome-assembly--contig:-NODE-1536-length-14222-cov-11.155320_pt1 | contig 14222 bp, 12 predicted proteins | sample MGYA00238146_ERZ747223 | MGnify/ENA primary metagenome ERZ747223 (study PRJEB28781, sample SAMN06268865) | compost metagenome | isolation source: single cell | place: USA: California, Emeryville, Joint... | reverse complement strand
GGAAACTGTAATTATAACAACACGAGTGAGATTCGGAAATGTGTCGCTGATGGTCTTTAGGTGCTCACCGAGGATAGGTTTCCCAGCAAAATACAGTTAAGCAAGTGTCTAAGGTCCAATATGGTACCCTAATAACAGAAAAACAGAGAATCTTCTTCCAGCAGTTTAAAACTATCAATTACACGATTTGCTAGCTCCCAGCCAAACAAAGATCAAAAAGACTTCTTTTAACCCTCATGGCAAATTCATAAGAGAGATTAATGACCGTGTTAAATTAAGATACAATAGCTCAGTGATATAATCATTATACTGGGAAGCATGTTAAACACAGCAATGATATTATTGTAGTATTGCTTCAACCATAGTAGGATAAATTGATATTTATCAATGTGAACGTTTCTGAGCACTATTTCTCCGTCCCAGGAGCCTTTTGAAACTTTATTTGCTCGTTCAATGATGAACAATCCAATTATCAATTTATTACGTTGTGAACAATAACAAACTTCTTATGGCTCAATTAAAACAATTCAACACGACTACCGAGAAGAAGAATACATGTGAAATAATCAAAAAGTCTGCTTTATTCCAAATTAGCTTTGAACCACTCGTGATTTTTCACGTCCGCTAATTTAATTCTCTTACTTGGGTCCTTTTCCAACAGTTTCAACAGCAAATCCTTCAGCTCGTCAGATATCTTTCTCGTTTCCAAAAATGTTGGGTCTTTGCCCTCAATGGCATTGATCAAACCAATCAAACTGTCCTCAAAGAACGGCAGCTTCAAATAAACAAAACAATACAGCGTCACTCCCAGTGCCCAAATGTCCGACGTAATACAAACTGTCCATTCATCACTAGACGCCAGCGATTTCTTACACATTTCAGGTGACATGAAATGCAGCGTCCCTCTCGCCTTGTTTATAACCAAATCTACGCCATTAACCGCTGCGATGTCATAATCAATCAAAACGATCGTCCCATCTTCCTTTTCTAGTATATTCTGCGGTTTAAGATCCCTATGGACAATGCCGCTGTTATGAAGGTATTCTAGTCCGGCCACTACCTGCTTGAAGATGCGAGCAAGCTCTTTTTCTGGAATGGGTTTCCCCTCTCTGCAAGATTTAAACTCCATCTTTTTCTCATCCCAGTCGATGATTTGGCCTTTCTCGCAATAGTCCTCTACGAGGTAGATCTTTTCGGAGTCAGGGTCGTCGATTATCTCTTTGAGTTTGATAACATTTCGATGGTTCAAGAGCTTCATCACGGAGATTTCGTTCAGGACGTCCTGGAAGTTGTCGCGGTATATCGTTTTACCTTCCTTAGACCGCACAAGCTCCTTTTTCTTCTTTAATACGCTTTTATTATACTGTTTGAGCGCATAGTATTTCTCGTCTTTCTTATTAAGAGCGAGTTTGATCTTGCTGAAGGGTCCCGAGCCGATTTTCTTAATGACAACGTAATCATTGATGTTGGTTTTGTTTTCGCCGTCCTTGAAGCGGTTTTCTTTTTTTGTTTCTATTGTTGCTGGCTCGACCATCGTAAAATTTCCTGAGAAGTTCTGTAAGAAATTTTTAAAAAATTTGCTATTTTACGTTTTTATTTCGGTGAATTATGACAGATTTTCAGCGCTCTAATCATATTCAACAGAAAGAATAAAACCGTAGGGAATATGAGGACTGAGAGGGTGACTATCGGCACAGTAATGAAGGGCAGGAGGGTAAAATGGAAATATTGCTGATTAAAATGGCTAATCCATGGACCATTATCTCATTTCTGCTGATTTTACTATAGTAAGAGCGGTTCGGTGTGAGAAAATAAAACTCTTGTTGAATTGCAAGCTGGTAGTATTATTCTTTTCAGAATCCTATCGAAGAAGTAAATGAGAGTGGAGTACCAAAGGCAACATCAAGCTGCATTATTGTTCTTCACGTGTATTTTGAACAACAACTTTGGAAGTTTCTTTATTTTACAAGTGGATGACGATATCTATTCTTTCTCGATGATTGCTTGTCTGTTCTAATGCTTGACCAAGGCAATGAATATTAAAGGCAAGCCTGGCAAGCCATCAAAGGTTTCTGGTGAAAATAGAAACTTAAGACTAAAAAGTTCACATTTGCTGATTAAATTCTCCTTGAACTGATGACTCTACTCAATGTCGAAATTTAGATGGCTAGCATTCCATAGGTAGATAAGGATCAAAATGTAACATCAAACACAACGAAGTCTCCAACCTCCCAAGCTGAAGATCATTGATAGTCTTCCTCCATACTATTTACTTTCTCGTCATTAACAAAAAGACACTAAAAAATAATTCTGTATACCTGCGAGACCAGCACACTCGACACCTGAACTGCTTCGTATGATTTTGATACTTGTGCTAGAGATCTTTCTAACCAGAACAGGTTGCTTACTAAAGTCTTAGGCACTGCCAGGAATTCTTTTCTTGGTGACAGCAACACATGTAAGAACATCCCAAATTCATTGTCTTTTTGACAGATAGATATAAAATTCCTGCATATATATATCAGATATATATGAGAATTGACTTTAATATTGAGAAATAGTATCAGGAAGCCTCGGCTTCTGAAACACTACTTCCTACTTCATTCTTATTATAAAAATACAAAAAAAGTCTTGGTATTGGCATCACGAGAGGCCTCTCACCATAGTTCATCAAAATCACTTAAATTGTAGATTATTTTACGGATTTCTTTGGCTTCTTCAGCAATTAAAATTCTGACAAAAAACTGATTTTAAGACTCACTTTGGCCGTTCTGATTCCCAACGAGCGAAGACAGCCCTGAAATTTGTAATGCTATCGCGTTTAGAATATTTTGGATCTGAAGGCTTGGAAAAATTCCTTTGAAATTTATTGAATTTGGTGACGCGATTAATAAATTTTACCAGGTGTATCTGATTGATTTCCTTGGGTATTATCCATTCTATTAGATTGAGACGCACCCAACATATCTATTAGTGGACGGGGAAAAGTTTGAAGAAGAGGATCTGCATTTCCAAATAAATTCCAAGGGTTATAGAACAATCGATTTTGTGATAAGTGCTGCTGCCATTGAGAAAGTTCACTTGCTGTATGTGATTTCTTTTTGATAAGGCGGTTCTTCACGGCCTTCTTTCTGATCCTTCCCTCTTTTCGATAGGTAAAGAATATCGATTTTGCAGTGGAATAATTAACACCCAACCTTTTTGCCGCCTATTCTGTGTAAATAGCATTTAATGGAGAGAATTGATACTGTTTTGAGCATTTCGCCTTTCTTATGCACTGCATCTAAGAGTTGGAGACGGATATTGTCATCAATCTTTTTATACTTTTCTCTCTTTTTCTGTATCTTACGAGATTTCCCTTCTAATTTGGGGTACTCAATGAGTTTGTCGGTTGACTCACCTGTCTCTTCTCGTTTGATAGAGTTTAAGTCTGTATCCTCAGCCTTTATTTCTGGTGTTATTTGCATACGGGATTCTTCGATATGAGTTTAATTCGTGACGCTAAAGGTCGAGAGAGAATTAATTAGGTTTAAATTATTAAAAATTGTAAGCTAAGAGCCCAATGATTTCGTAGCAAATCAGTAATCTTAGTCTCAAAAAATATAAACGGTTTCCATTTTCATGGAAGACTCTAGATTAGGCATCGAATTAGCATCTGGTCATTGATTGCATTTTCAATGGTTTTTTGTTAGAGAATAAGCCAGTAATTAAATTTCCAGAGGATTATAATGCCTCTTTAACGGCTTTGATTGATTGGCAAGACCTACCGGAATAAAGAGGTACTGTGCTTGCCGAAGGGATCGTGTGAGAGTGTGACAGACTGGTGTTAATGCTGTCCCACGTGATTTTCCGGCACTTTTTCGGAAAATATGGAAAAGATTGATCTCTGAAGCAGGACCAATTTTTTTTTTTAGTTTGATGGCTAATATGGAATTTCTACCTTGGTACCTGAGGCTCTGATCACTAGATTTATGGATTACTTTATTATTTTTGAAGAAGAGATTTCTTTCATAATACCATAATAAGACTGAAAACTTGATAAATAAGATAAAAAATTTTCTCCACCGCTCAGCAGTGATTGAAGAACTATCACATTAACATTGTCATGATTTATCTTCGGAATCCTTATTTGACTTGCCAAAAGGAAGAGTTTACATTCTAATATTTGAAAAACTGGCAAACTCTGCTTTTCTGATTTGCATGTAAGGAACAAAACATTTTGTTCTCATTCATTTCTTTTCTTACTAATAGTGCCAGAGGTATCCATGGACCTGAAAAATTGGATGTTATATGACTGAAATCCAAGTATGGAAATCGTACTCAATAAAGAAGAGATGACTTGATTGCGTCATAAAAAAAATGAAATAGGAATCATGTTATAATTTTAGGATTCACTCTGTTTGAGTTACTTGGTATTATTTGGTCAAGGATACTCTCATTGGTCGATTTTTCAATTCTCGACCTCAGGAATGCACTGAAAAGATTTACATCAAGGCGGCCATATATGAAACTCGATTTCAGACTCCAGTTTTGTCAACATACAACATTTTTCTTGATTATCGAATGATAGAATATGATACTTGAGATAGAGAGGTACTCATCTTCCTAGAATAATCTAACTGGAAGCATTTTTTAGATATTAGAACTGCTATTAACTCGCAATATTCGATATAATGGATTAGATTATACCAAATTGTAAATTCCTTGGATATTCAACATCAAAGAAAATACTAGAAAGTGACCAAGTTGATGAAGCATCAGAGCATTGAAATAAGCACTCTACGGATCAATCTACCAAAAAGATCAATGATTCAAGTTCGCGATTAATCAATTCAATTTCTCGTTAGAACATCGCTTGTTGATTATCATTCTCTGAGTGAAAATAAATGTTAGTAGATTAATTGTATTGAGATTTCGATTAGTTGACCATTCTAGCTCGATTGCTTACGATTCTGACTGGAAATGTCATGAAATAACTCGTATAAAGGATTTTGGAGTATCGGATATATTGTATCATTTTGGAGTAATGACACGGCTCGTGATTTGGTGTTTAGTGATGTCAACAAAGTCGTTCTGATCAACAAGGGTGTGCATCAGTAGCTCCTCTCATGCGAGATTATGAGAGAAATTTTGTGTTTTTAAATAAATTGCGTTAAATAAAAATTGATAGAATCTTCACCAAGCGAAATCTTGCTTTGATGATGAATAGAGCCTCAGCCCACAATACCGAAGTTCCAATGCAACAGATTCTCGATAAAAAAGCTGAACAAAAACTGCATGGCGTACATCGGAAACGGTCTCCGGGAGATGATTCAAGAAAAGTTTATAAATCGATGCTGTTTCTTCGATCTTAATTTGTTTTTCACAGAGAAGTGCCAAAATCCGGGAATTGAATGCCAAAATCTTGCTGCTTGATAAAGAAATAGCAGATATATATGCTAATTCACTCAAAGAAAAGGAAAATGAACTGACTCTAGATAAGCATCATGTGGCAGAGCTGATGAAGGAAAGGGAAATGTAATTTCAATGATAATCGCGAGTTCAGTCCTAATCTCATCAAAGGTGTCTGCAACAGATCGATAAGCTTCTAAACAAGCAATCTATTGGCTTCAGGGGAGATTCTAAAGACGATAATACTAAGGAGATTGAAGAAACAGTAACCAGATATTACTGCTATAGTACTTAAATTGAAGATAATGCAACTAGACGGCGGCGATGAAAGAAGGAATATTAGCTCAGAAAGCTGCAATGAAAAATATCGATGTGGATAATCTTGCAGATCTGCGTCAGCAAATGGAAGAGATGGAGTCGAAGAATAAAGAAATAAACGAGGTGTTAACTCGGGATTACACAGTCGATATAGATGAGAACGAACTTGATGAGGAATTGAAAGAGCTTGATAATGAATTTTTCATGGAGATGAAGAACGATCACGACAGGTCACAGCAACGAGGGTCTACAAACAAGACGGATTTATCTGCACTAGCAAGCAAAGCTCAACACATTTGATAAGTTAACTATTTGTGTAATTTAATATCCCAAATCAGTTGTAAATAGGAACTATAACAGGTTTTATGCTCAATACTGTTTATTCCCTAGGCTATGCTATGTCCATATCATTGAAAAATACTAGCTGTTCTTTAATCGCAACCATCAATTGCCGTTTGAACAGAATATTTTTTCTATGACATTCAAGCAAACCGCTCAAAGCGAGAGGTTATAAGAGTAATATTATATGCATCAGATTCGGACAGATAACTCCAGATTACGAGCTCAGTTTAGCGTTATTAATCGCCTATTACACGAGATCGATATTCTGTCGGCGAACTTGTGTCAGTAATCTATATTATTCTATAGCGTATTAATGAAAAATACTGGCTAATTTCTAGATTTAAATACATCACGCTTAACTTTATCCAATATTCAACACAATTGAAAATTTTATCTTCAGCATGAATAGACTCTTCGGCTTCTCAAAAGATCCTGTAAAACAACCGGTTCTCGATAAACGAACCGAGCCACGACCGCAACAAACTCAGCCGTCGATTTCCCTCGGAGACCATGCAAAAAAAGTATACTCTTATTGCTAGGTTTGCGTTCTATTTATCGTGTTTGTCTTCAGCTTGAAGTTAAGATCCAAGAATTGAACGCTACAGTTTTAGCCCTTGACAAAGAAATCGCTGATATGTATGTCAAAATGAAGAAAGCAAAGGGAAGACAGCAAGCTTTCTACAAGAACCGTTGTGTGATGCTGATGAAAAAAAGGAAAATGTATCAGCAGCAAATCGACAATCTTGTTGGACAACAGTTCTCGGTTGATCAGATGGCAATTACACAAGATGCTATAAAGAATACTATCGAGACAGTAATGACTTATCACAGAAATATTTTTTCTAATTGTTTAATTAGACTGCAGCGATAAGAGACGCAACGTATGCTCAGAAGGCTGCGATGAAGGATATCGATGTGGATATGGTTGCAGATCTCCGTGACGAGATGGAAGAGATGGATTTTGAGACGAAAGAAATCAATGAGATGTTAGCTCGTGATTACGCGATTGACGTGGATGAGAATGAACTTGATGAAGAGTTGAGAGAGCTCGACAACGAATTTTTCATCGATATGATGAGAAACCAAGCTCAAAACAAACCGCAGCAACAGCAAGAGAAGGCAAACAAGACAGATTTATCTGTCTTGGCAAATAAGGCTCAGAACCTTGCATAAGAAAATTTAAGACACCACTTATTGTAAATAGATAGATATTTTTTGCAGGTTTTATGCAATAACTTGAACGTAATGTAGTTGATTGAGAAAAGATACAGTATTCTCTCTCTTTTTTTTAATTTCTTAGAACATGAAAATGCAAACTCAGCCACACAATAAGACTCTCTGTAATAAGAATAATTATTTGATTGGAGGGTTAGAAGGGGGAAAAAAGAATAATCCAAGTCTATTATCCAGGAGCTATGTTTCTCCCAGTAGCTTTAGAGAGCCAAATCTTTGTTTATTTCTATCGTCATGGTTAGTTTGGCAAGAACATCAAAAATCAATTAAAAGGTCATTGACATCTAGGCAGCAGATAAGCTTTTATCTTATCTCGACGATTCTATTCTCTCATTATAAACTTCTCATGAATATATCATATCATTGATGTCTCATGAATTTGATATTTTGATTGATCGGATAATCAAGTTGTAAAAACAACCGCGCTAACTGCAAAATAATAAATAACCCAACGACTAGTAAAACTTTTTAAAAGCAGTACAAAAACCCCATTTTCAACACAGCCTCCAGAATACTGCTCTCCACTCATGAAAAGCAATTCAAAACAAATCACAAACACGTAAGGGTTTGCTTCCTTCCTATTCTTAGTGGCAATTTTACAGAAATGATGAATATAAAAACATCCTAGGCGACCATAACCGCCCCAACCGCATCCAAATCGCCAACTCCAGTAAATCAAAAAATGACTGCCCCAATCTGATCTTGCATATGATTAGCACAAAGTTCAGCTGTCAAATCAGTCGTAGGTGATTCAGAAAATCTCATTTCAATGAAATTGGATCCGAGCGTCGCTCTTCAAAAGCTAGCAAACCCTAAGAAGGCCAAGAGCATTCAAAATGTCGAAAACGAGCTAAAGAAAGCCGTTGAGTACAATATATTTCCTCGCATCTCTCTAATAATCTCATACATTTAGCAATCTAAGACAGAAAAACGAAGCGCAGTCAAGGAACAATCAAGGTGTCTCCAAAATGGCTCGTGCAAATACTGCAGAAAAATCTAACGCAGCAAGACCTCGATTGGCTTCAAATGAAGAATCTACGCCCAAAAAAGAGGGTATTACTCGTCACACAAGGGGCTCGATGCCAGGGAGTAACAACAAGTCGCCTGTTGCAAGAACACAACCTTCCATGCTAACGCAGGAGCTAACAAAAAACTCATTGAATTTGAGCGCTGATGCAGATAAACTAGAGAATTCATTCAGTAAGAGCAAAATTCGAACCTGCACTAGCAGCTCTAAAAAAATGGACAAGCCACAAGCAGTACAAACCGCGGAATATAATACGCGTCTTTCCAATGTATATGCTGTGAAAAAAATGAATTTTTTAAAGGTCTCGCCCCTGGGAAAAGGTAATCAATCACCTTGTTTCTGAGCAGTTGAATTCATTCCTAAAAAAAGGCAAACACTCAGTCGATTTTTCAAAGGGGTCTTCTGTCAAGTTCACTCAGGAAATCCTTCGAGAAGATGACAAACCCAACCCTAAGACTCCAACGAGGAAATCCCTTTCGAGCACGCATCATTCAATAAATCCATTCGTACCAAACAGCACTGCTAGCAAAGGTGATCATGGGAAAGCTTCCAGGGAAGGAAGTTGCAGCGCACATCAAGCCACACGCAAATCGTCAATTGCTGCTGCGCAAGAGCGGTTAATAATCTTATCCTCTCTTGTAAAGCTGCTAAGTACGAAGAGACAGCAATTAATGAGACAGGCTTACTCAAAGCTACACACTTATCTCGAGTTAATTAATTTGAAGCTCTCTAAGGTATTTCTTTCAGCAATTCCCTGGTATTCATAACGCAACACATTAGTTTTCGATGAGAAGAAAGAAGAATTCAATGCGGAATTGCTTTTTAATTTGGAAAAATAAACTCTCTTTACAAGAAGTATCTGCAGTAAGCGCTGTCATCAACGTGAGAAGACTCACTCACTCCTTCATAGGCTAATGCGATAGCGTATCGAGATTGGATGCTCCTAAGCAAATATTTTTTTAAAGGCTGGCGTAATTATGTCCGCCAATCCAAAGCAGCTAGGGCAATAAAGGCAAAGCAGGAGAAAGCCGCGAAAGTTTCACCTAAAAAGAAAAAACTCAGCAAACTGAATAGTCGAAATGCAAGTGTCCCAAGCACAAATAGAATGGCTAAATCGACTCCAAAGTCATCGATGGTTAACTCTGCAGTGAAGGACGCAAATATAGTGTCGAAGCCTCGAAGTCCTATTGATAGCAGTGCTAAAGGTCGGCAGCTAAAGAAGAAGGTGGTGAAAAAAGAGATCCAAGAATTCCATTGTGATAGTGAAGATTTGACTGGGGAAATGCCTCGGAGTTACACGCCATCGGTAATGGAGTTCAATGTGAAGAACCAACTGGAGCAAAGCTTTGGACTAGAGTCTCAGTCGAATCCTGTATTTCCTGAGGAGACTGAGAAAAATGAAGCGATTGCCGTGGCTTTCAGTGACGAAGAGGATTTACTCGACCAGATCGAGACTAATATTCGTAAACTAATCCCCTTTTTTGTGGTCTAATCAGTGTATTTGATTAGCACAACCGGTAAAGCACGAAACAATTATCAAGATGAGCCCAACGCATATTCACTCAATGCGTTCTATGCATATTGAAGAGCTGTCAAACAATACTATTGTTTCGAGAGTCTCAATTTCTAAAGCGATGCAATCGAAAGACCAATCTGAAGTCTCCATTGACATTTCTCATCCGCGGAATCTATTGCATGAAATCAAAGAAAAAAGCCTCATTGTGGTTCCGACTTCCAAAGAAAATAGCCTGGCCGTCACAAAGAAAAAGAAGAAAAGCGTTCCGCGTGCAGAAGAGAAAAGAGAGAGCAAAACGCATTCCATAGAAAGAGGAAGTAAAGCACATTCAATGGAGAGAGGAATCAAAACGCACCCAGTGGAGAAAAATGGCACGACATATATAATAAACCTAAACAAAGCACTTCATTTCCACAGGAAAAAGACTATAGTAACAAAAGCCTTGTTTATGCTTCGACTTAGCCCTTTTAAAGAAAAATTATGGGTTTTTACCATGGAAACAGTACATCATGAAACTCAAAGTTCGAAAATCCGGCAATTCCAAGGTAATCAATCGCGCTATTCATGGATATAAGATTGATATATAAATAGAAATCAAGCGAACAAAATTCCCTAGCGAAAGTTTCAGAAAGCAATGAAAGTATACTTCTTGCAGAGAAACTAAAAGCTGCTGAGGAGCATTATCGACGCAGTCTCAAAATGTAAAACTCATTCTGTTGAAACACGCGCTAATTGACTGTTCAGGAACGTGTTTAATTGCTTCCTCAAGTATTATGTCGATTGCTTCGAGCAGAACAAAATACTCGCAGAAACTCGAGAAAAGTACCTCCGAAAGACTTTTTTCAAAAAATGGGTTGCGACAATCGATCAAATAAAACTGGAAAAGTCCGCAGTTGATCACATGCAATACGATAAAATCATAAACAAATTCCGCTTTGTAAATATTGCAAAAGTTACTTTCCTTCCCTCTAACCAATTGTCTCTTCATATAGATAATACTTACCGAAAGAGCCCTAAACGCTTGGAAAGAATACATGCAAATAAGTCACAGGGACAGCTTCAATTAATATCAGATTGTACTGATGTCGACTAAGCCCGATGGATGTTTCAATTTGTTTGTATTACTACTATTCCTTTTGAGTAATCCTGCTACTGTTGGGATTGAATATTAGCTAATTTACTATTAGGAATTTTTCAATGGATAGTTTTAGTATTTTTGTGATTTACAATGTAATTTCAACAATGAAAGCAATAAGCTCTGCTACAATAAAACAAAGTTTTTGGTCCTTTCTCTTTACGGAGTACATTTCGTTTTCAAAATATAAATTAATGAAAAATTGACAAAAAGCCACTCAGAGAAATTGATTACATAAAAATTTTGTACACAAGGGCGGCTATCTTACAAAAGGAATAAAACCCGAGCACAAAATAGTTATTGTGCAAACACGAAAATATTGCTAATTATCATATCTAACTTTCGTGATTAAGTCCATCCCTAAAAGTCGAATTCAAGAGTCCTATTCTCATATATAATAGAGAAGAGGGTCTTCTTTTCTGTTGCTTCAAGGGAGCTTATTCGTTTTTTTCACCATGAGCAAGCACTTTTAGGCCGAGCCTTTTCTCCGCCATATTGCTCGAACTATTGGCTTTGAGCTCATTGAGCAGATCTGAAGTCGGTCGCGGTTTTTGAGTCTCATCAAAAATCACTTTCTTCATGGTAGCGCCAGCCGGCTCTGTATATTCTTTTTTTTCAGTTATTCCATGTAAATAGCCCGACAACTGGGCTGTGTTCTTATTAAAATTCATTACAGACTCGTTTCTTGTTTCATTATGATCGTTTGAATGAGATGCTACGATAATGCCTGGCTGTTGACTCCCTCCCATCATATTTGCCTTTTGCCCCATTGAAGACTGTTGGGGATTACTTGAGACTTGAATGCTAATTTGCGCGTTCGGGTCGGCAGTATACCCAAAGCCTTGCGAACTGCTAATGTTCTGCGTTACGATATTCCCAGTCGGAAGCATATAGACCACCTGAGGCTGCTGTTGGACCACAGGGTATCCTTCATGAATTTGCTGCGGGAATGTCGTAACCGGCTGGGGCTGCACGGTGGGAAACCCACCAATTGGTTGCGGTTGAATGGGGGTAAATCCTCCGACCTGCTGGGGCTGGACTTGAGCATATCCACCAACCTGCTGAGGGGCATGCATCATGCTAATGAATTGAGGTGCTTGAACTATCACAGGATATTGCTGCTGCGAATGCATCGTAGTTCCATTCGATGGAGCAACGTAAGAAACCTGCTTGCCTTGATTGCTCGGAATATTCATCATCACCATCATTTCTCCATTGCTTGGCTGCTGGTAATGCGACACAAAGTTAATAAATCCTTGCTGCTGCGGGAACCCAGACTGATTCTGTGAAGGGTTGAACACCACTTGCATCTGCCCGCCGTTATTAGGAGCAACGAAGATTGGCTGCTGAGTCTGAATCTGCGGCCGAGGAGCTGAATTTTGCGGATTGGCAATAATGTATCTGACTTGATTCCCTTCTCCATTGCCCGGAATCGGCTGCAAAATCTGAGGCTGATATACATTTGAGTTCGGCGCTATCGTAATAAACTGCGTTGGGGCGCCTGTTACATTAACATTTGCCCCATTGCTGCTATAATTCGCGCTAGTGCTACTAATCGTGATATTGCTGGTACTATTCTGCAAGTTAATCATCGGAGTAACACTTGACTTTGACGTTAATAAATTATTTTGAGCGATTGCTCTGTCTAACTGTTGTAATTGTTGGTCACTTGAAAGATTCGCTGACTCTTCGTAGTTGGCCTGATGCAATTTTTTATAAGGCGGAAAATCCATTCGCTCTTCGTTAGTATTAGTGTTATTATTCCGACCCTCTAACAATTTATTTCTCATTTCCATAAGTCGGTCAGTCGAGTCGTTTTGTTGGTCCGATTCCATTTTATACATATGATTAATCGTGAAATTATTCTCGCCTTGGCCATACGACATGAACCTTCCTCCAGAGTTATGATGTTCCGCATGTTGCTCATCTTTTACCTGACGTTTCTTCACCAATTTCTTCTTCGTTCGACCCTCTCTCTTAAACACTTGGCAAATTGACTTAGCCGACGAGTAGTTAATCGCGAGTCTCTTCGCAGCCTAGGTGACGGAATGAAGTCAGTACTAAGCCAAAAAGAGCGTATTTTTTACATGTTTTATCTTTTCTCCTTTATTTTCCACAGCATCGATCAACTGCAGCCTCGTGTCATTCGGGATGTTGTGATACTTTTTCTTCGCACTGTCCTTTATTGCATCAACCTGCTGAGTTGAAGCTTGCGCTTTCTCTTCCTCAGGTTCTAGATAAACTGAGCTGACAGAGGACTGTTCCTCTTTCCGATTGGTTGTTTCGCTTGGGGTGGGCTGCGTTTGGGAGGTAGAGTTAGGGGGATAAACTTGACCTTCTGAAGACTCATTTGGGTTGGCGTCAACCGGATTCGATTCTTTGGTTTGAGTTTCCATATTTTTTTGATACTGCTATCAATTTTTAATAAGTTAAACACTTCACTGGCAAAATTAGTTGGTCGTGATGGTGCCTTTTTTGACTTTTTTGCAGCGTTTAATTCTCAGCGATTGCGCCTCCGAACAAAAGTAAATTAGGTCAGCATTCGAGCTATTTATTTTAATTAAATCCATCAGTCCAAACCCAAAAGTTCTAAATTAGCGGCTTTAATTCGAGTTAATTTCAAAACTGTCAAAATTTGAGATCCAGAATGGCTTCGAAACAAGTCAATTTTCTTCGATCAATTCTGAATTGCTTCGTCATTTTATTTATTAGTGTGTTCCTTTTTTTACCCGAATTATCCAGAACATCAAACTCGTTTACCCAATTCCATAGCCAAGTCTCACAAATTCTTCTTCAAACGTGAACCTAGAAGCACCGATGAAGTCGAAGAAGGGTGCGAATAAGACTATTCTATCTCATTTGAATAATATTGCTATATGATTGCTAGATTAGTACGTTGGAATAAGACTGGCCATGCTTGGAACTCGTTCTCCTGGCGGGAATACTTGAGAGGAGCCGAGTTTATGAGATGGGATATTTTTAAGCCCGGATGATTGCAATTTGATTTCAGCTTTAGGCTTAATTGTCGTTTATGACCTTTGATCATTGCTGTCTGAAATTGGAATTAAGATAAAATAAATTATCGAAAAAGTCATTGTCCTTCCGGAAAAAATCATTGAACTGGAAGAGGCAATCATCTCAGATTATTACGTAACTCGAGATAATCATCGTAAGGTTGCTTTCGGAAACTGTAATTATAACAACACGAGTGAGATTCGGAAATGTGTCGCTGATGGTCTTTAGGTGCTCACCGAGGATAG
>ENA-UOUE01001534-UOUE01001534.1-compost-metagenome-genome-assembly--contig:-NODE-1534-length-14227-cov-13.451307_pt1 | contig 14227 bp, 5 predicted proteins | sample MGYA00238146_ERZ747223 | MGnify/ENA primary metagenome ERZ747223 (study PRJEB28781, sample SAMN06268865) | compost metagenome | isolation source: single cell | place: USA: California, Emeryville, Joint... | reverse complement strand
CTGCCTTAGTGGCATATTTTGAAACGGTATAATAACCCTTTTTAATGCCTTTTGCTGTTTCTTTGATCGCGGTATTATATAAAGAGGGAGTCTTTTATGAAACCTTTTTCGAATTCCTCTCGTGTTCTGCAGTCAATAGCAATGCTTCCTCTCTCCATCTCTATTTTGAATTTTTCAATAGAAAGCAGTTTCTTGCCTTTTTCCATGACTTCATCGAGATTTGCGTACCCTGATTTGTTGACATGAGCGTCATGGAAGAAATATTGAGGTGGAACACCAAGATCAGCTGTTGCGATAGTGACAAATTGTTCTTTTGTCATTGGTTGCAGAGCGTAGTTGGTTTTTTTTTGCCTGCCTATTGTGCACCAGCTTCCTGACTGAATCTTTTTTCCGCAAGAGGATCCGGCCCCGTGTCCTGGAAATATTACAACCTCATCAGGTAGCGTCATTATCTTCTCTCGGAGTGATTCATATAGCATCCCAGCGAGATCTTCTTTTTTGAGGTCGCTCTTAACAGCAAGATCAGGACGACCGACTTCTCCAAGGAATAGAGTGTCTCCAGTAAACAAGTATTGAGGCTTTCCTTCGGAATCCAGGAGCAAATAGGAAGAAGATTCCAAAGTATGTCCAGGAGTGTGCAAAACTTTGATGGTGACGTCTCCAAGCCTGATTTCCTCACCGTCCTTAGCAATATAACTTTTAAAGGAAGGGGCTGCATTAGGCCCATAAACAATAGTAGCGTTGGTTTTCTGCGCAAGATCCAAATGTCCAGATACAAAGTCCGCATGGAAGTGGGTCTCGAACACATATTTAATCTTTGAGTTTCGTTCCTTGGCTTTTGCAATATAAGGCTCAGATTCTCGGAGTGGGTCGATTACAAGAGCTTCGCCTTTCGATTCGATGTAATACGCAAATTCAGCAAGACAACCCGTGTAAAGTTGCTCAACGTAATAATTGGGACCGCTAGTGTTGTAGTCTTTTGTAAGGGAAGGCTTGCTGCTCGGAACTTCTTCTTTGGGGAGTTTAATCATCTTCTAAATCTTTGTTGCTTCTTCAGAATATTTGTAAATTCTAATTTCCAATATATATGTATATATTATAGTTCAGCTCTTATCTGATTTATAAATCCTAACGAGAATCACGAAATCAACGTTATCTGCCGATCTAATTATTCAGATACGTACTATTTTTTAGGAGGGTGGATCATTGTTAAATTCACAAATTTTAATTTTGCAATTGATATTCTAATTCATCTTTTATCTGATGTATAAACCCTCATGAGAATCACGAAATCAACGTCATCTGCCAATCTAATTAATGTATCTTTGTTGTTTCTGTGATATATCTACTGGTTTCGCTAATAAATTTAGAATTGAATCTCTGAACTCCAAAATGAAAACATTATATTCTAAGAATGATGATGAAATTATATCAAAGTGGCAATTTAGTTCTAATTAATCTTTAACCAATTTTATAAATTCTAATTCCTAATTCCGAATGAGAATCACGAAACCAGTATTATCTATCAATCTAACTATTCAGCTGTGTTATTTCTTGGGAGAGGGCACAATAGGTAAATTTACGAATAAAATATATGCACTAGCTGCATTGCAAATTCTTTCCCTTCGTTCCTTTTAGGCTAATATCTTTTGGTCCCCTTTAGTGATCAGCGAAACTGTAATTCTATGATTTTAAACAAGTTTTATAATTTTGTTGAAGGTCTTCATCTACATAGTTTGGTTCGCTTCACTAACTTTTTCCTCAGCAGAGAGAAGATCAGCTTAATCTGGCATTTCATTCTGTTGAACTTGCACTTCCTTGCAGACTCTTCTTCACCTTAGTGATAGAACTTCCTAATTTTACTCTCTTCACTTCATGATCTCTTGGACTTGCTCTGCTTTCTATTTATCGTCATTATTTGATCTATTAGCATTGCTAATCAGACATTAATGCTTGCAGGATTTTCTTTCAAAGCCTCACTGCCTTGTTTACCAATGCTGATAATATTAAAAAAACAAATTACATGTTTATCGCTAATATTTGCACTAATACTTTGGGAGTATCTCAACTCTTCAGAAGAAATAGATCAGGAATGTAAAATTAATTTTCAAATTTTTGAATGTTTTCATGGAATTAGGAGATTGTAGCAAGCAACATGCAAAGTTTTATTCTATCAATATTGTTTATCATTGTCATTGAGATTTTAAGTGAAGCTTCCGTCTAACTGTCTAACTTCATTTAGCATTCACTACCAGCAAATTTTTTCAAGTTATCTCGTCAAACTATTTAAAGAATGATTTAATAATATCGACGAAAGCTTCCTTTGATGCTTTTGGATCGATCATCTCCTTGTATTTCTTGCAGTTTTCTTTGATGCTATCGCTTCTAAGAACTTCTTCTATCGTCTTCTTTATGTTTTCAGGGGACTTATCTTTGAGCCATTTACCCACATTCAAGGTTTCTACAACGCTTGCATTTATCGGTTGGTCACCATAGTTAGGGGCTGCAATGATAGGCACCCCTTTCGCTAAAGCCTCTACGAGACTTCCGGATCCAACATGTGAGATAAAGAGCTTTGTATGCTCCAAAACTTTTAGCTGAGGGACCCAGCTCTTGACAATAATATTTTTTGGGACTCCTTTGGCGATCAACTCTTCTGCTTTTCCTCTAGTTGCGGAGATCAACACCTTATGTTCCGTATCTTTCAACGCTTCTATGATACCCTCATAGAAAGTGAACCCCTCGATATTCATGATGGTAGTTCCAAGACTGACATAGATGATATCGTTACCCTCAAGGAACTCAGGATCGAGTGAGAGCACTTGGGTATCATCTTCGTCTCTGAAACCGGGACCGAGGTATACGAGATTATCATCAGAGGGCACAAAGATTTCCCCAACAAATCGTGGAAGGCAGCAGATATTCTTGTCTCCCTCGACGCAAGTATCCTTACGAGATTGAAAGATAAGGCCATATTTTTCTTCAACTTGTTTCTGTAAGGGAATTAAATCGTCTCCCTCAATTGCTAATTCTTTAGGTGGCTCTTCGAAACGTGGAAAAAAATGAGTAGGGTATACAGTCACAAGAGGGATCCCATGCTTCTGAGCAAGAGTAAGTGCGAAAGTTGCGAGCATATCAGCCATAATTAGCTTCGGTTTGTATTTTCTCTCTTCCCATAATGCTTCTACTGCAGGGATCATTTTGAGGAATCCTTCATACATGGCCCTGTAAAAATCCAACCTGCTTGCTTTCAGCCATGATAACTCGTCGAATTCAAAGATGTTTTGAGGCAATGTCCCAAACACATCTTTAAAACCTGGAGCACCATAGACATCGAAGCTGATTCCTTGAGATTTGAGATGTGCCAAATGACCGAGGAAAGGCCAGGTATGAGACTTGCAATCAATAATGAAATACGCAATATCAGAAAGGGGTTGAGTATTGGCTTTCATGATTTTGAATTTGCAATTTTAATGATTATATAATATCTTGTTCCTTTGGCTTATAAATCAGACAGCTCTCTATAATTAGTGTATACCGATGAAATATCTAACGAGTTGAGGAATTACTCACAAAAAAAGTTTTGCTAATTTTTTAAAAATTCTCTCTGAGATTGGCAAAAAAGTTCGCTGTTGGCAACTCTGAACAGGTTGACCTGCATTACTTGAGAGTCTCAAGAAGGACACACCTAATTTTGACTGAACTTCTGACTTTTATAAATTTTTCTATAACAGCTTAACCAATTATTTAATTTTTTCTTACCGGAAATGAACAAAATTTAATTTTATCAAATTAATGATTATTATTTTGCAGCTTTTGAATCTAAATTAAATTTCTCAACCACTACAATCAACGCCGCAAAATTGACGTATTAGAAATAAATGCAGACGCTAAAGAAAAATTCAAATCAATATTGGCTATCGTTACCACCCTATCTATGATGAGGAAGGGTAAATATTCTAAATACTGATCGATGGAGACCATATCAACATTACTTATGAAGAATAATTGCTAAATCGTCAAATCGTATTAGCAGAAATGGAATTGAAATAATAAATACTCCTCGATAAAATATAGGCTCTGTCTACTCACTCATGAATCACAAACTATGATTCCTCTTTTGTAGAATCCCATCTCCTCCTTTAGAAAAGGTTTTGTGGGCTAAATATCTATTTTTGCTTCTACCTGTGTGAATAATTTACGTGGCAACTAAATTAATAAGCAAAAGCAGCTCACTTGATAAATAAAATATAATCGAACCTCGATTTTATTTTTTTTTTAACTAAAATTGAGGGTAACTTCAAACAATATTTATCTCACTCAAAATAGGCGACAAATATTTGTCGATTGGAGGCTCTTTTATTGCTGAATTGATTCACGTTGCTCTCATTTGCTTATTCCGCAGATTATCCCAGTTAAATTTTAGAGAATAGCTTGGATTTGAACCAGAAGCAGTATGGAATTATACTGCCTACCAATATGACCCTCGAGTTTTGTGGTTCCCAACAAAATACGAATTATAGGTGATTCATGAAAACAAGGCAACTTAGTTTCTCATGTTAGTTATCTCCGCCCATGGATCCAATTTGAAAATTTATTTAATATGCGCTACTATGCAATTTCATGAATAAAATTTGATGTGGAACTCTGGAGTCTTGAGGCCTTCAAATCTATACTTAATTTGTCAGCCACAGAAAGATTTTTCAGAATTTGGAATACGGATAGCCGATAAATAGCATTAACATCATGCTGACACACCACTTTGTCAGGAAGAAAGTTCATCAATAAAAATACCATCGATATCAAGTTAAAGCCATGTGAAAGTTTATATGTATAATTATAAGAAGTACGTCTAACCACGGAGTGTAAAGTATCATTGAATCAATCTTCAAAATACATTAGAGATAAGGCAACAAACACGCTCTGTTCAAGCTATAAATTTGAGTACATTCCACTGAATTGCATCATTCCCTCAGAATTGACCCCATTGATCTTTGCATGTGATGATTTTCTCTGAAAATTTACCAAAAATTTAGCCTGTTGTTCGCTTCAAACTTAGTAGTTCCACAAAGATCGAATCTGCCAAACTTTGCGGCACCCTAGCACCTGTTAGAAGCGAACCGAAATCAATTTTCAAGGTGAAAATCAAGATAGATTCTCACAGTCGATCTACGGCAGTCTGTGCTATCAATTACAATATGATGAGAAAAATAACTAGCGATCCTATCTTCGTGAAGTTCCCTCTCCGTAGAGACTAGGAGAGGCAGCAAGATATTTAATATTGGTTCAAGCTTCTATTTTAAATGCACGACTTATATGTCAATGGGATTAAGAAACGTTCTTACTTTGTTAAATAACTGCAATTTTGAATTAACTATTAATTATCCAGTTGTCTAATATAATTGAGACTCTAATGAAGAATTTTTCATGAAGACGATTTCACAAGCTTTGATTTCCAGTTAGATTGATGCTGATCGTTGATTGAAGTTTAGTTGACTGCTTTTTCAATGAATACGGAGAATCTTTATCCTTGTGGATTTTGGAAATTTTCATTCCTAATTGATTCTGCTGTCAATTGCGCTGCCTTGAACGAATTCCTGCCTGAAGAGTCATATAACCTGAAATATCACTAATTGGTTTGGAAAAAAAATGCAAATTCTGAAGAAAAGATTCGGAATTCACATAAACGGCCCGTCTGCAAGCAAAAACAACGTCCAACTGAAGCGATCTCCAGTCAAAAGCAACAGCGAGACAAAATTTAAAACTGATAGGCTCGAAATTGGATTACTATTGAATCACGCTATTTCCCAAAGTTGAATCTCTGAATATTTGACATATGAATTAGCCTCGATAATATAGTATTGCTAATTAGTTTTGATGCTTGTCACAAATCTCTGACTAATGCATCTGAGACGGCCGATTAGTTGAATTTCAGTCCAAAAGAGTAATTGCCTTCCTTCTTCAAGATATCGCTAGGATAAGAATTTTAAAAAAAACAAAAAAGAAGCAATTTTCCCTGAGCATTTGAGCTCGAGCTTACGGAGACTTAGAAAAGCAAAAGGAATTTACAGTCACAATTGGGAAGACCCTTTCGAATTATTCTATGCAAACTCTCTCATGCACATATGACTCATCAATGATATTAAAAAATGAATTCATGAAAGTAGTTTCTATTTATTTTGTTTTCCGATGCTTTATTGCCAATATGGCATTTATATCTTAATCGGTTGCTCATATATCGCAGATCAGGTCCATAATTTATATAACGCAGGAAATTAAAAAGCAATTATTAAATAATGTGATTTCTTCAACAACGAAAACCATTAATTTTATCCTCTCAACAATTGATAAGGCTTAGATTTTCAAAAAGAAGTCATTATTAACTAGGGGCTGAAAACTAGTTATTTCGAAAGGTGTCTCTCGAATGTGAATCCTTCTTTGGATTGGAAATAGGCTTACAAGTGGGAAATTAAAGGGACTATAATCATTGAAGTTTCGAGAAATATTGTGTCAAATTGATGACACGTAAACAAAAGTTAACTAAACGTACTAGCGCATAATAGAAAAAGAGATGCGAGTTTGAGATCAAGAAGTGAATGAAATAAGAAAAAACAAAATAAATGAAATCACTCGAACAAATTCTCAAAATTCAGAAAATCCAGAAAAATGAATATTTAATGACGTATATAATACAATCAATTTATTTGATACTTAAAATCAATAAGTATTGCTTTGTTAGGATTTGAGGATGCTCTAAGATACTATTTAGAACATCACATTGCATTATTAGCAATCGGCGGCGATTTCGCATGTATTAGCGATTTCACAAGTCTTCGGTAATTCACATGATTTTGCCTTTGAACACATTTCTTCGAATTCGCAGGTATTATCCACTTTACATGTGACGTCTATGCTGCAAGATTTCGGGACCGAGCATGAGCACGCAAAACTACCTGAAAGAATGTTTGTAACGCAGTTCCATCCACATATAGCGCCATCTTTAATCGTATCCCAACCACATTTCGCTCCATCCTTCACAATTTCTGTTCCACATTTGATGTAGCTGTAACCACACTTCGCACCATCAGTCACCGTTGACCAGCCACAAGTCACCCATTCTTCGCCACATCCCACAGCATCAGCGAACATGCCCACTCCACATTTTGCAGCAGATGTGAAGGTTGTTGTACCACAAAGGAAAGCAGATTGGACTGTTTTCACACCGCATTGATACACGGCTTTCTCTGCCCATTTTGCTGCCTTAGTGGCATATTTTGAAACGGTATAATAACCCTTTTTAATGCCTTTTGCTGTTTCTTTGATCGCGGTATTAGTAAATGATTTGAGTTCTTTTGCTGCAAAAACAATAGCATCACCAGTCTCATCGAAGAACTCTTCGGCTTCCTTGATAACCCACATAGCGCCGTCGAGAAGCCCTGTGAAGAATTTGATGATTGAGCCGAGTTCTAACCTGCAGCTGAACTTGTTGCCACTGTACTTAAAAGAGCACTCAATACTCATTGTCGTACCACCAGGAGCAATGATATCAATAGGTCCGAGGAAAGTTTGAACAAGTAAGCTGATTTCTTCAGTATTGACCATGAAACCAAGTGCGTTGCTTGAACCGGATGATTTTGGTGTTAATCGTTCAACTAAGCTTGTGGTGCTAATACCGAAATCACCGAGGATTGTGTCGAGAATACCAGTAACTTTCGAAACAATATTTGTCATAATGTCTGCGATAAGTTCTGGTAGAATATTGTTAGCAGCGACATAAGTATAGACACCTGGTTTGAGGCTTTGTCCTGAAGCCAGGAGAGAAGTAGATGTGGTTGCGTAGAGAGTTCCTATTCCCAATGTATACGGTCCCAAATCAGGGAGTAGTCCTAAAGTTTTGTCAGCAAGGGCCATCGTGAGTTCAAGCTCGATTGCGACAAGCATGGAGAGATCGCCAAACAAAGTCTTCGCAACATCTTTGACATTTGAAGCAGAGCCAAGCTTAGAAATCCAAGTTCCTGCGTTATCCATAACCTTGATCACTCGAGTCGCAGAACCGCTTATTTCAAAGACGCTTGGGATACCGAACTGTGTGGGATCAACTTCGAGGCTGATGTAATCATAGTAATTGCCGCTAATTTGGACCTCTTCAATACTTCCAGTGTAAATTTTGGTTGTTTTCTCAAATGAAGAAGTCAGGGAGAGACCAAGACTGACAGTGTCGAGTCCAGCTTCGATAGCAGATGCTATCACATATCCCACACCTGAGCCAGCAGCCGTCGCCAAACAGGAAAGGGCTCCTGAGTTTGCTTGAATGCTTACAGATGGGAGGTTGTTTGAGGATTTACCAATGGCAAGGCAGAAAGCTGCCATGGTGATTTCTGGTTGAGCGGAGCAGAATCCTCCAGGAACAGGGACGTTAAATGCTATTACAGAGTATTCTGAGGTCTCTGGCAAGAGCATTGCCGAACATTGGTCAATTTCCTCGATGATTTCTGAGCCTAGGAAGTTTCCAAGGCAAGCATTAGAACCAGCAACCTCGCCAGTGATCGGGTTATTGAGCAATCCGTTGACGATCGTAGAAACTGTGGTGTCAATAATAGTTTTTGTCTTTTCGCTGGCACCTGCTGCCAAAGTGACTGCATCTGTCAATTGGGAAGCAATTGAGGGGAGACTGATACATCCTAAGTCCATTGCGCTTGGGAAGATGCCTGAAACGCTGGTGGTTGCGGAAGTCGAAGTTGAGGTTGAAGCTGTTGTTGTTATGACAGTACCACTTGAAGTCACTGGATTTGATGAAGTAGTAACTGTGAAATCGCATATACCCCAAGCTTCATCGTTAGAGGGTTGATCGAGCTCTGAGGTAATGGCTAAGACCAATGAGCTCGAAGTGTGATTGAATCCGAAAGTGATACTCTCATATGCATCATTCCAACTTTTGTGGCAGGTATTGGAAGTTCCTTGGGAGACTATGTGGGTTTTTGAGAAAACAAGAACGCCGTCAGCAGTGATTTTAAGGGCTTCTCCATCCCACGAATCGATCCAAGCGAGATTGAATGTGACTTTGATGCCCTTGTGCGAGGGGAGTATGAGAGAGGGGGAAGTAAGAGTTGCTCCAGTGCCATAAGGCCCGAGATATTTGTATCCAGTACCAGCACAGGAGATTGAAGAATATCCAGCAGAGTAGGTCCAATAAGAGTCTTTAGTAGGACTTGAACAGGAGAACCATTTATTGGTGGCTGAAGTGAGAGCGAAAATCGGTGTACCACTAGAAGCAAGTGGAGTTGAAGTGGTAGTAATTGCAAAATTGCAGATACCCCAAGCTTCATCGCTAGAGGGTTGATCGAGCCCTGAGGTAATGGCTAAGACCAATGAGCTCGAAGTGTGATTGAATCCGAAAGTGATACTCTCATATGCATCATTCCAACTTTTGTGGCAGGTATTGGAAGTTCCTTGGGAGACTATGTGGGTTTTTGAGAAAACAAGAACGCCGTCAGCAGTGATTTTAAGGGCTTCTCCATCCCACGAATCGATCCAAGCGAGATTGAATGTGACTTTGATGCCCTTGTGCGAGGGGAGTATGAGAGAGGGGGAAGTAAGAGTTGCTCCAGTGCCATAAGGCCCGAGGTAAGTATTTCCAGCACAAGTAATCGTTGAGTATCCTGCAGAGTATGACCAATTTGTGTCTTGAGTATTACTTGAACAAGAGAACCAGGTCGTTGTGGTTTGGGTGATAGAGACACCGATAGGTTTACCATTTGAAGTAACTGCATAAGCTGTAGGAGTAATAGCAAGATCACAGATACCCCATGCTTCGTCGCTGGAAGCTTGGTTGAGTGTTGAAGTAATAGTCAAAGTCAAAGTTTCAGCAGTGTGGTTAAATCCGATAGTGACATCGTCATAAAAATCATTCCAACTGTTTTGGCAGGTATTTGGATATTCTAGAGAAGTTAGACTTAGGTGGTTGTGGGTTTTGGAATAAATTAGAGTGTCGTCAGCAGTAATCTTGAAAGCTTCTCCGTCCCAAGAGTCGATCAATGCTAATTTGAATGATACTATAACTCCTTTGTGTCTGCCAAGTTTGAATGTTGGAGAAGTAATAGATGCTCCAGCACCATAAGGGCCAAGGTATTTGCTCCCTAAGCAAGTGATTGTTGAATATTTTGTGGAATATGACCAGTACTTTTCGCTAGAATGGCCAGAGCAAGCGAAAAAGGTAGTGGCTTGGGTGAGTTTCTGAGTGATTTCATCACCACTCGAAGTAACTTGATATGATGAGGGAGTAATTGCAAAATTGCAGATACCCCATGCTTCATCAGTGGAGGGTTGATTGAGTTCAGAACTAATAACAAAGGTTAACGAGCTCGAAGTATGGTTGAATCCGAAAGTGATACTCTCGTAATTATCATTCCAGCTGTTCTGACAGGTATTTGTTTTTGATGAGGATACGTTGTAAGATTTAGAAAAAACTTCTTGAGTGTCGTCGGCGGTAATTTTGAAGGCTTCTCCGTCCCAAGAATCAATATACGCCACCTTGAGCGACACTATGATCCCCTTGTGTGAACCAAGCGTGAATCTTGGAGAGGTCAGAGTCGCTCCAGAGCCATAAGGACCGATGTAAGTGTTGCCATTGCAGGTGATTGTTGTGTAACGTGCAGAGTATTTCCAACCTTCTTCATTAGGAGGGCTTGAGCAGGCAAACCATGTGTTCGCGATGTCGTTAGTAAGGGCAATGATAGGAGCACCGCTCGAATCTACTGGGTATATTGAGTAAGAAACTGCAAGATCACAGACACCCCATGCTTCATCGCTGGAAGCTTGGTCAAGCCCTGAGGTAATAACCAGTTTCAAACTGGAGTAAGTATGGTTAAATCCGAAAGTGATACTCTCGTAATTATCATTCCAGCTGTTCTGACAAGTATTTGTTTTTGATGAGGATACGTTGTAAGATTTAGAAAAAACTTCTTGAGTGTCGTCGGCAATGACTTTGAAGGCTTCTCCGTCCCAAGAATCAATATACGCCACTTTGAGTGACACTATAATTCCCAGGTGATTGCCAATCGAGAAGGTTGGAGAGGTCAGAGTCGCTCCAGAGCCATAAGGACCGATGTAAGTGTTGCCATTGCAGGTGATTGTTGTGTAACGTGCAGAGTATTTCCAACCTTCTTCATTAGGAGGGCTTGAGCAGGCAAACCATGTGTTCGCGATGTCGTTAGTAAGGGCAATGATAGGAGCACCGCTCGAATCTACTGGGTATATTGAGTAAGAAACTGCAAGATCACAGACACCCCATGCTTCATCGCTGGAAGCTTGGTCAAGCCCTGAGGTAATAACCAGTTTCAAACTGGAGTAAGTATGGTTAAATCCGAAAGTGATACTCTCGTAATTATCATTCCAGCTGTTCTGACAAGTATTTGTTTTTGATGAGGATACGTTGTAAGATTTAGAAAAAACTTCTTGAGTGTCGTCGGCAATGACTTTGAAGGCTTCTCCGTCCCAAGAATCAATATACGCCACTTTGAGTGACACTATAATTCCCAGGTGATTGCCAATAGAGAAGGTTGGAGATTTGATTTTTGCGCCAGTACCATAAGGTCCCACATAAGTGTTTCCAGCACAAGTGATTGTGTTGTATCCTGGAGAATATATCCAATTCGTGTCTTGGATATTACTTGAGCATGAGAACCACGTAGTGGGGGTTGTGGAAAGAGGCACTTTAGTAGTCGAGCTGCTAAATATTACCATAGACAGGACATCTGAAGGATCCAATGTGGGGAGATTCACAATAGATAAGTTTTGTGATTTAGAAGACACTCGAACTGAAATGGTTTGAGCAAAGAGAGTGCTCAGAAGAACCAAGAGCAATACTTTTGAAGCTAGTTTAGAATTCTTTGAAGCTTGAGCCATTTTTGATGACTGATTTGAAAAGTTTGTGTCAAGTTGTTTTTATTTAGATTATGTGATAGATAGAAAAACCTTCGGGTTTAAATAGGCAAGCATTCAACTAAAAAAAACCGAAAGGTATACGTTCAAATTGTTAAACTACTCGTTTATTTAGTAACTGCTCATTTAGTAGAAAGCTGTTCATTTACCAGAAAGCTGATCGTTTATTTTAAAACTGTCAAATTAACAAAAAAACGATACGGACTATACACTCGCAAACCACGAGCTTGCAACCGAAAAATGCGATCTGAAACTGATGAGGGGGTTTAACTACTGCGCAAGATTGGAAAACCGAAGCCAATTCCACTTACAAAATCTCTGAGAATCTTTTTTTTCCTTGAAATAAATTCCGAATTAAATAAGCAAAAAACGGAAAGTTGGTTGTTTGGATTGCTACGTTTTGTTATTAATTGGGATAATATTTCGATTCAATAAATGAACAAAACGAATAAAACGAGAAGCTTTCTGGCTTTTAGACTTCTGATATCTTTCTAAACAAACCTGGTATAAGTGCTCTACATGCTGAAATACCATAGCACGCCTAGTTCAGATGATAGATCTCCGAAAGCTTGATGGTATATAGAAATGGTTAGAGATGAGCAAAGAGAAATTCTTCCACAGAGAAAGAGAGGAAAATAAGAGAAGTATCGAGAATCGATTCTCATTTTCTACAAACTATGATAGCTGAGAAATGTTTCTTATGAGGCTGGAACCTTGATAGCCAGCATTCAATCACGAGGAGATTCATAGACTATCTGCACAAATATTGCTCAAGCTCCAGCTTTGAAGAAGAAACGATCTAGTGAGCTCGATGAAACTTTCTGGTGCGTGTATCTCTTTTGGTTCTTCAAGTTTAGAAAGAAATAGCAACTAAAGATTCGTTTTTGCAAAAAATTTAGATTATCATCCTTCTATTAGAGGCACTGACAGGACCAATTATAATATTTAGGATCACTTCTCTGAAGTTTGCGATCGTAAAGGCGTGAGTTTACGGTTATGTTCTGCTTTGTCTCGGTATTTTGATTTTTTCCTTCGTAACTAAGTAGTGAGAAAGTGCTAACAATCAGAATTGCCACAAGAACATATTTAGCTTTTTAATTTTTGGGGTGGTAATCGGGCGTCGTTATGGAGTTTTGAAGAGCATAGATCCTGTACGTCCACTAATTTTTTCAAATTCCATCATTTAAGCTACCCTAGGAGAAAGAGCTCAGTTAATTCTACTGCTCAAATACACAATATAAAGTATGGAGGTATTATTTAATGATATCAGAAGAAATTGTCAACGACACAGCATTTTTGAAGCACCCGCGTCCACTTTCAAAGTTTGTCTACGCTTCTAAGAAATACGAATGGCAGTGCTGGTGAAGAAGCCTCAAACTTTGGAGAAGATCCAAGAAACCTTCTTCGATTGTTAAGAGAAATAATTTGAGAATATAATTTTATTCGTAATAGCCTGAGCTGAATTTGATGAGTCCTGGAAGATTAAGAAGATGAGTCGGCTGAGTGAAATTTTTTTTTATACATCTCAGAGAATTGAATTCCATGAGAGAGGAAGAAGCGGCATCCATGGCAGGCTCTAGCAGCTCACCTCTTGTTAATAAATTTCTTGAGTAGAAAAAAATTAAAATTGTGAAAGATGCGGATTTACTAACCCAGAGTTGTGGTGGACACCAGCTTGAGGGGAATATATGTCTTTTTCTTTGTCGTGGTTCTTTTGTTGTATCATAATATCGCCCATATTAATGTATATTATCAAATTCATCTAATATTAATGCTAATTGTGCGCATTGTCTCTCGAATCAAAATTAATAATCTCTTTGACAGCGACTTGAGCTGCACTATCAGGAATGCCTCTTACTTACTTCAATGCTTTATTGTATGCCTCTTTGAATTGTATACGGAGAGATATTCACTAGACTGTGAATTTTAGCATATTCTTGGATGAGTATGAGAAAGTACTACAATGAAAAAGCGCCATGCTGGCTTCAGTCTTGAGCTCAAATTTAGTAGTATCTGACGACTTGGGAGGTATTTCTAAAAAAAAAATAAACGCATCTATGAATGCGAGCATATCATTCGAAAGGAAACTGAGCAAGAAAGCAAAATTCTTGCTGAGTAAATGTTCTCTCTGATAATGAGCAACATCATTCTGATGGGGTCACAAAGATCAGTCACTAAGAACAATCGAAAATTTCATCAAGAAAATGCCGTCAGAAAGCAAGCAAATCCTAAAGAAATTCATAACTCGACCCCCACCTACAATCATAAAAATATTAATTTTGAATTA